>Ga0307511_10000603_pt1 | contig 38496 bp, 38 predicted proteins | sample 13_EM_MG_FD_200266 | JGI IMG/M metagenome (GOLD analysis project Ga0307511, IMG submission 200266) | Populus trichocarpa ectomycorrhiza microbial communities from riparian zone in the Pacific Northwest, United States - 13_EM | ecosystem: Host-associated > Plants > Roots > Unclassified | place... | reverse complement strand
GACTCGAAATGAGGAGGAGGGAGGTATAAGGGTCCGGGGGAGGAGCTCGTCCGAGGTGTGGAGGAGCAAAACTTTGTCACCGCAGGAGCCTGTGGCTTTATGTCACCCCGCCTTAGTGGACTGAAGATACAAGCGATGTAAGGTAGTCTCGATCCGATGTAAGATACTGCCCACCAGTCAAAATCCGGAAATTTATTATTTTGCTTGTTTTCCGCTCAGAATGATCGAAACAGGGATAGCAATTGGACCATTCCAGATGCGATTCGAATTTTACCTGCCGAATTTTACACTATCAAATCTCCAGTATCGAATGCGTTGTCCAAGATCTCACAGATAAAAGCTCGAAGATGCCGATATAACGGGCCAGACTAGATATAACGCAGTGAAGACGTTTAGATAACAGCCACGTGACTCTTGAATGTTAATATATATAGCGCTGTTTCAAGAAGCGAAACGTTAACTTAGAGCGGTCTCGGCACCAGACATTAAACGTCATTCTTGAAGTTGACGGACCAGGTTCTCCAGTCGGTTCCAATCTCTTGACTTGCAATACCGGTACCAGCAATGCATTTTTCTTTTGCGGTAGCATGGGTAGGTACTTACACTGACGTAGGTAATGCATGCACTGCAAGGATCCAGACCATTAAGCGACTACTTACTCAAGTAAGTTAGATATGTATTTACCGGTATGTATGTTATGTATGTATAACAGATTCCAGATGTTGACGGCATAACCCGGATGCCCAATATTTCTTACCAGGGCCTGCCAGTGCAGTGCATTTCCGCTCAACCGCTCAACCCCTCAACCAACGCAATTCCGCAGGTCCCCGCCTTCAGAAGAACAATTATTAACCCAAGTCCCCCGGTATTATTGGCAAACCGAAAAATTTATAATGTACGTGAGCCTCTACACGTACCTACCGTGTCTCACCTATCTCTCTATCCCCCCATGGTCATGCTCATGTAGGTATACGTATCCCTTCTATTCAACCGCAATAGCCTGCGAACCAGACTTCTCCATCAGAGTCGACACTTTGCTACTACGCATATACTAGGGTACGGGGTGGTAAGTGACTGAACATAAGAGATTGTTGGCTCATAGAGGCTCCGCGCATATTCCATCTTTAAAAAACCCGCATACGGCATTGTACATGTACTTGATTACGCTACGATAGCTATGTGGTGGAGATAGTCCCCAGCCGCAGCAGCGGTATTACATGCCGGTGCCAGACTGACTTATCTAGTGGAATGGCGTTGAAATTTTTGCTACATAATGATCGGCTTGATGGTTGGCTGTATCGATATCGGTATCGTAATCACAAGTATCAGCAGCATCGCCTCACATGACTACCGAATGTTATCAATACGGATACCGGTAATGGATGCACTAGTCTGGCGTGAGGGAGGCATACTTATTTAGCAGCCACATACTTATTCAGAACCGGAGAACAATTAATATACTCGAACTAGGGGTCACATCCAAGACAAGGTAAAACATCTCAAAGACCTGACATGAGCAACTCCAGCTCCTGAAAATTTTCAAGCTATTGGAAATTCCCCACTCATGTAGGGGGGGATGGAGAAGCTCAGGAGAACAGATGCTTTGAAGTGAAAGCGATCTGCGCGGCAAGGAGCGGGAGCGTTGACTAGTGTACTGGTGACTAAAAGTGGTAGCCGATCAGGATGAACACATGATGAAACCACACCAACTCCTACGAAATGGCACGCTGCACTTTACAGGCTTCGGTATTAACTCCAAGAAGTCTGAAGAACTCTGAAGTAAACTTGACTAACTAATAATACTAATCTCAACAAGCTGGGTGTTGGAAAGAGTGGAGTGAGGAGGGGATAGGAGCATCTATTTTGTCAGGCTGAGACACATCTAAGGATTTCCAGCTCCCCAGGCACTCCGAACTGCTCACCGTCAAAGATTCTGCATACCCCCAGCTCGGATATAGAAGCTTTGCTTACTCAAGGAGTACTTGGTTATTCCGGTAACCTTCTTTTTTTTTGTCCGAGGATACATTAAATAATATGGCTCTCACATCCGATACCAGTCTAGTCCAGTCACTCGTGCAGCGCCACTTTTAATGGGAACTTTGCACATGATAACGAATACATTTCCGATGCATCAGGAGAAGTTAAGTACGGCGGAGGAGTGCACCGTCGAGACTACCCCGGTGCCACACCAGTGGAGAGTGCACCACACCAACGGAGAGTGCACCACACCAGCGGAGAGTGGAACCATACTACCGGAGCAGGTTTACTTTACTTTAACTTGCTACACGCGGAATCAAGTTTATCATCTAAATCTGAAGTGTGGCTTGTTGACCCGGACAGGCCTCTGAAACCGGTTAACCAAGGCAGAGTGCCAGAAAGTAACGTGATTCTAGGTATTTTGGGGGTTGGAGAGATGAGGAAAGCTTCAGATTTTGACGAAGTTGTAGAGAGGAACAGAACATTTTGCTGTTGATATATGTCCTCTGCCAGTATACTAGTTAGTGCTTGCCTGGATGCTGGAAATAACCCCTGGGGTGAGCATGGTCAAGGATTCCTGTGGATAAAGTTGAGAGATGAGCAAAAGGAAATATGTACATCAATCTTGCTTGGGATACATCGGGAAAGTCATTTTCGGATTATTTTGGGGGGGACTACGTCACAATACGGTGGTGGGGGCGGTAGGGCATTCTAAGTTGACGGAGAAAGCAATCACATGATTGATATTACATGATGACTAAATTCCCAGACACCATATTCCCAACAGCTTTTGTATAAACCCAGATGATAACACCCGCATCCCAGACCCAGCACCCGGTAGAAGTATAAAGAAAACCCTAAATTGAAATGCCTATAAAGAGCATGTAGTAGCAGAGAGAAAGACATAGCATGGCCTTCAGACATGATCGATTTGTAATGCACATGAACGCGGATGAGGTTTTATTTTATTTTGAGATTGCGTTCTCTAGTAGAAGCTATAGAGGACGGACAATAAATTAGCTTTCATGGAAAAATGGAGCATTATGAGTTTGAACCGGGAGCGTACAATCCAATAATCTTGCCAGAAACGTGCTTTCTCCTGGCCTCCTCGTGGTCCATAATACCGGCAGAGGTGGTGAGGACGATGTATCCGAACTGACGGGATGGAAGGAGCTTGACGATCCACTTCTCCATATCGGAAAGGCGGACGTTGTACCTAGGGGAGATACATCCGGTCTTGTTGATACGTCCGTTGAGCTGGATGACAATCTTGCCGGAGCGGTGGTCATCAACCTCCTCGAACTCGCCAATGTAGCCTGTAGCCAAGAAGTAAACGTTAGGATCTGTTGGAATATTTCACCTCCGAAAAGGAAAAGAAAAGAGGAAGTCCAATGTGTAAGGATCCTGGCAGTCAATCTTTCGGACACTTAAAGGACGGAGGTCGTAGAGAAGACATGACGATCCGTCTAGTTATCAGCCCGAATTGGTGGTATATGGCACCTATTCCTTCTTCCCTGCCAGGACCCCCCCACATTTCAACCTTCCCAAGGAAAAGCGACATTGCTGAAAGAAGAGCTGTGGGCATACCGTGTTGCTGCATAACGCTCAAGAACTTGACAATGACCTTGGAGGAAGGCCTGATGAGAACCTGCCTCTTGCCGGCCTTCTCGGCATTGTTGATGGCATTCAAGCAGTCATTGAGAACGGAAGTCTTGACCATTTTGATTGATGGAGGGTTGGGTTGATGGAAATCTACCGGATGTACGGGGTTAGAATGTGCGTCCGAGCCGTAATGAGTGTCCCTCTTATTTAAAAGGGGGATTCAAAAAGCGCGGATTGGGCGTACCTGAAGAGGTTGGTTTAGGGGGCCAGTTGGTGCGGTTCGGGTGTGTCGTGAAGCTGGATCTTCTAGAGTGGAGTTGGATTTGACAAACGGATTGGTGAGTGCGAGTCTTGGCAGAGATAATTGTGGGTTCAGGGTTGTGCCCTCTGTAAGTACAGTATGTACACTTGTACCTTCCTACTTAGGTGGTAAACGAATCATGCCAAGGATTGAACAACCGGATCTGATAACCAATGTTTCGAACCTCGAACACGTGCTTTCCCACGACAACAATATCCAACCATATGCCATAAGTTTCTCTACCAGGAAAACTGGGAAATAAGACACCTTATCGAAAATCTTGATCTTGCTTACTATTTGTGGGCAGCTTGACGACCTTGGCTCGGATTCTGACCCTTTCTACAGTGATGTCTCAAAAACCGACAAGGTGTCTTATTTCCTAGTTTTCTCGGTATGGCAAATGCATTGGCGTGAACCAAGACACCTTTGTTGTCGTTGTTTCTTATTCCTGTCGTTGTTTTCACTTGCACCAGTTGAACAAGGCCCATTGGAGCACGATGCCACTACATACAGAGGCAAATCACAACTAACACATTATATCCAGAAAACCCCTCGGCAGAACCCCAGGGATATTAGTGCCGCCCCAGGCATAACACATCAGCTTCGTTCCCCCCAAGATACTTTTATATCTTTTTCTGTTCTATACCATACCCCTGCTCCTCTTATTCGTGCCAAAAATTCTCTATTCAGTGACCACCTCCTCCCGTAGTATTCATACTTCATACCCAGCCTCTCTCTTTCCCCGAGTCTGCATGAGGGCCCCGAAATGGTAACGAGAAAGTCCAAGGTGAAGCAGTTTCAGCCACAGACCGGGTGTGTGAAGGTCAATCTTGCGCAATGATATCTACAGGAGAGCAATTGGGACGAGAAAGAAGCAATCAGGTGGGATCAGGTGAAAGAGTGGAAGCGGAGAAATCCATTGCCATTGGGCATGCAGAGTGGAAAGAGAGTCCAACAGGAAACGATTGGCTCAGTGACTACCTGGGGCAGCTGCCTGAGAATCAGGAGGGGAAAGATGAGGAGGCAAGCGCCAGAGGAGGTAGTCTCGACCTCGTGGGGTTTATTTGGCCTGGGCTCGATAGTGGTTTTATTGAGCATTCTACTCTCTGTAGTGCAAGTACATTAGAGAATATGTTTCGTGCAATAAAAATGTACCGGTGTTTCTTTTCTTTTGTGGGTATGTATTTAAGGTTCATATTATCCGAATGGCCGCATATGTAGCGTGCGGATCTCCGCGCTGCGCCTTGCATGGTGACGTTTCCTTGCATTAGATGACCAGGGCAACGCTTCCCCTGCATCATCTCCAGCGTTCGTCAGTGCTTTTTGTAATGGGCTGTATGTAGTTGGCACACGCCCAATGTTATGTTTCTTACTGCTGATAAGATAGACTGAAGCAGTAGGCACATTTTTTTTTTTTTTTTTTTTTCATTCAGGGATGTGGACAAGCTTTACAGTATCTCACACCCTGATCGATATATCCTTGGATCGTGTGCCACGTGTGCTGCAAGCTGTGTCGCAACCAGACAACTATGTGGCGTGACCACAGGCTTTTTACATGTGTACTGCACTTATCTTTGGAGAGGAAGGAACAATTCCTTGAATGAAAATATCCCTTGGTGAATAGGTACTTGAGTAGGCACTGTAGGTACTGTAGGTAGTACTGTAGGTACTGTAGGTAGTACTGTAGGTACTGTAGGTAGTACTGTAGGTACTGTAGGTAGTACTGTAGGTAGTACCAACAACACATAGAATGGTAGAAGCCTATTCAAAGTACCGGTAGCTGTGATGGTGAATTTAACTCTACCCTATGCGGATGTTCCTGCTTCGGGGAGGAGCACCTGCCACTAACCGCCGAAATTGGAATTCAGCTCGTATCTTCGCGGGCTGCTGGCCGCGTACAGCTGCTTTGGTCGGTCCTGGGCATGGGTGGTTCCGGAGATCGTATTCCGGGTCCCTCCTTCTCATGCCCTACTTGATCTTCTTTTCCTTTCCTCCTTTTCTTCTCATCTTTCATCTTTGGAGGTTTCTTCGGGCGTGCTTTGTTGATATACTTTCTTTCAGCTAATTATAAGCATAAGACATATACATACTCGTGGTCTCTTGAATTTACCTATCCAGAGTTTGGTGTTTGGTGCTAACCGAGCAAAGCTACGCTCCTTTGTGGCAAAAACAGGACTTTGAATTTTGGGTTTGGATTGTTGGCAACTGGGCATGCGACTGCTGTTTATTTATTTAAAAGAAAAGGCAGCTATTATTATTTTTGTAAACGATATCTAAGTTGGTTAGATACCCGTGAACCGATTGTACGAAGAAAATATACCCCGGATCCCAGAACTTTGAAAACGAAGAAAAGACGAAATTTTGCAATTCGTTGGTTGACAGAGTTGGAGTTCTTTGAGAAGATGGTTGAACATATTCGTACGTCTCTTTCATTCAACCTCATACCCATGGCCAGATTAAACTGACGTTGAGAGAGGATAAGATACCCCCAAAGCCAGAGGGGCGACCGACCCCAATCTCGTACCGACAGACCCTACACTCCGCCCATCCACCCTACCGTCTACAGCACCTGCCGTGATCACACCACCTAAAAGTCCTCAGGAAAATGGTACCACCGCAGAAACTGCGACACACCAGAAACACCACCACCTTCCCCGAATACTACTTCATAAGAAGTCAGACAAGCGGAGGGTAGCTCTACCTGTTCCGGGATCTTCTGGGCCTCTCACCCCAAATAATATAGTTAATGACGATGGGGGGGCTGCTGGGAAGCATCAGGATGAAGGCAAATCTCCAATACTGGAGGAGAGTCACAAAAACCAAGTGAACCTTATGAGACAAGTTCTAGATTGGGTAACCCACGAGAGGCAGCGCCAACGGGAAAGGCCTACGAAGCGGGAGGCAGGAAAGGCAGAGAAGAAGGCCCGCCGGTCGCCTACCCAGAAACAGGCACAAGTGCTGCCTCAGGTTACAGGGGCTGGGGGGGCTCCGACCCCAGAATGGAAGGCTGGGCCGGTTGGGGGCGAGAGGAACCTAGCACCTACAGCTAGAGAGGGAAGTGGGTCTCCTGAGTCTACATCTTCTGCAATAGGTGCAAGTAGGGAGAGTCTGGACCGCCTTGAGCAAATTGCAAGAGCTGGCCTTGCGGCATCCTCGAGCTCGTTGCGCCTAGCAGGTGCAGCGCCTAAGACACCATCTCACCAGTCCTCCAGGAAAACATTGCGCACAAGGAGCCGGCCCTCTACTTCGTATGCCTCAGACACTGATGTTGCTCCTGATGGGGACGTGGTCGTGCCGGAATGTGAGGTGACACTAGACACCCCGGAGAAGATTGGTTGGGACGGATTCAAGGAAGAGGTATTGAAGCTAGCACACACGTTGAGGTGCAAAGGATGGAGAAGGATTGCACTGGAACGGTTCAAGGAGTTGGAAATTAATAGGATAAGTGGTGCATTGACTAATGCGGTGTATATGGTTTCACCACCACCTGTTGAGGAGGCGGCAAATGGAGTACCTACCACCATATCCACATCAACGAAGAAGCCTGCGTAAGTCCCGATATGTTGCTTGAAAATGCAGTTCTTTATTAACTAGAAGCTCTCTACAGAAAATTGCTACTTCGTATCTACGGTGCTCAAGTCAGCCACCTCATTGACCGTGAGACAGAGCTTTCCATTCTCCGCCGCCTAGCTCGCAAGAAAATCGGGCCCAGACTCTTGGGGACCTTCCAGAATGGCAGATTCGAAGAGTTCTTCCATGCCGAGACGCTTACCAAGGATGATATCCGTAACCCGGAGACGAGCAAGCAAATTGCGAAGCGGATGAGGGAATTGCATGAGGGCGTGGATTTAGAGGAGGCAGAGGTCAGGGCGGGGCCAGTAGTGTGGCTGAACTGGGAGAAGTGGGTAGGAAGAGCGAGGGAGATTATGGAGGAGGTGGGCACGAGAGGAGCACATGAGGGGATGCTGATGGCGTGGAAAGTGTTTGAGGAGGCGGTAGGACGGTATCGGGAGTGGTTAGTGGCAAGGTATGGTGGGGAAGAGGAATTGAAAAAGCAGTTGGTGTTTGCACATAATGATACCCAATATGGTAACATCCTCCGCATGACTCCAACTGGGGATTCGCCCCTCCTCCTTCCTATGAACACTCATCGGCAACTCGTCGTCATCGACTTTGAGTACGCCTCCGCTAATCTTCCGGGGTTTGAAATTGCAAACCACTTTTGTGAGTGGATGGCCAATTATCACGCCCCAGTTGCACCTCATCAGATGCAACAATCACGCTTCCCGACAATTGAGGAACAGAGGAACTTCTTGAAGGCGTATATTGGACATTCGATTCCGCACACACATGATCAGTTCCCTATTTACCGTACTAGCTCATCATCTGCTGCAAATACTCCCAATACTCCTACGTACACACTTGCCCAGTTCTCACTTGATGCCCGTACCCCATATTCCACCCCAGGGCAATTTATGCTTGATGCTCGCACCCCCGCCGAATCCTCTGCCTCGAGCTATAAAGAAGAGGAACAATCCCGGCAAGACGCTCTAGTAAATGAGATAGAGCGGCTAATGGAGGAAGCAAGGGCTTGGAGGCCAGCCAGCCACGCAATGTGGGCCTCGTGGGGGGTGATACAGGCAAAGATTCCCACGGGGGAAGGAAGGGATGGAGAAGGACATATGGGTGAGCGGGGGGCAAGTACAGGTGAGGATGGAGATGGTGAGTTTGACTATTTGGGGTATGCACAGGAGAGGGCACTTTTGTTTTGGGGGGATATGGTTAGTTTGGGGGTGATGAAGGAAGAGGAAGTTAAGAGGTGTTTTGAGGGAGGGGATGGCTGGGAGAGGTTGAAGAGGGTGGAGTAGAATTCGGGAGGTAGTATGAGGCAGTGAGTTATATATATTATTAGTTTTACATGGTACCAGTGGGATATAGTAGGTCACTTAGATAGGTTATCGTTAGGTCAATATATCTACCTAAGTATCTATTGTGTAAATTGCTGGATCCGTGAAAGACAGGGCCCGATATACTTAGATTCGAAGACAAAGTACCTATGTAGTTCATGCCCAGTGCCGGTATAGACCACATAGTAATATATGTTAGCACTGAGCAAGCTGGAATGGGTACGAGGCTAGTAAGCAGACAATGTTACTTCTTATGTACCATCACTAACTGAATGAGTTACCCCACCAGACTAACCATTATCGGTAATATCGCCTCCCCAAAGAGGGATAGCTCGGAGCATAAAAAGCATTGTGCAAAATGATATTTATTGTAGTTATTTATATTTACAAAAGTCTGCACAATCTTATCTCATGAACTCCCTCCCCCAACCTTTCCACACTCCCACCATCAACTGGCCTCAATCTGCTTTCTCCAACCTCACCAATCATCAATACTAACCAACCCAACCGTGACTTTATTCCCCTTAGTCGGCGGCAAAAACCCCCCAGCAGCAATCAACAACTTCTGCTGTCCCTTCCCGCCCCGCCTAGGCCTAATCAAATTCAAGGATCTCGTATAACTCCTCCTATCCCCCGTTGGTTGTCTACTCCATCCACCAGCATCCACTCCACCCGGCGCATCTCCATCAGCATGATGGACATAAACTTCCTCCTTACTTCCGCAGCTAACAATAACTCTCCCATCGTCGGTAACAACCACATACGGAGACCCATTAGGCACGACCCTCGCAGAATCGTTTGTGACTATAGGAAGGCCTGGTCTGCTATCAAACGTCCTTGGGTCATCACTGACTCTGTAATGCACCGGGAAGGAGTAACCCGATGTCTTTCCGTCGACTGGGCCACCGCCATATTCGTACACCATAATCCAGTTTCCATCTTTGAGCTGAGCAACGACGGGCATCCCTGGGCGGGCGGTGTACACGTCATATCTAATATCATTGACGACGGGACCCCAATTTTTACCATCTTTTGTGGTTTGATGAACCATTTTCTGTCCGTGTAGAGGATCGCGTTGGTCAGAGTAAAAGCAGATCAACTCCCCTTTATGCAGCAGCAAGAACGGTTCCCAAACTGGTGTTTCGCCGTTATTGGGGATTGCGACCCCACCAGCTGCGATATGGCTAACGAATTCCCAGGTATACCCCTGATCCCTAGAAGCGTATAATTCCAATTGTGTAGTTGAGAGATCCGTGGGGATAGCACTCCCGCTGAGGAGGATTGTACCCTTTTTGAATCCAGCCCAGTGCTGAGGGAGGACGTACAGCATGGGTTGATAACGCAAGCCGATGTTAAGGACTTGGTCGGTGACTTTGCTGATTTCGAACCAGGCCTGCCCGTAGTTGGTGCTTTTGTATATGGGGAAGTAGACGAGGGGGGGTTCAGGGGAGTAGTTCTCCCAGGTGGCTAGGATGGAGCCATCGGAGAGTTGGATTGTGCGGGCGTAGAGAACGCCGGGGACCGTGTAGTCTGAAGGCGCTTGGAAGACTGTGAGGCTATTGTATGAGGGGAGAGCTTCTTGAGCTCGCTGGACCAAGGCTGAGGGTGTGGGGGAAGAGGAACCTGGGGTAAGGAGAAAGGAGAGGGAAACTGAGAGGAGAATTGAGAAACGCATGATGAAGATCGTTGCTGCTGCCCACGACAGCTTGAGTATAAGGGAGAATCAGCCAAACTACTCACCGTCTGTCAGATGGTTGGTGTGCAGAGAGACGAAGCCCACCTCCTACCTCATGGTCGACCCTTTTATACGATTCAGCTACCTCTAACAAGGTGAGCTGTTCCTTCTCCACCTTCGGCCGTCGATATCAACCGGCATTCCCCACACGGCGATCACCATGGCCCCCAGTCAACAGTGGAGCTTCGACATGGTACCTGCTCGCGAAATGTCAATCCGGGGTATATATCCTTGCGTAGTTGCGAAGAGCACACGGGCCACATTACACCGACTGAGCCGACGATTGATGATACAGTCGAACCTGTCCAAGTGCATGACGCCCGTCAGAACACCTTTTGATGCAATTCGGGGGGGGGTATGCAATTAGACCGAAAAATGAAAAAGAACCGACCTTCAACTAGATACATGGTAGCCCGAGCCCTTTCTTGCCCACACCTACCACCCCCCCCCCCACCCCCCCACCCGGCTCACCCCATTGGCTGCCCTAGCCACCGCTCAAGCTGTGATTGATGCTTGCACTACCCACAACCCACAACCCATTAGCAATGTAGTGAGAAGCGTCCATAGGGAAGCGGTTTATTGTTGATGTTGCGGTATTGCGGGCGGTCTGAATGACATGGAGTTGGGGAACCTCTAATGTAGGGTGGGTCACAGGACTTTGGTTCGGATTTGGCGGTTTGGGGGCTGATGTATACCATTGGGTTAGCTTGTTGATTGTGGGATTTGTTCCCTGAAGGTGGCGATACTGTGTGCACTGGCCCATCTAGTGTTGCGATCTAGCTTTCCATACACTCCCATGTTGTGCCTACAGATATATCTAACACTGGAATATCAATGTTGATTTACCGGGTGTATTTCTCTATTAACCAGGTTTACATTTTAGCCTAAACGCATACTATTTATGCACATTCATTGTACCGATACGTAACTAAATCTGTGGTTTGGGGAATGATTCCGGGACTTATGCATGCAATTCCACAGGTAAGTATGCAGACTTTCCTCATAATAATGAAAACATTTTCTCCAACAAGATAACTCGTCAGCAGATTGCCATGCATTTGCATAGGTTCGACTGTATTTGGGAGACCATGTACGTACTGCATCAGTAAAAACAGGCAATGAGATGTTATTTTGGACGTTGAACTGTGGCCTCTGCCCGGGTGTGCACTTCCTAGTGTACATGCCTCAGCCTGTCCCCTTCCCTTGACGATTCCGCATAGGATATTGGGCATCGGGGGAGGGTTGGTGACCAATGAGATAGCTGGATGGAAGGCTCACAATGAATTATGGCCGCAGAGGTGTGCTATATAGTAGAGCATCGCAGGCTTGTCGATTTTGGTACATACCATCTCAAAACGGTGAGTCTTTGTGAGGCGACTTTCTGGATAGAGAATACAGTAGATAATATTACAGAAAATACCAACCAAAACACCACAAATTGCAAACTCCATACCTAGAAAACGTCAACATTTTGGAACCAAGTGCTACAATACAAGCGCGCTCGCCCTTCAGTTTCGAGTTACACAGATATAGCCACACTTCCAATGCAGTTATTCTATAGGGTTCCCACTCCAGTAAAGTATTTCCTACAAAGTGAATCCAATCCCGCATCTTCCCAACCACACCCTATCTCCTCCTAATATCAATCCATCATCCCACAATGATCGCAATAGAGGTATATAAAAGCAAAGCAAAAAGCGCCACTCCGTTGATGCACTTTTAGCAGTCAGCAAACAAATAATAGAAACAGCCAAAACATATCAAAAGACATACAATAGGAATGACCGATAGTCATAGGAAGAAAAAAAAAGGGGTATTGAGTCAAGTCGGGTATCCGAAAATGCAACCCCAAATCTTCCTCCTGAGAATCATTATAAGGCGAAGAAACAAAATTTAGACATGAAAGAAGCTCGCTGGGAGGCAGAAACAACGCATTATGGAATTCGAAAGGAAAATTTCTGAAGAAACCAGAGAAGAGAAAAGTCCGAATCTAATAGACCATGAACCCCAGGATCCCAATAGCGCTCGCTATGCCCAATGTATAAAGTACCACTCTTTTCCCGTACCATGTATCATACCATTCATTATTCCTTTACCCATAATTTACCAAGTCCAAATTACAAATCATAACCATCATCAATCAATTAACCAATCCCGCCATTTCTTATTCTGCCATATTCATCGCTTTCATAGCGTCATTCAGGCCAACGATCCTCAGACTTGGCTTTCTTGACGGCGCCCAAGTAGTAGGAATATGGTTTGGCTGCCAGCTTCTAAAAACGGCCTTAAACTCCCTAGACACACCACCAAGCAGGACGAATGTTGGGGGCACAAAAGGACGGCTGTACATGCTGTGGGCAGCTTTTGAGTATTCCTGTGTGAACTGGAGAGCTGATTGGAATTCGGCACGCTTGGCTTGAGAATTCGCGCCGAGAACACTAGGTAGAAGGGGGTAAGCAGGTTGCTAGACAATCAAATAGGCAGGCACACATACATATAGAGCTCAAAGAATGCATCAAGGATATAGATGTTAGCTAATTCGATGTCGTTTTGGCAGAATGGTGATATCTCAGTAACCTATGAAGGAGGATATTAGCTCACTGTGAACATATGGATTCTTGGCAATCAGCTCACAATTTGCTCTGATTGCATGTCACACTTAAAAAGCCTGGTCATGTAATTGTCATGGGAAGGCTTCATCGCCCAGTATTTTGCGGCAGCAATACCATTCTGCAAAAGATCAAGCAGGGCTTGCGGTTCACTGCCCTCGTCTATATCTTCGATATCTCTACTAGTAAGGTCAGTCGCTACTTTCCTCGCATAGGCGAGCTCCCTAGGTGAAGAGCCAACCCCCTTCCAAAGGTAGACCCTTTCGCCTGAGTGTATCAGAAAGGGAAATCCCGAGCAGAGACTGATGCTTCTCAAGTCTTCCTCATCAAAGGCAATACCATCATACAGGCTGCGGCCGCAAAGGACATAGGGGCCTGTGTTTGCGGACTTTGAGCTTCCACGCCTTGTAATAATAATGCCTCCAAGCGCATTCAAAAAACCTGGGGTTTCGTGGCCTTGTTTTACAACAGTCTAGAAATCATTAAGCTTCAACCTTTCATTAACGGCACATATTATGGGGAAAGACTCACCATTGTAGCACCATTCTCACCAGCCATTTTCTTTGCAAAAATCTGAGCGTCATCAACAGCAGCAGGGGAAACTTGATTGCCACTCCATAAATAGAATTCTGCGTCTTTGTCTCCAGGAGATGTTTCAAAGATATGGAGGCACATATACATGTTCTGGTCAAACAGTATATGCTGCTTTCCAGATTCTATGGCCTGAACCTTCCCTTCAACGGTCACTTCCCACACATCTAGCTTCACCGTTTCGAGCTTCTCCTCTTGTGTTATTCCTGGTGGCAAAAACTTGGAGATATCAACATCCATTTTGATGTTGAGTGATTCTGGATCCTTGAAGAAACTATTCAATTCATCGACATGTTTCGGGATGGATCCATACGAAACCTTACGAACGCCACTTTCTGGGGCCAAGCTGTCTCTAGACTTCACATTCACGGTTGCAGGCATAGGAGGAAGAGCCCTTGGCTTGACATCTGATACATCTTCCTCGTATTCCACTATAGGTGTTCTCAACAATAGTTTCGCTGGAGCAATCGATGGCTCCTCGACCTTCTCTAACTGTGGCGGTTTGAAAGGCGCCCTCTGAGGGCCAGAAGCCCTAGCAGAGCTGGTGCGTCTAGCTAGCCAACTCATAGCAGGAGGCTGTATTGGCCGCTCAACAAATGGGGGATCTGCTGCTGGTTCTGTTATTGCGGCAACGTTAGGTTTGGGAAGGGCTCCATCTGGTAAATCCAAAGAAAATGAACTTTCAGCCGTTTCTACTGAAGGAGAAGGTATTGGTGTCGTATTTGGTGATGGTTTGAAATCAGTCTTCGCAACTAACATAGGTGACTTGGCAGGAGTTGGTGGTTTGATCTTGATTTTCTCAACCTCCTCACTAGAGAGTTTGAGTTCTAGTCTAGGCTCAACGATCTTTGGTCCAGGTAAGTCCGCCTTTGGACAGTCTGCCAGTGCTCCTTTGGCACTAGAAATAGACGGCACCCTCGTAGGTGTAATCAACACTTCTTTCGATGGCTTTGGTTTCAATGGTGGTTTTGGGGGAGCTGGACCTGCGTTTGAACGGCTCCTCCCTTCGTGAGCTTGTGCTTTTGTTGGCTGTCGTCTCTTAGGACCCCTCGCACGTGTTTTCGTCATCTAGATGTCACATTAGCTACTGTAGAACCCCTTAACCCAAAGAGCAGAATACCTACATGAGTAAGCGGCCCATCACCCCCGGGGGTTTCTAGCTCGAGCTCCTCATAAGATTTGCCGCTACTGCTGGTTGTAGCACCAGATAAATTCCTGCTCCTGTCATATGATGGTGGGCCTTTTGATAGCAAATTAGCCAGATTTGGCACTTGTCTATCAGCCAATAATTCGACACGAGGCTGTAATGTGGCTTCTGCAGGGAAATTGGCCGTAGTGCTGCTGGAATTCTTAAGAGCCCCCTTGGCTGACATAAGCCTTTCCTTGACAGGATCTGGTGGCTTGGGCTTCGGGGGCCCGGTCTCTTGCAACGCTGCTTTACCTGCTAGAATGTTGTTTTTCAAAACATTTGGTGCCACGTACTTTTGGGTCTTCGTTGACCTCAATCTTGACATTACGTCCAAGAATGGCAGATCTTCCTTTTCAGGCGAGCCGGTTGCGCTGTGACGATTCTTCAGATTGCCGCGGAAATCCAGCTCCACCTTTGGGCCCGGGGCCGGTTTGGTCCCAATATTGCTGGGCTTCTCGGCCACAGGTGGTGGAAGTTTCTTTGCATGAAGCAAAAGTGTAGGTTTTTCTAGAACGGGTGGTTTATCAGAAAAAGGCTTCGAATATGAAGATGTAACTTGATTAAGCGCAGCTGATGTAGTAGTGATATTCGATACCGTATCCAATACTGATCTAGAGGGAAAGTTTGCTGGCTTTGGAAGAATGGCAGGGCGGTGGTCCGCTTGTTTAACTGGGGGCTCCAAGACGGGTGTGTTCTTAGAGAGGACAGGTGAGCCTCCTTCAGAGCCCTTCTTAAGAGCAACTTCCAACCATGATGCCTTCGTTGGACTCCATCTCTTCTGATCGAAAGTCTTGGATATATGGCTACCATGTGGAGTGGTAGGAGGACTAACTTCGGACATTGGAGATTCGGCTCTAGCGGGATGAATACCTGATGTTGAATACTTGGATAAGGACTCAACAATGGACTTCGCACGGCCTCTGCTCACCACTTCCCTCCTGGTGGGCTCTGGGGTAGTTGGTTGGTCTGCGGGGGCGGGAGCGGGAGAGGAATCCCTCGAGAGAGGAATAGGGGTTGCTGCCCGCGATGCGCGATGTGGAATGGAGTTTCCTGGTATATTATATCCTGGCGTGTTGTTTCTGGAGACAGCTCCGGGTAAAGTTGCACTCCACCGCTTACTTATAGATCCCTCTCGCTTCAGCTTAGCACTCTGGGCAAAAGTTCCCATACCTTTGCTAATGGTTGCAGCTTTCCAATCGGGATCTATACGCCCTTGGCTTGGGCTCATGGCAGGTTGTCTCGTGTCATCCACTGAACCTTTCCTTGCGGACCCAGGGTCAAAGCGCATCGAATCAGTTGTCGGAAATAAGCTTTGCTTGGAGGGGTTCGGTAATCCAGAACCATTCATGGATGGAGAGGACTTATGAGCTCTAACATAACTCGATGCTGGCCTCTTAGCAGGCTCTTGACCGGACCTAGTCCCCGATGCCGTTGTACCAAACCCTACATTATTGTCCCTTGTCATTCCAGGCAATGCTTTCTGTGCAGCTAGGAAAGATCCTTCCTCTGAGCCTTTTAATAACACATCAGGCGAGACCTTGCGGTCTGGAGTCTGCTTGAAAAAAGCAATGTCCTTCGAAGCGAGATTTCTAGTTATAAAAGAACGTCTGAACTCATTCTCGGAGTCGGGTATAGATCCTTCGGGTTTCGGGGATTCGGCACGATTTTCTGATGCCACAGTACCTCGAGAAACAGGTCGATGTTGCCATGGTGAGTCTGGTCGTCTTTGCCGTTGAAATGCTGGTGGTGTTAAATCCGACCCATCGGGATCCTCTATCGATGACCCGCTTTTGCCTGTCAATTTATCCAATGCGTCATTGACAGCATCTTCCCGTCTTAGGTTAGGCGTATTGGAATCTAGACTCCGTAACTGGCTGAAGTCAATGCCATCTAATGCCCGACTGCTCCTTGCATCTCCGGTTTTCATGGGAGAGAGGGATTTGGCGCGCTCTGCACCGCTGTCAGCTATCCAAGAAGTCGAAAAGCAGGGATCCCAAGAATAAATGAACATGTTTCATCGTATTCCCGAGGATCGAAGGTACGTACCAGCTCTGCGATCTTGTCTTGCTTGCCGTCCAGCCAAGATCTCCTTCTCAAGTTGTCGAGTACGCTCCTCATCCTCTCGATCCCGTTGAGCCCCAAGCTCCTTGATCCGTGCTAGGAAATCATTGACCCCATCGTCCCTGTCCATGGTTGTGTTGTGTTTTTTGGTGTTTCGGTTCAGTCTTAGCTTCCTTTCCGAAACCGTAAACCGGTAGCCCGATCCCCTACGACTAATTGCTCGTCAAGAGCCGCCTTACAGTGTTGAAGATAGGGAGAGACAAATGCAATGCAATGCAATTTGCTGAAGATCCGAGGGGAGATAGTCAGAGGTAAGGGGTAGCCGTTGGTTGGGATCGGATTGCAGTCCAAATAATTCTAACTCGGCTTCAGCATGATTTGAGCTGGTGGTGCAGGTGTGCGGCTCCAAGAAGGCTTGGCGGTCTTGGCGTATCAATCAATACAAACACATTCAGGGTAACAGCGAGGGATGCTGTGGAGAAATTCAAGGCTTTTAGAATATTCATTAGAGCACAGAAATTTCTTCAACCAGGTAGATTTGATAGTCCATATTATTAACAGTACGACATAGTACATACCACGATCTCATTCCACAAAAATACGAAATATGAAATTCCTAACCAGACTTATGAAATACCCATCGATCATTCGTTCTAGCCTGCGCCGCTTGACAACAGGCAACCATGCTCATGCGCCCCAACTACTGAATCTCCACTCTGTGCTTCTCGCTTGCTTCCTTCTCGTGCTTCGGTACAAGCACACTCAAGATGCCTATTCGGTTGAAATATATTAGCCCATGCCTATACGAATGCAGCATACTAGCCTGATCATGAGGGGCGCACCATTTTCGAGTTTGGCAGTGATATGGTCGGCATCTACCGACGCCGGTCGCTTTTGGGTCCCAAGCCTGAACTTGCGTTTGAAGACACCAACCCCACGTCCCTTGATTACCAGCTTCTTCAAAAGTTCTTCATCCGCATTGCGATGAACAACTCCTGATATCTGGATTTCGTTTGTGTCCTGCAGGTTGGGCCCGGCCTCGTGTTAGTTTTTTAATATAAGTAGGTAGCTCCGATTTAAGACATACTGCATCAAATTCCAAGCCAATGTCCTCTCGGACTGCGCCAGGAAGGGAGACATGAAGAATGAATGCCTCAGGAGTGTCAAAGATATCAACTTCTGGAACAAATTGATCATCGCCTTTTAGCCCATGAAAGTCTTGGACGTCCTTCTGGATAGCCTCGAAGAATTCAGCCAAAGGATGGTGGGAACCGGTCGCATTGTAGACACACGGCATCTTTGAATGGGCTTAAAAATGAATAGAATTCGTATATGAACAGATATGTGTGTGATGATATAGGCTTGATAGTGATGATATAGGCTTGATAGTGCTGAGTTGACTCTGGATAGTGAAGATGGAAGCTTTCTGGATCTCGGAGGTCAAGGAGGCCTATATATGTGTATCTCTAGGCATATGAATAATGAACAAAATACACCCATCTTCTAGATCTTTCGTGCTACAAATATTTGATTTCCAATGTATTCATTCATAGTGCCTTTGCTATTCATTTGGTGTACACGGTACACGCGTACTTGTATGATTCAATATTAGCGTGCACGTGAGGGTATAGAGATTCATATATTTCATGTTCCATCACTTTCCATAATACTGCCACGTTCTTAGCTAGCGATACCTGATGGAATTCCTTGCCGTACTAGATGGAATACTTTGGTATGTCATTGTCAAACATAGCCTTGTATTCAGGTGACTGTGGGTGTAGCGCGGATCCATGCTGAGAATGCCCGAGAAGACGATTACGAATTGCCGACAGTGGCAAGAGAATTAGTCTGGTTGGCACAAGCCGCTCTCCTAGAGCCAAGAGAATGATCTCGTGCCATAACAAGAATAGGTAACGTGGATGCACCGGACCCGGCGAAACAGTTGTTCCGTGACTCCGACCCCTGACTAACTTAATTGAGTAGTTAGTCGGATTTCCTAAAATGGAACTGCTTGACTAATGTCATGCCAAAGACTATAAGTACTGCCTACTTCGGCTCCTGTCACGTGCTACGCTTAATAATTAGAGACCCTGATCTGCGCAAACGCATCAACCACGGCTATGTAGCACAGTAACCCGATTCCAAGAGGACGAATATCAACTCTGCTTGCTTATAGTCTCGATCTAGCGGTTCATTGTTCCGCAATACCCCGCTGGCATTCGAACTAGGTACCAATGAGGATAAATAACCACCACCGCCATTGCCCTCTAATAAGGGTAGTTTGGCAGTGTATGGTTCATAGCCAATGAACAATACATTTGTTACTTTCTTCTATCTAATACCTCCTCTATATAATGCGCGTTACTTTGCAGCCCATCACCCCTTATATAACTCTAGAATTACGTTAATGATTCTTCTTCTCTAGTACTAGCAACGGCAATATACAGTGGAGGCTCGAAGCTTTACCCGCCCCTAGAAAAGGGACTAGTTGGTACTGGATTTCTATCGCATTATTAATGTGGAGGTTTAAAAATTGTTCTAGGACCTCTATGGCATGAAATATCACAGTGGACAGTTGCAACTTCCTTATGTGTTGGCGTCTCTTCGTTAGGATGAGTACCTCTCCTTCTCTACAAAGCAACCCATGGGTTAGTTGCTTCATAATCAATCGATTACTCTGCTTTATTGGTAACTATACGAGTATTGTATGTATCTTACGCAATTTTTCCATGCTCAATTCTTTCGGATTCCGACCCCGTTGTATCAATAGCTTTCACCCACAATGTCTGACTCCGCAATGTCTGACTCCGCAATGTCTGACTCCGCAATGTCTGACTGATGCTAATACAAATAGCGGCTAACTACTGCATAGGGTAGTAGGTCATCACTGAATGATGAAGGGTATGGTGATTTCTTGTAGATAAATGGGGATAGAAAAATAGATGGTCCTTCAGAACTCCAGCATCTCGGGGTAATTCCTAGAGTACCAAACTAAGTGTTAAGTGGCTCAAGGAGATAAAGCTAAGCTTCTGGTGAGCTTCATATTTCACGGATTAATGCACTCTCTGTAGTGTCTGATCGGAAAAGTAGACTTCAACGGCCTCGGCGCCCGTCAAAGACCTTGGATTGTGACACAGGATTACTTTCGAGTATGGCAGTTTACTTTTGCGACCGAAAACGAATAAACTGGGGGGACAAGGGTGGGAAGCACAGAGTAAGATGCCTCCTTTTGAATACAGTACTATGCCCTCCAGATACTACACTCTATTAGATTGACAAGCCAAGGGCGCTACTCTGCACATGTGCAGTGTGGAGACCTGCGGCATATTAAATATATCTGGTTTGGAAGGATATATCCGGGGTTACTAATCACCAACGGTATCGACGTTAGGCCACCCCCCCCTGAGCATCCCGTACTTTTCGTACTTCCGAGGGACTCGATTATGGAAATACTATTCGTGCTCGTACAGTACATAGTCCATACTCTGGCCGTACTTTCGTTCAACATCGTAGTTCCTCCTTATGGTGGTCCACAATCGCAGCTACCAATTATATGACATCCGGCTGAGGCTAACCGAAGTGATTTTGGAGGGTGTTGTGCTTCGACCAACGGGATCAATTCCCTCTGAGCAATGAATCCCAGCCTTGCAAAACATCCCAGCTCCCCCCTTGGCATCTAGCATGGGTCCCATACCTAGGTGTTTTTCCAGAGAGGAAATTTTGCTGAATCCCATGCCACACCAGCATCGAGCCAGGGAGAATTGATTGATTGTCATCCTTGCTTTACAATTGGTATGAGGTTTGCGGTCAAACAGGTATGTAGGCTAGGGACGGGGATCTCTCGTTATCCATTGCCGACATGCATTCCTCCCGCGCTAATCTTGCACTCTGTTGGGATGACCGGCTGAATGGGATTTTACAGGGCTGTTGTCGCACAACCAAGATGGTAGTTAGGTACTGCAGGCAGTCAATGCAAGTTGAATGTTGAGGGTATGTGGTCCGAGCGGAATGTGCCGAAGCACAGTAGCTGCTGTTATTCCCTGTCAACCGAGCTCTGCTCTACCCTTAGGCACAGTTTATTCGCCAATCAGGGAGCCGTTTACGAACTCTGACATGCGAACTGAAACCGGTTCACCACCCATAGTCCGACCTCGGATACTTCCGGGGAGGGGGGGAAAATCTAGGTACTGGAGCAACATGCTCAATACTACACAGGGTAGACATATTTTACTCTACGTCCAGGCGAAATCGCAATTTTTTGGCCAATTGTCCAACTTCCTAAACCAGAACAGACAAGCAAGACTAGTTCGGTATGTACTGTGAGGTAGTAATTCTTAAGTAGATGTAGAGATGTAGTATCAAAGAACCCATGACCAGAGATCTTCACAAATACAACTGACACACGCCCTGAACTGTTGCCCTCGTGTTCAAAACAGCATACATGGACCTACTACCGTATCATATTGACGATCTTGATGCTTTTCACGATTACGCCAAAAAGTGACTACAAGTATATGCTGCCGGAACTTGAAAATCATCCAGTTCTTTCTAGCGTGGTTGGAAATGGAAGTTGATCCGGTTCCAATAGGATTTGAGCCGTACTTACCTTAACGACTTTACAAGGTACATACATACTTGGTTGCTGCTTTTTGTGCTGCTGAAGATAAGATCACATTCTAGGTACATAATTGTAGTGGATGCAACGGACTAACTTGGGAGAAGGCACGGCCACTTTTGGATTCCACTTATCTAGTCCAGCACTCGACAGCGGCTACAGTAGGGTGTACATTGGCTCTATGTGTTTGGCAAGATACATCCCTCCAAGTAGACTACCTACATTATGGAGCGAGACTACCACACAAGTACCCTTTAAGCACTTGTGCAGTTCGGTGTCCTAACCGGAGTATGAAAAGGACAGCAAATTGAGGCTTACGGACGCAGGCTGCAACTTGCTGTATCATGCAATATCGGTTGAGGTATACGTATCCCAGACCCAAGTATGCCAGGAGTACATACAAATCAAGTTGTTGAGATCTACTTATAGGGAGCAGGGACCAGTCCTATTTATATTTAAAATGCCAAAATGTCGTTATTGAATTTTATTCCATCTGGATGGACTTCGCCGGTAGGTATTGTATAGGGACCAAAGCAAAATGTGACAGTTTACTTGGTAGCTCAATCACAACGGTGAGCTCCCAGTAAACCAAGCAGCTATATATACTTGAGTAGTACAGTACATATACATATACATACCTACATAGAAGTTACCAATGGCTAACCAGCTACATAAATAGACACATACTAGATTCTGGGGCATCCGATTGCTTCGTTATTCAGCTCCGCGGTTGACAGGGGAACCGGGGTGGGTGGTCAGATTTTACCAAGTACCGAAACACCGAAACGGCTGCGCTAGTATGATTGGGTACAACGGATCTCAGGCTGCAGGTGTTTTTAAGCATACACGGCGTTGCAGCCGGACGTCAAATTTATGGCGAGAGCTTTGGGTGCTCACCTACCAGTCGTGCGTCTCAAACCCTCAGAATAGTTGTAGGTAGGTACCTGGTGGGGGTATATGAACTCGGCGGTATGTGGGCCTTGGAGCGGGTGTTAGTTACATGCTCATCCATCGGGCTGTCCCCTCCGTAACAAGGCGGCGCTTCGGCTACGAGCTCGTGAATGCCCTAGCTGGATCCTCTCCTCGCATTCCGGAACTGGCGAACTGACAGGGTGCGAGACAAGGCAGGTGTGTTGCCTGTCACCGTAGTGCAGCTGGCGTCACAACCTGGTGGGCCCAAAGTTTGAATACACTCAATGACTGGAGTCTTTCGTCTACCGGCCCGTGATGGCGTAGACTTTCCTCGAATCGAACGCTGGTGCTTGTCAGTTGACGCAGAGGAGGGGTCCATTTCGGAACAGGCCAGAGGGCGGAGCGGAGTTTACGCCATTAGCCCAGGCAAGTACTTTACGTGCGGGCGTTGCCCTTTCCTCCCAATCTCCGGACAGATCTAGACCCAGCAGCGTGGTTGCCTCAGCTGCTATCTACCATAATAATATTAAATATCGCTGGGCATCGGAGCCTCCCTCTATCCTTCCCCTCGCCCTCATCATCGCTTCGTCACTGCCGCTGGTGGGACTCCACGTACCGGAGGCCGTAGGCTGCCGCAGCAGAGCGCCCTTGAAGCTCCCGCTCGTCCCGAATTTGTAGGCCCCCCTCGTGCTCATCTCCACACCACCCCTTCCCCACTGTCGGGCAATTAGAAAAAAAGGATCTATCCTGGAAGATCATGCCGCCCCAAAACTGGGGTTATTCCGTCTTACACCTTGTCCGTACTCTAGCAGTAGCTTAACCTGTCTTTTCGCTTATTCCAAATTGCTCACTGGCACTGTGCTCTCTACATATCTAGCCTCGTCTCTACATATCCAGGATCCTTTTAATTGTTTGGCCTTGAAGTATAATAATATATCGCTGCCCATCGATCCCACACAATACCAGTGCCATTCTGCATTAACGACCTCATCGCCGGGGTCGCTCCATTGCCTACGAGTGCCAACCAAAGACAGCTGAGCTCGCTCGTGGAGGCGGCCAAGACAAACAACCACAAGTGGCATCCGCCTGAGGCCAGTCCCAGTTGAGCTCATCGCGATTGTTCTTGATTCAATTGGCCTGGGGGCGTCTTGTACGAGTCAATCGCGAAGATGGACGACCGACACAATTATCGCCCGTCCTTTCAGCAACATCAGCCACCACAACTTCCGAATCCAGGCTCTATGGGGGCCTATGATCCGGGCATGTCAAGTGCCTCCTCTACTGGAAGGCTGACCTCTACTCCACAACTTCATCAAGGCCCCAGCCAGAGTCAATCACAGTACTCCCAGTATAGTTCTGCTTCAGTATCCCCAGGACCTTCAAGGGATCAGGCGATGTCATCACCCCCTTCATCAGTTCAACATATAACCGTAGCTCAAGTATCAGGGACTGCTCAAAAGAGAGCCTATAGGCAAAGGAGGAAGGATCCGTCTTGTGATGCATGTAGAGAGAGGAAGGTTAAGGTTGGTTACCGAAGCCACGCTTTCTTTTCTTGAGCTTGAAGCTGAATTGATGTCCAGTGTGATGCGACGGATACGGCGAGCTGCTCGGAATGCCACTCGAGAAACGTCAAGTGTCAATTCACCAAAGAGACAAACCGGCGGATGTCCTCCATGAAGTAGGTTCTATTGAGAGGCTAGTTCTATTGTGCTCTTTCGTAATTTCTATCTAACGGAAATGCAGGCAAGTCCAGGACCTGGAGAAACAACTAGCTCAAGCCAAGGCCACAATTGCATCTCTGCGTGCACAAACTGGTAAAATCGATTCAAACGATGCCAACCATACTACCCCACTTATCCCTGAGATAAATTCTGCTCCTCAAAGACGGCCACTTCCACCACTGGCTCCGAGTGCAGTAAGTGCCCGTGCACACATCCGGAACTATTCTCGTGGAGTTTTCAAGCCACCACCTCCATATCGTCAAGTAGGGCGTCAGTCACACTTCCTCCCTCCTCTTCCACAGTTGCCAGATCGACAATGGGCAGAACATATTCTGTCTTCTTACTACGCCACAATTCATTGCTACATCCCGATCCTGCATTGGCCATCCTTCGTTGAAGTTTATGAGAGGGTCTATGAAAAGGGAGATTTATCAGGGGAGCCTCCTTCATGGGGATCACTCCTTTTTGCAGTTTTCGCATGCGGGTTGCAGTACACATTTGACCCAAAGATCCGTGCCGTGTATCCTGACAGCGGACGGAAACTTATAGAGCAATCTCGCATGCTTACTGACCTCTTTAACGATGAGTTCACAATTGACCATGCTCGATCAGCTTTATTAACGAGTATATTCTTAATGGAGATCAATTGCAAATCAGCGTCTTGGACCTGGCTGGGATCAACGGTGCGAATTGCTCAGGATATAGGATTACACCGGGAGAGTGGCCCATGGGGGGTAGTAGAAAACGAGGTACGAAGACGGGTATGGTGGGGAATCTACGTATGGGATCGGTGAGTTCTCAATGCGCAGGTATGGGAAATGTGTAAGGATGCTAACATGAAGCTGCAAACACAGGTTGCTATCTGTGGAGCTAGGTCGGGTTCTACTAATAGATGACGCTGACTGCGATATCAACTTGCCATGTCCTGTGGATGATCACTTCATAACTGAGAGTGGGGTGATGATGCCTCCAGGGCAGGCGCCCCCCTCTAATTTTCTTTTAACTACAATTCACGTCGTTCGATTAATTGGCCCGCTGCTTCAATCACTGAGTGCAGCAATTATCTCACCTGCTACCTTGCAGATGTTTGACAGCTACTTCAAATCATGCATGGTAGCGTTTCCACCTCACTGCCAAATCAACCATACATCTCCCCTAGACCCCCGGTACCTCCATCCGATGTGCCACCTACAAAATAGTAGGCTAGTACTGCATCGCCATAATCTGTCAACATCCTGCACTCCCGAAGTTCGTTCTGTGGCTATGGAAGCCTGTGTACAAGCGGCTAAGGATACAGTGGCTCTTCTTCAAAGGGTTATGCAGTGGAAAGCAACTGATGGCTCGCAGTCATCCACGAGTTGGCAAACCGGATTAGTTACAAATGCTACGGCTATGCTGTGCACACATATCTGGAGATGCACGTTGTTCCTCCTTTATCGGGGCCACTTTGCGGAAGCAGCTACGTGTATTCAAGTTTCTACTACGATCGGAGATGCACGAGCCGTTAATCTTGCTTGTGGACGGTATCTTTATGGTTTCCTGAGCTTATTCCACGAAAAGCTGAACAAAGGAGAGAGCATAGAGGACGAGGGAGTGCTTGCTATTGTTTCAGGAGATGTACAAGGCTCGTCAGAGTCATCTTGGATTTGGGCTGGTAGTGAAACCGGAACAGCCCTCAACAATGCTTCAACGGAGCAGGAAAATGGCACCGACAGTAAAGGTGCGTTAGTGAATGGAGACACATTCTCATCACCATCCCTGTCACCAGAAGAAGCGAGGGACTGGGGTGGATGGCCAAATATTGAGTGGATGGCACAGGGTCTTGTTGACAGGAAGGAAAGAGAGAACATGATGGTGAGGACAAATAGTCATGGAGGGAGCATGATGGGTGGCTCTAATGGTCCATCGAATATGCCAACCCCGAGTCCAACGCCAGCGTTAGGGGGTGCTTCTAGGATATCAATCGCAAATATCATCTAAATTGAGCCTAGAAGTACCTCGCTGCGTGCTGGATGGTAACTCTGGTCGTCAAACTTTACCTAGCTGTTACATCTTTTTCCTTATAGCTACTCTTCTAACTTCATACTTGTGTATCACAAATGCGATGTCTGGCTCACCCTGGCTGCCCTCGGATCTTCCTATACCGTTCACTTGAGTGTTATCATTAGCTACCTGCCCCTATTGATCGCGCTTGGAAAATGAATCGTACATTCAGGGAGTTTTGGAGGGTCTTATCTTGCGCGTGTGGGACGGCCGACTTTGGGCTTTGTGTGTGAGATATACTTTTTCTTATCATTTCCTTCCTCCTCTTTGGTTTCCTTTTTTTTATCCCTTTATTTCTTTTGTCTTGATGCTTCACCCGGGGACAGCAAGGAGCTACATATATTGATTCTTCCTTCTTTTACTTTTATTATTACCATCTCTTTTTTTGTATTAAGTCGTTGGCCTTTCTTTATTTGCTCGTTCGGAGGAGGCACATTAGCACTGTGCCGTGCTGTTGATATGAACTACATCTCCCCCCTCACCCATCATTTGGGGCTTAATGTGTTTGATGAGGTTAGCATACGAGTACACCGAAATGCTGTGATCGCTGGCTGGGATAGTCCGTGGAATGGAATGGGTTGGGATTAAGCGGAGTGGACCAACAGGGGTGTTCGGACTTAATTCACTGAATATTCGGCAGATAGGTATATAAATTAATCCTAACACCGAATAAAGCCCGGATACTTTGGGCACTAGTTATGAGGGGTGGTAGAGTTGGTGGGCCAAATTGGGTATATCGGTCAGATAAGGGTGGACATGAAAATGCAGTCTACTAGGTTATTCCGGCCACCATACGTTTCAAATTGACTATGCTTTTTATACTGACAACGGAAACTATTGTGCATGACCAAGTAGTTGATTTTTCATATCTTGACAGAATTGGGTTCAAACTCAAGTCTGAATACCCCTATTATAGCTAATGCTCTCCTTTTACCCTATACCCTGACCTGTAACATTAAACATGGCCTCCACCTGAAGAAAACCCTCGGCCCCACTAATAAAGAAAGGGCCATCAATTCCCCAATCGAGTAGTCGTCCCAGGACTTAGGGCTCCGACACTCGGGTGAGACCGATAAAATGCGAACAATGCAGATGGCGTGAAGGCACGTCGATATTTATATATATGCAAGAATATGACTGCATATTTTAATGCCGAACCGAATATGGGGGAACATCTCTATGCAATGCCTCATACCTCGGTTTGTGTCCCACTGACTACCCAATCGGGCGTAATGACTAAAATAGTAATCTTTTCTCCAGTTTGCCAGGTATAATTGTGCTACAAAGAAATTGACAATCACCATGACCTCGGAAACATTAGTTTTGTTGGCACACATTAGTATTTGCCGTTGTATCTTGTGCCTCATATCATGCTCATCTTTCTGTTTTTGTGGAGCGGTGGTGGCGGCCCAACTTATACCCCACACAACATATGTAAAATCGCAGTTGCCGAACGAACACATGGCACCGAGCTAATACGAGTAAAGAAAACTACCGATATGACCAATAACCAAGAGGAAAATGTCATGAAGAGATAATAACTTATCATTGTTATGGGTTCCTTAGATTAACGGTATTGTTCTCGTTCCCAGAACTCTAGCGGGTAATCTATGTGGAAGAGGCACAACCAAGAGAAGGAGAGTTTGGGGGCCGAGGACATGTGATATGTATCAAACTTTACTTGAGAATTCCAGACCTCGTTGTACTGTAGTCTCGTGCGCAGTTGTGTTGCTTTGTACGGTAACTAGTATCTTGCAAGTAATATTCTTCAATTACCCTCAACTTCGGTACCGGTCGGCAAGTGTTTTTGCCCCCGGTCACATGCATCTGATTCATGGACCTGGGGGAAAAAAAAAAAGTCACACTATGAAACCCCCCCCCCACACACACAGGCCATAGATTCCGGTCCGCTCCGCTCAATCCGGGGAGGGGGGGGGAGAGAAGCGTTGCCGTAGCTCCAAAACGTTTCTTTGATCTTCGTTGCTTTCGATTCTAGTTTTTTTTTTCAATGACTAACTTATATATAATATGCAAAAGGGGAAAAAAAAAAAAAGAGTTCATGAAATATCGATAGAAGTAACATACTCGTACATATATTAGCAAAGAATTGCGATTTATATATGAGTAATGCGTATATATTACGGATTATGGGTACGCGTACTATACTCTAACTCTTTCGTTCGGCACGAGGGAGGGCAATTACCGGCTGCATATTAAAAACCTTATGAGTTTTTTTTTATGCATGCAATCGCAGAGTAGTCTGCATACCCTACGCGTCACGGTGTATTCCGGACTTTGGCCAAGTGATTCACGAAATTCAAATGCAAAGAAGAAAAAAAACCGGGAAAATCATACGATATGTAAATGCGGTACTTCCCTAATTCATTTGCAAAAAGAAAATACCAAGCTTCTGCTCACCCATGGCCGGCCCATCCTGCACCTGGCACAACTTATCTCTCCGGATTCATCTGGCCTAGTTATAAGCAGGTCTAATTAAAGCAATCCAATCCCTTGTAAATCTCGGCACACTCTTCGCCCGCTTAGCCCTACCCTTACATTTCGAACAAAAAAGAATGTTCGTGAAACACACCAGAACGGATAAATATACCCAAGTCACTCTTGGCAGGATACAAGCAACGTTGAACACGTTGTTCACCCAAGGCCGGTGCCCTCCAAACTAGTTCACCCAAGGGTAAGTACCTAGCATGCATACTAGGGCCCATATAACCGGGTTTGTATGATACCAACCTCCCACGATCGGCAGAAGTTGTATGTATGTATGCATGCATGCACGGCCAACTTCATATATTAATAAATTGCTCCTGGTATTAGATATATTAATGAGCCCAGTCATAAGCAGCCTCTTGTGTGTCTCCATGCAATCCAGTACAGTACCGGCTGGTCTAGCATATATTGGTATAATTTTTCCCTAGATTCCCTTTTCCTGTTCTTCCCCCCGGGCCCCGGGCCCCGTCTCCTTCTATTCTTTGGTATATATTGATTCTTACTCAGTTTCCCCGCATTCATTACCTTAGTCAAACTTTTGAAAAACATAGCTCACCATCTGATCTCCTTGCTTATAAATCACAGAGGCGAGAACTTCGTCTGCAAGAAACGCTTCATCATCTCCAATGACGTTTTCCCCGCCACTGCCAATTTCCATCTCCAGATCCGAGATTTTAGCTTCCTTCACATAATCGTCTTCCTCGCTCTCGGCATCCATATTTTTGCCGGCCAAGGCTATATTCCCTGTCCGCAAAAGTGCACTCGCCGCAATATGGTCATAACCCATGAGCACACCTAGTTGCTCCTTCTTGGCCCTCTGCATATTCGGACGGGATTTTTGGAACTCCTATCCATGGTGTAACGGAAAATTAGTTTTCAGCACATTTTTATATTGCATGCATGGGATTCAACATCGAAGGCGTGGTGTGGATCTGGGGAAGGAGGCAATAAGTGATACAATCAACTCAATGCCTCGAAAGGAAACCACGGATATGGAATGAGGGGTATGGATGCTTATGAACGCAAGATAGCAATTCGGTACATAGGTGAGGTGAGAGCGTGGGGTATATATTGTGTAATGAAGGGAGTGCTTGCATGTCGGTGGGTTCCGATATGGGTATATTAAAATGTATGCAGGGGTATATATATATCAGTGCAGTTGCGGTTGCAGTTGCGAGATTACCATCCGGGCAAATTGCCGGATGGTAACACAAAAAGCAAACAAGCATTCTAACGTCTCCGCGGCCGGCAACTCAGACCGAAACGGCCCACATGGAAATTGGAGGGGATCATACCTCTTCGATCTTTGACATGTCCACTTGGCTGGCTTTCACAAGTCCCGGGAACAAATCTACCGGCAAGCTATCCGTCTCGCTCTCGCTAGTATCTTCGATTTTTGCTTTTTCTTCCTCGGTAGCTCCGGGCCCATCCGGCGCTCCACTCCTGCCACCACCTTTTAGGCCACTAGTTCCTCCCCTCCCACCGCAGTCACAACCTAGAAGGTCATGTGTTTGGCAGTCTGTACCTTCATCTAACGTAAACAGATCCCTCAGCTCAGCCAAGGAGAAACTGGAAGCTGACGACTTTTGATCCATGATAGAGTTCGCTAAGCTACACAAGATTACCTAAGAGTTTCAATTACCCTGAGCCATGCAACGGGGCGTAGATAAAATATTTCCATCTAGACGATAATGCTTACCCTTGCTTGCTTAACTGCCTCTGGTATATTTTCTCATCGATACACCCTGTGCTGTTTAACGGCTCAATTTAGTGTCTATATCGAGACATCGCATGTTTGTACCCACGTTATCATCCTGTATATTTTAACCTCTCTGCGTTGGCCATCCCTGTGTATTCTTGCCATTGCTTGGTGATCTGTCGCGGGGTTCCAATCCAAATCGAACAAGACAAGGCGTGATGCCCCAATCAAATTGATTCCTGCGCCCCCAGATTTTGCGGACAAAAGAAATGCGACTTGTTCCGGAGAGTTAATATACGAATTGCGAGATAGGGAGGGGCTCATACATGCAGCTTCAGAGTCCACTCTATTAAATTTATCCACGAGATCTTGTCGTTTAGCTCCCGGGGTAGACCCGTCGAGCCTAAGAAAGGAATAGCCCTTCCCATTGAGCATAGTCTGGAGCAGGTCTAGAGTGCTAGTGTAGTTCGATACAAGCACAATCTTTTCGTCGGTAGTTTCCCGCAGAGTAACCAGCATTCGCTCCAAAACACGTAGCTTGCCGCTCGCAGAAGTAGTCAAGTTTTTTAGTATACTTGATTTGATGAGAGGAAACAATGACTCAAAGTCAGTGTTAATCTAAGGGAGCTTAGTTTTTGCCGTCTGAAAATAAGAGAACATCATACCTTTGAATCACCCCCATCCTTACTTTTCTTGCCTAGCAAGGCAGGAGAATTGCAGACTTTCTTTAGCAAAGTGATAAGCTGTAGTGATGATTGGGGATTTCCTAAACAGGTGTTGAAAGCAGGAGCATCCAGGACCCCCTTGTACACATCGAGCTGTAGGGTCGTCGGTCTGCAAAAGATAACATACTCGGCTGTTGGAGGAAGTAAGTAGTTTTCTTTTCTATGTGATAGATACTACAAGATACTTACTTTTGGGAGGAAGGTATTTCGACAGAAGCTCCGCTGTACGTCGGAGGACAAACATTTTGGTTATCGAGGCAAGCTGCGAGTGTGTTTTTAGCTGAAAGCGTTCGTGGGTAAGAAAAGCAAAAATGCTACCTCATCCCCTCTTGCCTTTCCCTTTTCTATATCTTTTGAGGTAGTCTCCGGCTGTTGGCTTTTAACGATCGGAGCCTCGAAAGTGCGCCTGAAGGTTGCATATGTGTCTAATAACCCCGGATTTACAAAGTCCACCATGATGAAAAACTCATGAAGGTCATTTTGAAGAGGAGTCCCGCTGAGAATCACCCTTCTCTTGGTTTTCAAGTTTCGGATCGCTTGAGCAGCCTTATTCTTCTCGCTCTTGAGGCGGTGACCTTCATTCACTACTGTTAGTTACCTTCGAGGTATAGAACTCGCTAGCCATACCTTCATCAGCAATGACGATATCGATATCTGCTTTCTTCAGTTCGCTTTGGATTTTTTGCAACTAATTGATAAGCTCGAGCTGGGCATGACTACAAGGAATATAACTCACTCGTTCATAACCAACAATCTAAACACATATTAGTGGGATGGAAGCAGTTGGTGTAAAAAGATGTAATTTAGAACGACTCACCATTACATTATACGCTTTTCCAACTGTGAAATCCTTCACGTTGGTTTTCTCTCCTACAACCAATACACCTACCCTCTCATTACCAAGCCATTTCCGAAACTCCTTCCTCCAATTGTTGATCAATGTCACAGGACACACAACAAGCGCTTTCTTCACCACTGGCCTCCCACCCATACCCCCAACGCTTCCTGGATCGTATATAGGGTTCTGCTTCATCAATGTCCATAGGAGTGCAATTGTCTGTAGCGTCTTTCCTAAACCCATCTCATCTGCTAGAATGGCCCCCTGGCATCCTTGGGCTTTGAGGCCCATAACAGCCTCGTATAGGAATTTCACACCTTCACGCTGGTGCTGTCGTAGATGTTGGCTAATGAACGGATCAACAACGACATCAACAAGACGCTTGCCTGAAGGTATAGAGCTGGGTGGTGGGCGTGGCATAACCAAGGCATTGGGTGCGTCAGGGTCGTGCCGTGGAGTAGGGTTTTTTGATGATTTGGGCTCTCGAGGTACGGAAAGCGCAGAACCAAACAAAGGAACCTTGAATTGCTTCTTGGGCACTGGAGGTAAAGTAGATGTGGAAATACTGTTAGTTGGAATTGCCACCGAGGCAGCGGTGCTGTTTTTCAAAAATGGCCTCCCAGCCAGGTAATCCGCCCTGCTCAGCACAGAGTCTATCTCAACCTCCTTCCCACCGAGTGAGAGGTGGTCTCCAGGCTGAAGAGGCTTGCTCCACATTGTCTTGCCCAAGCTGGATGTCGCCATAAAGTTAGTGATTCTGGTGCTTCATCGATCTTATGGATAATTTACTCTTTTCCGCTAAGGTCTTGTAAGGTAGCATAACCCCCGACAATGACGAGAACCCCATCACCATCAAAAGTTTTGTGCCTGGGTATCACAACCACATCTTAGCAGAGCTGATCTCTTCATTGCCTGGGAATTCGCATTGTACATACTTCTTTGTGGTATATTTCCTCCATAGCACATTGAAATACACCTCAGTTCCAGTACCCGGCTTCTCCACTTTCTCTGACACTTTTTGGCTTGCATTTTGGACAGCAGAGCTTTTCAGGCTCAACAATGGCCGTATAGTAGACTGACTCACAGGTGTCATCCGTACAGCACCCTTAGTACCCTTTTCACCTTCCCCTCCGCCATGCTCTTGCTTGAATTTCTTCTTTAGGGGAAATTCTGTCCCAGATGCATCCGAGCCAGCCTCTTTATTCTCTTCATCAGAACCACGTTTATTCGCCTTCATGAAAGGAGTTCGGAACGGTTTCCGGTACATCTTCTCTTCTTCGACGTTTGGCAAGCTGGATGCTACCGAGGTTGCCCGCGAGAAGGTATACTTCTGGATTTGCGCCAAGACCTGGAATTTCTGGGGAGACGCGACGGATTAGCGACAACTTTACGCGTAGATAAGGCCAATTGCTTAGGTGTACCGAGATTACTTATGCCCAGTGTGGAATAAAGCTCCGTTCAGGGTAATTAGTCTTAGCACTCGACTTCCAGGCTTGGCACCTGGACCTCATGAGAGAGTTTGGTACAACATTTACTTGTTGTTTGTGTGGGATAGTATGGGATTAGTCTGGCAGTGTGGGATTAAATTGGCGAGACTAATAATTTGATCCAGAATATCAGGCCCATTCTGCAAGATTTCTCTGCAGATGGTTGCAGCTCTCTTGGAGTTTGCTCTTGTATTCTCATCATTGTGGTTAGAGATATCAGGGTCATACCATGCACTGAGAGCAGATATGGAGAGTTCTGTAATGAGATTGTGGACTCACCTAAGTTGTAGAGTTTCGCAAAGCATTTTTGCAGAATGGGCCTGATATTCCACCTCTGAATTTGTCCCACAGTGACCACACGAACTAGATATTGTACCAGACTCTAAGCCCAAGAGTCGAGTGCCGAGACTACAGGTAACTACACGTACTGCTATTGTCAGTGTCGCTTGTTGTCTGTACGTTCTCATTCGCGCTAGTCTATTTAGACCCCTCCGCTGTCCTGTTGGAAACGTTCAATCAATTCACACAAGCTTCTTAGCACATGCAATCAACTCTCCCTATGCACGCACATCCCTCAACCACAGCCTGTTAATTCCAACTTCCATTAAAAAAGGAAGAGAAAAGAAAAAGGTTGGCTACGTCCAAAATCGGGGTAATATATAGTCTGGTTAGCACAGTAATACTTCGTACGATGGTTGGCACAAGCCTATTTCCCACCGTGCTAGTGCCAGTTAGTTTGCCAATAATCAGCCCATCACATATATGGCTCGTCAATGTATTTTAAAGGAATTGTTTAAAAAGCATAAAGTCGGACCATTTCTACAAAGGAATCCCATTTATTTCGGATCAGCTGTTTCTAAAGCTGTGCTTCTCACGCTTGATAGGGTCGGCCTCCGCCTTCTGACGATCTGAGGACCGTATGACGTTACCATGGCGAGATTTTGTGGCAGAAACTTGGCAACTCTCGAACGGCGCCACTATGCGCTTATCGATAGAAGCTTCGAGAGGCTTGGCGTACGTTCTCCAACGTGCTGGTAACTTCGGGCAGAGTTGCGAGAATCTAAGCCATCCATAAAAAATAAAGTCGAGGGGCAGTGGCATCCAGGCCTACAGAAATATATACCACCCCCGCCCAACTCTTCACTTCTACTTCTCTCCCTTCGATATTGCACATCAAAACAAAGCGTCCTGTAGTGTATGCATACACAACCATACACCACGTCCTCTCCAAATTCGCTATAATCTCACTATAGCTATATCCACCAATTCACCATGTCTCAGCCACAGTTCACAGACAAGGCCTCAGAGGCCTTCAATCAGGCCCTGGAGCTAGCACAGACCTATGCTCACCCCCAGGCAACCCCCTTACATCTTGCAATGGCCCTAATATCCCCTCCTTCAGGGCCAGATATGACAGCAAACGCACCACCCCCAAACATTCTCTTCAAACAAGTCATCGAAAAGGCGAATGGTGACTTCCAGGCCTTCGAGCGAGGTATCAAGAAGAGCCTTGTACGGTTACCGAGTCAAGACCCACCACCAGAGCCTTCTTTAAGTCCTGCATTTTCGAAGATTATTCGAGAGGCGCAGAAGCTACAAAAGACACAACGAGATAGTTTCGTCGCTCAAGATCACCTAATAGCAGCCCTTTCCCAGGACACCGCGATCAAGGCTTTGCTGAAGGAGGCGGGAATACCAAATATTGATGTTTTGGATAAGGCCATTCAGGCTATTCGGGGCACAAAGAGGGTAGATAGTCAACAGGAGTCGCTTTCTGGAGGCGAGGCGCTAGCCAAGTATACCCTTGATTTAACGCAAAGAGCAAGGGATGGAGCTCTAGATCCTGTAATCGGGAGGGAGCAAGAAGTTTTGCGTGTTATTCGAATTTTGTCAAGACGAACGAAGAACAACCCTGTCCTTGTTGGTGAGCCTGGTGTCGGTAAAACTAGTGTAGTTGAAGGTCTTGCCAGCAGAATCGTTAATGCCGATGTACCTGCAAACTTGGTTACCTGTAGGTTGCTGAGCCTTGATGTTGGTGCTCTGGTGGCAGGAACGAAGTATAGAGGGGAGTTTGAGGAGAGGATGAAGAGTGTTTTGAAGGAGATTGATGAGAGCCAGGAAATGATTGTTTTGTTCATTGATGAGATTCATCTTTTGATGGGTGCCGGAGCTAGTGGAGAAGGTGGAATGGATGCAGCAAATTTGCTGAAGCCGATGCTGGCAAGGGGACAACTTCACTGTATCGGTGCTACAACCTTGGCGGAATACAGGAAATATATTGAAAAAGATGCGGCATTCGAGCGACGATTCCAACAAGTCTTGGTGAAGGAACCTAGTGTACCCGAGACTATCTCAATTCTCAGAGGGCTGAAGGAGAGGTACGAGGTACATCATGGTGTCACAATTTCTGATGGTGCTATTGTTGCAGCGGCAACTTTAGCATCGAGGTACCTCACTGCTAGGCGTCTTCCCGACTCTGCAATCGATCTTATTGATGAAGCAGCTTCAGCCGTGAGAGTCGAGAGAGAGAGTGCCCCAGAGGCTGTTGACACACTCGAACGGAAACTGAGACAGATCCTCATTGAGATCCACGCTTTAGAACGAGAGAAAGACTTGGCTTCTAGAGAACGTTTGGAAGCCGCCAAGAGGGAAGCTGCAAACGTCGAGGAGGAGTTGCGGCCACTTCGCGAAAAGTACGAGGCTGAGAAGCAGCGCACCCATTCTCTTCAGGAGGCGAAGAAGAAGCATGACCTTCTCAAAGCAAAGGCAGCAGAGGCAGAGCGTACTAATGACTATCAGCGTGCTTCTGATCTCAAATACTATGCCATTCCCGAACTCGAAAAGCAAATTGCCAAACTTGAGGCGGAGAAAGCACGTGCCGAAGCGGAACAGGCCTCGGGTCAAAACGGAGATGCGTCCCCACTTATGACTGATCTCGTCGGGCCTGATCAAATCAACGAAATTGTCGCCAGATGGACTGGAATCCCAGTCACCCGATTGAAGACCACGGAGAAGGAGAAGTTGTTGAACATGGAGAAATATCTCTCCAAACAAGTTGTTGGTCAAAGGGAGGCGGTGAAGGCTGTCGCAAACGCAATTCGACTGTCACGATCCGGTCTCAACAACCCCAATCAACCCATAGCAAGCTTCCTGTTCTGCGGACCTAGTGGAACTGGTAAGACGCTGCTCTCCAAGTCTCTGGCCGAGTTCTTGTTCGACGACCCCAAGTCCATGATCCGGATCGACATGTCAGAATACATGGAGAAGCACTCAGTATCTCGTCTTATCGGTGCCCCGCCAGGTTATGTTGGTCATGACGCTGGTGGACAGCTTACTGAGCAACTCCGTCGTCGACCATTCTCTATTCTCTTATTCGACGAAATTGAAAAGGCTGCCAAAGAAGTGCTCACTGTCCTCCTTCAGCTCCTCGACGATGGTCGTATCACCGATGGACAAGGGAGAGTCATTGATGGCAAGAATACTGTAATCATTATGACTAGTAACTTGGGTGCTGAGTATCTCACTCAGCCTCGAGGCGTTGCTCCTAGAGTTTTGAACGAAGGCAGGATTGACTCCACTAGTCGGGAGTTGGTGATGGAAGCGATTAGGCGTCATTTCCTCCCCGAATTCCTTAACCGTATCTCCAACGTTGTTATCTTCAACCGTCTGACACGCAAGGAGATTAGGAATATCGTCGATCTACGCCTTCAAGACATTCAGAAGCGGCTTGCCCAGAACCACAGAAATGTCATTATCAAGGTCGACGAGAAAGCGAAGGATTATTTGGGCGAAGCTGGGTACAGTCCTGCATATGGTGCAAGGCCACTCAACAGAGTCATCGAAAAGGAGGTCCTCAACAAGTTGGCCGTGTTATTACTCAGAGGTGCCATCCGGGATGGAGAAGAGGCTAGGGTCATTGTGGATTATCATCATAGAATCCAGGTGCTACCAAACCACGAAGGAAGCGTTGCTGATGAGGATGAGGACATGGATATGATTGACGACGACGATGAAGCTGTTGGCCAGAACGGAGATGTGGATGTGGAGGAGCTTTATGATTAATCTGTAGTCGGGGCTTCAGAGTTTGGGGGTGGTGGGGCATGTAATGACTTGATGAGCTCATGATTTTCATACTTTCGCTTCTGTTTATAGGCTCTCACTTTTCTTCGCTTTCGTTTGCTTTATGGTGATGGATTAAGAACATTAGATACTTCCCTTTTGACTGCATAGTGGTGATTTGGAACATGGATAGGTCATGGGTGAGAGGAGCGAAGGAAAAGAGAGAGGGAAGGCATCTTTGTCTATTACTCTTGTTTTGTCTGGCTGGTTGTTTTGTTTTTACATAGGATTGCATTACTGAATTGAATGCAAAGATATAAGATATATATTCTTGGAGCCATCATCCAAATTCTATTTAGGCCCCCGATGAAGGTTAGCTTGAGTCAGGACGAGTTTAAATTCCGTCGTTGAGCATTGGGGGAAATCTCATGTGTTCACTATTAGCCATTACATCTACTCACCATCAGTAGTCATGGTGACGGATTTGAAAGGTTATAGTCTCTTAGGTCATAAAGCTTGTTCGTTATTCTTCTTAAGTTACAGTTTTGCCCTTTCTCCGTGATCTTAACCCCCATTAGTGCCTTAGTCACCCTAGCTATGCGGTCATGTCCTTATGCCGTATCCATTCTCAACGGAAACTTGAACCTGAACGGAAGGGTGAGGATATCCACGCCCATTACCCTGAAGTACCCCCACAAGGTTACTGCCAAGCCCAAAGACAACCCTCACAACATTACGGGGAGCGGGAGTAACCGCACCGCGAACTTCAGTTAAACTTCCGCCTGCCTCCTTACCAACTAAATTACCCAACAATCATCATCGCCACCACCACCACCAGCCAACAAAACCATGCTCAGCATTCTCCGGAAAGCCCGTCTCCGGGACAAAGAGCTCCGGATATTGATGTTGTGCGTTAAACA
>Ga0307511_10000602_pt1 | contig 38599 bp, 40 predicted proteins | sample 13_EM_MG_FD_200266 | JGI IMG/M metagenome (GOLD analysis project Ga0307511, IMG submission 200266) | Populus trichocarpa ectomycorrhiza microbial communities from riparian zone in the Pacific Northwest, United States - 13_EM | ecosystem: Host-associated > Plants > Roots > Unclassified | place... | reverse complement strand
TGTCGCCTTCATTTGACAGACCTATATTAATGTCTATGCTTTTTCATAATGTGCGTCCAAAATACAACTTTATTCAGCTCTGACCACGTACCATGAGTAGGGTATCTATAAGACTCTACAATCTCTATATATTACTTTGAGATATTGCTTGCTTAATTTGGACTCGGTTTGATTGAGTTATACGAAGGAATACTGAATTTGATCCTTACCCATACCCACTTAGTTTTACTGAGTTCTGGGCGGGAATTGTATGTAAGATACTTAAAACATTTGCCTCGGTTTGTAGATCCGTTTGACGTATTAGGTGCTTGATTTGAAGCTAGTTTAGTCGAGTTACACTCTGAAATACTGAATCGCCACCCTGCCTTAAGCTACCCTTATGGATATTTCCTCACTCAGTTTTAGTCAGATGTCAAAGGTAGGGTACCAAGATACTCTCCACACTCAGTATATCGAGAAATTGATTTGGTGCTGGTTTGATTGAGCTACTACAAGAAATACCTGATCCGAGACCCCGCTTAATCTACCCCTGTAGATCAGCACCCCTATAAAGACATATTACATGCACAGCATACTCAGACATCAAGTACTGAGTGGGTGCAATGATTTCTGCTAACCAAAGCCCTCACAACCCTCGTCTATTCACATATTTTACTGCCACACCAGTTAGTGGATCACGTTACTCTCCCCCAGATAGTTGGGGTAGTAATACATATGGGCACTCCTGTAATTTTTTGAAGAAACTACCATACGACTACAAAATATTCCCAAAATCTGAGCCAATTTGGTTGGATATTGGATTAGAAATCGTCAAAACTGCATAATTACCGTTTTTGATCCACTTTCCAGTGATGATCCGCATCCCAGTGAAGGATGGTACTCATTCATTTTGTGTATGAAACCGATTAGAATTTGTGGAAGGGTCGTGAAGCGTACGTAAAGTGATGGGCTGGTGTCAATGTGTCATATGATCTGCGGGAGTAATGAGTAGCAGCTCGTCTGGGCCCTCTGGGCCTCTACACATGCTACAGGTGTATGTCAGATACCTCCAGCTACTGGCAATATTCAACTTGCTTATGTGATGTCATGGAGGAGACTGCTACTTTAATAACCGCCAGTGTCCTGGAAGAATCATGTTTGATCTCGTTGGCAGGGCTGGGTGTGGAGAAAGCTTACAGAGTATATGCGAGATTCAATTGAGCAATGATCTGAAGGTTGTATATTTGGCCCCTGAACAGATCAGGAACCAATTATAATATGCAAGCTATCGCACACTGTTGGGTAGTTATAGTTTAGAGTGCACTGAAAGATATACAGCAAGCTCAAGGGCGAAACCCTGACATGGGACTGATAGTACGTATATGTGGGTAGGGTTTCTATATCTAACAGCATCAGTTTGTAAACGAGATCAAACTTAAATTCATATTTAGCACACGCTGCAGCATTAAGTAGGTGATCTTTGTCACAACGGGCTTTCGCGCGTGTGGTTGGCGTAGAAAGTGCCCGGGACGCATAAAGCTTAGCGGTCAGGGCAGATTGCATATATGGCCTTTCCGACTTCCGAGGGGCTGCGCTTGGCCTGCATGCATCTTGTATCGTTTATGCACCCCGGACACTTTCTGCATGACAGGATCAGTTGTGTTGCCCCAATTAGGCGAATTGCAAAACTTTACTGTCTTCCAGAATGGCGCGACTTTCCGGGGTATAGAGGCACAATTTTACTCCTCCTTATATGAAAAATCTGCATATGCACAGATACAGTATACTCCGTACAGTACCGAGTACGGAGTATATGCAAAAATAACCGTAGACCCGGCATTGCATAGCGAGCTCAACATTGTCCTCTCTCCCACCCCTCCCAGCTCTGGTACTCGATTCTTACCGCCTTGGGCGCTAAGCGTGCCTATGTGCCCAGAATTTGAAAGGTATGTAAACATAGGGTTCGAGGTAGCTACCTAGGCAAATGGAACATGACTCCTAGGTTTGCAATAATACTACTCTAGGTATTAGGTTGGAATTATTCCGATTATAAGCTCAATACTTCCTCTCCCGCCCACACTTGGAGCCGACGCCTCGTGCTAGTTGTTTCAATGGAAGCCCCTATGGGGAACACTATGGGACCTACGCAGTGTGACCTCCCCAATGGAGGGTAATTCGGTGAAAACTACGGTGACATCTGACTTAATCCCCACCAGTACATATCTTGGGGGTGTCGCTGGGAGGCCAGGTCTAGATAACAAATGTTATTCTACAGGGTCTTGCTTTAGCTCCGAATACCGTCCTACCTGGCTTCCCGAAGCTTAAGCTCCTCACTCCCCAGTGCCACCCCCGAGTGGGTTATACTGAAGGGGTTTTGCCAAACTGTTTCTGCACACACGTAAAGTGCCTTGGTTGTAGTGAAAATAACAGGCATAATTACAGTGAAAAGGATGCCAGGCTGGTAAATTCAACTATAATGGAACTATATTGGCTATAGCGGAAGTAGCAGTGCCTGCCGCAGCTTACTCTGCTTGCCTCCTTGACTATGCAGGCCAAAATATCGATGTATAAACTTTTGACAATATCTCAACATGATATTGAGATATGCAGAAGATGCCAGATCATCTCTCCGGCCGCCCCATTGCATATATATAAACTCTAACTAACACACCTTCCAACTCAACATCTAGCCACTACAACCATTCATACATCTTAGATCTTTTATGGTTAAGGTTAATTTGCAATGTTTAAAGCGAAGTCTATATATATGTGTACAGTTCGTGGGCGAAAGTCCTGGCACACCTTTGTTTGAGGATCTAAGCGCCGCAGAAAATACAGAGATATTCGACCAAAAGGCCTCAAACCATTCTAGCGAGTATGTTCTTAAGCGTACTCTGGATGCCTAGTTCTGGCATTAAGTGTCGGACACAATGGTTCTTGCATTATATGGGGGTAGGCAGGTAAGTGATAGACATCAGGCTTTTTTTTGATTTTTTAAAGTTCACCATCGACTCTCACAATTATGCCCACAATTTCACATTTTCGTATGAACTACATTGCCCACCATTGCCAGCGGACTAACTGCGTCGCTCACTAATTTACGCTCTACACATGCTCACACGTTCGCCCACCATTTGAGCTCACAGAAGCATTCATAATACGGCGTATACATGCTCACACATTCATCCACCACCCGAACTTACAGAATCATTCACTTATACACGGTGTGCGATGCTCACGAGATCACTCACCATTTAATTCACAAGCATACTCAGTACCACTTCTTGGGTATCTAGCAAAAGTCTGACCTAACAGCACAAGACATCTGTGATTGTGCTATAAGTCACTTACCTAGGAAATAAGATCGCCACAGCGGTGCATGAAAATGTTACTACAATAGTGAGTAGTAGGGTGGATAATTATATCCATATAGCAGTGATGTGAGCCGCGACGTCATCTTAATGTAGTTAACATATATGTTATACATAATGCCATAGTGAGTGTAAAAGTGAGCGCAAATACTACTTTCTCCCTCACTCACTCATTTATCCACATAATGTTGGAATAAGGTAATCTTGCATCACGGATCAGGGATCATCTGTTGGGATATGTCGGCCGGGATGTTATTGAGCCGGATAAATGAATGCTTTAACCATGGGGTATTTTCTTAGTTATAGGGTTGAAGGGTATATATGTCGGGAAATTCCCCCCTTTGTTAGATTATCATCAGCACTGAACTTATCATCTCTTCACTCAGCCACGGAGGTTGATTTCATAGTGAAGAACCCTTATTTCTTACACATAACACCATGCTGTACACAGAGTGAGTTATTATTCACCTGAAGTAAGTTGCGTGAGTAATTGTAACCCTGCATACTTATGGTTTTAATATATGAACCATTTTCGCTCACCCAGCAATTCATACCTATGCTCACCTCGTGCACCGCTCACTTGCATGATTACTCATATGGGGGATGATATGTATAAGATCCACATGACATCATGATATAGCGAAAACCTGGCTATCGTCAGAGGGATGGGTTGGAATCTTGGACTTCGTTACCGTTAGTCTCAAGTGATTACCACACTACCAGAACTACTACAGAATGACTCCAGACTTAATGGTAGTAGTGGTATTTTCGATGGACGGAAAAAACTTGCGATTTCAGGGATGCAGGGCATAGAGATCTCAGTGCTCGCACTGGGATGATCGACCTGTTCGTAGCTCGGGAGAAGTAGCGTGTATCGCTATATGCCAGTGCGGGGAAATCGCTTCCCTATATATTTTGGCTTGTCATATGCACATCGTAGGGTGTACCTGTTTCCATAGACCTTAATGTAAACACTGTGCTTGTATAACCCCACGGAATGCCTAAAATAGCTAGTATGTCTCACCTATTCGGAAACCTGCTAGCGACACTTTCTATACCCGAATTCTTGCTATACAAAGGAAGTGTGCACAGCAGTAAGAGAACAGCCAGAACTGAGACCTAGTCTCTAGCGATACGCTTCTCGGGCTTTCAATAAGGGATATTATACGGTATTTTCTCATGCTCCATACTAATATTATGCTATTTGGGTGTACAGTATGCATTGTATGTACCTAACCAAACATGGGTTTGTTTTGCCTGGGACCTCTAATTCATAGTCACATGCACTTTCGCCGAACACAGAACCGAGTACTCTTGGTAAAAGGGGTACCTGTCAACACCATCCGACAGTATGTAAGAATTACGAGGTTTGGTCGTGGGAATATTGATATATATATTCAGCTTGCGTTCTGAACGCTATAGACTTCGTTACTATGGATGAACTGCTCGAAAAATCCGCTTCCCTCGTTGTCCATATGGACGTCTGCCAGGGTAAATCCCACAGAGTACACTCTGAATCGTGCTCCCGTGCCCCCCACAACCCCCTGCAACTCTCCGAAAGCCTCCGAACACGAGAGTACAATGCACTCACCTGTATGGTAAATCTATCTCACAGTGTTTTACAGATATTTAATCCAAATGCCTAGTCTAAAATAGGTATCTAGTAGACACAGAGCTTTGGAACCTTGCCATATGTTGGAATATGATCCTACATCACGGATCAGGGATCATCTGTTGGGATATTTCGGTTGTAGGGATTCATAAGTTAGCCGGCATGTTATTAAACCACAAGGATAAATGGGTTATATATGTCCCCTTTCGTTATAGATATATATTATTAACATTATTATCATCGAACATACCATCTCTTCACTTAATCAACGGGCTAGATTTCATAGTGGAGAACACTTATTTTTAACACCATATACACTCAAAATTAGAGTATCACCCAACACCCTGTGTCCTAACTACCGTGTGAAGCGAGCACCATAGTGTGTTGTCATATGCTCTGGCACTGACTACTGCATTAAGAGCCCAGGGTGGCATACTACAGAATCTAAGTGCTGGGAATTGTAGTTCAAGTTAATATGAAGTTGGGTGGGGGGTTGATTTGCTAAAATCCAGGTGGAGCGGTATCATATTTTAGGCAGAAAAAGATTCTAATTTAATGATCCAAGGCCTAATTGGACATATTGCGTCTAATATCTAAAGTCGATATAGCAGAGAAATTGAACTCCCCGTTCCTGAAAGACAGGCTCGATTGAACACAGTTGGATTTCAGTCACGGGTATAAAGAAACATGAGGAAGTCAATCATTTCAGATTGCAAGATAAAAGTAATCTGCATATTATGTTGCTTTATACAGAATTTGGGCCCACAACGCCATCTGAATAGATCCTTGTACACAGAATACCATATAACAGTACCAATGAAATCCGCAAAGGCAAAAAGGGTATCTCATATGAATCTTCCAAACATGAATTCCTTGCCTCGCAATTGGAACTAGGTCATGCTGCCTTAATAACTGACGGAGACCTTGAACTCCTCTGTTACTCCCATGTTTTCACCCATCTTTATCACCAAAACCCTCTTCTGACTATCATACTCCCAATCTTCCTTTTCCACCATTGCAATCCAAGCTAGATACATCCCATCATTCTCTTGACCCCTTGCTTTTATCCCAACACTTCGTGGTGCTCTCTCAACCCCTAGAATTGTGAATGTCTCCACAATTATATTGAAGTACTCAAACTTTTGGCTATGTTCCGTAGAAGGACTCCCCTCACCGCTTCCATTTGCCGCTTTCCGCGCGGTGAATACTGCATTATGCTTCCCTTCCTTCTCAAGTAGATAAAGCATAGTCAAGGCCGCACCCTGCTTCTGAACGATACTCAACCCATCATCTAGATAGAGTACCCCAGAGGCATCGCCGTTAGCATCTGGTACAACCAATAACTCGAAATTCTGTTTCCGTAGCTCTGAAGTAGTGTTTGCGAAATTTGACCTTAAAGGGATCACATTCCCTGATTTCCAAAATAATGGAATTTCAGTAAATCCGACGTTTGAATATATCTTTGAAAAGCCCAGGTGTCCTGATTCAGCGGGTGGGGTTTTTGTTGGTGTAATCTCCTCCAGGGTCACGAAATCAAACCATCTTACTCGCTGTTCCTTAGTACCTGTAGGGAAGTAAATGCCCACATCTGTTCCGTCTTTCTCCACCACAGGGGCCACCATCAACGCCTCGCCGTACATAAACTGGTATTCGAGACTCAAAGTAATATGATCAACACCCCTCCCAAGAGCCATCCATAGTGGTAACAATGCTGGTGCCCCATCTCGGCTTTGCCTCCATAGAGCGGTGTAGAAATAGTCCAGTAGCCGATATCGGATGTCAATCGCATTTCTAGCAGCTTCTGCTACTAGTGGCCACCTATAGAATTCCTGATCCACTTCTGTCTCAATCCAGTTATGATTTCTCATGAATGGATTAAACGCTCCAAGTGTAGCCCACCTAGCACAAAGCTTCGGTGTGGCATCTCCTTCGAACCCGCAGATATCGGAACCTACCATTGGCATTTGATAGATAGCTGAGAAACCAAGCATATACGCGATCTGGCCACGGTATTGTTCCCAATTTGACAAGTTATCTCCCAGCCAGTGGAACATTTTCTTTTGAGCCCCGGGAAAAGTGCTCCTTCCTACGACCACCGGACGCTCGCTTGGGCGGCGTTTCAGCATCGCTGCATAGGAAGCATAGCCCATGGTCGTGCCAAATAGATTATGAACATCGTATTCGTAGTACCCATTGCGATGACGAATATCTGTAGGAACGGTTTTATGGGATAGCCCATCGGGGAAGTCGTTATGAATCCGATATAGGGGGTCAGGTAGGCTTTCTCTCTCAGGTTTGATATCAACCCCCCGGTTTCGTATCCTTTGCTTTGGGCTTGCCTGCTGTTGGAAACCCCGAGTAGACCTCAAAGCTGTTAACTGTGGAGCATATTTTCTTTTCCAGTGTCGATGCAGTTCGTCGTCAATGTGCTGTCTGGGGCTTATTTGAAACGTGCCGCTACATGGGAAACCTGGGATCTTTCTTGGCGGTTCCCGCTTCGGAGGAGATGGTGGCGGTAAGCCCAGTTCTTTTGCAAGTCTCTCGGGATCACATGGATATGGACAGAACTATAGCTTTTTTAGCATTTCTATTAAAAATCGAAGGAGGTGACTTACATTGCTAGGTTCATTCATATCAATCCAAACAGCGTCAACGTCGATGCCAGTCGTCTTATTGAAGAAGATCTCAAACTCCTTCGTCCAGTATGCTGTTGCATTTTCATGAAACTAGAGGTTTCGGTTAGCTTTATCATTGCTGTAGAATACACTTGCATCCCACGAGGTAGGAGGACCCAATCTGGATAAGCGACCACTCCAGGCCATACCACCCCCTTATATATTTCTGAATCATTTCTCATCAGGAAAATTCCGTCTTTTTCACCTCTAATAAATGTTCCATAATCATGCCCATCGATTGTCCTGTTATACGCCACTGCAGGGTCTACTATCACAACATATTTCTGCCCTCTGTTGTGAAGCCAGTCGACAACCTCTTGCATTCTTTTCTTTGGAAAATTATCCGGATCAAGAGTAAAAATATGGCGGTGGGACATGTAGTCGATGTCAGTCCACATGGTTTCGAGGGGGATGTTGGCTTGGCTATAATTGGCAACTACCTCAGCCACTTCGAACCAGTCGCGATATCCCCAGCGACATTGATGGAACTGTCATGAAGTCAAGTCACTAACTGGGATTTTGGGGATTCTTGTCAAGAAGGCATACCCCAAGGTACCAGTATGGAGTCATTACTGGAGCCCCAATAACCTCCGAGTACTCCTTGGCTACGGCCTTCGGGTCACCCTCACGTCTGGGGCCACCATCTCCAGCAAAGAAATAGAGATCTAAGACTCCTCCAATGACGTTATACTCCAGCGTAGTATGGCTCCCCTCATTACGGATCTTAACATCCATTCCATTTGAGTTCTTTAAAAAAACCCCATGGGCCATCTGACTTGCTTCGCGGTACTCAAAATAGATGGGATGTGATCCATATAAATTAGAAGGATATGGTATTCCCGGTGAATCTCTGGTCCATAACGTCCGGATGATGTTTTGAGTGGTATTGAACCTGAAAGTACCACTATGCTCACCCAAACCGTAAATATTAGCATTAGGAGGTAACATTGTTTTCAAGCGAAGATACTGTTGTTCAAATATCAGGGGATAGTCCCCGGTGTCGAATATGGCCTCCTCTGTGGAACGCCGGAGAATTTGAAACTTGAATGGGTCTGGTGAAGTAGTGAAATTGAATGTTAAGAGAGGGGGTTCTGGTGCAACAAGGCCTTTCACAGGACCACGGATAAGTTCGTAAGGGACCTCGTAGCGCTCATTGTGGGGGTCGGTGAATTTAAGCCGAACCATTGATCCTAGACAACGTTAGCAATACCCTTCCCTAGAAAACCACAACTGCCTATTTGGTAGGCATACTGGACTCGTATGTAACTTCAAGCTTCAAGTGTTGTACATCCTTTCCATAAACACCACACGCAGAGTGACGACGGAATAAATCCATGCTCAAACGACCAGGTAATGTATCATCAACGCTAGCGACGTGATAGCCAGGGCATTTGTCCAAGTCATTCTGACTACTACCAGATGAAGTTGAATCATCCTGATACGACGTGAGCTGCTGGTTATGCGTAGCCCCTGCTGACTGTCTTCCAGCGCCAGGGTATCGAGCGTATTGGAAAGGGCATCGCTCCTGACTCCAAGGGGAGCAAAGAACCCCTAAATAACCACCGATCAAACAAACCGCGGTGATAATCAAGGTGGTGCCCCTGGTGAAGTATGGTAACGCGGAGGATCTTAGGAGGTACTGAAGCTCAATATCTGTTCGCCTCCCCATAGCAACTTTCATCAGTAGATCAAAAGCAAGAATGTGGATCCTGATTGAGAGATTCACGAGCTGTTTTAGTCATAAAGCATACGTCACTTGGCCTGCAGTGCCACGTGCTGGAAAGTACAATACGTGTACCGTATTATCCCAAAAGCCAGACCTGCATGAATTGATTATCCTGAAATAGAACAATACTCCTTGTACCTACCGTACGCACGGGTGCACGTTCCTTACATTGTCGATTTTATTGTAACTTGGGTGGCAATCTATGGAATCAAGCTGAATCATGAAGTACCTTACCTTAAGCCTCACAATCTTGTTCTGCGGGCCCGGGATTCTTCATCCCCTGAGAACAGTTGTATAAATACATGTTTTGATCGGCTATTCCGGAACGGACCAGAGCATATATACCCGTATCAATATATCAGAGCAGGGTTACTTGACAATTACTAAGTACAATTGTCACCTCCCCCTAACTCCCCTTTTTTGTCCGAGGCTTGATCTTGATCGTGCTTCTTCCTCTATTCCGAGCTTGCTATCAGAGAGTGCACTGACTAGGTATCAATCTTTTGATTATCTTGGCGTCCTCTAAAGTATTGAGATCTGTAAGAATTACGGGGTTATTAACGGAGTAATTCTGGTAAGAGTATATTCCATCGATCGGTATAGGCTTGTGTGCTATCGTGCTAGTGACCTCTACAGAATAGAACTATGAAATGCATGCGAAAACCGCTTCTTATATCCTTTTCCATGCACGACTTTCCCACAAGTTTGCATTCTGACCTCCCGTGCAGGTCGCTCGTGGTGTTGGCACTGACTAATCATTTCCCGAGCCGTGGGGAAATGCTCTGGCCTACATCAGTATGTGACCTTTGCCATCAGGTAATGGCGCTTTTTTTTTATGCTTTTTTTTTATTTTAAAGTCTATACGTCGATTCATGCGACAGCGCGATGCCACCCCTTTAAAGATTTGGCCCTGTCGGAACAATGAGCTACGTAAACGTGCAGCCTCCCGAGCCTAAGAACTAACAAAGGGAATTCCTCAGTGTCTGCCTTCCGCCCTCACACCGTTCTCTCCCAGGCCCCTCCGTTGTAGGTTTAGGTAAGTGAAGAAGGTCCCCACTAAATCCACCGTGGGCACCGGAATATCTATGAGCCCAAAACCGGTGTTGTGGCATGGTAAAAGTAACAAAGTTTGCAGGCTTCAAGTCCGCGCCGTACCTCGTTGAAAAATGATCCGTCCATGGCAGATTATATTATGCAGTCTTCAGACAAGCTGCAATTCGGCTTTGCTGCTTCGAGATTCGTTTCACAGACCACAATTGCTATGGTTCAGAAGGTGTGCGACTCCATCTGGTGGTCTCCGGAAATACTGGTAGAGCCGTTGACCAGTGCTCCAGCCATGTAGATAGTTTAATATCGCCCCAAGCTCCGTATCATAGCACGTCCTATCAGGCCCAAAAATAGAATATTAAACCCTAAGGAGAATTCTTGAATCAGCTGGTATTTATTTCTCTTTTGGAAATTCAACAGCATATCTTGTATTTTTATCCACAATACATCAATATTGAGCAAGAAACTCACATTTATAAATAGCTGACATTACAGTCGGGTGATCACTCAACATATCAATTATGGGATAGTCTTGAACATAATAGTCCCAGTAGTCATATGGTCAGAACGTTTCGGGGGATACAGCCCCAATGGAAAAATGGATCTTATATTATGTGCTATAGTAGGGGCTATATGGTAAAAAGGGTGAAAGTCCTAGGAGGAGTATGTACACCTAGCTCAGGGGACATGCCAACATCAGGGTTATGGCAGGCGATTGCACGTAAATGAGAGATAATGCAATGCTGAAAAACCCCGCTAGCCAATAAAACGCGCTACATGGCTTCGGAGGAAAGGAGGTTTCTGGCACCGGTCATAGGTTAATTCTGTATAGGAGGTACAAATTATATAAGGCCCGCCATAAAATGGACCACCAAGTAGAAAAACAACATTCGAATGAAGCTAGCCCTACCCTTCCAACTCCTACGCCCTCCGTGATATTACAATCATTCCTAGAACTCTATTCAAGGCGGCCAATCCATACGAGGGTATCGCAGGTTGTACATCTGGTGTATACCTTCTCCGTTATGGATGTATTAGCTGGGTTTGCTATGCCTGGCCCTGGATTCTGTGCTTTACTAGTAGCTGGGGACATTTACTCCTTCTTATCAACAGGCCAGGAGTTATGTGGAATATGTATAATCTTCTCTTGCATGTTCACAAACCCCACGTCAATCATACACTGCTTGTGAGAAGCTCTATAATAATGGATGTATCTCCCATTCACTTTTCATAATTGTAATTCACCATGCTTGGTGAGAGACTGGTTGTGTAACTCTATAGATAAATGGTAAGTTTCACAAACATGTCAGTAAGATCTCGATGGTAACCAATAAATTCCCTGATACTGGCACCAATAACGTTCCAACCAAGGGTACGATGAAAATTGAAGGAAATTATGTACATACAGGGAATTATAGGGTTGCAAAAATCATCTTGCATTCACCTCGTAATCCCTATCGACATTCTCGCCCTCATTATATAATTCATCAGAAATATCCTCCATTTCAAGTTCTCTATCGACGGCCACCACCATCTCTTTGGGTTCCGACGTTTGGTCCGAACCGCCTCGATGTCCTGAATATATATCTTGGTAGGCGTCTCTTTTTATAGGATTCATAGATGACACCTCTACCTGTAGGAAATACTCTCGGGCAAACGCAAAGTCGGTCATGGGTAGGAAACGGCAACTTTGAGTTATGCGGGTAGGAACTGGGGTGCTCGGAACGGCAAGTTTGAGATTGGGTTTGAAGGGTATAAGGCACGAAATCCAGCGAAGGAATGAAAAGGACACTAGAACCATAGCTTTCATGACTATAGCGATCTCTAGATAGCCCTGACGAATACATCTATATCTCTCTCTCAAGATTCCTCCGCTCGTAACCTCGTAATCTTACACTACCGCCTTCTGTTTTGCCTTGCTGCATCCTGACCAAAGCCATGGTGGGCTGTGGTGATACTACTACTGCTGTGGATGGTTGTGGAGGTATTTATGCCGCCAAACTGCTGACTCGTCCCCCCAAACCGGAAATCTGCGTTTACCATTCCCTGCCAGTTTGGTTTCGGCTTATAACTCAAACGCAAAAATAACTTTTGGGGGTTTGGTTTGCACTGCAGCGTAGAAGGCAGTACTCTGCTCTCGCTGTTGGTAAATTGTAGCTATAGCTGTTCTAGTAGTCGGGGTGATTCATACGATGAGCAAGCCATAGGTGTTAGTATACAGTATACCATCGGTGTCTAGGCAACATAATAACTACACAACACAACTTCAGCACATGAACTAATATTAACTAGGCTAGCCTCCTACGTATTCATACATAATACTACGTACATATTCATCAGCTATCCGGAATCTTCGCATGTACTTATTTGTCCAATATCCATACCATGTCGACATTTAACTCCACTTTGTTAGAATGCAGTGCATGTCATTCCGCCCATACCTAGCTATACAGTCATTACCTTGCAACCCGCCTTGAGCCTATTCACCTAGCCTCTCACGTTGAGTTGCATGTGCTACCATGTGCACTCATGTGAACGTTCATGTGCACATCCACCTGAATGGCTCGTTCATGTATATATGGCTCCTGTATTGCCTGCTACTTCTGTATATTCACAACACATCAGTTCACTTCATTATAGTAGCTAGATCAATACAAGCTTCTACCTTTTCTCTCGCTCTCTCTTATAGCACATCCTTCACTGGATCCATGACTCACCGCTCGCCACGTTCAAACACACTTGGCCGCGTGAATTAAAACTAGGGAAGTTCTAGCTTAGTCTGCCCTCAATACGGCAGTGGAGTTCCGTATTTAATCAGAAACATCTGGTGTGATATTTATCGCCTGGAGTACGGCGTATTGTTAAGTCAAGGATTCTGTCGCTATAATCTAAATCTATCCTGGATCGAAATCAGGCCACCACTCTATAATTAGACGGCTCGCGTATTCGGGACCTCCCGCAAATAGGTGGATCTCGATACCCGACTAGCTGCAAACGTTGCTTGCAGCTCATGCTCCAGCAGCCTGCAGGCCTGTCGAGAATGAAGACCCCCTGTCTTTCCATTGCCAGTGGAAAGACACGGGTCTTCATTTTCAGATAACACGGTAGGTAGTCGAATCACGTGGGTCTTCATACGGGAATTTCTATACGTTGATAACAGGGCAGATTATCCGAAGGAGACGTAAATAAGCAGGACAAAGGCAAGGTACGAAGACATGACCCATACACCAAAACTGCTCATTTTCAGGAGAAAATTAACCATACAAGGAACCGACAGGCCATTCCTGGATTGGTTTTAGGGAGCCTAAGTTTCCTAAAAATCGAGACACTGAGAGTTGTGCACAGTACCGATCCCCTGAAACTCAGAATCTACCGTACCAACATGCTTGTTTACTGTTTACCGTGGCTATAATAGGACTAGAATATACCACTATTTTGCTTCTAGTGCCCCAGCTCATAAAATATCCTCTGACTGAGTTCCCGAGGCTCCTTTCCCAATTCTACAATACTTACTTTCCTGGCTATGAATGGGTAGACTATTGGGGACCCAATTAAGCTAGTCGTAGGACTCGTGCCTCGTTTTAGCTTCGATTTAAATTTACTATGAACTACATAGGTACAGTTCTATGTACACTTTTTTGGCCCACCATTTCCTGTGTGACGAGGCCCCCGATTTAAGGCCAGCAATCAGATTAGCCCCTCGGTCCTATGGGCTAGTAGCTAGTGTGTATAAAACGATTTGGTCACGATTCTAAACCCTTTTCAGGCCTAGGAGCATACACTAATCTATATGAGTATGTTGTCTCGTGGCAATGAAATTATAAGTACTAACAGGTGTGCGATGCTCTGCCTATCCCTAGGCATGTAAGGATATTAATTCATATTACATAGGTAGGTAGTCGAAAGGACCGACTATAATCTGCAAACAAATGAATGCAATCTTTGGATGGAAAATAAAGAGACCTGCAGAACCCCTCCTGCGGGAGGCCTGACTGGAGTGATCCCCTGCCAGCCAATCATTCTAGGTGAAACCCAAAGGAACGGCTTGCCTGTCACTGCCGATCTATGAAGCGCAGGGGCCTGTTCAGGCAACAGATCCGCACGTGCGCAAGGAATTTTGTGGCATCTTCAACCTGCTTCTGTACGGTGCTCCTTTCCGGAGTGGCTGGGAGATTTCTGTTCGCAGTCGACTCATCATTGGAAAAGTAAATGTAGAGATACTTGGGAATCTAGATCGCTATATACCAGTAAATCCCTATACATAACCCAAGGAATGCACATACCTCTGGTGCATCATCGTACGGCTCGTGCCCATCGTACCTTCTTTGCCATTGCCACATCAACCCTTGCGTCTCACAGTAGGCTCTGGCTCATTCCATCGACTCTCCTCATCCGGCTTCTCACGGATACCAGTATCAAGGCTACTGGTGGGGCCCAACTTGCTCCTCGAGCTACAAGCCTCTTTTCAGTCACGCCCTCCCAACTTGTCGAAGGTTATCAAACTCGATTTTAATCAATCCAGGCTCAGAGTACGTATCTCCTAGTCTCGAACTACAACGTTACATACGCTTGTAATCTCCCTGTCACTCCTGAGCTGCAGATAGTGTGTTTCCTATGTGATATATACTAAGTATACATACAATATCCCGAAGATTAGGCACTAGGCAGAGTGAAACCATGGCGGACAACATTATAGCACTGCAGACTTGGATCTTATCAAAACATTTGGCTCTAGGATGGACGCCAAAAGGGGCTTGGGTGGGACAACAGGCCTTCAAACAACGCTTGTTGGCCGATGCAGGAAAACCAGCTGGTACCAGTGGTGACGCCATTCGGAGGGCGGTGAATGATCTCTTGGGGTATGGAATTGCGATTGGAAGCATGGAGGATGTGACTCTGAGGTTCTAGGTAGTTGGGCTGATGAATATGGGACGTCCCGCGCGCTCATTATAGGAACAAGCTTGTAGGGCCCCTCGCTGTAAAGGGAAAGGGAAAGGAACCGCCAGCAGCTGCACCGGCGGCAGCGACGAGCAAACCAACGAGTAAATCGACAAGTAAGTCCTTACAGAATAATCCCCCTGCTCCAAGCATCCAAGATTCTGACGGGGCACCAGCAGCGGCAACCCCCAAGGCCAACGATCCGTATGCCTCTAGACCCAAACCTACAGGCGCCTCCCCACTACCCGATGCTCCAAAAGGCCCGAAAGCTGCGCAAGGGGCCCGAAGTTTCCGTGCTCAAAACCATGGACAACGCGCAAGTCACATGGCCCCCGGAGCTAATCCGTCACCTAAGTCGTCCTGGAACCCTGCACAAATGCCCACTGCAAGGGGAGCTGCGACTCGCGGCCAGCCAGGACCAGTTGCGCCTAGGATCCAGTCACAGCAGGGAGCATCGTCGACTGCGGGTGAGAATATAAGCAGGTAAGGGATTTGAATCCAGGCGTAACAAATTTTTTGTGAGGTGCACGTCTTATGACTGACGGCCTTATGTGCTTTAGTCAAGGTGCTGCTTGGGATACCCCAAACCAACAGTCACAGTACAGCCCAGCTACCACTTTCAGCTTGGATAAGGCCTCATTCGACCGGTTCGATTCTTGGGACGGCGTCCCACTCAACACTGGGGTTAAACCTGAGCAGGCGAAAGTTGCCGAGTGGAGCGGTACAAATTTCGATGCCTGGGATGGCGTCCCACTCAATATTGGGACTAAACCCCAGCAGGCGAACGTATATTCTGGTACAAACTGGGATACACCACCCAGCTCTGTGTCGAGAGGTCAGTCCAGAGGCCCTGCAACTATCGACGTTATCACAGAACCTGAGAACGACATCAATTGGGATCTAGAACAAGCACCCACACTCGATGACCAGCTCGAGCTATTGGGTTTGGACGACAGCGAGGGTGATGAATCATTCGGTGCCAAGTTTGGGGATAAGGAAATCCACGATGCAGTATTATTTGGAGCGCCAATGTTATTGGATGAAGAGTACGCTGAACGCACAAAAAATCTAATCCCACAGTATGGTTTGTTGGGTAGTATCCTCCAGACTAAACTTCAAGATACTCGGATTTTTCTGAACTCAAATAACCCGGCATCTTTTTTCATCTGTGGCTTACAAGGCAGCGGAAAATCCCATACATTGTCAACTCTGTTGGGTGAGGTCCATTTATCCCGTTCATGTATTTTGAAAGCAATCTTCGAGCGCCTAGACTGACTATTTGAACTTAGAGAATTATTTGATTCCCGCCCCGAAGATTGGAGTCCTCCGGAAACCCCTCTCCGGCCTTGTTTTACACTTTGGAGAGTTCAATTCCCGGGATGCTTTCCGTCCCTGTGAGGCAGCCTATCTTGCATCTCCGGACGGCAAATTTGCAGGTGGCCGCAGTGTCCGGGGAGTGACTGTGCTCGTATCCCCATCGAATTATTTAAACCTGAAAACATCGTACTGCGTGATTCCCGGGGTCACTGTCCGGCAATTGAAGCTCCGATCTCGGGACCTTACGATCCAAAGCATGTTGACTCTAATGTCCGTGGACAGCACCTCGAGCCAGCCATTATACATGGCACAAGTGACAAAGGTGTTGAGGGATATGGCGGCTTTGGGGGGTGATTTCGACTACATCTCTTTTACCCAGCGCCTAGCGGATATAGATCTCATCCCCGCTCAACGCCGGATGCTTGATCAGCGATTGGAGTTGTTGGAGTCGTTTTTGGATTTGGAGAGTTTCGATGGGGGGTGTTTTGAGGATATCGGTTCAGGGCAGCAGTTGATAATCGTTGACTTATCCTGTCCGTTTGTGGATGCTAGTGCGGCATGTGTACTGTTCAATATTTGCATTGGACTGTTCCTTGCTGCCACCAGCCCCGAGAAATTAGGGAAGGTTATTGCTGTCGATGAAGCTCATAAGGTGACATTCATTTTTCCCATTATTATAAGCTTCAGCTTCTGAGACATTTTCTAGTACATGACGGACACCCCTGCTTCGAAAATTCTCACCGAACAGCTATTGAGTATCATTCGGCAGCAGCGTCATTATGCTGCCCGTATTATCATTGCTACACAAGAGCCTACAATCTCCCCCCGACTAATGGACCTTGCCTCTGCAACAATAATTCACCGGTTCAGCTCGCCGGAGTGGTTCAACACCCTCCGACAGCACCTATCAATTGTCAACAGCGGAGGTAAAGAAGCAGCGGAATTATTCACTAGAATCACTTCATTGAGGTTAGGAGAAGCGTTGGTATTTGCTCCGTCGGCGATACTGACTGTCTGTACGGATGAATCTGGACTAAAATCGGGCGGGAATCCTGATGCTGGGCTATGGGAAGGTATTGCTATGTTACAAGGAGAAGTGGGGAAGGGCCTTGGGACTAGCAGCACAAAGAAGATGATGTCAGAGTTTTTTAAGATAAAGGTGAGGAGGAGAATTACTGCAGATGGGGGGGCAACTATTCGATCAGTGTGAATGCAGATAGGCGTTATATATATATGATGGGGAAATGGACACGGTCGCAGTTTTCTCATAGCAGTAACTTAATGGAAGGGGGTCTTCTCTTTCTCTGATCTAGGAGTTATTATAAGGATGGCTACCTAGTGGGTACATTTACTGGATTATTGTTTTTAGTATCTCACGCATTTGATGTATACTAGTGGCGGGCATAAAATTAATATAACTGCCATCCCAAGGCGATGATCGGGCTCTCACGAGGTTGGATCTCTTTGGGGATGATGGGAGCAGAATCGCCGAGGTCCTCATCCCACAGAACACCGGCACATCTGCTCTAACCATATCGTGAGCACAAATATATCTTGCAGTATAATCGACCATCGAGGGAATGAGTTAACAAATGCAACCACCAGACGTGCAAAAACAACAAGAATACGCTTCATGAACAACCTAACGAGCTTACCAAGATTTCAAACCCTTCATTCAGAGACTAAGAAAACAACCTATTAAAGAAAGCTTTGTGACTCGGCACTCCCGGTCGTGGGAGTTAGAAACTTCATTTTTTTTCCCCTGCGACATGGAATGCATTACATACAACACGGCACATAAATAGAAATCATATCTTTCAAATACTCCGCACAAAGGATACTCGCTGCAGGTGGCAAACGAGGTAAATCAAATACGGGGAGGTATAGCTTAAATACGGGTAATGATTTACCTAAGTAAATAAAAAGTAAATAAAATACGCTGCCTGTTCAAGAGACAGAACCCTTAGCACGAGCCTGTGATCCTGCAGCAGCAACCAGAAGAGATCGATGATAGGAGCTTTTCGTCTGATGATAATTCAAGTTCACTGCTGTCGGAAAATCCAGCCGACAAAGCTCACAGCGGTAACTATAACGCTGAAATTCAACCGTAGCCCTCGGACCCTTGGGTGGTAGTACCGGGGTTGCCCGCATCTGCCTCGCCGGAATGGGCCCGGGGCCCTGGAGTTGGGATACAGGGACCTGATGCTTCTCTAGGACATGGCGATCGAGGGATTCCTGGGTCCAATACGATTTCTGGCAGCTGTGGCAGTGGACTTTATACATGCTGGCGCATTGGGCTGATGCTGTGAGCCCGTGGATATTTTTTTCGTGATAACGAAAGTCGAGAGCTTGAGTGAAAATGGAGTTACATCCGGGATATAAGCAGCGCATACTCTTGGGCCCAAAGTTGTCCTGGTTTCGAATGCTTGGCTCGGGAACATTCACGGGAGGCACCACTGCAACTGCCTTTGCCACCACAGGGATTGGCTTGACTGGATTTGGCCCGGAGACGACAGGATGAGATGAAGGGGTATCTTGGCCGGAGGCGCCGCCAACCTTAGTAGGGGCAGGAACGGTTACAACACTAGGGGCAGGAGGGGCAGGAAAAAGTCCTAAAGCATCCAACCCAGCACTGTCCAGTAATCCGTGAAGGTCTCTGCCGTGTACGAGAAGGCCCTTCAGGTCATTGAAAATCTCAGAGCAGCCATAAACAGGGCAAGTCAAGACATCTCGCGAATGAAGATTCTGGGCCGGGATTCTTCCCTCGACTCGCAAATCCGGGATGTCCTTCTGGTCGCCAATTCCCGAACCTGGGGCAGCCATACTGGGCTGCGTGGGTGGAATTACTCCAGCTACAGGCTCGTTGGGCAGTAAGAGGTCCGGCTCCGTCAATACAGGGCCTTGGGCGGGGGTGGGGCCTGGGCATGAGAAGTGAACTTGGGCTAGATGTCTATCACGTTGCCTTACCTTAGAGAATGTTTGGCCACAATTAGGGAACGGGCATATGGAGGGAGGTGCTGGTTGTTTTGTAGTCTGGTTGGCACGTTGCTGGCTGACTTGGTTGGGCACCGATGTGATGCTGCTGCCACCAGTACCTGAATTTTTAGGGACCTGTATCAGCAAGTCGCCACTCCTTAAGCTTACCCGCCCTCGGCCCTGGACGTGAACACCTGGAACAGTCTGGGGTGGTACTGCTATCGCCAGCGTGGAGGATATGATCGGTGTGGAGGATATGATCGAGGGGACTTCTTCTCGCTTAGGAATAGCTTCTGGCTCCGGGTGTATCGACTGTAGCTCCAAGAGTGTTTGGTCATGAGAGGAAAAGGGGGGTTCCAGGGTCGCCACTCCTGGCACAACGTGGAATTTCACTCCTCGTTTATGTCGCTTGGCAATATGCTTGTCAAGCAAGCTTTGACTGGCGAAGCTATGTGTGCAATGGACATGGGGACATGGAAGGAGAGGGTATTGTACTTTGGGCTGCACTTTTGCTGGCCTATTCTCGTTTCGCTTGCCACCAGGACCACCCTTGAGATTGCCTTGGCCTGGAGGCCCCAGCACGATTCCCAATTGTTTCTCGATGTGCTGATGCTCAGCCAGGCTCTCGGAGATCTTGACAGCGGCTGTCGCGAGACTAGGCGAAGAGCTCGGGGCTGTTGAGGGCGAGGCGGAGAAGGAGGAGCTTGATCTCGATATTGGAGTATTTATACTGGATTCTTGACTCGGTGGGCTCACATTCTCAGACCTTGGCTTTTGACCCCCGGGGCTTGAATGGGGCACTGCGGCTGGATGCGCATCCCCGATATGTGTTCGGAGGTCCTCACGTCTCACATATTCCATGGTACAAGGTGCGATTGGACAGGAATGCATAAAGCATTGTGATGCCCTCTCTGAAGCGGCAAGCTTATGGAAATATTTTTCGTGAGTCGCGAATTGAAAAAGCCCGATGAGCGTCCTCCCACAGCCCTCAACCTTGCAGGGGAAGGCACGGGTGGTGAGATCTTCGGTCATGAGTTGTGGGGGGAAATCTGGCGAACGGGTTACATGCGGAGTGTGAATGTGAAGCATTGTGAAAGTTAATCAGTAGCGCGCATATAGCTAGCTAGCTAACCACAGCTTGTACCCGAAACGAAGTCCTAAGCTGAGTTCAGTCCAGGGCTTTTCAAAAGATTCTTATAGGAGTGGCTTTGGCTTTCCCGATGATGCAAGCAAGACTAGTGGATGCATAGAATCCCGAAATGTGCGGGGTAGTGATCAATTTGATATCACTGCTGATCGTTTCCACAACCAACTTTCGGGAGAAGCTTGCATTGCATGATCTCCATGATGTAATTGGGAAACCACGCGAGGTTTTATGATCCCGATTTTGGTTGAATTACAAAGGGATCGCCGCTATGCTCTCCCGATCTGCTGGCCTCCAAAGGGTACGGAGTTGATATTGTTATCATCTTACCCAAACGAGAGCGTCGCGATCGCTCATTCACCACGCTGGTGATCTCATGCCCCATTATGGGAGTACTCTGCAATTACCAACAGATGAGCATAAGTATATTTGGCTGATAGAGGTAATTTATCGTCAAGCAACTTGGGAGGAAGAGGATTGCAGGGAACGCTGGCATGTGACTGGGGGCCTGAATATGGCAGGAAATCAGTTGTGGGGTGATTGCAGCGGTATGTGTCGCACGCACAACATAGACAAATCTGCAATGGCGTACGGTAAGGCAGGAGGGTGGGTTTGCTGCGCTGGAGATTTTGCGTGCTTAGTGTATTAATCTATGTACGACTGATGCATATATACAGGTATGTTTGTCCAGGTGTTATATGTACCAGGACAGTGTTACTTAGCTATAGCCACAGGCGGGCTCGTACCAGGGTAGCAGAGACTCCGTAATATGTCTAATCTATTCATCTCGGATTCACGTCACATAAAGGCTCCTCTAAACTACGGGGGAAGTTACATAGTGGCTTACTGGTTTATGATTCTATGGATCACGTGGTTCGAAGGACTTGGGGAAATATAACGTAGATATCAGGCAAAACATTAGGATAACAGGGGCTCGCCCTAGAGGAACTGGATTTTTTACCAAGATATGTTCTGGGATTGTGGCAGGCAATATGGTGCCATCGCAGGCATAGGAGTCAGGCCTCTCATGGCAGTGAACATCTCTAGAAGGTAGAAGACACCAGAAATTTGACGGAGTCACACATAACGGTTATTCGCTGATTAAAATCCGAATGACCCAACGTGTGCAGGCCCAGCAATCCACAATTCCCAGAAGGAACCAATTCACAGAAGGAACTAGGTTACACAATATCTTGACAGAATCCTTCTACAGATTCGGCAGAAACCAGGGTTTGAAAATTTCTTACGTGCAGAATCGGAGTCATATCTATTGTCCGCAGCACAGGAAGGACTAATCATTGTGCTGAATGCCACAGAGCTCCGCAGTGATGCTATCCTTCTTATGGAAGTAGAAGTGAAAAGCATCACTTTGTCCCACCTTTCTTATGATTCAATGCTTAAATATTGCAGCACAAACACTGATGACAACGAAATCAAGAGAGAGTTTATGGTATGGCTATGGAAGGCTGCTGTACAGCCAGTACTACGGGAAGTTGGTTTCTACACAGCGCACAAGGACATTGCCGGTCAACACCCCTTACCTCAGATCTGGTGGATTGGCGTAGGCCTCGGATATAATGAAATAGGCAAGGATGTTGTTTAGAAAGGTAATAATAAGGGCACTTTTGATGGGGATTGAACAAAGTGAAGATAAGTGTGTGTTAGGAGACTAACACTGAGGGTAACTGCCCTGATGGAGGCTGCCATGAGTGAGGAGAGTGAAGATTGAGCGTAGCTACGAGGTGTTTATTGTAGAGGGGAGAGTTATATAGAGGAAATAAAACTCTGCAAGATACCACGAAGGCCTGCCCAGACGAGCGCTGTGATATATGGACCGTGTTGGATAGCTACATCCACAACCAACGTGTACTGATCGATGCTTTCAGAACTCCATTGAACCATTCCTTGACCTTGCTTTTATCATGATCATGCCGCTTGGATTAGATAGCGGTTTGTAGCTCCTTCATAGTCAACTGAATAATATCCTGTGCCTCTTGGGGCGTCCATGATTAAGGTAGCTGGAGAGATGGCCATTCCTTCACTGACAGTTTCTTTTGAGCTATATCAAGGGCCTTTCTCCATGCCGTTTGGAGCTGATAGAAGGTGCCAGTGTGGCATTGGTGTGGAGAGTCACTTGTGAGGCCTCCGGGGGTGCTATTACCGACACACGTGCATAGTGGGTAATGTTACCGTTGGTAAAGGCGTACTCGGCGTAACCCAGAGTCGAGGACTTGAGAAGCTGTGACCGTAGCCGTAATTTTCTAATCGGCACATGTAACGGCTATTGGGGAGTAGGTTCCGGCAATCTAGTTCTAGGGCTGAAGGGCAGATCTCCATCTCGGCGCACCTTGATTTTCTTGACCATTCGTTCCACCATGTCACACTTATCGGTAGCCCCGAGCATTTGATGGAGCCGTTATATGATTATGAGGTATTGTATATTGCCTATACGTACATGTACTTGACTACTCTATTGCAATTTCAGAGTCGAACTGGTGCTCGACATGTAACTCACGTAACTTTATGGAGCCTGTAAGAGAGAGGGGGTTGGAACTGTACTTAAGGATGATGACAGTGAGTATCTGATGGCAGAATTGCGATTAATGCATAATACTGAGGGAAGTCAACCCCACCTGCAGGTATCGATATCAGCTACGGAATGCTGGCTTGAGTCTGACTTTACTCAGCAGTCATGATAAACTTTTTTGTGCCATAGGACCCCCGCTACGGGTAGAACGAAATCGTATACTCCTCAGTAATGTCAAAAGCAGGTGACCCTACATAGCAAATATTAAAGAATGTAAGTATTTAGATCTTCTCCCTCCACATTTAAGGAAGCTTAGGCTTTGTCTACTGCGGGGCCTTGTATATTAGGATCGGAAACTTTGCACAAGTTAATGCTACGGCGTACTAGCTCAGAGCTAGCGCTATGCCCAACACCAACACACACCTAGGTCGCCATAACACACTATCAAACCAAGGCCCCATTCTTATAAGATTTACGAGGTTATGAACGGAATCGTGAGGAGCGAGAAATGTATTTTGCGGAGGTATCTTAGCAATCACTAGGTACATCGACTCTCTGGTACGAGTGTAAATAATGTCACATAACTGTCCCCAGCCTTCCCAACTTTCTCGCCTTGCTCAACGGCTCTCTCTCATCTAGATCTTTTGGTTTCTCGTTTCCCATTTCCCGTTCCTCCTCCTTTAGCTCTTTCATTCACTCTTTCTTTCTGTATCTTCCTACTCTCTCTACCTGTGCCCCCCTTCCTGTCGCTTTCCCTCTCCCTTTCGATCTCTGCCTTCCTTCTTCATGCCATTACAATAGTCTAGGGACTTCAAGTGACAACCAATTCCGGAGGACTGCTGACTAAGAACTACCTGCATATACTGAGATCCTTGGCATGACACTAAGTACTGTAGGATAAGATAACTAGATTAAGATAAGATAAGATCCATAATAATCGCAAGCTAGAACTGCCACGCGATCGGAAAAAACCAGAGAGCATCGTATGTTTCACGCCCAACACCAACCTCCACACTCACAATCGCTGATGCTAGTCTCTCCAGCTTTGAGATGAACATGCGGACCCGGGCTCAAACGAGATTAAATCATGAAAACGTACTCGCGCCTGCTCCCTCGACACAGACTCCGACTGAAGCTCCACCGACTGCGAAACGTGCTACTTCCGCCAAAAAACCCCGAACCACCACGCGCTCCGCTCGGAAACGCAAGGCGCAAGCGGACAAAATCCCCCCTCTCATCTCAGAATACCTCAACTCCGTACATCCTACGCAGTGGTCCTTTGACGATGCAAAGGCTTATATGAAAGTGGACGGTCTCGGTACTAAAATCAAATGGGGACTTAAGGCGAAATTGGAGGAGATTGTGAATTCTTCGAATGACGGGGACAGGTATCACGCTGCAATCCGGGTATTGCAGAAATTGCATTCTCATAGGGTTGGTATGGTTTTTCTTTTTTTCGTTTTCGTGGATGACTCTTGCTATTGAAAAATATAGCGAGAATCAGAGTGCTCCCGTGCGAACGGAAGCTGCTTGCTGATACTCAGTGAGCTTCAACTGCAAATTCCAATTGCAGGTCTGACCTCTTGTTGTTGAAAAATATAGCGAGGTTGGAATGCTACCGTGTGAACGGAAGCTGCTTGCTGAGATTCAGTGAGCTTCAACCGCATGTTCCAATTGCGGGTCTGACCTCTTGTTGTTGAAAAATATAGCGAGGGTTGGAATGCTCCTGTGTGAACGGAAGCTGTTTGCTGATATTCAGTGAGCTTCAACTGCAAATTCCAATTGCAGGTCTGACCTCTTGTTGTTGAAAAATATAGCGAGGGTTGGAATGCTACCGTGTGAACGGAAGCTGCTTGCTGAGATTCAGTGAGCTTCAACCGCAAGTTTCAATTGCGGGTCTGACCTCTTGTTGAAAAATATAGCGAGGTTGGAATGCTCCTGTGTGAACGGAAGCTGCTTGCTGTGATTCAGTAAGCTTCAACTGCAAGTTTTAATTGCGGGTTTGACTTCTGTTGTTGCAAAATATAACGAGAGTCTATTGTTTTCCATGATTTGGAGATTAACCATCTAACTCAGCCCCGTCGCTGACATTTTTACCTCATTTCTAGGCCTTCTCAACCCCCGCAGCAACTTTCAGGGTTAATTCGGGAACATCTTCGACAGTTATATACGCCCCAGGCAGCTCAGGTACTATAATCAACGGGTATACTGGCCCAATCTCTAGGTGCCATCTCCCGTGTGGCTTCTTGTTCATATTCTTTTGTTTATAGCATTATACCTACTTCCGCCACTGCCACGTCCGCCGCATCCATTGAAGAGACACAGAATGATTCTGTAGCCATCCAGGGATCTCCTGCTCTCTCAGATTCATCCAACCCGAAATATGGTCCTTCCGATATTACATCATTTGTGAGCATGTACCCCACCCTTCGAACCCGATTCGAATTACATACACATAAACGGAGTACCTCGTTAGAGGAGTTGTTGTACAATTATCTATGCAGTAAACCTACGGAAAACGATGATATACTTCTCCAAGCCGGCTTTATGGATCTAGCTAAAGAACCGCGACTAGTTTCCACAGAGGAACTGAATATCATTAATTCCGCTTTACATATAGAATCAAACGACAACACCGACCACGACATCATCGCCTGCATCAAAACCTGTTTCCGAAATTGCCAAACTTTTGAGAATTTTGCTCTTGCGCGCGATATATTCACCTGTGCAAATTGCAAATATACGCCTCTCTTTGAACAAGCTAGTTCTGCCGTTCTATATACGTAAGGATTGTCACCCCTCTTGCTCTTTTTCGTTGTTTAAGATTCGTTCTCCAGGGTCCATCTTCTCCAAAATGATGTACCACTTCCTTACCCACCACTGGAAGGGAACTTTGATATCATCTGGGGACAGGTAATTGATCGCGCCTTTATATCCCACCACGGCATCCTTCACCGGAAAGAAAAAACTTCCCCACTTTCACCATACAAATTCGACGGGCTATACCTCAGTGAAGGCAGTATCATTCCACAAGAATGGCTTGTTCTAGAAGTAAGCCGCTCTAGCAATCAAGGCGCAAAACAAATCAATGATCGTCAGAAACTCCTTCAACATTGTCTTCGGATTCTGAATCATCGAAGGAGCTATTTAAGTTCTCAGACGAATTTACAGGGGGTAGAATTGATGATTTCGTTACGGAGGTTTCCAGTGTGGGGGATCCTGTGTCAGGGCTTTACAATTGAGATTGTGAAATTGGGGTGGGTGACGAGAGGAGTTGGGTTGGTGAGCACATTTGTTAGTAAATATCCGATGCATATTGCGAAGATGCAGAATTTGTACAGGATTTTGGAGCAGGTCCATACGGTGGCAGTAAGTAATACATACAACTTAATCATCGTAGAAGTTTGTTCATGGCTAACGTGTTTGGTTTTCGCAGGGATTCATTCAAAATGCTGTTACTGCTTGGGATGATCTTCATGAGTCAATGGAAGGGAATTAGCGGGTTAGTAATGGTGTGTTTGTTGGATGCGGAAATAAATCTATCTATACCTATTCCCCTTCACTTCGGTTTTTCTGTCCCCCCTCTGGAGAATCCGTAGATTCATTTACCGTGACGGAATCCCATTAGAGAATCAATCGCAACATTCCTTTTTCCCAGCAGCTCGCCGGTGTTCCAGATCCGCATACTTCCCCCTTCTCCGGACCCTGGTATCGATGAACCACGATTCCTATTTACCAATCTCCTAGATCAGAGTCCGGCTCGGGATCGCATGAGTACAAACGCAGTTTATGTATCCCTAACAATAGTTGGTCATGATGTTAACTCTGACTATTCCCTGTGGTAATATGAAGATGGAAATATAGCGGGAAATATAGGGAGCTAAAATCAAGAGTAGAACTATAGCCGATTCCAATGATCTCGTTCCCCGCCCCTCCAATTTGCCTGCTATGCTATGCAATTGAAGTTGAGTCTTCCTACCCCCAGAATTTCAACACCCAGCATCCCCTCATAGGAGGAAGGAACAGAAGAGGAGGAGTATAAGGGGGAGAGCGGCGAGTTGTACTGATCTTGAAATGGCTGATCAGGATATGGATCTTGATGGTATATGGGCCTTGGTGGTGCAGAACATTCTGACTGTATTCGACATCCGGTTTCTCTTATACGATTAGGGGAGGAGATCGTATAGCTTTAGCGTTTACAGGCATGTTTTAGAGTTCAGGGTAACACCTTGATATGGACTGACTGGATATTGGCTTCGTGTGAACGTGTATCTTCCTTATTATTCGCGAATTACCACGGTATCAGTCAGGTTGATATGTCAATGGGATTAAAGGATTCCTCCTTAATGCCCTAGAAGACACCAAAGGTCACCAAAATGAATTCCATGAGGCAACTGCTCCACCTATTTTTACCTCAAATCTAGGGTTGCCCTAATATCAACCAGGAGGTTTGTTGGAGACCGCCGAATGCAGTAACTAGCTGCATACAGAAACTAGATAGCAGCAGAAGCCATAGCGGGGGCCCAAGAAGTTTCTGGACACTTGCTTACTTAGAAGGGAAGAAATTGGATTGGACTTGACAATTGACGGATTGTATTAAAGGCTATTATAGAAACAGAAAATTGGAGTATCCTCGCAGTATAAGAGGGGGACTAATGGGGTAAACTGGGTGAATTTCCAGTTTTCGAAATTTTGGTATGGATCATAACTACTACTCCAAGCTTGTGCACTCGCTACATGTGAACCACTATGATCAGGGGCATGATTTCTGAAAAAAAGATATCTCCTAGTCATATTTGAGATTATGGCAGGTAATTGGGCTCAAGAAACATTTGTTTTATTTTTTTCTAATAGACGGGAGATACTAGATCTCCCATCGAATTCAGAAGAGAGATGGGGATTGCTACCCTGAAAGTGGGATGAATATGAAAGATCGTTGTGACAGACAAAATTTAGAAAAGTATAGGATTCCGCCTGTACTCTATAATGTTGTTCCCGCTTTAGCTAGAATTTGAAGACTTCTTCGAATACACCAATATTCTCATCTCACCAATTTTTGAGGACGTACTTCACCCTGAAGTACTAACCATTCCGCCGCTATGTCTATGGCAGTTGAAGTACCTGTTATGCCCTCCATCGGGCATCTGTTAGAGTCTCGTGATTACTGATCCTACAAGATCTGCCCAATGCCGAAGCTGCGTCAGCTTCCACTCACCTATTGCCCTCAGCTCCGGCACAATCGCAGCCTTAATAAACAGTCGAAATTTGTCCCCATCTAAGCATGGCCCACGTCCCCGATTGCTCTCATCCCATGTTGTGACGCCAATACCCTTCATCTCTTACGCAAAACAACCTCCTACTCAGAGAACATTGCGCGGAAGGTAGATGACTTGCCCACTAACCTCTTAGGAGGCTTGAGTTGAATTGTTGGTTAAACTACCAAGGACTTTTGGTGTTTGCATCATTGCTTGATATTTCACTAACTAGAAGTATAACATCCATTACTGCCTTTCACCAAATGCCATTCCCCAGTATAGTAGAATAATTGACGCACAAAACACTTTCGCAACGCTTTGAGGTTCTCGTGTTCTCTACACTTTCAGGTCTTAGATATCAACAGGCTCCTCTCCATTCAAATCTTAAACTTACCAAATGAAAACAATCTACCTTTAAATATATTTAATATTGAAGCGGAGCATCTCGGTAGCAGCGCAGGCGAGGTAGAATCGAACCACCATCGACCCGGGAGCTCTACAACTCGAAGCTTCTCGTCACTCTGATGGAAAGGGCACGATATTGGTCACCACTATACAAATTACCAATAAACAAGACTCCCTCCCTTTCTTTCTCCTTACCACAACTATCTCGTTGGTCTTTGGTGCTAGCTATCTTACATCGCCACAGCCTCGAAGGGAGGTGTTAACTCACGACCAAATCTCTGCGCTGATACACAGGGCATTTTACTACTTCTGCTGTCAGAGGTTCTTATCCAGATGTGAAGCCATGGATATTACTACCTGGTAAATCATTTGTATGTATAATCATGATTCGGAGGATCCACAAAATCGATACTATACATACGGAGAAAAGAACAAACCAGATATTGAGCACATCAACAGGAGTGTTGCTTAACTATGTTTGTGCAGTACAGTACATATGGCCATGGTTTCTGCAGGTTTACTTCTCAATTTCACTCTGCCCTCCCCAGCCGAAGTTATACTGACAGTACAAGTATCCTACTAGAGCAAAGCGCCGTCTTATTAGTAATGCCCTGTTACACTGGGTTTCTCAGATCCTCCCTAACACAAGGCCTGGTCAAAACCTATGTACCGATAGCACAAGTCTTGAGAATCACACTGAACAGAATCCAGCAGCACGTTAGAAGAACAATATTGCCTACACATAGATATGTATGTAAATCTTATGAATGTCTAACCTGTAAATTTTTCTGACTTAGGGAAGCAAAGTACTATATTATCAATTCCCTCATGTGCCTACAGCATACCGAAATCGAAAAAACTAGTCCCTGTTCACTTCATTCCGAAGATGATAAAAATAGAGTGCTAAAAAAGGATAGAGAAAAGATAGACAGGAAGCAAAAATACGAAGAAAAAGAATACTGGGAAAAAGAGAGATGGAGAGTATGAAGACAAAAAAAGCCGGCTTCTTAAAAGCAGTACATGCATGGTCCAAATCACAACAATAGGCAGTTTCTTTGGTTTCCGGCATTTACAGGACCTTCATCTATTTCTAGGGATCCTAGAAAGTGAGCCCAAGGAATAAAAAAGGCTACCTAATTGCGGAGATACTTCATCACATACTTCTTTCAACTGCGAATAACAACAATCCACTAGCTGACATGAATCTGAGTATCACACCAATAGGTACTTAACAACAACTAGCCAATTACGGTCATGTCATAACCTGCTAGGTAGTTACCACTTGGGTGGGAGTGCTGGGACCTGGAACATCGTTTTGGTTGTTAAAGGTTTGATTTCCACCTGAAAAACCCTATTGGAAGTTTGATACTAACTTGAATTCGTTCTGAATTCAACCAACTGCTCCTTGAGGCTATTATACAGCCCCATGTGCATACATATAAGAAATCTCAGCCCGTTGCATTAGGGGTCCTTTTCCAGCACTTTTAGTTTCGACTATACATATGTAGAGCCCGGAAGCTAACCTGGAGACAAATACCCCTAGGGATATCACACCTAAGCCTGGCTTAGATTACATTTTGATTTACTCCCTGAATTCCCTACCTGAAGTCAAGGAACTACTTCCCTCCTATCTTAATTTATCTCAACTACTTATCTCGGATTTCATTTCAGCTAGCTCGTTACCCAAATATATACGTACACTCGCCGAAAAATAGATAGATACATCCCCTCCCACTTCTGATATTCCTCTCGTTGCTCTGTTGATCCTCGCTGAATCTCCCCTATGCTCCAACCTCACTGCTCCACACTCACTACAGAAACTCCAGATCACATTCATCCCCACCCTGCACCTGAGCTTGAGAGGGCATATTCGGCAATGCTCAAGTGGTACTTCCCTGGGGTAACGCTGCAGACAGTTTCCTTTTATTCATACCATATACCTACCCGATGGGGTTTATGACTCTACAATAGATGGTTACCCTGAAGTGTCTGTTTTAATCTTCATTCTTATCTCTGAAGGAAATTTTGATCATTCCTTGATCAATTTTTTTTCTGTTTTTTTTCTGTTTTTTCTTTTACGAATTTGTCGGGTTTAGCTACGTCTCGTCTGTAGCAAATTTTCCTCGAGAGGTTCTGATTACCCTAAACTTCTACCCTTCCCTCCATAACAGCCACCCTTACCACCAACCCCCACCACCACTACCGCAAAGTGCCATAGAGTATACATACCTACATCATCTACCAACCCCAGAGGTAACACGTCGGCCTTGATTCCCGAACCCAATGGATTTAGAGTATGTGTCTCAATCGAGAGGTATTGCCCTCAACTTCACACGGGGGGATTTCTTATATCTACTCCCTCAATCTCTGCAGTGAGTTATTCCAAAAGAGTTTCTGTGGCGTGTTGTACGGGCATATTTGCAATGGCCTCCATTAGGATTATGGTGCCTGGTATAATTACCCTGAACTATTTGCCGCCAGCAACACATCCCACTTCACAACTCATCAGCGACTCAAGTCTATAGGTTCACCTACGCCGATGGAGCTCTTTAAAAGTTGAGAATGTAAGTGCATATCACTTGTATCGCTCACACACCCCACCCCTGCCATCTAAACCCCAACTACCACAGATCAAGATATTCACCACATTCGAGCAATCAATATATTTCCCTCTATTAAAGCCAACCAAATATATTCCCATACCATGTACTAACGTACTAACTAACCACACAACTATCTAAATTATTGATGCCAAACCATATAGTAGTAACGCCCCATCAAAGCCAGCCCTCAAGTAAACAAGATAAAAGCAAAGGTAACCCCAGTCCATCGCAAGCAACAAAGAAACGACCTGGCCAAAGATCAAATAGCGATATTGACAAAGAAGCGCAATCAGGAGACCACAGGCATGGCAAGCAATGCAGGTGTGACAACAACCCACAAAACACAAACAATAGCATATTATAAAAATCACCAGTCCTCCTCAACGGCCAACGCCTCACCATAAATCCTTCGATTCAAACCTACCCAAACTCCACTCACTGCTATCTCTTTCCCCTTCCTTCCCCCGGAGCCTTCGCCTTCCCCTTCCCCTTTCCTTTCACATCCGCCTTAAATTCCATCCCTGCGAGCGCCACCCTAATGGCCCTCTCCCAAGCCCTCCCACCGTCCTCCGCCAACAGATCCCACCCATACATCTCTACAACAGCAAAAATCGCAGCCTCAGTTCTCAACCACTTCGCCTCCTCAGCCAGATTCTTTGCATTTATCTTTCCTTGTTCCTCCTCACGTTTAGTATCCCAGTTCCTCTGGGCTGCATCCATTTCCTCTTGCAACCTATTCTCCGTCTCGGCTTTAGCCGCGTCGATATATTTTCTCGCATTTTTACCAAAATAGAATTGACTCAAAGGCGTAGAGTAATGGATATCACCACTATTCAAAGCCGGATGATAGGAATAAGTTGGGGCAGGGGGGTTCGGATTCTCGGAATTCTCATACGTGACATCCTGGAGATAGACCGGGTAGTGCCACCAGCTCCAGGGAGTGTTGAAGGGCCTGCACTCCTCAGCACCCAGAACATCCCCCATTTCAGCAACCTCCCTAGCCCTCCAAATATCCCTCAACTGAGCATAACTAAAGGTAGGTGGCTCCACACCCTCCCGGCTGAACTGTTGGATAAACGCCTCAAACAAGCAGTAATCAATAGGATCTGCCCACTCTGCAATGCCATATACCCTCAGCTTCGGTATGGAGTCATGAGCCATATACTGGTATACTTCACCAGTATAACCCCTGCGGTGAAATATCATTTGCTCAAGGTCGGAGTCAAAGTCGGTAGCGTAATTCTTGATCGGAATGCCGTCGATTAACGCATCTTTAATTCCGGTGATAGGAATCATTCCATAGCCTGAACGGGTATCTGTGTCATAAAATACATCGTCATATGCGTCATATGTGGGGTCCAAGTCGCCAGCCTCGGGCTTGAGGCTCTTTCTGTAGTCGTATTGTCCCTGCCTCTCGGGGTCGTTGCTTTTAACGAGGTATAAGATACGCTTGAAACGAAACTCGTCTCCTCCCCATTCCAGATTTCTCTTGACCCTGAAGTCATCGAATTCAATAAAGAGATTCGACTTCATCAGCCTCTCGAGGAACTCATAGCACCGGGAATCCGACGGTGCCATATCAATGTGACGGTAGGGTGGAGCGTTATGGTTATCTACATAAGTAATACCTAGTTTTTTTAGCAGTAAGTCCCCGCGGACCCAGGTCATCGCACTGCACTTTCTTTGCTCCAAAATGTGGCATTCAAAGCGCTTGAAGGAAGCTGTAGGATCAAGTCCATTCTGTTCAGCAAGGCGGTGAAAATGGTTTTTCCGCTTAAATTTGTTTTCCTCTTTCTTCGCCCTCCTAGACTCGCACTTATCCGATTTAGTATTGAGATATTCATCAATATCCTCAATCCCGTGCTTTTTGGCAGCCAGCCAACGGACGTCTTCTTCCATGAACATCGTCGTGAAGGTGTTATTCTGTATGAACTGGCCATAACGCAGACCCCGTCTCGGTGGGATGATTCCATCCTTGCTTCCTGCCTCTTCCAGTGGACCACCAAGAGTGCTAGGGAGTACCCCCCCAAATAGGTCCTCTTTCTTGATAGAGTATTTTTTAATTGCCTCGGTCATAGTGATCTTTTGTTGCCAGATAATCTTGTCACACTTGACACAGCACACCAACGTGGAGTCCATGATTGCACGTCTGCTTGATGCCTTACCACAAGCAAAGCAGTGCTTCATGGTGGCATTGAGCCAGATTTTTAGAAGTCTGGGGGTCAAGTGGGAAAGGTTGTGTTTGGGATCTGCGAGAGCCTGCTGATGCTTCCTGGACACCGAGCAGGCGTTGCAATTAAGGATTTGAAGTCGAAGATATGGAAGTAGAGCATTGCGAAAGCTTTGAGAGGTTTGAGAGAGGGCGAGGAAGGGGTGGCCCCTGATTTTGACTCCAGGAGGAGGAAGGGGGGTGAGATGTTCGAAAACTAGGAAGTAGAGCTCAAGGGGGAGCTGCTCGATGAGGGACATGGTGATTGTGAGAGCCTGAGCTTAACCTCCGGTATTGTGGTGATCTCGGGTATGCTGGGACCTTGTGCTGTGTGTGCAGGGTATTGTGGGAGAGAACCTGTCTGCAGAAAGGATACGTCAGCCCCAGCCCAAGCATCATTAGCCTGAAGGACTACCCCGTCACCACTGCCTCTCACCCGTCGTCACCTCCGCACCGATACGCCTAGCTACAGCCAGAAAAGAGAGAGGGCTATGAAAGATGTAGGTGTCTCGATACCAACACTATCAGGGTTCGGGAGAGCAAACGTGCAGACACGCTTGGTGATGGGGTTGAGAGTGGTTGTTTGATGATGCACAGAGATCACAATCTGGGGCTAAATCTGGGGTACCGTACCTAGTCTGTGGCTCCACCAATGCGTCGTACAGCGGCCCCATGTATGTATCCTCGAGGAATCCATGCGTGCCCATGCGTGCCCCTACCAATGTCCATGTCGTGACTGTCTTTAAGACGCCAAGTGCCAATGTGCATCCATGTAGTGTTTTAGACCCGCAAGACACTGAAGTAGGTACGTTACTGTCGGGGCTCAAGTAGGAATTGCGAAAGCAGTATCGCATATGTAGTTTTTTCGATATATACATGTACATGTACATATGCGGGCGTATAACCGATTCATATGGGCTTGGCTCAATTGAACCATCGTGAAATTCTAGCGAGGACGTTATGACCTCGAAGGCTCCCCAGCCCCATGTCATGATGCCAAGCCTAGACTTGCTCCAAAGCGAATTGGGCGCATTGGCGCGGCAACAGAATCCGAGTATGTATGATAGCTGCAGAGGTGAGGGCTTGGTTCTTGGCCATAGAGCCGAAGATAGAGAGAATACTGTAGAGTTGCTTGCATTGGATAATTATGAAGTAAATGACTTCTACCGGCCCATACCTCACTAGAAAGTCTCGGCATAGTCTTCGACATCCTCGAAAAGGGGAACAGTGGAGCAGACGGCTACCTAATCCACACCAACTAACTACCGGTATAACAGCCGACCCCCGGAGAAAATCGGACAGCCTCGACTCTCAAACCTTCAGGCTGGCAAGACTCGCATTGCTACGGGATTTGATATCACGACCATCAATTCCCAGTTAAGTATCCTTGCCATTATAGCTGGTTACCCCGCAGCCGGCGTTAGTCGGGAACTCCCCAGTCAACTTGCTTCTGGACAGTGCGCAGGCAGGTCTAGTGGGTTTCCAGAATTCTATAGCAGGCACTGGGCTAAGTATTCAAATATCGCCTGGGAGAGAGAGATAGACATAGAGAGTCCATGAGATAGTTCAGCAGATGTTGAAAATGATCTACCAAACAATAATTCCTCTAAACAATATGCCCCCACCTATAGCTACGATTTTAGCGCAAGAAGCAAGGTTGACAGGCACCCAGTGTAGATCGCGATATTCGTTACGTTATCTTGCAGTGCGTGGAGCTTTGTGACAGACGTGTGCAAAGCTTGAGCTGCTTTGGAACCAAAACAGAAGATCCATAGCTCTACAGCCTCTAGCAAATGGGAATTATTTTCAATTTACTCTGAATTCATTCTTCACATGGGTAAAGTTCCGTTGAGAGCAACTATAAGAACCAAGGTATTATTATGTCTCTGGCAAGAACTCTGAAAAACCTCACGAAAATAACCACGAACTCCAACCTGTTGGACTCCCTAAGCAAATAAAGGCATCACCTTGAGCATCTCCCACCCACCCATGCATACATGCATGAGACACTCCTTCGACGTTCGATGGCCACTTAGCGAACCACGAAGATCACCTGCCTGCAATAGCGAAACATTATAGCGATGATCCCAGCCGACGGATGCGGATGAGCGCTTTTCGTTCCCCATCCCGCCCGAGATGAGTGTGTGCATCCTCCGGTGTATACCTAGCATTAAGCTCGCTGGAATATCAGCGCAACCATTCAGCTCCAGCTTTCCCTCCTCAACCCCTCCCAAGTTGATTGTCACGATAGTATCCTTCGACCCTGAACCACCCCATCAGTCTGTTTTTGGCAACCTAGCTATAGCTATATTGTGCTGCCGCTTTCTTCAATTCATTTACTGCCTGCCTCACACGACGCTCTAGAGCCTATCACAGGACAGCATCTCCCATTAGATCTACGGCCCTTCCCGCTCGCAAGTTCGCCTCTGAGGATCCTAAGCTCCACGATCCTCCCCAACCAGGTAGACAGACACACGACAGCAGGGACTCCACACCCTCTCGTGCGTTCAAGGTACGCCATGATTTTTTTCTTGAATTGTTTTTCCTTGTCGGTTATGCCAGTGCAGCGAGGCTAGCACCTTGTCGCTGGGAGCTCAGGGGCAATTGATAGAAATTCCGATAGTCGGTAATGATATGGACTCGAGTTGTCGAATTGTTGGTTCGTGTGCGTAAACGCTAATAGTCATCGTCATAGTAGTCGTCACTACCTGCTTAGGTCGTCATCACAAGCCGCCAAGTAGACCCTTTTTAAGCTCCATACCACGGCTTTCCATCACAAGCTTCGACAAACTTGTTGACACCTATCCGTACCCTGGAGAGCTTCTAACCAAACAAGCCCACACGTTTCCTTCGTTAGATCTATTGCTCTTGAATCTACTTTTCTGCTATCCCTCATCTTCTAGCACTATCTCTATTTTCTTTGTGCAGCTCCATCATGGCTCCTGCAATCAACCATATTGACCACGACCACCCCCCCTCGATCGTCGACAGCATCAAGCACCATCGCTTAACCAAGACCTTCCTCCCCTTCATCAATGGCGGTCTCTCCGGCATGGCCGCAACAACCATCATCCAGCCCATCGACATGATCAAAGTGCGTATCCAGCTCGCCGGAGAAGGTTCCGGAGCTGCAGTAGCAGGAAACGTCAAAGCCAGCCCACTAGCCATCACCAGACAAATCATCGCTTCCGGGAACGTTCTCGACCTCTACTCGGGTCTTAGTGCAGGGTTGCTGAGGCAAGCAGTGTATACGACTGCACGAATGGGGTTCTTTGGCACATTTATGAATCATTTTAATCTTAAATCCAAGAGAGAGGGTCGGGAAGTCACGTTTGGGGAACGTGCAATTGCATCTCTTTCGGCGGGCGGGCTGGGTGCGATTATGGGGAATCCGGCGGATTTGGCGTTGATCAGGATGCAGTCTGATGGGCTGAGACCAGTGGCTCAGAGAGCAAACTACACCGGAGTCATGAATGCTCTTTCGAGGATCTCAAAGGCGGAGGGAGTCACGGCATTATGGAATGGATGTCTCCCAACTGTGGCGAGGGCGATGGCGTTGAATTTTGGTCAGTTGGCCTTCTTTTCAGAGGCGAAGGCACAGTTGAGAAGGTTTGATGGGACACTGTCCAAGGGCCAACAGAGCCTGGCTGCTAGTATGGTAGCGGGATTCTTTGCGAGTTTCTTTAGCTTGCCGTTTGATTTTGTAAAGACGAGGCTGCAGAAGCAGGTATGTTGTGTTTCACCCCCCATGAGCGGCTGGTTTGGTCGGTGGGATGCTGACTCTGAGGCAGGGCAAGGGCGCTGACAAGAGGTATAATGGTGCACTGGACTGTGTGAGGAAGGTTATTAAGGAAGAGGGTATTGGGAGGTTCTATAGAGGATTTGGGACATATTATGTTAGGATTGCACCGCATGCAATGCTGACGGTGAGTGCCCCTGCATTACCACCACTTTGCTTTGATGAAGTGAGCTGATTTATATGTGCGTCTGTGTAGGTACTGTTTGCGGATATGCTTGCTTCGTGGACGAGGTGGTAAGCAGCCGATTCACTTAGTAGCGAGAGAGCAATCACCTTGGGCGATGCCTTCTGGGGATGGAAGACAGGTATGGCGCTGGGGCTCTGGTATGGCATGGCGCATATGGGGGGTGGAGTGAATTGGTTTCTTTTCTTTTACCTCTTCCCTCTTGTTTATTGTTATGACTCCTCTCTTGTTTTTCCTTGGTACCGGCGGGATGTTTCTTAGTGAGGTTGGGGGTTCTTTAGTCTGGCTTTAGTTATGCGGTATGGCGCCGGTGTTTAGCTGATATACCAGGACTCGGTGATGCTTTAGGCAGATGATAGTGGGATGGATGAGTCTATTTGTCAGGCGGTAGAAAATTGAAGATTACTGCGATAGCTCTCTTTGTTGGGGTAGATGAATGGATGCCCGGAATTGAATTGAAGTGCCAACTAGATTATGAATTGAGTCGAGCTTGAGGTGTTGGAGTTGGGCTATTTTTTTTTTTTCTGCAACACTGTTTCCCCCCGCTGTTCTCTCTGCGGAAGAAGGCTTTTGCGGGTCGGCGACTGTCAGACCGACTGAACCAACTACCGGTACCTAACTCCACTCGGGAATAGTACTTGCTGTCGGTACTGCCAAGAACTACCGGTCAACTCCTTGTGTGTAACGTGCGGTTGCATCGAGGCTGAGTTTACGCGAGAGGCTTAGTAGATAACATTCCGGTGGGCAACATCACGAACGAGTTCGCTTACGACGACTGGTGACAATAGAATACTTAAGTACCAGCAGAGATTCTCACGACAACAGCGTTTAG
>Ga0307511_10000601_pt1 | contig 38619 bp, 39 predicted proteins | sample 13_EM_MG_FD_200266 | JGI IMG/M metagenome (GOLD analysis project Ga0307511, IMG submission 200266) | Populus trichocarpa ectomycorrhiza microbial communities from riparian zone in the Pacific Northwest, United States - 13_EM | ecosystem: Host-associated > Plants > Roots > Unclassified | place... | reverse complement strand
AAAAAAAAGGTTTGAAATGCAGTTTTGGTTGGACTAGTAGCCTGGATTATGCATTAAGAAGGTCGATATTGATGTTTTGGATGTCACAAGGGATGGGAGGGTGGGTAGGGGCGGTGAAGACGTGGCTGCGGTCGAGAAGACCTGGTATGGCGTTGAAATGTGCCTGTGCTTAGTGAGCTGTACAGTTGACGGTTTTTCTCTTTTTGGTGGTTTTTCGATGGGACGGAAATTTCCGGGACGGAGAGAGAGAGTTACTCTGACAAGGAAGAAATTCCAATCCCGACACTCGTGTAAGACAGAGCCTTTATGAGTGTCCATAGCGAAACACGATGGGAATGTATGGAAAGGAAAGCAGAATTGCCGCTTTAGAGATAGAAGCTAGGTTCGGAATTTAGAAGAAAACAAGTCAATGAATAAGAGTCAATCAAGTCAATCAATTCGCTCAACATACATTGCCTTTCTGCATTAATTTCGGCCTCTGCCGATCGCTCGTCCTATGGCTTGTGATAGGGCTATGCTTGTACAGAGAGAGATACACTCCTCTGTTCGTCATGGTATATTATGATCTTGGGGTTCCATCAGTTTACTCATGTATCGCCTTTATGTAATATGTATACTCTCGAAAAGCACCACTCCATACCTAAGACACAGGAAAGTCGGTTGCCTGAGTGCATAACTGAGCATTTGGATATTTTTATTCTATTTTAGAAGCGTAATCCTTTTTGCTTGCCAGACCCAAAAGTATACTATTCTTTCTTGTATCAACAGTGTTGTATACTCAGACCAGCGTATCCATAGTGGCCGCCACCAAAAATTAAAATAAAGATAAAATAAAATGGAGTAAGAATGAAAGCCAAGACGTGTGGGGGGGATTCGAACCCACACCCTTCGTATGATCAGAACGAAGCCCTGTCAATTGAGCCACACGTCCGGGCTTTCACACTTGTATTCCAGTCCCCCACAAATTTATAAACCAAAATTGTATTAAAGAAATATATCTTTCCGTAAATCTAAAAAGCTACATATATCAACATCATGAGCGGCATCTGGTAGTATCATAGTAGTGGTAAAGTTTGCGCTTTTTGTTTTTAATTTTTAGAATGGGCTATAAAAAATTATCGCACAGATATGATGCATGCTGAGGTTTTTCATAGACATCTACAGTGCATCTATATCGTTGCATCTGATTGATCGTTAGAATTGTCAATATAGAGCAGGAAGAGCAGGAAGAGCTCTCGAGGGAAATGAGGTTTGCCCCCCCTGGCAGTGACTTAAACTTTGGAGTTTAGCGAGCTATACAAGAAAACAAGTAAATGATTAAAGAGACAACCAAATCAAATCAAGTCACGCAACATACTGCATTGCCTTGTGTATTATTTTCGGCCTCTGTCGATCACTCGCTCTATGATTTATGGATAGTACCCCCCCCATATGGCTTGGCCTATGCTTGCTTGTAGAGAGACTCATCGTTCTCCTGTTCATTGTGGATAATATTATGATTTTTGGGGTTCCAATCAGTTTACTCATGTACTGCGTTTATGTAATATGTATACTCTCGAAAAAATTCCACCCCCTATCCTAAGACATGGGCTGAGGAAAGTCGATGCCTGAACAACTGAGCAGGTGAGTGACAAAAGTATTACCCTGAAGCACAAATGCGCATACCTACTACTACCTAGTGTACTCTATAGTGCTGTTTATTACCTGCTAGCACTTACCAACTAGCATACTATTCATCGTTCCGGCGGCGAACCACCAACAACCACATGACTGCCAAAGTTAAAAAAAAAGGAGATGGTCACGGTGAGACTCGAACTCACAACCCTCGCGTTATTAGCACGATGCTCTGCTGATTGAGCCACGCGACCTGTTTTCATGTCTATTATGTTCGCACAACGTTATATAAACCAAAAAATGTTTTAGAGGACTATCGTAATAGTAACTTTTATCCGAAACAAGCCGAGATGTATGTTATGTTGAGGTAGTCTGGCGGGCACCGGCCTCTCGAGAAATATTGAGGTGTTATGACATACAAACAGAGATAACCAGAGGGCGTATGGACATGTTGGGAAAGCACGTGAGGGAGTGGCGTATATAAACGCTGAGATTCCCATCCATACAATCAATAAACTCGATCTCCCCCGCTCACTAGACCACCTTATATTATATTACAATACAACTCTTATTATCGATTTCTCTACCCCAGGCCCCGAACTTACAATAAGATTACTTTCTTACAAACGAGTTTAGAAGAGAAAAGGGATGTGTATGTTGTGTATGGCCCATGCAGATATTCAACGAACCTAGTATCAGCATAGACATAGACAAATGGCCTTCTTATTTCAAAGTGTCTTGCTTGGAAACACTTGACATCTTCAAGCCTCGACAGGCTCTGAACCTAGACCCAAGCACCAAAACCCCTACTGATACTCCGGGTTTGTCCAACATTCCCTCACAACAACACCCAACACCAAGTTCCTCTAAACCTCTACCCAAACATGAAAGCCCCAACGCCACCACGATCATTAATCATCGTAGCATCGAAGGGAATTACTATGGTATGTGTACTGCCCTTATTTCGGACCATATACAAGGCTAACCCATAACTCAAGTCTACTAATCATTGACGTGTAGCAAGAGGTAACCTACCCTAGGCTACGCCTAGAGATCCTCGAGAGTTATGTTTGAATCTACATCTTTTGTACGAGACTTCATCCTTTAGAAACAGGACCCCCGTCCTCATAGTCTTACTATTGAGTACTGTCTTACCATCAAGTACTGTCTTACTATCAAATTATTACGGTATATCCTTCTGCAAGTTTAAAGGCTATTTCAACAACATAGGGAGGATCCGTAGACAGGCGGCATCTGGTAGTATCAGCGGTGGTAAAATTTGTACTTTTTCTAGAATGGGCTATAAAAATAATCCACATAGATATGGTGGGAAAAGGTTTAGCTGGGTTTTTTCATATACATCTACATTGTTGCATCTACCCTACCTATCGTTGCGTGGACCTAGAATTGCCAATGTAGGTGCTCGAGGGAAATGGGGCTGCCCTCCTGCAGTCACTTCCCCCCCCAAACACACCCACCCACTACCTTACAACGGGGGCTCACTCCTACTGGTATTTGTCAATGGAGGGAACTGGTAATCTACTTGTGCTGTCATATGTGCATTGAAATACATGAGTTGGAAGGTGCAAGAAGAGAATAAAAAAGAGTTAATCTAGGTGCTAGGAATCTATCGTATCCTTTGTACACGGAAATAGTAAAGAAAAAAGAAATATAAGGAAACGATCCCACATGCTATATTATCAATTCTAAGAGATGCAGAGGTTTCAAGACCTAGAGACACTGGGGCCCAGGGACTTTAGATCCAGAGAATCGAAGATCGATAGGTCATAGGACCAAACCGAAGGCGAGAGTCGAAATTTTGGGGTTCAGGGTTCGAAAAGAAAAAAGTTCCGTCGTAGTGTAGTGGCTAGCATCATCCGAAGAGGAGCTCAGTGCCGGAATAGTAGTGGAGTGTTAAACGTTCAGAATGGACCAAGTGTTGTCGTATATTATGTGAGTGCCAATATTGAAACAGGATGGTGCCAGTTATGGTTCTATCCTCGAACCGATGGTAATATGATAAAATGTCCAAATGCCGAGTGAGTGACGAGCTTCTTCCCTCATCTACTCCATAACCTCCCAGACTAAACCTCTCCTCAGAAACCCATAGCAAAAGTGAAGCCAATAGATCTCTCAGCGATCTCAAAAGCAAGTCCCCCAAAAGCAAAAGTATAAACACAAACAAAACCACGCATCTCTATATTAACAATGGTTATTATAAGTTATTCAAGGAAAGGCAATGAACTATGCGCCCCAGAGAGATACATAACGAAAAAAGACAAAACCAGGTGTAGTCAACACGCAGTCCAACAAACAGCATTCGAGTCTTCAATTCCCAACGTCAAACTTCGTCCGGAACTTCCAATTCCCCCACTCACAAAAGCACCCCTGCTTCCTTCTTCCATCGAGTGTCGATGTTTCGGCTATAGGCGTTTTCTTCTCGACCCAGGACAGCCTTTTCCCAAGTTTCTTTCCTTGGCCACCTGCACCTGGGAGAATCTCATAACACGCAATATTCTTCCCAATGGCAACCTCGTTCCCCGTTATTCTATCCTCTGAAATTGTGACCGGGTAGGGCAGAATTGGGTTTTTTTGGTTTGAAATCGATGAACCGAAGTTTGGGTCAATTAGAAATCGATTTCTCTCTCGATCGACTAGGACCAGGTCTTGATTTTTCCTCGTATAGATCTGAACTTTGAACCGGGTAAAGGACCAGACACATGCGTATTTCGCTTTATCTGAGTTACCTGGAACCTCATTATTGTGTTTTGGCTGTTCAGAGGTGACATTTATTGAATCAAGGTAAAGTGATTTCTGGAAGTACATATGTGCGGCGTAGTGTTCTCCGGGTAGACCCTTCTCCATTAACCGTAGAGGTTGATTGCGGAGCAAGGCCGGTAGCATGGCTGGTGGGTTTTGTGATGGGTCAGCGAGAGATTGGCGTTTTATGATTTTGATATGGTTTTCGAGATATGCTCTCTCTGATGCCTCCTCTTCAGAATATTCCGGCTCCGAGCGTTTTTCTGTTGTACCACTTTGTTCGTCGGATTTGGGTAATTTATCGTTGTAAGTCATGGAGATAACGAATCCAGTAGCAATACCAGCCGAGGTAGTATTTGATTCCTTTAATGACGTTTCCTCGTAGTCCTTTACGGATGGGACTGGTGCTGGTCTAGGCGTCCATATCGACTCTGGCCCATCTCTTTGCCTATCCGTAGGCCGGTAGCGTATATCAAACCGAAACTCTGGGGTGGCATCAGTTGCAGGAGGTGGGAGATCGCAAGACCATAATTCCGGAGGAGTAACGCATGTCGTCTGCTTATTCGCAACCGCTGCCGGTTGGACCAACGAAACACCAGTTGGGATAGGCGGAAACCCTGGCAGCTCAAGCATTTGCGCAGGAAGCCTCTTCTGCTCATCAGTCCCGTTGTCCTTTATAGGACTCTTGTTGGTAATGACCTTGATCACTACCAAGGGCACAGTTATAATTAGAACAATTAGAAGGCCTACGGTACAAAGCAGCCTCTTCGACGGCTTCATCACATCCGCGCTGCTTTTTGCCCTTCTCGCTCTTGGAACACAGCACTTGAACCAGCCCCAGATCCCACTCGCTCGCCTCAGCTTGGTCCGTAACTGGTTTGCTTCTTCGATTTTTCGCCTCGTAGCTTCACCCGACTCCTCAACGTGCCTGACGTCTTCGTATCTGGGATAGGCTGAATTATAACCTATACCCTGCAATCCCGCACTCCGACGTATCCTTTCAGCAGAGTCGTTCACAGCTTCGTCATAGTCAGGCAGATAGGAATCCTTTGCGCGATGGTTGATGGCAAGATATTTTGGCGGTGGAGATAGCTCGGTAGCTATGCGTACGATCTGCCCTGGATCATCTTCTAAAGAAGACATGCTCGCCACTAAATCCCTCGGTACAACTGTGTGCGAGTCCGGCGCTCTATGGGTGTACTCTGGCACTGGAGAAGGCGCCCTTACTGATTCCTTCTCTGTGCCCCACACAACTGAAGTGAGTCGTCGAGGAGCCGGAGATGCGGGGGGGATTATATCCCCATTCTGATTCGCCTGATTGGATAGATAACCTGCAAAGCCAGTACCTTGGAGCATCGAGGCTCTTCGAAAAGGGTTTGTCTCCTGGACTGGCATCTTTGAGATTGCCGTATAAATTTGTCAATTCAATGATCGTGTACTATAGCATGACTGAAACATTAGCATCTGAGCATATTGCTTTGCTGTGGGTGGGGGGACGCACCTCTGTTATTGCTCTTCAAGAGTCCTGTGGTCAACACCGACCCAAAGTACTAGGCTTCCCAGCGAATTATATCTCGACGGCCACAAGTATAATAGAATCCGAATCTCGCTAGAGTTCTGAAAATAGGCGAAAAGAGGGAACCACAGGATCAGGAAAGGAGTATACACCGAAACGTCGTGACTGTCAGCTCAGTCCGGATTGAAGGAACGATGTTGGTACAACCAGTGTACCAGGCCTGGACACGAATTCGAAGCGGTGCGCAATACATCTGAGCCCTGTGCTGGCCATCTTATTGAAGTATTCTTCGAGTCGCTATTGTCGTTCAATGGCGGCTGGCTGTATGGAGTTGTGTAAAACGCCGTCGATCCCAGCTGTAACACTCGACCGTATCTGTCAGGCCAAAATTAGATGATCCGCGGGGACGATCACTCAAATATGGGGGGAGGGGTGCCAAGCCAGCAAGCGAGCAAGCGATGAATGGGGTGCAGCTGCAGGCTTCAATGCAGTTGGCCCATGCTTGAATGGGGGTTGAATGGGATGCACAATTACAAGATTGCGATACGAGATACCGATAGAGTTGAATAGAGTTCACCTCGCTGCAGGGCGGGGGCGGGGCTACGAGTCTACAAATAAACATTTAGGCAAACTGTAGCCGTTCGAGGCGAGCGCTTTGGAAGTCTCCCAAGTATATAAATATACTTTATAGATACAACCAGGCTATTTTACTACTTTATAGCTAGATCCGAGTAGAACATACTTACCGCAGTAGCTTTGGGAACTGCCGGAATGCTTGCTCATAAGGATGCCGTTTCACAAAACCTGACAGCGGGAGGTAGAGGTGCTAGATTGAAGAAGCAAGTGCTGACCAGAAAGTTGAGTATGGGTTCTATTGGTGGTCAATTCCGAAAGCAGAATCAGCTTAAGCCTATCTATTGCCTATTGCATGCATATCTATACAAGCACTTACATGCTGTAGGTACATGATAAACTACTTGGCCTCGGGCCATGATAACATACATGCTCAGTACTTCATCACGGTCATCACGTAGGCCATACAGTCATTATCGGCCAGGCCTTCCCTCATACAAGCCTCCCATAGCAGGATCCTATTCAAACTGGAAGCTGCACAATCTCTCCGCTCCTCGCCTGCCCATTTCCATTCACGTCTACATTGAGGGAGCCATTCGACCCTGCACCGTTGTTGTTGTAGATGCCTGCCTTCCCCGGACCTTCGTTTCCATCATCTTCTACATCCGCGCCTCCGTCCCCTTTGACCCTCCCCACCTTCAACCACAGTGCTTCCTGGATCTCCTCGACCGTCATCGTCGCCAAGCACTCTTCAATCGCTCGGTTAGACACAGGCATGAGAGGCCTATTTTCTTCATTAATCATCCACCTTTTATTTCGGTTGTCTAGGCTCATCTTATGAGCACAGATGACATCTATATCGGTACTGATCACATCGCACATCCGGTCGAGTGGTAGGTCGTTATTATCGTTTCCAAATGGATTCTCAATCTCAAAGGAGAGTGTCGAGAGGCCTAGGAGCATGTATGCCGCAGCGATGCTAATATTTATGTGTTAGATATCATTTGGGCTAGATATTTTAGTGGGAGTGCTTGAAGAAGATCCTACCACGCTGGAATAGTCGCCCATTCAAAGGACCCCACAAGCTGGAAGGGGAGAAGAAGGATAAAGACCCAAGTGATCTGGGCGATACTGATATTGAAGGCTAGCTATAAGTGGATAGCGTTCTTAGTGCCCAATATATTCGCAGTATGTGCGAATCTACTTACTGGCAATGGCGTTCTCAACACCCTCTCACACCCCGCAAGAATATCCTGGAGTTGGAGATTCTGGTCCAAGAAGAAACTTCGCATGCTAGGCGAAAGACTCCCTTGCATATCCAGTTGATCAACATAGCAGCCAAAAAAGCTCAACAGCTCTAGTGGGAGGTTGCCATATGCTATAGTTGCCTTGACCAGCTTGTTGGATGTCTGTCTTGACGGTGGTTTAATTTCCTGGAAGAAGGTTGACTGCAGGGATTCTAGGGTCGAGCTGGTCCTTCTCCTCTGTGGATGCAGGGTATACTTCTTCTCGAGCTCAGATCGCAAACGCCCGTACTAGCAGGAAGCGTAATGCGCTTAGTAACGGCTGCTTGATATTCAGGTGTTGAATCACTCACCGTGGGCAAGAACCCAACGAGATCCCTCAAATCGTCCCAATCGGTACCAAACTGCCCTCTTAGATGACGCTTAAGCGCATATGCAAACCCGACTAAGATCCTCACTGCAGTTGCTTTTGTCAAGAGCTCTACTTTTACTCGGTCCGCCCTTTCTGCATCAGTGTACTCTATTTTTTCAGGAGGCGGTGGTATCTCCGGGATGCTCCACCAAATAACACGACTGGTACCTCGAATGACTGTTGAGAGCTGGGTCCAGTATTTCCTGGAATGGGTGTTAGGTATCGTGGAAGAAAAGAGATTATGGCCTATCACATACCGTCCTTCACTGTATCGTTCATACGCGCTGTTTACCCTGAAACCGAGTACCAGACTTGTTACCAGGCCTATCGAGGTATTAGCCTAGTCAGCACTTGGGTAGGGGAACCCGAGAGAGAAGTAGAAGAACTCACCAGTCACTGTGATCAACACACTATCTACCGATAAATCATGATGGTGGATATGGACATAAGCCACGATACTTGACCATACTCCTATGATGGCTAGGGTTGGTATCATTCTACCGAGAATGCTCCCACGGATGCGCAATGCAAAGGGGATCAGGTTCCGCTTGAAGGGGTCATCGTGGACCTAGGGGTATCAGGGTTAGCGAGCAGATAGTAGATGGGAATAGGACAATGTGAGTATCAATGAATGAATACAGGAACTGGATGGCGTGAGAAGGCAGAATCCTGGCAACTTACCGGTGTGTTCAGGAATTCATCCACATCCTTTATTATGTTTCCGTCGAATTCGAATCTCTCAGTTTTGGTCCTCCCAGTTTTGGTCTTCTCGGTTTTAGTCCTCTCAGTTTTGGTCCTCTCAGTTTTGGTCCTCTCGGCTTTAATCCTCTTTGTGTTGGTCCTGTCCATTACCGCGATATTCTGGTCCTCAAGGGCCAGATATCAATGAAGTGAAAGCGCGCCTTCAAACCGAGATTCGCTCAGGCAAGTGCCAGCCAAAAACAAGAGAAGGTCATGGGCTATGTGTATATATATGGAGTAGACGAATAGCTAGCAGCAGTATATAGGATATTGTGCTGAAGAAAGTTCGTTGACGTGTAACCACGAACCCTTCACTTGCAAGGCTAACGATTTTGAACCAGCGAAAAAAAGCAATCTACGACCTGCGATACTTCTTGCTGCACAGGTACTCAGAGAAGGTAGCTGTGGCAGGCCACGCATGCATAGAACCCGCGTTACAGATTTATTGGTCTATCCTATGTTTGTTTTAGACCGGTTTTTGACCTAGCTCTAAAATGTGGTTTCAATTTGCCTAGTAGTTTGCAGCTGGTTGGTTGAATCTCAAAATCGCGATTTGGTGATCATCACCAGAACTAAGCCATGATTGGCTACGACTACCAAAAGGGAACTGATCTCATGCTTTAAGAGTCAACTGACTCCAAGTCATACCCGTGACAAAATATATAAGTTGGCGAGTTGAAATGAAGCACATCCGGTGATTCAGTCCACACCTACAAGTTTCTCAATAGGCCAGCATTCCATCTAATAGCCTCAACCGACAGTCCTCTAACCCAGCCTTCAAAAACAGAAGCGCTGCAGCCGTCCTAAACCATCTGCATCCCCCCTGTGTATTTTGACCATCAACTAGAGAACGTGCCGCCTCGGTATCTCGAGTCTAAGGTTGCCTAGAGGGAGCCTAGGACATTATTTACAGTCTCCGTCAGATCGCTAATAATTTGGGGCTTCTTTCGCTGATTTGAATAGCTAATGATACAATACATAACCGTCAGCCACAACACCCGCTCTGTAGCGGGTTCATATAATTTCCACTTCACATACCCGGAGTAACCCCAGCTCCATCAACAGCCACGGGGGGCAGGGTTGGGGATTGCAGCTCCATAGCTAGGCCTCAGCTGGTCAGGTTGATTGTTATCGATATCCTGATTAGTTTGGGCCGACGAGTCGGTGAGACACAGCCCCTTATGGATATACTGCATGAGGATGAGGATGAGGACCGAGGTCAATAATTAGTTCCAGATAACCGGGAACAAGAACATAATTGGAACAATAGCATTTATATAGGAGTAGTCGTGTCTCAACTGCCCGAGGGTTTACTCAGAGTAAGGAGTACAGAATGGGACTATCTAAGCATATCACTAAATACAGGGAGTCGATATGCTTATATTGAGAGAAAGACGGAAGTTCTGCAGGATATAGGAAAAGACCATGGAGGAATGCAGGAGGCTTAGGATGTGGAAGAGGGCCCAGGGGCGGTGGGAAAGGGCGTAGAAGCTGGTCCTAACCGCTTTTCAATTGGCTGTGAAGTGGAAAAGAGTGCGGGGGGGTGCAAGAGTATGTCTTATCGATAAGCTTACCAAACTCGGCAGTGGCTTCCCAACATGGTACTCAAGCTACAACGATAAGAATATTTCTAATGACGTACGGGGGCACCTCATAAACTTGTTTATATCGGGTATGCTTGGAACTGGAGTTGTGAACCAGGTGCAGTGCATACTCCGACTGCCCTTTCCACCCCGCCGAAAACTGAACCCAAGACAAAAGAAGTTGCATACCGGAGGTTGTGGTCAAGGGTTCATCAGTACAATATTTCTGAGTATTGAGGATAGATAGCCTCCATGTCTATGGCTTCAAGCCAGACTGTGATTTTTGGGGGACACAGTCGAAGATGTTAATTGTAATCAGTTACCATATGTTATTTACTAGAAGCGTTTAATTTCACTCGGAGGAGCGGGTTAGGTGGGGACATGTGGGGGATGTTCTGTGGAGAATGTTAAGATTGTTTTTTTTTATCTGTGTAGATTTTTCTACTTGGTTCTTTTTGATTTTGACACACCTGCAATTAGGTCATAATTTGCTGAAGGGAGATGTGTATTCTAGGATGATTGACTACCTGATTTTGTCATATCTTTCTTCTGCTGGGGGGGGGGGGTGGGGTGGGGTGGGGTGGGGTGTCTAGTCTTGTGATAAGGGGCAGGGAGCGGTTGGATAACCATCTAAGGTTTTGTACTGGAGGCTGAGCTGCCCCTAGATAGCGTCAATACAAGCAATGATATAAAAATAAAAAAGTTATACAGCTTTCAAAGGTTAACTATAGTAGATTGGTTTCTCGCAGAGGGCTATACAACTATGCAAAGGTAATACCTAATGCTTCACATTTTGCAAAATATAGATCAGTGATCGCACATATGGCAATGTTGGACTATCCAAGCAATGCCATAATACTTTGCATTCAAAGTATGGAATGTATTGTTCTTGCCCGCATGAAGCAGACTCTGATGTGTTGCAACAATTAAATTGAATACATCATATTAATAGCATTTGTCGGTTCTCGATTCCTGCTACTTTTGGGCAGGTGAACGATTTTAGAAAAAGCACGCCATTATCGTCATTTTGTCTTTCGGTGATGGCTGATAGAACCGCACAACGAACATCTAGACAGTAAAATGCCAATAAACAATCAATCACCGACACAGGTAGTTTGCTCAATACTAATGCCCTCGACTTATTTTAAGTATTAAACTATAGTGGCTGGGTATCACACGCCTTAAGCCTCCGCTTGCTCCTCGTCGACTTTCACGGTCATGAAACTTAGCCCGCCCTCTCTTGTCCGCTTTACAGCCATATTTAGAGCCTGCTGCTCATCATCCGTCCATTTAACAGTCAATTCATCCCACTTCTTGATCCTATATTCCTCCCTGAATCTCCTCTGTAAAGCGTTCAACCTTCCCATCTCACGTGGATCTCCTGTTCCGGAATACACAATGAAAGCAGTATTGAGAGGCAGCGCCTTGTAAATTGATTGGAGCCTAAAGACCGTTTCTGCAACTTTCTCTGCTAGTACCTTGGCCGGGGGGTCGTGGGGGGTTGGAGGCACAGGAGGTAGTGTTGAAGTTCCATCAGATTGCATTTGCTGGCGATTTGTGCTATCCCATCCACGTAGAATTTCCAGCTCTCTTAACCTTGCCCAAACAAACGATACTTCTCCACGCTCCGCCAGTATGGCCCTAGGATCGGTGATTGCGGTGTGTTTCGGTACTGGTTGCCAGTGAAGAGCCTCTTGTATCCCGTTAACCACGTCTTTGTCATTTTGGCATGCAACGGTCTTCTTAGAATGTGTATAGAGCATGCCTGGGTTTCCATGGTCTACTACTGCACTCCAGCATAAACCATGGCGATTTCCTTGTGACAGATATCCTCTTTCTAGCCTTGAGAAGATACTCTCACTGCGAACTTCTGCACTACCGAATGCTAAACCCTTCTCTAGTTTCAGCTTCACCAAGTCGATGCAAGCAACGGCGTCTTCTATACTATCATGTCCAGGTTCCATCTTCTTAGTACTGGGGTTGATGTGCTGCCCCTTTTGGATTTCGCGCTTCAGATACTTCATGGTAAGCCATTTGAGAGAGGGCTTATAAGGCTTGCCTTTTGAATGATCGTATACAAGTGAGGTGTCAACAATATAGGGATGCATGAACTTCAATGCTTTCAGGTCTGAGTTTAGCGACTGCCCAACCAGTATGACTCTGTGCGCTGGTTGGAAAAGCTGGATGAGATGAGATTGGACGTCGGAGAGAGTTGTTGTGACTGGTTCTAACTTCTCCTTCGTTATACCTGAAAATCTATACCAACATTAGCAACAGCTCCATAATCGCGAACCAAGGTGGGGATAATACTGGGTCAAATAGTCTACAATCGGTCGATCGGGCTTGACTAAGGTATCATAGACAACTTTATCATCCCACCCGATCACACTTATCCTCGTCAGCTCAGGCCCAACTTCGGTATTGCACATCTCGCAATCTACGGAGTAGATCTTCCGCCCCTCTGTGATGCTTCCAGCTTCGTTATGAGTGTCATCCTCCATACCCATCACATCTGTCTCTACCCAGCCCTCTGTCTTGAGCCGTTCCCTCTCCTTCACATCATCCTGTGATTCCTCTGTTGCGCCCTGCTCTTGCCGCATTCTGCGTAGAACTGACGAGTGCATTGGGTATTCGTTGTCATAAAGCTCCTCTGGGGTCATCAGGAGTTGGGTTATGCCGATTCTAGATGTGCTGCGATGTTTCGGCAAGTTTGAAGGTGCCTTTTTGTCAACCGGGCAATTTAAGAAGTGTGAGATGGGGGAGTGTATCTTGTTGTATTTGTCATCTCCATCTGTTTTGGTCGGCCATACATGGGTGAAGATATTCCGTAGCGGTGTAAGGCACAGTGCTAAAGATCTTCCAGCAAGTAGGCTCGGGTAGAACGAAAACGGTTTCGCATCAGGGTTTTTTTTGTTGCCCACGACTGTCCATTCAGCTTCTTCTTCTACCGGCTTGTCTTCTTCCATTACTTCTCCTTCCTCCACGTCGCACCCTGCTAAAATATCATCCATAGGTTCACATTGGGTAGCAGCAGTGGAATTGTTTTCGACATTTTCTCTTTCTACCACCTCCCCCATATCTTCGTCCACAGGCTCATTCGCACCAGTGAGATCAACTGTGCCGTCTAAAAGGGCCATATCCAAACCCGGGACCATTACTACAACAACCTTCTTGATATCCTGTTTTCTTTTAACCAACAGCCATTGAGGCGCCACCCCATCGGCGAGTAACCATAAAACTAATTCTTGTAAATCTGAAACTCGAATGACCCTCTTCAGCTTGGCTGGGGAGACACAGAGTTCGGGAACATCGCGCACGACTTGCTTTTCCTTTTTCGGTTTCTTCTTCGGGTTCTGCACTTTCGAGTCGTCAGACTCATTACCGTTGCTGCCTGTTGCCAGTCGGAAGGCAGGGACGTCTAGTTGAGGTAATGGCGGAAGAGAAGGTATTATGCCGGATGAAGACGTGGCTTTGTGATCTTGGTTGCCCTGGCCATGTCGGTTCTTGCGTTTTTTACCACTGTTTCTGCCCATTGTTATCTCGAGGTGGCTTGTAGTCAGGCTAATTTGTTTTGGCGTATGGGTGCGGGAGTCCGTTTGGTGAGTGATGTGAAGGGATGTAGATACTGGTTTTTTTTTTACTTCAGCAGCCTTACAGATCTGAAATTCCAATGCACTAGTGGGAATTCAGACGATGCCAAGATTTCGGAACAAGTACTATACCCACAACTTCTCTAGGTTAGTCTCATAGTTATTTAAACAAATTACATAGCGCACTCGATATGCCTCTGATACCAACTCCAATCGTGCCAGACTATCAGCCTGTTCTTGTGCCAACCAGACTACCTGTTCTTGTTCTGATGAGCCGCCGTTGATGTGTGAACCTTTATTCCCCCGGATTACTGTATCTAGCAAGGAGCATAGTATATATCATGACCACTACTCGGGCTCGAACTCGAATGGTCGCAGTTATATCTGTACACATTGGTGTTAGCCATCCGAACTCAGTACGGATCTGACCGGAGTGTGACAAACCCTCGAAGCGAACAACTGGAAATAATAATAGGAGACAAATCCACACATAGCTAGTATACAAAACATGGACTTGCTGGTATAGGTGCTATGTAAAACCCCAGGCAGGTCGGAGGTGGCCACTCTAAGGGCTGACTCTGGAGACTGTGGGGCTGCGACTGATGTGACTGGTGCTGTAAATGTGGGTTCAAAGAGGTAATCGGATGGTGCAGGATAGTAAAGATGGGTTATTGACACCGTCTGGTAGTCCATTATCTCACGATGTGTACTAAAAGGCTGGTACAAACGCCGTGTTTGTTGTTTAGAATCAGAACCCGTGATGTGTATGAGCGTCAAATCCTCCAAAATCAGAGCCGGTATGTGTCAAGCCGCTGAGGACAGGCCTGGATTTTTGTACCTTTACTCGGCGATGCTTCCACCCTCGAGTGGTCTCTCCAACCAATATATAATTACATATTGATGTGAATTTGAGGATGCCTAGTTGTGCTAGCCAGACCTATAACCCCTTCTAGAATAAGTAGGTAATACTTTCTGGGATTGGTGTGGTGCTGCACGTATCACCTTCGCCATGCGCAATACACAACCACTACATGTGACGCTGACATGTACGGAGTCTAACTTAACTTTAAAGCTTCACTGCGGTTGCCGTTTATTAAGGATTACGCAAACAAATTTGTTAAGTTATGTTCTTGTGTTCCAAGTACTTATACACGCAGTCCTCGGCTCATTTCAACTATATCCAAAGTCTCACTCCAGACCCCCCGACGCAGCCAGAGGCCAGGATGTGTCAAGCAACGGCGTGCTATTGTACGGACTGTAAGCAAGAATACTGGACCATAAACGAAAACGCCTGTTGGAGAGCTCACGTCTCGAATCTCAATGAGGCAATCTGCTGGAATATAACTTTCCTTGAAATATTGGAATTGAAGGAATGGATGGATTGTGCAAAGTGTCGGGGAGACTCCGAGGGCCGGAATTTGAAGTTCACCAAGCCACCAGGATTGAGGTTGAACGTGCACAGAGTCCATAACAAAGATCGTAAGGGCCCATTACATCTTTCATGGCACAATTGTGAAAGCTGATTGAATTACTGTGTAATCTAGGTTCGCCGGAACCTTTGAAACACAGGGAAGGCCACGATTCCCCATCGGTACTAGGCAAGGTGACCGCAGATGAGTTTTTAAGAGATGGAGGGCAAAAAGGAGAAGAACATGGGGCTGCGGGTCGCAGGCTCTTCGGGAAAGGCCGGAGGTCTGATAAGCCTGGACTATTGAGGTATCCATCTCGATGGTTAACATCGATGGGGATTCTGAGAGCAAATACAACCAGCCCCATTGAACCTGAAAGGAGATCAACTGCAAAGGGGATATCGTGGTCATCCCTATGGTCGTCCTTGAAGATGATGAGTTGGTGAAACGGCCCCATAAGAAGAGACAACGGAATATTTAGCAATTGCAAGCTGGCGTTTGAACTTCTACGCGGATATTCGATGCTCAACACGACATTATCCACCATAATAACTCAAACAAAGCCACGGTACGCACTTATAATTAATCATATGCATTCTACAGCGTACAAGAATACAATTTGCAGACACTTAACATCGAACATAGGTTTTAGAGATCCTCAGCAAATTTGTTTCAGTAAGTGTATCTCGGTCCCGATACAATCTCCAATATTCACAGTTAACTTTATATGAACAGCAACAACTTCTCTCTGCGCTACGAAATTGAGGATCCCTCGGACCAGCAATTACTCACTCCCATATAGCAGTTCGCCACAGACTGCTTCTGCTCGCAACATCATGATCACCTGCTCAGTATCATCTACATATATTTCAGTCACAGATGTAGTTAAGTAGCTATCAGTCATCAGTACATATATATACCTCACATCTCATCTATACACCCCGCACACCACTGTACCAAGAACAAGACGAGCCGATACTTACCCCAAGCCCAACGAGATGAATCTCGATAGTGACTGCAATGAGTAGAATGGGGAGCCGTACCAATAACTGTGCTATAGCTACAGGGGAGATACAAAATCAAACTGAACAGCGGGCCAGGGCCCGGGCGCCGGGCAAATGCAAGCAGAATTGATCTATATGCGGGAAGGAGGCTAGGATATCGATACTATTTAACAAAGGCCTTCAACAACTGGAATTGCACACTGTGCACTACGCAAATTATGAGGCCAAGCTTCCTTAGCTTGCTAAGACAGCTGAAATTTCAGACCGCGTCATTCATGATCACACTGGGCAATTCAAGTGCACCGCCCCATGCATAAACCGCGCAGTAACGGAGTGGTCCACCGAGCCTTTGAAGTATTTATGGAAGTTTCTTGCGTCCATAATTGTGCGCACAACTTATGTACTGTATAGCGGACGAGGGGGGAGTGACCGATATATTGTATAAGGCGACTATAGCAATGACGGCATGGGGGCTGGGCTTCAATTTATACGCACGGTGCTGAATTTATTAATATATTTAATCCTGCATCCAGGCATCGAGCCTTCTCTGGAGCAAGGCCCACCTGCATGTTTTGTGCCTACTGTATAATAGTATCGGTTCCATATATGAATTGGCTTAATATTCACAACAGCCCCACCATATAACTGCCAGATGGAGTGGTGGCTCGCCCCGTGCTTAATATAAAAATTTGTTCAGTCAGTGGGTGACATGCACATGCAGGTGATCATGAGCCCATCAGAACACTATACTAGATCAGTGATTTGTGCATTTGATGGAATTTTTTCTAACCGATTGTTGCATGGCCCTCAAGGAAATAAGTAGACGGGTCATATGCATGGGCAGTTGCTGGTCTGGTATATAGAGTGAGCTGTGCAAACCAAAAGAAAAAAAATTAATATCTCGAGTATTATCTCGTGATTCATTCCATGAAGCTAAATGTTATGTTGGATAGATCAGGAACCCTGGTCTGGGGAAGTCAGCGATTTTGAGATTGATATTCGCGGCGGCGCCGACACTCATGCATATCAGATTGAAATATTCAGTGCTGCCAGCGGAAGATCGATTCTTAAACTCGATTGGAGCGCCTGATTGGACTTGCCTCAAATACACAGATTACATCTCTGGGAAAAACAAAAGTGAAATAGTAATCATGAGATGCAGGTTAGAGAAAATACCACTTGAGATGCCAATGCATGTAAGGTAGGGATACGTCATACTAAACTAACCAATAATAAAAGATGGGAATATTCAACTTGGCACTGGGATTGGACATAACAAGGCCAACATCCATGTTATGTTTAACCAATTACCTATGTTAATTACGCCCTAATTCTGGAGCTGTTAGCAGGATCCATCTATTGGGACGTTACTCCGTACCATACCAGTTCCTGGCTCCGAAGATCCAAAGAGCTTGGATCCTTGGTATCTTCATTCAAGAATCTTGGGCTCGGTGCTATATAGTGCTATACGCCCCGATACTGTAGGTACTGTACAGCCCTGGAGGTATACGTACACCTAGATGCAACTTACGTCGGGTGGCTGTGACCATTGAAGTGTCTCTTATTTATTTGCATTGGTGTATTTTGGTAACCCCCTCCGACGGCTACGCATAAGAATGGGCCTCCATCCCCTGTGTTCTCCCCCAACTTGAGTCCCCCGGGCGCGTGCCTCTTCGCAATAACAAGATATCAACCGCGGCGTCAGCAACTGGTTTTTGACGTTGTGTGCCTGACCCAACCTAACCGACATCGTGTCTCGCCGCTGATATCATCCCTGCTACCTCCCGTTGCCTTAAACCATAAGCAGATCACCAACGTTTCCTCAACGGGCGACAGCCTTTACCGAACCCGGATTGCACTCAACAAGCCAGCAACCCTCACACAGCAGCAGCAGCATAAGCTTCCGTCGATAGAATTCATATTCCTAAAATTCCCTCCATAAGGAATCCCACTCCAGATTCGTGTGCAGACCCACCATATCATCTACATGGCAACCTCGACTGTCGGCTTCGGCCCACAAAATGTTGCAAAGCTCTCTTTGGGCAGGAAGCCTATCCTCACAGGGAAGCAAGAGCATTGTACGAGCGACCCCACGCCAACTCCTTCACTGAACATTCTCCATCATGAATATGCCTAACAATGCACAGACTTAAAACGAGAGCTCATTTCCCAGCAAGTGAAATGGGAGATTTCGGAACTGTCATCGCCAACTGCTCTGCAGCGGTTTGGTGCCCCGTTCAGATCCGACAAGGGCGAGGTTGCTCCAGAAGACTCAGAACTACCGATTCTAAGATACCTGTTTGTCCACCATGTTAGGAATTTCCCATTCCTGGATCAAGCCAAGGAGAAAGAGTTTTGGCAGGAACGGTTACAAGTGGTAAGTACCGTCTTGGTGAGCAGGAGTAGGAAGGAAAGGGAGGAAGGCGGAATATGGTCATTGTTGGGAAGAAGTCTGTATCTGGGCTTAGTTGCTGACATATTACTAGTTCCTTGAATCATTCGCTATAAAACGAATATCCTCCTCGGAAGACCGTCTAGAAGAAACCAAGCGTCGGAAATTGGCACTGAAGGCACAAAAAGTCGTGGAGCTGATGATGGTGTCTGGTATCCCTACGGCTTCTGGTTACGAGGAGAGAATACAATTTGAAGAGATGGAAGTTGTGGAAAGAGGCGCTTCAGAAGAAGGACTACTAGTGAATGTTCCCGAGGGTCATTACATCAACGGCTGGGACGTGAATGTTTGTACCGTGAGGGAGATCGTTTTAAAAAGACATATAAAATCACACCCCCATGCTGTGAGTTCATATATATATTTCCGGTGTAGATGCAGCCTACTCACACCCCGCCTCAGGAGTTCTTGATTCGGACCAAGCAAGAGGGCAAACCGGACATAGTAGCTGGGAGAAGATATGGTGCATTCATTCAATTAGACAAGGATGTAAGTATACTTTGAGAGCGATTTTAGCCTTGATGCTGACCTCCTTCAAGCTTAAACACGAGCTACCTGGGAAAGTGCTTCCATCTGTCCCCCGGAAAGAAAAATCTTCACAAGTGGCAGTAGTTTCCACTACATTAGATGGTGACGATGACTCTGTCTCGGTATCGTCATTCAGAACTTTCAGTTCGGCTTCATCGGAGTCTCAGAGTTCCCATCAGAAGACAATTGCAGCGGAAAAGAGCCATGTACGGACACCTTCGCGCACCGGCGGGCTTTTCAGTGCAGCTAGTAACTACCTCACTGGAAGTAGTTCATCGGCTTCTGTGGACAACGTTGCCCATAGATCAAAGGAACCAAAGATGCTCGTGCTCTGGAGGGAAACCCAGCGAATATCTCTTCGTGCATACCTAAGGGCTCTCTTAGCCGATCCTCAAGTTGCTAAATCCAAAACCATCCGGAATTTCTTATCGAAGGATCCAATGGTTCTGAACGAGGCTGAGCTTGGCGATGAAAAGCGACGGAAAGAGATGGATGTGGCCAGAATAGAAGAACAGAAGAATTTTTTCCAGATCGCACAGAAGAGAGCAAGAGAATTGGATGTCTACATGGAGGGCTTTCGACGAGATATAGTGGAGCATAGTAGGTAACCTTAATTGGTATTGCTGTCCTTCTTACTGATTGATGATAGATGGCTTAACCCGGCTCTTTGCGGAGATAAGGAAGGCGGATAAATTAGAGAACCTCTCAGAAAACTACAAGAAGTTTGCTGAATGGTTGAGGATAGAGTTTGTATTCTGTCCCTGGAGTTCTTTGACCTTAGCTAATTGTCCGGGATATAGAGTGGCGGCCACTATTTATCACATCTTCTTAGCAGAAGATAATTCCCCGGAGGTTTTCGCTCAGGCAAAACGAATACATTCACTAATACCTTATACCCTCATGAAAAATGTTCTTCGGATCGCAAACCCGGCGATGGTTATGTCCGGCTTTTTAGATATTTTCTTGGCCACACCGTTCAATTCACGGTCTTTGATGCAAAGAATACTTGGGATGGCTTTGAATGACGGACTAGATAAGTTTCAGAAAGCTATCGATACACTCACTGCAAAAGTTGGCGACCCAGCTTTGTGTGAGAAGATCAAGCACTTCGTGGATGCCGATGAGCCCGTGCGGGATGAAATCAAGCGTGAAGCAGAGCAAGATAACGTCGATTTGCTAGTAGCTATACTACGGTCTGAGTACCTGCAGCCAGCGTTAACAGCACAGCAAATTGAGAAGATATTCAACGCATATGTGGCTTGGACAAATGCATTAGATAATGAGGATGAAGAAATGAAGCATGCGGCAATATTGTTTGCGCATCTAAAGCAGCTGTTGAAACTTTATACAAGGCAGAGGGATAAGTCTATGATGTTAAGGATTATTGAAGAGGTAAGCAACTTCAGCTTGTACATCCAGGCTTGAGGTACTAATCTGAACTTTCACAGCCTGTTACCCTCAAACTTTTCAAAGACCTGTTCTTGATCTTCTACGAACCTCTCATCAGAGTGTACAAGTCGGCGAATGTCTATAACAGTGTCACTGACTTTGCCGTCTTTGTCGATGACACGATCAAAGTAGTCGAGAAAGCACAAAGGCAAGGTAAGTTCTGACAGCTCCTGCGAATTTGGGTGAAAAGCCATGTTTGCTGACTTGTTTTCGCTACTTTTGTGTGTGGGGAACAGCGTTGTCTGCGGATCCTAATCAGACTGTTCAGGCTTTTATTGATCTCTGCACGCGTCATGAGGAAAACTTCTACAAATTTGTCCATGAGGTTCACATTCACGATAATGGGCTGTTTGACAAGCTTATGGGTTGGCTTGAGGGGATTCTTCAATTTCTACGGGAGGGTCCTGGGAAGTCCTTGGATATGAACCAATTATTCGAGGATGCAGTCAAGAGTAGGAAAATCAACGAAATTATTGCGAAGGAGGAGATTGATAGCTTGATCGGGTGGCAAGCGGAGCGGAAGATGTGGCACGAGCAAAAGACAAGACAGAAGATGGCTGGCAACGATAAAACTTTCATGAATCCTGGTGCGGATATGTTCAAGAGCAGTGACTTTGGTCTTGACGAGGTAGGATTATCGCTGGCGGCCCGGTATATTTGGGTGAGGCTTGCTAACATAATTGTGAATATAAGGATGACCTCGAAGATCTAGCGTATATTGACGACGATTTCAGCGAGGAGGATACGGGGAGTGATAATTCCGATATTTTGGCTGTAGAGCGGGAGAAGAGGGTAAAGGCCCGGGAAGCGTTGAGGAGACGGTCAGGGGAACCGGCGAAGCCCCAAGTCAAGGAGATTTTGAAAATGACCCCGGAGTTCCTGGTAATGCTGAGACAAGCCCTGGCTTAGAAATCAGTATTTCAAGGGAGGGAGGTAGACGGTGGGGAGATGTGAGGGATGGGTCGGGAAGGGTCAATTGAACTGAACAGGCACCGAGAGGGGAGATGATAGATCCCCCTTTACTGTTTGGGGCTTCTGTTGTTGGCCTTTTTTTATATTATGGACATTGGTCATGCAAAAATCTTTCACTGGCATGAAGCGGGATATGGGATGGATGGGACACTGCACTACTGCATTTGGGGTGTTTGATCTACATTTTCCACAATCATAGCAAGCGAGGGTTAGTTAGAGCTTTTCTGTAGAGCTTCTTTCAATTCTAGACATTGTAATCATAGAAAATCGAGCATGAGCATCTTTTCCTTATCATTGATTCCCCTTGAACGGATAAACTACCAGCAGCCATCCCCTTATTTCCATGCAGCAGAAAAACCACGTCATTCATTGCAAGAAACAATGCTCAAGAAAAGAGAGCTAAAACTACAGCGTATATCCTTTAAACGTTGCAACTATACGTACTAACTATTACCCAGACCATGAATCGGCCTAACTTACAGACACAACACAGCAAAATCCCGCAGAAAACTCTCGCCTCTTGCCCATTCATAACCCAACATTCAAAACAACTACCATGATGCTCTCATTAGGGTCTTAAATAAGATATTATCCCCCCCCTAATAATCGAGCTCTTCGACCTTGCCATCCCTAGTAGCATCTAAATCATTATAACTCTTCAAGCTCCTTCCTTGAACAGCTGCTTCCGGTTCGCCTAGCACAGGTGGGAGTGGTCCACCCCTCAGTGGGAGCGGCCTACCTCCGGCTCCACCACGTCCGCTGTCCCTATCCCTATCCCCCCCTCTTCGCCCATCCCTATCCAAGTCCCTTGGTGGCCCACCCCGAGGCGGGCTTCGCCTACGCCGATCCCCATACGGCGCAGAGCGGTAGTTGTTCGCTCCAGGGGGAGCCAAGTTCCCCAAGGGTTGGTCTCTGCGATTGTGTCCCCTAACCGGACCAATACCAGCGTTCATTGCCCCCGGTGGAATCTGTAACCGTCTCGGATCCTGTGGTATGCCACCGGGCCCAGGAACGAAGGGAAGTGGCCCAGCGGGATAGAAAGGGAAACTCATTCCCGCACTCGGCAGCGGAGGTTGCCCCGCACTGCCTCCAATAAACCCAGCTCCACCGCTTACAACGGGGAATTGCCGCCTGTCACCGAACTGGCCACCATTCCCTTGCTGCGTGTTGCCGTTGTAGTCGACCTTCGGCGGGTGAACCCTACACGGGTCGGTAGCATAGGCGTTAACAAGGCTCGCCTCAAGTTCAATCTTTTCAAGCCAATCGGAGTGACGCTTTTCAATATGCTTCCTCCAGAAGTTCTCCGCCTTGAAGAGTTTTGTACAATTCTGAACCTTGCACCTGTATTTACCCTCGTCTTCCATTTTGACATGCTTCTCCAACTCTTCATCGATGGCTTCTTCTACAGGTTTGCCACCAAGCTTCTTGAGATCTTGTGTAGTGGGTGAAAGGAAGCAATCAAGCTTCTCGTACCATACCCGGATCCAGTTTGTGGTGCGGGTGTCGGGTGTGTAGTCATCGGATGTAGGGGTTGGACGGCGGGTGTGTCCTCCAGGGCATTTGCGAGTTAGCTCGTGAATCGAGTCGGCCTCGGCAACACAATATATGCAGAAGTTGTACACACGGCGGAGATATTCAACTCCAAGGTCAATAGATTTCTTAATCTACATAATTAGACCTTAGTGAAGCTAGTAGGTAGGGTAAATTTGTAACTCACCATTTCGAGGTCCTCTTTCTCTTCTTCACTATCCTCCCCTTCCTCTTCTTCTTCTTTTCTTCCCTCCCGGAGCCTACCTCCCCAAATCTCAACTCGCTTTTTGATCTTCTCCCAAGCACCGAACCTCCTCTCCTCATTATGCCCCTCGAAATCATCAAACTCATCTTTCATTTGCTCGTCCTCCCCCCCGTTCCCTGCTGACTCTTTCAGTTTGTTCATTTCATCTTCGAATTTGTTGATTATTCTCTCAAGATACCCCACCTCTTTTCGCAAGTTCTCTGGCGTTGACATTCCCTCATTAAGGACTTTCTTCTTCAACTCCTTGTTGGCAGTATGAATTCCGACATGGCAGGTGAAGTCCCCGTAAGTGTCGCTATGAATTTTCTTCTCATTAAGAAGCTCAACGGTATCGCCATCCACTGGAGAAGCATCGGGTTTGAGGATGATGAATGCAATTCGATGGAACTTCTTCAGTGGGTTAGGATCGGAAAGTGAGATAAAGTGGAAGTCTGGGATTGTTGAGGCCAAATCCTCAAGCTGAACCCGTGACACGGTAGGTGAGATGGTCTTGATAAGAAGGGTAGGCTTATAGATGGTCTCATCAATGAGTTGGCCACCAGGACCAGCAATGACACCATTATCGTCATTGTCAACATCTTTATTTTCGTCAGGCTTTCCATTTGTGTGTGCTGACGCTGGCTGTTAGCTGTGGTACTTTATTATTGACGACTCCCAAGAGAAACTCACGAATAACAACACCCTCCCGATCAATTCCATCAAGATTCCCTTCCTCCAATAGCTCAACGAATCCATCATATCTTGATTGTCTGAACGCCACTATCTTCCGTCTTACTATCTCTCTCTCCCCGGGGAGGTATTTTTCTTTGAACCATTCTTCGTTCATGTGCTGCAGAACAAAGACCTTTGCCATCCTAGTATTAAACTCCTCCCTATACGCATCATACTTGACCTTGATCTCATCCTTGGTAAGTGGTGTTGGAGGAGCACCACCTGGGGACCGGTGGCTAGCTGGTGACGGTGGCTGTTGATTGATCCAGTCACTGAAGTATGCGAAGGTGACCTGATGATCGAGTTTATGTGGGTCTAATAAGGCCGGCTGGCTGGTGAACGCGGGTGACCCATTAGGTACGTAACGATCGATGGTGCCTGGTCGTGGTTGATGAAAGCCAGAACCTACGGGTGCATACAAATCACGATCACGAGGAGGTCTGTCATCGCGGCGGTTGGGATCCGGAACGTAACGATCTATGTTACGGTCTGGGGGTGGTGATCTGGAGCGAGGGGGGCGACGACGACTGAATTGGCCTTGTGTGAATACCTTCATTAGCTATCAATATATAGAAAGTTGTGGTGACATGAAACAAGGAGGAATGATTCCACTCGAATGGTTAGGGAAACATTCCCCAGTGTTAATACGAGGTATAGGACTCACTGGGTGATCTCGACCTAGACCGTCGTCCCCCGTACCAACCTCCCCCTTCGCTATTTAGCCTCCCATAGTCACTTTCACGTTGTGGGGGTGCTCTATCCCTACTCCGCTCATTTCTGAACCTTTCCGGAGATTGACTGTGAGCCATCGACGATGGTGTATTGTAATGTTCGGGGCGCGTGGCTTAGCAAATGTTGAGGAAGCGGAGGATCTGTGGCTGCGCGAAACTTTGTTCAGAGAGGTGCATTTGGTAAAATGGGGGCTAGTTCAACTCGCGTGTAACTAGGGGGGATAGGGAAGCAATAAAGAAACATTGTGGGATCATAAAGAGAGGGTAAGATTTTAAAGAGTAGATAGGAGAAATAAATGAGGGCAAGGAAGAGGAGGAGAGGTTCACTTGTTTAAAGGAGGCAGGAGTAAAGGAAAGGCGTATTGGGCAAAGGATCTGCTTTGTGAACGCGACGGTGAACGCCAAAGACGCTTACGGACTTCTGGGTGAGGTAGGAGCACACAGAGAGGATGGAGACCAACAGTAAAGATGGAGATAGAGATGAGGTGCTTTGGATGAATAGTAGATATGAAGAAGCTCAAGAGGTAGAGGCGCTGAATCGATGGTAAGATGTCTGTATACCTCAGATGGGAGCTGATAAAAATGGAAAGAGTAAGATGGCAGTTGATGTGAGTGTGTGCTTGCTCAGAGGGTTGGTTTTTGAACACGAGGACAAAAACTATTGTTGTATGTGTGAGCTGTCGTGTTGAATTGTTTGGTCAAACTGCGATAATCGAATGGTGTAAGTACCTCTCAGTTCAGCTTTGGAAGTGTCCCCTTTCCCCCAGTACTTCCCCGGTAGAAGGTACCTTATGCTGTGGGGGGATTGAGACCAGCGGTGGGCGGATTTGCTTGGTGTAGGCGTGTCGCTGAGCAGGAGCCGGCAGGTGGGGATGGTGAGAATCTGGCAGGATGGCGAATGGTGATGAGTTGAAAATCAGAACTGAGTCGAGCCACGAGATGAGAAGGATGCCGAATACAGATGGTTAGTCATCCGCCAATGCTATGGGACCGCCTTGTGAAATGACTACCATACCTCTTGAGCTGTTTCTTTATGTTATTCTTTCAACTAATCCTGCATTAACCGGGATATTTTCCATGTAATCTCGGGAAGAGCTTATAATTATCTTCCCCTAGATGTTACCTTTCCCGCTAGACTAATCTTACGAGAACCCCTCCCACTCTGCATGATCGGGTATGAGATTTGTTCTTATGAGGCAGGTACCATAGTCTACGAGTGGTGTTGCAACTAGCCTACAAGTACCGGGCCAGTATAGCTGCTCGAGCTTTACCCAGTGACATGACATGACTTGGTAACCAGACTGATACATTAGCCACTGAGACTACACTGGCGCAATTCACTGCGATCTGTTACCCTCATACCCTCAAGTAGTCCCGTGACTTGCATACAAATCAAGCGCAATTCTTATATATTTGATCATATATAAGGACCTCCAAACCACCCGACTACAATTTCACTTGCAATTGAAAATGTCCTTCCGGGGTTCTACCTCCCACTTCCCCGGGTATTCTCACCGTTCCCCCCTTTATTCTCTCCTCCCCAGTCTACGCAACTCCGCCGTAGGCTCCGTGGTGGGCATATCTTTCTCTTGCCCACGCATACCTGGCCTCTCGCTCACCTACCCAGCGCAACGCAACCGCTCTAGGAACAGGATGAAACGCTTAAGGCCCCTACTTGGATATCCCCGCCATGGCTCTTCAGTCCTATATGGACAGCTCTTTATGGAATGATGGGGGTACGCAACGCTACCGAGTCTACTCCGCAGGAATGTCCTCTGCTGTCCCAGTCGTTCGGCAAGCTGTTAGTGTAATGATACCTTGTTTCAAGCGTCCATTTCCCAGATTTACTGATAGCAGTTGCATCTTTAGTATGGCATAGCGTTGTATGGCACCTCCCTTACCCCTCAATTCCATTTCGGTGCCTCACTTCTTCAGTCTAGACCTCAACCTTCCCCGACTTGCCCTACAGGTGGCGGAGGTAATGTCACTCTTGGGGAATGCTGCTGTAACATCAGGGTACTTCTTCATGGCGGACAAGGTAGCCGGGTACATGATGGTCCCGTATAAAGCATGGTTGGGTTATGCAAACTGTATTTATGAATATTTGACCGGTTTCCTTTTCTAGTGGGGTGAGAGGAGGATTAAAAGTCGTATGCTGGTTCTGCATCATGAGTCACACCTGTATATCAATTCCACCAAATGTAATTGTGATTTTTCTCCAGGTTCCTATAGTTGCGTATATTGGTGTGAAGCAAGTATCACACAGGGGCAGTTGTAACTCGAACGATATACTTTCCACCGTATTGCATGTTACAGTATATATATTGCAATTCTACGCTATAGTTATTGCTGCTGCTTGATTATATACTATACATATATACCCATGGGACCAGAGTTTCTATACATGCGCATGTTCGGAGTTTACGGTATTACGTCATAGTTAGACTTAGCTGGAGGTAGCTGGAGGAAGCTGCCGTTACCGCAAGAATCTGGCTCACCCACAGAACAACTCACTTACTATACGTACCGCAAAGATGAGAACCCAGGCTGTGGTAATGTTGGTACTCTGTCTATCAATACGTGCTGATTCCACCAGGTCAGCACCAGTTGAACAAACTTGAGGGTTCAGCCAAAAAGGCAGCTGTAGATTTCTGATGTCGACTCAAATAACCTGGATCAACTATAACCTAGATATACATTCCCACCCATGTCTCCTTTCAACCACTCTCCGTTTTGTAGACTCAATATACGACTAAAAGAAAAGAGATTGAAAGACATTAACATCAGAGTATCTCTTCCATGTATCATGCTGTGTCCCAGTAGGCCCTCGTGCCGCTGGCGGTGCCATCCCAATACCTCCATGATTATTATAGCGAACGATTCAGTGGCGTCCTCTCGGTCGGACTCGTCGGACCCGCTACAATAGCCCGAGATAACCCCACCAAAGCGCATGATATTCCGGCCACCATCGCACCAGTCGCCACGCAGGCAGCACCAAAAAGTACAATCGGAAGAATATTGGCAATAATCCAAGTGGCAAACGACGTCACCAGACCCCATAGCCAGGTAATATATTCAATGTACATGGCCAACCACCCGGGTAATTCATTATCGTTATTCGGTGGTGGTTGGGTTTTGTCTTCGTCGCGACCGGAAGGGCTGGCGTCAATGGCAATATCAATCTCGGTTGGTATTGTTGATATGTCAGGGACCAGAGAAGCTACCAGCTCAACTTGTGAGTCCGAAGCTTGATCCGGCTTCTTCGAATCTGCCAGCTGGAGATCGTGTCTGGAGGTAGCATCGTCTGTACCAACCGGTGCACAGGTGCATTGGGAAAGGTATGCGCAACTGACGAACCAAACTCGGAAAATCGTCAGGAAGGATTTGTGTGAAAGGAGCATTTTGGCGCAGGAATGGTAGTCTCGTGAAACTGGAAAATTGATTACAATCCCGTTTCCTCCTGATCCAAGAACTTATGCTGAGCAAAAAATTCGTCGGTTATGAAGCGAGAGGTGGGAAAACTGAGAGGGGTTGGGGGCCTGAGGAATATATATGTATGCGCTGTAACCTCCCACTGTTGACTGGCCGGAAGGTTGCACACCAGTTGGGCTGCCAACTTTGGGAACCAATCTACGTGATTGGCTCCTATAGCCACATCAGATGCAATACATGGTGAGCGTAAAACATACCGGTACAGTGCAACGGAAAATCTACTACGGTGGGGACAGCGGGGTACTACTTAAGCTCGAGCTCGAGATCGTGAGGTTCCAACTGAGTTTGTATAATCAATCAGGACACAAGCGCAAGTTCAAGTGGTACTAGTAGTACTAGTAAATGTCAGCCAAAGGGAGAAGTGGGTGAAGGGCAGATTGTGGGATGTCATGATGAAGATTCGGCGGTGGCTGGGACAGAATGAGTCGACAATTCGATCTTTTTAAAGCGGTGAGTAAAGAGCAGACCCAATAGGAGGACATAAATGCAGGTATGCAGAAAATGATCACAATCCGAACAATACTACACATCATGGCTGGCCTCCTAAAATTGCGAAAAAAATGGGACATAGGATTTTAGAGATCATGGAAGGAGACCGCTCAATACAAAGGCTCTCTCTACAGCTAACAGCGAGTAGCAGCAAGTAGGGTGGAAGTCTATCCTAGGACTTTGAGCAGATATCTAAAAGGCAAGGGATATCGGAAGTGGATTGCTAAAAGGGACCTAAGCTAACAGCTGGTATTCGTTTAGATGGGCTTTTTAAAAGAGAAGATTGGACGGAGGAGCAGTGGGGGCATTTTATTTGGAGTGAGGCATGAAGGAGAATATTCAAACAAGGTTGGATTAGTTAATAGAACCAAGTACGTACCTTAATTATTATTATACTATTCTAACAACTTTATAGAACAGGTAAGCAAGTTACCGTAATGGTCTGGGGATGCTTTTGGAGCGCTACACTGGGATATGTTTATTTATGGAAGGTCGAGATAATGCAGAGCTCTATGTGGAAGATTTCTGCCACTGGTGAAAGCAGATATGGAGGCTACCAGAGTTTCCAATCCTGTCATCATGTAGGATAACTCTTTTATCTACAATCCTTATTGTGCTCTAATTTGGTTATAAGAGACAGGGTGGGAGGTAACCAGATCATCTCCAGATCTTCATCATATTGAGCATGCTTGACGCTACCTGAAGAGGATTTTGCACCAACCTTGCTTCCTTTCCTGTTGTACTAGTGGCTGTTAAAAAGAGAATACCTAGCTGAATGCTTGGATAAAGCACGGAAAGAGACCCCTGTTGGCATGCTGACAGGCTGCAGCCGCGGTCAACAGGTGGCACTGATAACTATTTACCTACACAACCATTTCAACGTGACCATCGATCACCCCACAGCCAGCAAAGCGGCAAAATACCTACTCTACCTACCCGCTTGTTTCGACATTCATAAATTGGAACCCACCCCACAATGGGATTGCTAAATGCAGATTGGAGCTGGGGGCTTTGCGAGGGTTTTCTTGGAACCCATCACTCGCCCAGGTTTTGGCACACAGCTATGCGCGGTAAAAAGAATTATTAATGAGGATGTCAAATTCCCAAGAAAACTATATGAACGAGAAATCGAGATCATTTCAAAGCTAAAGCAGGTCAGTACCCCTCTACACATACTAACACCGTGTGTGGGCGGGCTTGGATCCGGATGAAGGTGATGTAGCAATTGCTGCACACCAGCTGTTATGCGGAGTGCAATAGTTGCACCAGAACCGGATCACGCACAGGGATTTGAAGCCGGCGGTGAGTACAATAGCTTTCAAGTCTAGCCAGATTGACATTCTAATGCGTCTATTGCTTCACATAGAATATATTCCCAGCCCCGCAACAGGATGGGACATTAAGGATTAAAATTGGTGACTTCGGAGTCTCAAAACACATCCCGGTGGATAGCAGTACACTCCTCAGAACCGAAGTTGGTACGACACACTATAGGGCCCCGGAAGTCGCTGATAGTCAATATACATGCACCGTGGACTGCTGGTCTGTTGGATGCATTGTGTATAGACTGATAGCCGGAAAGGGCTTATTCAAAACCATTTCAGACGTCTACACATTCAAGTTTACGGGTGCCCCATGTCCCGTGTCAGCACTGATGGACTGGGGCTTATGTGGGGATGAACCAGACTAGTGGGGATGATTGTGCCGAGTTTGTGGGAAAGCTGATTACAGTGGACCCTAACATGCGATTGGACGCAACCGCCGCTCTGAGCCATCCCTGGATGCTTCGTTTTTCGGGAACAGATAAGAATGGCAAATATGCTATAAGTATCAAGCTTAGGACTAGATTTGAGGGCTATAAAACCTTACCAATGATAGCCAAGGTGAAGGAACAGTAAGTGCAGCCAGGCTTCTTAACCAGACTAAAGAAACGCAGCCTTCTCTGAGGGTCTGGTGCCGAGACTAGAAATATTTGCTGACCACAAACATTACTAGAACGGCAAATCCTTTCCCCAGAGTGCACCAGCCACGTGTGTCTATGCGGAGCCTCGATTCTAGATGGCTTGGGTCTGCAAGGCTCCCCTTAATTTTTTTTTCCCGGCTAGGATTGCAGGTCTCACTGGCTGGCTCGACCGCAGACCAATGAGAACAATGAATATAGGGTAAAAACACCTGAAAAGTTCCAATTTTCATATCCCCAACCCACCCCAATCTAGCCTGAATCCTCTATAGCTCTCTCAGCCTCAATACGTCCCCCCTCTACGACGACCACCCCTCCCACGCCGCCCACCACGACCACTACTAGCAGCCATAGGCTCCTTCCCATAGGTCCCCTCTAGAAGCCCTATTAGTATAGATACAAGCCATTCGCTGTATATAGAACCATGTGCACTATAAGCTGTGATAAATGTCATTACACCTTCCGAGCTGCGCAAACCAGCCCCTCGGTATGGAGTTCGAGCCATTTTGAGAGCTTCAATGCAGCTATGTCTCCGGTACCGCAAACTTGAGGTCTTGAAGTACCCCCCCCCCCACGTGATATTTGAAGCTCGGAATGTTCCGCAACCTCTGCATCCTTGAATTCTTTGGTCTACCTCCGTATCCCCTAATATGTAGCCTGCTCAGCCTCAGAGCCTCAGGGCCCCAGCAGCTATGATACAAACCTTCTTGCACCCAATATAGTCTTTCTTTGTCGACAGCCCTGAGTACCCTTGATCTACTTCTATGACTGAGGCTTCACCTCCGTGCCATTGTAAAGCACTTTGAGGGTCTGGGAGTTTGGGTACATTGTACCGAGTCTAGCATCGGGGTTCGACTATTTTATGAGCTATATTCGCCCAAGCACGAACTGGAGGCCTTGACTAATATAGCTGCCATCGGTGCTGGTGTGCTGTACTAGTAGTAGCACGCAGACCCCGTTGGGGATATGAAAATTGGACTTTACAGGATATTGCAAAGGTTGGTGGATGTTTACTGCACGGGGAGGGACCCATGTAGATCGTCACGTGAGAATCGATCTTTACGCAATTGGCTATACTAGATTAGGGAGTCTGGTTGGGTAGTATTTGTAGTCTGGTTGGCACGGCCGCTCCTGTGAGTATTTGCCTTGTAGGGGTGGATCCAAATGGGATATCCCGTGACTCCAGTGTTCCGCCCCGCCTCCATTTTAACAAGCCTGGCTTATCCTATTCCATGTGAAGGGTCCACCCAATAACAAGATACAACTTAAACGCAATTCCATAAACAAAACATGCACAATCAACCTTTATTCTAGACCTACTGTACTTGGTAATGCAATAACCTGCCTCCAATGCAAAGAAGTGAAGCAACCCGAAACGTTCAAACAAACACCATTCATGCCGGCCGATTCATTCTACCTGAGCCCGATTTTTGACCAGGGCAATTTCCTGCATGATATTTCCGTCCAAATGACCCTGGCTTGGTATAATCTTGGTTCTTACTTCTTCAAACTTTGTTCTGTTGCCTCTCTAACAATATTTTCTATAACTGCAAGTATTCTAGGCCTCTTCTCATACTGTTGCGTAGAATAACTTCAAAGGTATATGATAATATACCCCAACCAGACCAGTATCCATGACCCCAATGATCAAATTGCTCAGCCAGCTGAATCCATCCTCCAATTCTTACGTTGGATAATTTTGCACTTGGTTCTCTATACAGCTACTCGGTTTAACTCCAAGTGAATGTGTGGCAAACTTTCCCTTGCTTTATTCTAAGAATTTGTCCGCCTACCGTATTCTCGCCTGGTATTCCATGCTCTGCTTCACCGCCAAGTATTGTCTTGGGCTGTGCTTCGAGCGGATTCTTCTGTAAAGTCACTTAGTTAGTATAGCAAAGAAAACTGTTGACCCTTGAGACTTATATTGGTAGCTTAGAAGAACCAATCATTGGGCCGGGGTCGGAATCGATTGCAGTTGGGACATGCACTGGAAGCTCACTAGCAAGCAATGGGTTCCCCCCACCTTCACCAACCAACAGGAGTCGTATCATCTGGGTCTCCTTCGCTCTATCTCCCCAGGTGTAGTAGGTACGTAGGGTATGGACGGCCGACAGAACATAGGGGGAAATTCGGCCCCGGGGTTTAGCTCTGCTGGAAGGAGCTTGAGGGAAAAGGGTTTTAGAGGAGGAGAGTGTTGTGGATAACGGCACGTGATTCCAGCTCGTCAAACGCAACATCAAATTTAGTCATCTATGTTCAGACAAGTACTCGCCCGAGCACGACTGCCGTATGTACGTATGTATATGTATATAGTCCTGGCATTTGCATAGCGCAATAAATCCCAGACAGAAACAACACAAATGGCAAGCTAAATAAACGTGACTTTACATTCATTCACCTGCAACTCCACCGCGCTTTATACCAGAGCACCTGCTAACTTAAAATTCACTTTCAACTCACTTTCAAAATAATTAATTCTTCTTCATATACAGGCATCACCCCACCTCCCGCGGAGTCCCCCAAATTCAATAACAAAATAGATGATGACTGAACTTATCTCTCGAGCACATCTTACCGAATCATAGTACTCTATAAATAGGTGTCAACCAGACTAAGTAGATGGTTGGTTTGAGTTCCCAATGACCTTCAATCACACCTCAACTTCAATTACCGTAATAATTCCAGTGTAAGAAAGTACTTGGGGATAAGACAGTACTCAATAGTAAGACTATAGGGACGCTGGTCGAGATTTGCAATTGTCAAAGCTGCGTAAGTAAGAAAGGGTCATAGCACGATTAGGGAACAAAGACGGCCCGAAACACCTCAGCAACAATGAAAACGACCATAACATTCCAGCATAACAATATCGACGCTCGATGGATGGTTAGGATTATCCGTAACTCGAACACAATTCTTCAGGATCTTCTCGGGCACACCTCTGGTATCCCTATCCAACATGTGCACAAAAAAATCTTGGTTCCGAGAGCACCAATTCCATACAGGCTTGGTATCTCAATATCTTCAAACACAACATTGAACCAATCCCTCTCTGTTGATCTGCGGCGTCTCGACTTGAAATATTCCTGATGTAATTCGTGGCCTTCACTACAAGGAACATGACAGGGTGTCTCTCGCACCTCTTAGATATTAGAGAATATTCCTCGTCTGTATCTTCTTGCGCGTAGTAATAAAGGTTGAGGTGATCTCGTGCCGTTGAAGTTAGGAAGTGTGGGTATATTTATATGCTGTACAGCGCCAGCCCGCTGCTTTCGTTGGATGGATATCTATAGACATTGGTACTTAATTATACCCACTTCTTCCCATAATCTAAACAGCGAGCTGCAATTCGTGACTATACAGCCATGCCCACCTTTGTTCACTTTTAAAATAGTAGATTCTTTTCCATACTCTGGCTCCCCAGCTCTAGGACCACTCAGAATCCCACCCATAATATCTGAGCCAGGGGGAAAATCACACTGTTGGTCAACACTGCATGACGAAAATGCCAATGCAAAAGCTGATCCACAGGCCGATGCGGATCCTCAACAACCTGCTACACCGAGCTCATCAGCCATCAAATGTAGTTGTCCTAACATAGGTATTAGTCAATGAACCTCTAATAATGTGGCAGCTATACTTCTGGTTTGGTTGGATCGGCATAAGTATCAAATACGTGTGAACAACTCCTCTTAACAAAATCCTATTTTGTATAGAATTGATGGTGCCTACGGATTCAGTAACTGGCGGGATGTTGATCCAACGATCATAGTTGTTCTGGCTCCAGTGTCCCTTATGCAGCCCTGTGTCCACTGCCCTGTAATAACACAGCGTCGGTCTCGGTCCCTGACAGCAGTACGGAATGTTCCTGTACTGATAATGTAATAGTTGCAAGCCTGAAGTGCTTGAGCCGCTGCTGGGTATCAAGCCACCAAGCATTGTAGATGTATATTACAGCCGGCGGATGGATCCGCAATCGTCGAAATTAGTGAAAATATTTCAGTTGAAATGGCCTTTTTAATTTATACTGGAGGAAGTAGGAATTACTCTCACGTGCGAGGTCACGGGGAATGCAGGAACCCAAGAATGGACGGTTGGAATATGCGGTCAAAGACAAGGGACCGATAAGGTCGAGAAGGATAAAAGAGCGAATCCGCTGGGAAATAAGAAAGACAGAGCACTAGGACCATAGCACTCAAGACTATAGCAATACTTAGATAGCTCCACCGTTGAATACATCTCTCTCTCTCTCTCTCTCTCTCTCACTCACATAATTACTCCGCTCATAACCTCGTAATCTTACAGAAGCGTCACAAGAGCTGACCTCGAGGTTGGATCCACCCATATTCGCAACTCATATGGGCATCCTGCAGATTGCGACACACTAGATCCATCGACGTCGAATACATTTTATAATCATCCTACTCTAACTTTCGGCCCATGACATGAGTAACACATATAATAACACTTATAACATACATAGGGGATCGTTGTATCATAGAACTGTACATAGTGGAAATGTATGCAGTTGAACTTCTGGTGTACATATGCATATCCATGCCAAGCCTCTTGATTCCAATCCATACGCAGCATTCGGTAGCGCTCAGTACATCCAGACCTACATCCCTAGCCTGGTTGGTTGGTACCACCTCGTCCCTCCACTCCCTCCACCCCACTTCGGCCATGATCCTCTCCCTCCTTATCCTCAACAAAGCCGGTGGTCTCGTCTACCACCGAGACTTCTCCAACACCTTTACAAAGCTCTCCTCCAACGACTATCTGGTATTGGCTGGTACCTTTCATGGAGTTCACGCCATCACCGCCCGACTCTCCCCCTTCGGCCCCTCCTCTGGCGGTACTCCCTCCTCCGGCCTCGAGGTAATGGAGAGCGAGCACTTCCGGATGCAATGCTTCCAAACTCTGACCGGCACTAAATTTCTGCTATTTACGGAGCCACAGCAGCCCAATGTCGACGTTATTCTTAGGAGGATATACGAGCTATATGCGGACTATGTGATGAAGAATCCGTTTTATCAGATTGAGATGCCGATTAGATGTGAAGCGTTTGATAGGCATTTAATGGCGTACATTAAGCCTAAGCAATAGCAATGATAGTGGCCCGGGGGGCGAATTCTGGAGCCGGGGGTAGGGGTTAGGGAGAGCTTGGGATTGTGAGGGGTGGAGTGGAGAGCGAAGTGAAGTGGAGTGGAGTGGAATGAAAGCAAGGATGGGGCAGAGGTTACCGGTCACTGCCCACCAAGCCACGCTATTTGGCACTTTCACCGGGAGCATATACCATTGGCTTGAAGCAAGGGGACAGGGGAAATATTGATGAATTTATTGCAAGTGATCATGCAGGATGTGGTTGATGATTTGCAGAGAGGTAATCGGGACCCAATACCTCTCCCTAGCAATTCAGACGAAGGAATTCTAAAATGTCAGTAGATTCTGCAATGTCAGATTTGAGGGAAGGAGTTCTTGGAACGGACATGACGTGGAATGACAAGAGGAGATCCCTAATGCTATTCATTTGCTACTGCCTGATTACGAGGCGTTATTGCATGTTCACGGAACTTATATCGCCAGCATGCACTATGAAGAAGAGAGAGATACCAAGAGGGGGATTAAGTAGCTATAGCCCAATATCTCATCTGGCTCCTTCTTTCCTTTTTTCTTTATATGCTCCCTTCTCATACACAGAATTCATCCATAATAAATATACCTTAATTGATACCAATGAATACAAATGTGGTCTCGTATTCACTTTCTTTTTGAATTGGCTACTGTTTTGAGTTTCAGAGCTATACAGGTATACCTACTGAAGTCAAAGTCTTATGGTGAAGAAAAGGCGCTCTTACATTCTCGGGGGAACGGGGTGTGGGCAGTTGTGGATAACGGCAGCGGTGTAGTACTGCCGCAGCAGGACGACCGATATGAGAAGGCCTAGTCCACCCCAGCCCGCTACTATACGACAAGGCTGAACCATAGGACAGCTAGTGTCTCGATCTTATTCACAAATGCCGTTGAAAAAGCAAAGCAAGTCTTGGACACAGAAGAGCTGAAATGGATACCACTGAGTTAGAGGGGAGGGTAATTGAGTCATATGGGCTATAGTCATTGACGTGCAAGGTTCACCGAATGGTCAGATTCCAGAACTTCCAGGTGAGCAGGTTCTAACGGCGGAGTTGTTCTTTCATCTTTTCATGTAACCGCGGCAGGATATCAGCTGGAAGAGAATTGATTGGCCCTGGAGGATAGAGCTCCGTTGGATTTATGCAAGATTCACCTTAAGTACAGTGTTGGACCGAGGAGATAAGATAGAAACCCTGCGGCCCTCTCTTCCGTCGCCAGAATTATCCACTCATCACCGGAGAGTAGCGTTGCCCAGTGAAATTCACATGGCTCAGCTTCCTGGGCCCATACCATGCGGATTTCAATTCGCTACCGGTACCTACTGTCGTACGCGTCTTATGCCCCGGTACTGCTTTCACACTAGCCATGTTGCACAAGCAATCCCCCCCAAGTATTTGTATTTACAGTGGGTATAGCATCTGCTGTTCCAACAATAACATTATGGCCCCCGCCCCGCCGTGTGGGAATTCTGCATGATTGGAACCAAATGAACCAGAGTCACCACCTGTGGCAGTTGCACTTAAGACATTCCTAAACCTCTAGTTTCGCCACAACATTTGTAGCCGCTTGGCGTCATGTCAGAATTCCCTAATCTTGCCCCCTAAAATTAGAAGCCGAACGTTGTCGTTGTTCCCGCCGCACCATAGCTAATGAGGGATAGGTGGTTACTAGCGCCAAGACGTAAGTCCGATATGGGGTTTCAGGATGGAGGCCCGGAAAAACTTTATTTAGACCCCTGGCTGTGTGGTCACCAATCGTCTCGCTTCCTTCAATCCGATCGATCCCTCGTGGAACTCGTGGAACAAGGCTACCCTCGTGGCAACTGAGCAGGTTGAGGCATGGGTCCCATGCATGGGACACAAGTCACCCGAAGTGATGGGTAACGTTGGTGCAGTAACTCGTGCCTAGAATAGCTACGAATACGAAAGATTAAGAGCACAGCTTCTACTGTCAACTCCTGGATTCGAGAATATCTTAGGCTTGCGATTCCGGCCCGGGGCGTCGGCACCACGGGTTCGGCACGCGCGCGCAATGTCATATCACATACACCCATACATTCATACCTATTTAGCTACGTACCCCACAACTGCTTTCCGGTGGTCAGTGTTTACCGTACTTGCGATTCGGCGCGTGGGATTTGTCCATGATTAGTGAGGCGCCTATAAATAGTTTTCCCTTTTTTTTTTGGGCCGTCATGTTAAACATCAATATCTGTTCATTTCCCATATGGTGTCATTATTAGTGGTTGCCTTTTCAGAAAGTCATATTTTGGAAATAGAAGAAACCCTGACGTTGGATCACGCACCCCCAGGATCGGGCGTGGGGGGGGGGTTGTTCCTCTTTATTATCTTGCCAAGGATTTCCTTCCGGTGGTGGATATATGGCATGAGCATGAAACGTGAAACATGATACACGCCACACTCACCTGAGCAAAACTTCAGTTATAGGGTTTGCAAGGAGACGCAGG
>Ga0307511_10000600_pt1 | contig 38658 bp, 28 predicted proteins | sample 13_EM_MG_FD_200266 | JGI IMG/M metagenome (GOLD analysis project Ga0307511, IMG submission 200266) | Populus trichocarpa ectomycorrhiza microbial communities from riparian zone in the Pacific Northwest, United States - 13_EM | ecosystem: Host-associated > Plants > Roots > Unclassified | place... | reverse complement strand
GTGTGGAACTGACGCATGCGGGTCCATTGTGCAGCTTCGACGCGTTCATCAAGAAATATCACCTGCAGGACCCCGCACTCGCCAGGCTGGCGCAGATCGTGCGGGCGGCCGACACCGACACACTCGATCGGTCGGCGCAGGCGCCCGGCTTGTTGGCAATCTCGCTGGGTCTTGGGGCTAACATCAGTGACGATCAGGAGCTTCTGAAGGTTGCCCTGGTAGTCTACGACGCCTTGTACACTTGGTGTCGATCGCTTAGTGGCGAGCGTCACGGCTGGCATCCGCAGGCGGTGCTGAAAGAGATGCGCACGTGAAGTCCTGGCGAGCTGACTTTCCGTTGCTCGATCAACACGTAAACGGCTAACTGCTGACGTATCTGGATAGTGCAGCGACTACCCAACGTCCGACGGCAGTGGTGGAGGCTTTGCTCGACTTCTATAGGCACGATAACGCCAACCCGGGCAGTTCACTTCATGTTCTTGCGCGGCGAGCCTACGACCGCTACGAGGGGGCGCGACGCACCATTGCCACCTTCATCAATGCTGCACAATCGGAGGAAGTGACCTGGGTGAGGGGAAGCACTGAAGGGATCAATCTCGTAGCCGGTGCCTGGGCTCGCCCGCTGCTGCGCAAGGGTGACGAGTTGCTGCTGACGGTAGCGGAGCATGCTTCAAACCTGTTGCCGTGGCGTCTCGTCGCCGAACAGACCGGAGCCATCGTTCGATACGTTGATGTGGACAATGAAGGTCGAGTGATCCTGGAGGATCTCGACCGCAAACTCTCAGACCGGACACGCCTCGTCAGTTTCAGCCACGTCTCCAACGTGACCGGGTATATCAATCCGGCCGCGCAGATCTGTTCCCGCGCGCGCCGGGCAGGCGCTCGGGTGCTCATTGATGCCGCGCAGTCGGCGCCGCATATCCGCCTTGATGTCCAGGACCTCGGCTGTGACTTCCTCGTCTTCTCCAGCCACAAGATGCTGGGTCCGATGGGTATCGGCGTGTTGTGGGCGCGGCGTGAGCTGCTGGAGGAAATGCCGCCATATCAGGCCGGGTCCAACATGGCGCACGAGATCGATTTCGTGTCCCAGGAATTCGAGCATGCAGCGCTCAAGTTCGGCGCGGGCACGCCGAATGTCGCGGGCGCTGTGGGCCTGGCCGCTGCCGTGCACTATTTGATGCATGAGGATCGGAGCGCTATCGAACGCCATGAAGCGCAGCTGACGCAATACGCCTTGGAGCGGCTCGCGGAGGTTCCCGGCTTGCGCTTGCTGGGACCGAAAGAGCCGGCGCAGCGTGTACCGGTCTTCTCATTTGTCTCGGCGACACACTCGCCCGAGGAGATTCTGCGCCATTTGGACGCCGAGGGAATTGCCATTCGCGCGGGTGATCTGGCCGCGCTGCCGCTGCTGAAGCGGTTCGGTGTGCGCGCTGCCGCGCGGGCGTCCTGTTATCTGTACACGCAGACCGACGACATTGATCGACTGTTTATGGCACTTCGTGAATTGACGCGCATGCGCGGGAAGGACTCAAGATGAATCGATTTGTGAGATTGTTTGCCGCCGTAGCGGCCATTGTGACATCCGCTTCGGCGGTGGCCGCGGACATCGACTGGTCGAAGGTCGATCAGGCGATGGGTAAGAAGGGCTCGGAGCAACCCGGCGGTGTGCATAAGTACGGCCTGCCGCGCTCGGATCTGAGTGTGACCGTCGATGGCGTCGCGATCAAACCCACACTCGCACTGGGCTCGTGGGTTGCGTTCCAACCGACCGGCGATGGCGCGATGTTCATGGGGGACCTGGTGCTCATGGATACCGAGATCAGCCCGGTTATGAAGCGTCTGATCGACGATGGCATCGAGATCACGGCTATCCACAATCATTTGATCCGCACCTCGATCCCCGTGCTCTACATGCATGTCGGCGGTCATGGCGATCCGGTCAAGCTGGCGACAGTTCTGCATTCTGCCCTGGCTCTGAGTAAAACGCCGTTGAGCCAGCCGGCTCCTGCAACAGCGCCCCCTGCGCTCGATCTGGACACGGCATCCATCGAGAAGACACTCGGCTTCAAAGGTACGGCAAACGGGGGTGTCTACCAGTTCGGCATCCCGCGTGCCGAGTCGATCTCAGAGGCAGGTATGGCCGTCCCGCCCTCCATGGGCACGGCGATAGCCATCAACTTCCAACCAACCGGTAGCGGCAAGGCAGCGATTACAGGAGACTTCGTCCTTATCGGCAGCGAGGTCAATCCGATCGTGAAGACGCTCCGCCAATATGGGATCGAGGTAACGGCACTCCACAGCCACATGATTGATGACTCGCCGCATCTGTTCTTCATGCACTTCTGGGCAAACGATGACGCGCAGAAGCTCGCGAAAGGGTTGCGCGCCGCGCTGGACCTCGCCAACGTGAAGCGCGGTGGCTGAGTATTCGGTTACAAGCGCGCCTGCGGTCCCTACGCCAGACCATGGCGTTTCCTTCCGCGACGCGGTGCACGTGTGGGTGCGCGTCGCGTTGCTGAGCTTCGGTGGCCCTGCCGGTCAGATCGCCGTCATGCACCGTATTCTCGTCGAGGAGAAGAGGTGGATCGGTGAGACACGATTCCTGCATGCGCTCAACTACTGCATGCTTTTGCCTGGCCCCGAGGCGCATCAGCTCGCCATCTACATCGGCTGGTTACTTCATCGCACGCGTGGGGGACTCGTCGCAGGGACACTTTTCGTGTTGCCTGGTTTGTTATCCCTCGGCGTTCTGAGTTGGGTATATGCGGTCTTTGGTGACGTTGGTAGCGTGCAGGCACTGTTCTTCGGGCTGAAGACCGCGGTGCTCGCCGTCGTCCTCGAGGCGGTGGTGCGGGTGGGGCGCCGTGCCCTCAAGAATAGGGCCATGGTGGTCGTCGCCGCACTGGCGTTTGTCGCGATCTTCCTGTTCGCCGTGCCATTCCCGATTGTCATCGCTGCCGCCGCTGTGATTGGGTTCGTTGGCAATGCTGTCCGGTTGCAGTCATTCAGACCGTGGGTCGGCGGGAAATCGGCCGCCCCCGCGCCCGGCTCCCCCGCCGGTACGGTCGAGTCGCCGGCTGCGATCGACGCTGCCTTTACGCGAGAGATTCCGGAGCACGTCCGGCCTTCCCTGCGGCGCCTCATCAGAGTGGGTGCAATAGGGTTGGCGGTCTGGTTTGGTCCGGTGTTGGTCCTGTTGGCGACACTAGGTGCAGACAACGTATTCACCACGATCGCAACGTTCAACAGCAGGATGGCCGTGGTCACGTTTGGCGGCGCTTACGCCGCACTTGCGTATATGGCTCAGCAAGCGGTCGAGCATTACCATTGGCTCAAGCCACAGGAGATGTTGGTGGGCCTCGGGTTCGCCGAGACCACACCGGGACCTCTCATCAGTGTCGTACAGTTCGTCGGTTTCATGGCTGCCTTCCGCCATCCAGGTACGCTCGCGCCGGCGCTTGCCGGCACGCTTGGTGGCCTGGTTGCGCAATGGACCACCTTCGTGCCCTCGTTCGTATGGATCTTCACGGGTGCGCCGTACATTGAGGCACTGCGCAACAACAAGGCGCTGAGCGCTGCTCTAACGGCGATTACCGCGGCCGTGGTAGGAGTGATCCTGAATCTCGCAATCTGGTTTGGCCTTCACACGCTGTTCGGCCAAGTTGATGAGCGGCAGGCATTCGGAATGATGTTGCACGTCCCCGTGCTGAGCACGCTCAGTGTTGCCTCACTGGTGCTGTCGGTTGCCGCGATGCTCGCGCTGTTCCGTTTCAAGGTGGGGATGATGCCCACCTTGATCGGGTGCTCCATGGCCGGCATGGCTCTTTATCTCTTGGGGGGCAGCACCGCGGCCGCTGCGGAGCCCCCGGTATTGGAGCTCGAATTGAAGATCCCGCTGGGTGAGATCCGCGGCCGGATCGATCATCTGGCCATCGATGCCGGCCGCCAACGGCTTTTTGTCGCTGAATTGGGCAACGACAGTGTGGGCGTGATCGACCTGAAGGAAAGGAAAACGGTTCGCACGCTCACCGGATTGCGCGAACCGCAGGGAATTGCTTACGTGCCCTCCACCGACACTGTGTGTGTCGCGAACGCTGGGGATGGCTCCGTGCGCCTGTTTCGAGGTGGAGAGCTGATTCCCGACGGACAGATTGCACTCGGGGCCGATGCGGACAACGTGCGCGTCGACGAGGCTGCACAGCGCGTCTTCGTAGGTTATGGAGATGGAGCGCTGGCAGTCATCGATGCCGCGACACGCGACAAGGTGGCCGATGTTGCGCTGAAGGGCCACCCGGAGAGTTTTCGACTGGAGAGTTCCGGTAAACGGATTTTCGTGAACGTACCGGATGCGCACCAGATCGCGGTGGTTGACCGCGCTAGCCATCAGCAGGTCGGGACCTGGAAGACCGGCGACCTGCGAGCAAATTTTCCGCTGGCGTTGGATGAGAACGGTCACGTGTTGGCGGTATTCCGGCATCCGGCGCGAGTCGGCGTGTTTCGGTCACAGGATGGGCGCTTGTTGACCTCGTTTGATACGTGCGGTGACTCCGATGATGTATTTGTGGATGCCAGCCGGCATCGCCTGTACGTGATCTGCGGAGACGGCACCATCGACGTGTTCGCGCAGAATGGCGATGGATATCGGCGGGCCGCCCGCATCCCTACGATCGGTGGCGCGAGGACTGGATTATTCGTCCCGCAGATGGATCGGCTCTTCGTGGCAGCACGCGCAACGGCTGGGACACCAGCCGCCGTCTGGGTATTTCGTCCGGTTCCGTGAAAATCTCGTCTAGCCATTAGATTGGCGGGGACGCATCCAGCGTGCGTCCCCACGGGCTTCGCCGGTTATCCGAGCGACATTGCCGACATTCGCACGGTGGACCGGCGCTGGGGCCAGCGGCGCGGATTTTCCCCGCGCGATGTCCTATGATGGTCCCATGGAGACTATTCCTTCCGGTTGTTGGATATGGTGAGCGTCGAGGAGCTTCACATCTACCCGTTGAAGTCGGCGCGCGGCATCCCGAAGTCCACGGTGCGCCTCGCCACCACGGGCCTCGAGTGGGACCGCAACTGGATGATCACGGATTCCGGCGGTGGTTTCCTCACTCAACGCACGCATCCCAACCTTGCCCTCATCGAGACGGACCTGGCAGCCACGGGTCTGACTTTGCGAGCGCCCGGCTTACCTCCTCTGGCGTTGCCACTTGCCTTCGAGGGTGAGGTCATCAGTGTGCAGGTATGGAAGGATCGATGCGAAGCGCTGGATCAGGGTCCGGCGGCAGGCGAATGGGCAAGCGCCGTGCTGGAGAAATCGGTACGGCTCGTCCGCGTGCCAAGCGCCCCGAAGCGCGCAGCGAATCCTGAGTACGCCGGTCCGCAACCGGCGCCCGTCGCCTTTCCCGATGGCTTTCCGATTCTCGTGTGCAACCGAGCGTCGCTCGACGATCTCAATGCTCGAATGCCGGAACCGATTCCGATGGGGCGGTTTCGGCCGAATATTGTGTTGAACGGGCTCGAACCCTTTGCCGAAGATCGGATTGCCTCGGTGCAGATCGGCGGCGTCACACTGAAGCTCGTGAAGCCGTGTACCCGGTGCGTGATTACTTCTACTGACCAACGTACCGGCGAGCGATCAACGAATCCGTTGCCCTACTTGCGCCAGTTTCGCTTCGATCGTGATCTGCTCGGAGTCACGTTTGGGGAAAACGCCGTGGTGGCCGCCGGTGTCGGCGCGAGCATCGAACGCGGAGCCGAGTGCGTGGTCACGTTCGAAGCATGAACGCACCCGACTCCGAGGCGAGTTGAAGTCTTACTCGCGCTGCAGCTGTGCCACTTTGACCCAATCGGATTGAGGCTCGAGGACAGCGACCACATACAGACCGTCATCCTTCTTCAGAACGGATGCGTGGCCGGTTTGAAGTGATCCCGAGACCTGCTCGGGCGTGAGCTTGTAGATGCCTCCAGATGCGGCGTCGACCGCCAGGCCGATCAAACCGCCAAAGGCTATGTTACCCCACACCCATCCGCTCACGCTGTGTGTGAGTGTCGTCTCGAATGCCTGGTAGCCGGCTAGTTGTATCCTCACTGTGTGATTTTCTTTACGCTTCAGTTTGAGCACGACGGGCGTAACACCCTTGTCGGTGTTGTCGATCGAGACTGATGCTCCGGTCGGTGTGCTGGATATGCCGACGTCTTGTTGTGTACCGTGCATGATGGTTGCGCATCCGGACACTGAGAGAATCGTGATTCCACAGGCCGCTGTGGCAGTGATCAGTCGGGAAAAGGTGTTCGCAGTTGTTGTTTCCATGGACCCTCCGTAATCCTTGTATTTGGGCGCGGCATTGTGTGCGTCTGCGAAAGTCGCGCGCAGTGCCAGCCGTCACAGTGGGGCCTGGAATTTTTGACCTCGATCAATCTCCCAACTGCGGTTCGCCGGAGGTAACCGACGTTAGGCTCGGTGTGTGCATCGATTTCAGCGATTCGGGTCCGCGACAGAGCGAGAGCAGGGCTTATTGAACGCCGTGGCCAGGTCTTTGTACCAATGGCCGCTTTGCTTCAGGATGCGGGCCTGCGTCGCGTAGTCAACATAATAGATCCCGAACCGCTTGGTGTAGCCCGACGCCCATTCAAAGTTATCCAGCAGCGACCACACGAAGTAACCACGCACATCGACGCCGCCCGCGATGGCATCCGCTACAGCGCGTACGTGAGACTCGATATAGGTGCGGCGGTCTTCGTCCTGGACGCCGCCCTCGATCACCGTATCCCGATAGGCGGCGCCGTTTTCAGTGATGAACAACGGCGGAAGCTCATACTCGCGATCGATGCGTAGCAGTAACTCCGCTAACTGCGCTGGCGCCACTTCCCAACCCATGTCGGTGACCGTGGCGCCATCCCGGGCAGGGGAAAATGGTCGCGCAGCGGTCGATACAATCGGGTGATAGTAGTTGACGCCGAGAAAGTCGAGCGGTTGTGCGATCAGTTCCGCATCCCCTGCGAGTGTTTTGGGTGCATCTGCCGCGAGGTATTCCAGGACATCGGCCGGGTATTTCCCGCGTAGCAGCGCGTCGAGGTACCAGCGAACCAGCAAACCATCTTCGCGGGTCGCCTGCAGCAAGTCTGCGGGCGACTGTGTTGCCGCAGAAACCGGCGAGAGATTTACGACGATGCCGACGTCGACATTGCTGTGCGAGCTGCGGATAGCCTGGGAGGCGAGTCCATGGCTCAACAGACAGTGATGCGACACCTGCATTGCGATAGCCCGGTCCTTGACTCCTGGTGCGAAGTGTCCCAGTTCGTGCCCGACCGTCGCTGTCACCCAGGGCTCGTTATGTGTCGCGAACGAGTGCACGCGGTCGCCGAGACGCTGCGCGACGCGCGCGGCGTACTCTGCGAATCGATATGCCGTGCCCCGATCCGCCCACCCGTTGTGTTCATGTTGTAGCGCGGCCGGAAGATCCCAGTGATACAGGGTCGCAAAAGGCTCGATGTCTCGCCGGAGTAGCTCGTCGACCAGTCGGCTGTAGAAATCGAGGCCGCTCTCGTTGAACGCGCCGGACCCTGTCGGCTGAACCCGCGGCCAGGAAATCGAGAAGCGATACGCCCGAATGCCGAGCGCTGCGATCAGGTCGAGGTCCGATTCCAGACGGTGGTAGTGATCGCAGGCGATCTCGCCATCGGAGCCGTCCGCAATGACTCCCGGGCGGCGACAGAACTCATCCCAGATGGAAGGGCCCTTGCCGTCGGCGGTCGCAGCGCCTTCGATCTGGAAGGCGCTGCTGGCCACACCCCAGACAAACTCTGTTGGAAAACGGGCGCACAGCGCATCGAGGCGGTTGAGGTTGTTCATGGATCAAGCTGTCTGTTGTTTTCGCGGGAGCGCCATAGCCCCGGTAGGTGCGGTTGACTCCCGGACCACGAGCGCTACGGGGGGTGGTGAGATACGCGGCCTTTGGCCGCCGATGAGCTTCAGAATGGCCTGCGCGGACTGCTCGCCGAGCTCGCCGATCGATTGGCGTACGCTGGTCAGCGGCGGCAGCCGGTATGCGGAAGACGGCAGGTCGTCGAAGCCGACCAGCGACACATCGCCAGGAACCGAGAGTCCCTTGCGAAAGAGCGCCAGGCAGGCGCCGTAGGCCGTCTGGTCATTCACGCAGAACAGGGCGGTGAACTTGGCTTTCGAATCCAGAAGCTCGAGGGTCGCCCGCAAGCCGCCTTCTTCGTGCCAATCGCCTACGGCAACCAACGCCGGGTCGAAAGCAATCCCCGAGTCCTCGAGCGCCTTCTGGTAGCCCCCGAGCCGTTCGACGGCGTCCGGATGATTCTCGGAGCCCGTGATGAACGCAATCCTGCGGTGTCCCAACTCGACCAGGTGCTTCACTGCCAGCATGGCCCCGTGCTGGTCGTCAATCTGCAGGCTGAACAGCCCTTGCGCGCGCAGGCGGCGGCCCGTGACGACGATCGAGACCTCCTTGGCATAACTTTTCAGCTTTGCATCGCTCAGGCGGCCGGCGAACACGATGATCCCGTCGACGCCGCGCGCGATGAATTCCCTTATGCAGCGGTCTTCATCCTCGTCATGCCAATTGCCACTCATGAACAGCGGCGCATATCCGCGCTGCCGCAGGCCCGCTTCGATGCCGCGCAGTCCCTCGCCGTAGAACGGGCTGTCGATCGCTTGCGCCACGACACCTATCGTCAAGGTCTTGCCGAGAGCCAGGCCACGCGCCGCGGCGTTGGGTCGGAAGTTGAACTTCGCGATGGCCGCTTCGACGGCGTGCTTCAGACCGTCGCTCACGTTGACCGTGCCGTTGATGATCCGCGACACGGTGCTGGCGGAGACACCCGCTTCGCGCGCAACCATCCGCAGAGTGGCCGATTGGCGCGGCCGCGGGCCACTCTTGCCCGCACTGCGTGTTACAACAGACTTCGAAGTCATCCCACCACCTGTTTGGGCCGTGCGAGCATCCGCTCCAGTTCCTCGAGCGTCTTACCCTTGGTCTCGGGCGCCAGCGTCACGATGAACAGCAGGCCGGCGCCGGCGAGCAACCCATAGGCGAGGAACGTGCCTGCAGGCCCCCATGTGGCGAGCTCCTTCGGAAAGAGCAGTGTGACGCTCGCACTGACCAGGGAGTTCCAGAATCCCACGACGGAAATGGCCGCGGCCCGTTCTTCATTGGGGAAGATCTCGGAGAGCAGCACCCACATCACCGGTCCCAGAGAAATGGCGAAGGAGGCGACGAATGCGGCGATGGCTACCAACACAACCGTGCTGTGACTGACCGCCGGCCCGCCGCCAATCGCCGCATGGGCGGCGTAGAATGCCCAGCTGATCGTCAGTAGTGACAACATCATGCCCGCCACCCCTACGCACAACAGGGGCTTGCGCCCCAACCGGTCGATCAGCCAGATGGCCACGAAGGTCATGGCGACGTTGACGAGGCCCACGAATACCGACTGACCGAAGGCTGTAGAGAGCCCGCCTCCGGCCTGTGCAAAAATGGTCGGCAGGTAGTAGAAGACCGCGTTGATGCCGGTGGCCTGCTGGAAGAACGCAATGCCAAAGCCGAAAATCAACACCTGGCGCAACCGCCCGGTCAGCAGCTCGCGCAGCGCGAACCGACGGGATTTGCTCACCAGGCTCGCCTGGATGTCTGCAAGCTGGCGCTGCGCGGCGGCGCTTCCGTGGACCTGGGCGAGCACGGCCAGCGCCCTTTGCTCACGGCCCTTGCTTAGCAGCCAGCGCGGACTTTCGGGCACCAGGAGCAGCAACAGGAAGTACAGAGCGGCCGGTATCACCTGCACCCCCAGCATCCAGCGCCAGCTCTGCGCGCCCAACGACACGAGGAAGTAGTTGGAGAAGAAGGATACGGAGATGCCGATGACGATCATCAGCTGATTGAGAGAGACGAGACTCCCACGGGCGCGCGCAGGCGCAATCTCCGCGATGTACACCGGCGCGGTCAGAATCGCCGCCCCAACACCCAGGCCGCCGCAGATCCGCGCGATGACGAACATGGTAAAGCTGCTGGACAGCGCGGCGGTCAATGCGGAGGCCAGAAACAACAGGGACGTCAACAGCAATACCTTTTTGCGCCCGAAACGATCGCTGAGCATGCCGGCCGCGAGGTTTCCGGCCATCGCGCCCCAACCAAGACAACTCACGGCCCAACCGAGCTTGAGACTGCCGGCGTCGCCGCCGAGGCCGAAATAGTCGCGAATGAACGGCACGGCCCCGGATATCACCGTGGCATCGAATCCCACCAGGAATCCGCCCAGGGCCACCGTGGAGGCCACACCGATCACTTTGAGTCCCGGGCGCTGCGCTTGCATGACACCGGTGTCGTTACCACCGCCTCCCGCTTCCGGGCGCCTGAAACCCTCAAGGAACTGAAGTCTGCGGCTCATATCCCCCCCCAACCACCGCCCGCGAAGTCTTTGGCCCGCGTTTCGTGCAACCGGTTTCAGGAATGCTGCTTGCGCTGCGGCGTCGCTGTCAAGGGCGCGCCACTCGTGGAGCACCGAAAGGCTGTAATGGCCCGGAATTGGCCCTCTTGTGTTTTGCAGCGAGCAGTTGCATATTAATCCTGCAACCGGTTTCAGAAACCGGTCGCAGAGATCGGCGCTCGACGCCGGCACCGCGGCAATAAGCGTGTTGTCCCGGTAAACTGGGAGGGGGTTACTTTGAAGAAGTCCAAGCGTTCGCACGCCTTGAAAAAGGCATATCCGCGCGTCGCACAGTTTCCGCAGCTGGCGCGCTTTCCGATGAAACCGCTGGCGGTAGTGATCGCGATGTACTGCTCGGGCGCGATGGCAGCAGATGCCGCCGACCCGGCCTCCGGCGAGAAGCTCGAGGAGATCGTAGTCACCGGACTGCGTCAGTCGCTGATCACATCCGAGTCCATCAAGCGGGAGTCGCCGGGCGTCGTCGATGCCATCACCGCGGAAGATATCGGCAAGTTTCCCGATACCAATCTCGCCGAATCGATCCAACGCATTCCGGGCGTGACCATCGACCGCATGAACAACGAAGGTTCGCGGGTGACCGTCCGCGGCTTCGGCCCGGAATTCAACATGGTGACGTTGAACGGCCGCTCCATGCCCGGCAACCCCGCACCGGGTGTCAGTGCGTCGCGGTCATTCGATTTCGAGAATCTGTCCTCCGACGGTATCGCGGGCATCACGGTCTACAAGACTGGCCGTGCCGACGTGCCAAGCGGCGGAATTGGCTCGACCATCAACATCACGACGGCGCGGCCCTTCGATTATCATTCGATGCGCGCCACGTTTCAGGCCAAGGCGACCAAGGATGCGTCCACTGAGGTCGGCAGCAAAGTGACGCCGGAATTCTCAGGCCTGTTCAGCGATACCTTCTTGGACGAGCGCGTGGGTTTCCTCATCAACGGCTCCTATTCCAAGCGCAACAGCCGGGAGGAGCTCGCGAACATCGACGGCTGGCTCGAGGACCAGTTTGCTGCCGGTGATCCGCGCGTGACCAGCTCCAACACCAATCCCGGCGGGCACAATTGGGCGCCGCGCAACGAGGGTTGGGGAGTGGTCGATCACGAGCGCTCGCGCACCAACGGCCAGGCAGTGCTGCAATTCAAGCCAACGGACTCCGTGGTTGCGACGGCGGACTACACGTACACCTATTACAAGGACATCGTGAACCGGCACACGTTCGGCGCCTGGTTCGATTATGGCCCGAATCCCACGAGTGCCACGATCAACTCACACGGGACGGTGACCAACCTCGTCGACACGGGCAGCGATCTGTCGTATTTCTCAGCCGCCGACCAGTTCATCAATCAGAACGGGTCCGCGGGATTCAACCTGCGCTGGGACGCAACGGACAACGTGGCCGTCGAGTTCGACGGACACCACTCCTTTGCCAACTCGGACGGCGGGGCTCTGGGCAACAACAACTTCGGTATCGTTGGTCAAAACCCTGCCCTGTCGCTCACCAAGACGTTTACATCCGGTAACAGCGAGATTCCGACGACCAGCTGGGTCTATAAGGCGCCCTATACCACCAGTAACCTCACGGCCTCGACCATCGACCCGCTGTTCGGTCAGGCGAACAACGGAATTTTCAGGACGGTCATCGATGAGGCACGCCTGGATGCGACCTGGAAGAACACCTCGGACAGCGGCCTGAAGAGCATCAAGGCGGGCATAGACTTCAAGAGAATGACCACGCGCGCTGAGCAGTTCAACAGCGGCAACTTCCCGTGGGGGTACTACAACCCGAACGAGGTAGGGCTCATACCGGCCAGCGCTTTCACCCAGCACTCTTCCTGCGGCATTCTCAAGAGCTTCTCGGGTGGCGGTTGCGGGATCGCGGTGCCTTATTTCTACACCTTCAGTCTTGCCAGTGCGATCGCGGCGACCCAGCCTGGCGTTGCGGGGGATGGCAACTTCCCGGCCTATACATTCGCCCAGGCCAAGACGCCGACCAACGATGATCACATCCGTGAAGCCACGCCGGCGCCGTTCGTGCAGATGGACTTCGATACGGACTTCGATGGCATGAGGTTCCGGGCGCTGGCGGGGCTGCGGTATGAGAAAAGCAATATCACCGCCAACAGCCTGCAGAAAATCCCAACGTCGATACAGTGGAACAACCCGACCGAGTTCTCCACCAACTATGCGGCGAATGCGACCTACAGTAACGTGACCAGTTCCTATGACGAGTTCCTGCCGAGCCTGGACACGAGCCTGCAGGTACTGCCGGATGTGCTGCTGCGGGCGTCCTACAGCAAGACGATCACCCGTTCAGACCTGATCTCGATGATCGGCACGACTTCGGTAACGAACGCACCGAAGCCGGGGTCACGCACGGCCACCGCCGGCAACCCGGGGCTGCTGCCGTATGAATCCAACAACTTCGACTTCGCGGCGGAGTGGTACTACGCCCGCGACAGTTACGTGGCGGTCAACTGGTTCACGAAGCATGTCACGAACTTCCTGACTCAGACCACGACGCAGTCATCGCTGTTCGGCATTACGGATCCGAATGCAGGCGCCATAGCGAACAAGGCGATAGCGGAGTTGCAGGCGGCCCACACGGCGGTGTCAGCCCAGACGATCTTCGCCCAGATGCTGGCGGACAATCCCGGGACGCTCGTTTTCCCGGGGCAGCCCGGAGATCCGCTGGTGATCTGGGATATCACGGCTCCGTCCAATGCGAACAGGACGCAGATTCATGGCTTCGAGCTTTCCGGGCAGCACATGTTCGGCGACAGCGGCTTTGGTCTACAGGCCAACTGGTCCGTGCCGAGCGGCGGTGCCTCGTTCAACCCCCTCGTGATCGGCACTCAGTTCGCGCTACCGGGGTTGAGCCGCTCCTACAATATCGTGGGATTCTACGAGAAGTACGGCATTCAGACTCGCGTGGCATGGACTCATCGCGGCGAGTTCCTCGCTGGCGTGGGGCAGACACAGCAGGCGAACGAGCCGGTGTACACGGAGCCGTACGGTCAGCTCGATATGAGCGCGAGCTACGACCTCACCAAGCACTTCTCCGTCTTCTTCGATGCGATCAATCTGACGTCGGCCTCGCAGAAGCAACACGCTCGCTATTCGGAGCAGTTCTATTCGGCATCCCAGGGGTTCGCCCGGTACCAGGTCGGGTTCCGCGCGGCGTTCTAGGCTCCCGCGGACTCGCGAGATCGGCCGCCTGCGGGGCGGTCTCGCGGGTCCGCAACCCTCAGCTGGTTTTTCGCGCCAGGCTCTTGAGCAGCATCGCCCGGATGCGATCCACCTTGGGCGGGGTCAGCTCTCCGAACAGACCCTGCGCCTGCGGGGGCAGGTGCTCGAGGGCCGGGCCGTCGGACTGGAAAATCAGGTAGTCGAAGACCGCTTTCCAGTCGCGCCGCTGCTGCGGGGGCAGGCTTTTAATACTCAGAAGGCAGTGCAGCAGGCTGAGCGACGGTGAGTCGAAATAGTCGGGGACGTCCCGCCACCAGTAATTGACGAGCACGTTGAAGCTGTCGAGCGCCTCGACGTTGTGCCACCACAATGCCGGGATGTAGACGGCATCACCCGGCGAAAGCTCGGCCACTTCGGCGGCGGCAAGAGCGTCGGCATAGCGGGGGAAGCGGCTGAGGTCCGGATTACGGACATCAACCAGGCTTACAGGTTGGCCTGCCGGTGTCAGGTCGAGCGGACCGACATAGAGGTTTCTGATCTGGTCGGGGGGGAACATGGTGAACCGGCGTCTTCCACCGGCGACGCACGCAATGTTCTCGGTATTGTCGAAATGCGGCGCAATACACGTGCGGTTGCCCAGCCAGATCGACTCGATCACCGAGGACTCAACACTGAACAGGCGGCGCAGATTGTTTGCTTCGGAGAAGCCGGGCAGATAGATCGGAATGGAGACCGAGCCGGCGTACAAGGCCGCAGCAGACTCCTTGCCGAGATCCTGTTGCAGCCGGTCCAACACGTCGCTGAGCAACGCGCGCTTGGACTCGAAATTGAAACCGTCCAGGGTGTCGTTATAGAAGAATCGCCCGTTGATCGTTGCGGGCCCCTCGAACAAGGGTGCCGGTAGCCCGCCGTAGAACGCCTTGAGGTAGGTGCAGAGCGCCTGCGGCGACTCGCGTCCCGCTTGAACTACCGGCCAGTCCTTTACGAGGCCGCGCAGGATCGCGGGGCGCCCACGCGGCTTTATCGTAGCCTCGAGAAGGGCCGCGTCGACATCATGCCACTCCTCTGCTTTTTTGGGCTCGGCGCGCATGCGAAGCACCCACGGTGATGTAATAGGAGCTATTGTACAATTGTTGCTCTGACCGGAGGCGATCGTGGTCAATCTGGTAGTTCTTGACAGTCAGACCCACCGGAACGTGCGTATTGCACGGCGGCCGACCCGTGAGTGCGCGGAACTCAACGTGGTGAGCGTGATTCCTCGTGAGTTTCCGCGACTGGTCGCCCACTATCCGATCTTTTTCACCAAGAGCACGGAGAGCGGCCGTTTCGAGCCCGCGGCGCTCCTTGGCTTCGAGCGCAAGGAGAACCTGTTCTTCGTCAATGACCGCTGGGATGCAGCCTATGTGCCGCTGCAGATTCAGCGGCAGCCCTTCTCGCTGATGCCGCGTCGCAGTGGCAGACCCGCAGGCGCTCAGGCCGCTCTCGATGTGGCGATTGACCTCGACAGCACCAACATTCAAGCGCAGGAGGGTGAGCGCCTGTTCCTCGACGACGGTGGAGCGTCAAAATTCCTGCAAGACATTACATCGATGCTCTCGGCGTTGGTGAGCGGTTCGAGGGAGGCTTACGCGTTCACCGGCCGGCTGGCCGAGCTCAACCTGATCGAGCCGGTGCGCATCGAGATCGAGTTTGTCGATCGCAGTGAGGCCAAGTTGCAGGGCCTGTACTGGATAGCGGCGGCGGCTCTGAAGGCATTGCCTGCCGCCCAATTGGCGGAGTTGCGGGATCGTGAGTTTCTGGAGTGGCTTTACTTTCAGATGGCGTCGGTATCGCACGTGTCAGGCCTCGTCGCCCGCAAGAACCAACTGTTGAGCGGTGTGACCGCGGCACGCCGCCCTGAGGTGCACAATGCCGGACCGGCCTGAGCGGCAGGCGGACAGTGTCGGGGAGCAACAGGCGCGGCCTGCAGAGCAGCCTGTCCGAAGGATTGTCGTCGTCGGCGGGGGCACTGCCGGTTGGATTGTCGCCGGTGTACTGGCATCCCGTTATCCGCGGCGAGGCGAGGACGGCGTCGAAATTACCCTGATCGAATCGCGCCAACAGCCGCCGATCGGCGTCGGGGAGGGCACGTGGCCAACGATTCGCGCCACACTGAAACAGATTGGCGTCACCGAAACCGACTTCCTGCGCGAGTGTGATGCATCGTTCAAGCAGGGATCGCAGTTCGTCAATTGGGTGGACGGGAGCGATTCAGACATCTACTGGCATCCATTCACGCTGCCGGCCGACTATGCAGACCGGAATCTGGCTCCCTACTGGCTGGAGGATCCGCGACACCCGGGGTTCGCGTCCAGCCTGTGCTTCCAGACGGAACTGTGCGGTCATGCGCTGGCGCCCAAGCAGATCACGACGCCGGAATTCGTGGGTCTTGCGAACTATGCCTACCATCTGGACGCCGGAAAATTCGGGCCCTTTCTGCAGAAGCACTGTGTCGGCAAGCTCGGGGTCACCCACGTATATGACGAGATCGTGCAGGTTCAGTCGGACGAGCAGGGGCACATCTCGCACCTGGTGACGAAGTCAGGCAACCCGCTCGCGGCCGACCTTTTCGTTGATTGCAGCGGATTTTCGGCGCTGTTGATTGGAAAGCACCTCGGTGTGCCGTTTCTCTCGAAGAAGGATGTGCTTTTCATCGACAAGGCCTGGGCGGTGCAGATTCCGTACCGGGACGATGCCGCCGCTATCGCGTCTGCGACAATTTCCACGGCCCAGTCTTCAGGCTGGGTGTGGGACATCGGTCTCACCACCCGCCGCGGCGTGGGCTACGTGTTCTCGAGCAACTACGTGTCGGATGACAACGCTCTGGAGGAATTGAAGACCTACCTCGCCGCCCGAGGGGATCTGTCACCCGAACTGTCCTTTCGCAACATCGGCATCAATTCAGGGTATCGCCGGGAGTTTTGGGTCGGCAATTGCGTGGCAGTGGGACTGTCCGCCGGCTTCCTCGAGCCTCTGGAGGCTTCCGCTATCGTCATGAGCGAGCTGTCGGCAAAGTCGATTGCCAATCTGCTGCCGGGCTGCCGCGGCGGCATGCGGCACGCTGCACGGATATTCAACGACACGTTTCGATATCGGTGGGAAGGCATTGTCGACTTCCTGAAGTTACACTATGTGCTGAGCAGGCGGACAGACTCCGGTTTCTGGGTGGACAACAGGCGCCGCGAATCCATTCCGGACAGCTTGCGGGAGGGACTGGACTACTGGCGGCACCATTGCCCGTGGCACGAGGATTTCTCGCACCGGGAGGAGGTTTTCTCGGCCGCGAGCTATCAGTACGTGCTCTACGGGATGGGATTTCGGACCGAAACGGCGCCGTGGTTGTTGAGCGACAGTAACCGCAGCCGGGCACGGGAAGCGATGAGCGAAACGGCCCGGCACGCCAAGGCATTGGGCGCGGCGCTGCCCGGCAATCGCGACTTGTTGACTCGAATACGGCGGTACGGGCTGCAGAAAATCTGAGCGAGGGTAAGGCAATGATCAAAGGCTCGTGTTACTGCGGAACGGTGCGTTACGAAGTGAGTGGCCCGTTCAACAGCATGGTGAACTGTCACTGCTCGATGTGCCGCAAGCACCACGGTTCGCCATTCGCAACCTACGTGTCCGCGCCGATTACCAATTTCCGGTGGATTGGCGGGGAAGACTCGCTCATCCGCTACGAGGCCTCTGAACGGGGCACACGGGACAGTTGCAAGGTCTGCGGGTCGGCCGTGCCGAAACTGATGCCGGACCATGGACTTGCGCTGCTGCCGGCCGGTCCGCTGGAAGGCGATCTCGGCATTGTTCCGCAGGCTCATATCTTTGTCGGCTCCAAAGCGCCGTGGTACGCAATCACGGACACACTGCCCCAGCATGAGGAATTTCCTCCGCAATACGGGATGCCGGGTCTGCAGCGCGCGAGTGTGCAAGCGCGGCCAGGTATCACAGAAGGGAGCTGTCTTTGCTCGGATGTGGCCTACGAGGTGCAGGGCACGCCGATGTTCATGCAAAGCTGCCACTGTCAGCGCTGCCGGCGTTCCAAGGGAGCCGCTTACGCTACCAACATGTTCTACAAGGCGAGCCAGTTCCGTTGGACGCGGGGTGAGGAGTTGGTGGGGAACTACAAGCTGCCTGAGGCGAGATTCTCCACCAGTTCGTTCTGCCGCCAGTGTGGCGCCGTCATGCCGCGTGTTTCGAAAGAGCGTGACATGGCCGTGATTGCTGCTGGCAGTTTGGATACAGATCCACCCATGCGCTCGCAACGGCACATCTTCACGAGCTACAAGGCGTCGTGGTTCGAGATCACCGACTCGGCGCCCCAATTCCCGGAAGCGCCGCCGCCCGGCTAGCGCTCTGCCTGCAGCGTTCCTGGCCACGCGTGCCAGAGTCCGGTTTTTCGCCGGCTGAATCGCTTTCCCGTGGGGCGACTCCGGGCAGCCAAATCGAACTGAGAAATTTCAATTAGTTAGGGATGGTGCGGTCGGCGCACATTGTGCACTGCACGAATGGGAACCAGCGGCTGCGGCCGCCCCCGTGCGCGCACGGGCGAAAAGTCGCATGATGGCGTCGATCGGATGATGCGACAACACCAGCACGGCTCGACGGCGACCACGGGAACTCACACCGCTCGGGCCGGGGGAGGGTATCGTGCAACACGCTCGTTGTTTGCGGGGCTTACGGAAATCCCACGTCAGGTCCGTGTTGATATCAGGGGCGGCGGCTGTGGTTGTCGCGTGTAGTGGCGGAGGGCAGTTAGGGCCGCAGACGAAGCCGTATCTGTTGCCCATCCCGAACGTCAGTGAGTTGGCTCGGCCCCGGCCGCTCGAACAGACAGGTTTTCCGGCTGAGGCGACCCGCGCGGCCATACCGCCCGACAATCCGCAAACCGCGGACAAGGTTGCTCTCGGACAAAAGCTGTTCTTCGACGGGCGCTTGTCGGCTGACGGCACGGTGGCGTGCAGTAGCTGTCACGATCCCGCGCGTGCCTTCACGGACGGAAGGCGCGTCTCCATTGGCATCAAGGGTCGTGTCGGGCAACGCAATGCACCGACCATTTTGAACACGGTCTACAACACGACGCAGTTCTGGGACGGCCGGGCGAGAACGCTGGAGGATCAAGCCGCATTTCCGATCGTCAACCCATCCGAAATGGGTCAGCCCAACCTGGATGCCGCCGTTGCTCGCGTCGCCGGCGTTCGCGAATATCGAAAGGCCTTCGAGAAGGTGTTCCACGGACCCCCTGATAGCTCCAGCCTGTTGCGAGCCATCGCATCCTACGAACGGGCTGAAGTATCTTTCGACTCCCCCTTTGATCATTTCATAGCCGGCGAGAAAAACGCCATCGAGCCTGCAGCCAAGCGCGGCTGGGCGCTGTTCAACGGCAGCGGCCGTTGCACGACCTGTCATTCGATCACTCGAGGCCAGCCGGACGTCACGACTTTCACGGACCACCGTTTTCACAACATCGGCGTCGTGATGGTTCGAGCTGACACGGTCGCGATGGCACGCCACGCGGATCAGATGGTCAGGCCTGGAGACATGGGCGCCGTCGATCGGACCGCCATTCAGTCGGATCTGTCGCTGCTCGGCCGTTACCTCGTCACCCGGCAGGAGGCGGATATCGGTGCCTTCAAGACGCCGAATCTGCGCAATCTGCTCATGACGGCGCCTTATTTTCATGACGGCTCTCATCCGACGCTCTGGGACGTCATAGATCATTACAACAAGGGCGGCGACCTGAACGACCGCTTCCTCGATGCAGACATGCGGCCACTCGCGCTCAAAGAGGCGCAGATCGATGACCTGGTCGCGTTCCTCGCTTCGCTCACGAGCGCTGACTACAGGAACCCGGCGCTCAAGGAGTTGGCGCGCCAGCGGAAGATCTCGCACAAAACCCGGCCGTACCGGGACACGGCCAGAGCCTTCGGGCCTAAGGTGAACGGGTGAGGGCCCGGTGCGACCTCGGCGCAACGCGGACTTCGCGCCCGTTATCACTCGATCCGTCGGGAAGTTAAACCTCGGAGTTCTCCACGGACGGGAACGAGCCCGCCGACTTGAGTCAATGCGCGCAGCTCGATTCGAGGCGTTACGCGCAGGATGTCCGGCGGCACATGTTGAATTTCTGCGCTGCGGCCCGTGGAGCTGGGTGTTAGTATTAGCACATGAGGACGGTCACGCGCAGCTACCGAATTCGCGCCTATCCGAATGGCGCGCAGCGCCGACTTCTCGAGCGTTGGTTCGGGGCCAGTCGGTGGCTGTGGAACACGGCACTGGAGATTCGCTCGGAGGCGTATCGCGCCTGCGGACTGAAACTCACCGGCGATGATCTCTCGCGTTGGCTGACGCAGTGGAAGCGCACCCCGGGACACGAGTGGCTCGCCACGGTGCCCGCGACGTCTCTGGCGCAGTGTTTGCGCGACCAAGATGCGGCCTTTCGAAACTTCTTTGCCCGCCGGGCGCGCTACCCGAAATTCAAGCGCAAGAGTGTCGCCGCGAGTCTGCGGTTTCAGGGCGCGGGAGCGGCCTGGGCGCGCGGGGTGGTGAGTCTGCCGAAGTTGGGGTCGCTCAAGCTGGCTGATTCGCTGCCCAAAGTCGACCGGCCGGACCTGGTGACCCTCTCGCGTGATGCCGCAGGGCGCTACCACGTCAGCTTCTGCGCGGACGTAGAGACGTCCATGCTGCGAATCACGCATCGCGTGGTGGGCGTGGATCTGGGACTGACGCATTTGGCGACTCTCTCGACAGGAGAGAAAATCCCCAATCCGAAACGCTATCACGCACGCCTGAAGTACCTGCGTCAGCAGCAGCGGTGTCTTGCGCGGCGGCAGAAAGGCAGCCGACGCCGGGAGAAGCAGCGGCTCCGCGTGGCGCGGGTGCATGCTCGGGTGAGACAAGAGCGCCAGAACGCCCTGCACGCCCTCACGACCCGGCTGGTGCGCGAGTTTGATTTGATTTTCGTAGAGGACCTGAACGTGAAGGCGATGGCGCGCGGGCTGCACTCCCGCGCGATCCACGACGTCGCGTTCAGCGAGATTCGCCGACAGCTCACTTACAAGAGCAACTGGTACGGCAAGATTCTGGAGACAGTGGATCGCTGGTATCCCTCGAGCAAGAGGTGCTCGGAATGCCGGTATACACTGGATGAGTTGCGGCTCGATGAGCGGCAGTGGACGTGCCCGAGATGCAGGACCTGCCACGATCGCGACATCAATGCCGCACGGAATCTGCAGCTGGAGGGCCTTCGCCAGCTGGCCGGTCGTGATGACCGGGACCTGCGCGTGGATGCGAGAGGTGCATGCCCAGAAGAAGACATTCTGGCGCAGGTGCTCGCAGAGGAAGCGCGAAGCGGGCTACGGAATCGAGCCTGTCTGGAACAGGCGCGGTTCAGTTAGCAGCGCAGTCAACATTCCGCCGATTTCCTTGGGAGGATTGAACTCGACAATGATGGTGAAGACCGCCCTCTGACAGAGGGCGGGCGGGCCCAAGCTACAGCGTGAGGGTTTTCCCTACTCCAGTGTGAACCCCAGATCGAGCGTGACTTGCCAGTAGTCGATTTTCCCGTTGTCGATATTCCCGCGCGTCTCGATGACCTTGAACCACCGCATGTTGTGCACACTCTTGGAGGCTTTTTCGATGGCAATGCGAATTGCGTCCTCCGGTCCCTTTTGTGACGAGCCAGTGATTTCAATCGTTTTATAAACGTGCTCGTTCATAGCTGTGCTCCGAAGTGGTGTCCCCAGATCCTTAGGGAGTGTACGCCGCGTGATGACTCGCAGCATCAGCTAAGCTTCGCCGCCGTAGGGCGCCACGTGTGCGGCGCCTCAAACGTTCGGGCTGCTGAAGGAGCGTGTCGCATGTGGAATCTGGCCATTCCCTGGTGGGAATTCATTGTCCGGGGATTGATTGTGTACGTGTTTCTGATTGGCCTGCTGCGCCTGACCGGCCGGCGGCAGATTGGCCAGCTCGCGCCCTTCGACCTGGTGTTGCTCCTGAAGACGGCAAATGTGACTGTTGCGCAAAAAAAGGGCGATTACGGGTCGCCTTGAAAGCTGAGCGAAAGGTTACTGCCATGATATGGCAAACAAGTGCACTTACCGTGACGCCGCGAAACAACAATCCCTATTCGCGTCCCTTGGAGGTGCTTCGTGTCCATCCATCCAAAAGTTGCTGCAATAGCCATCGTTGGCGTTTCGGCATGCGCGGCCTCGCTCGCGCTTGCCGACGATGATCGGGGCCACGAGCCCAGCCGCCACGTGCTCCTGGTCAGTATCGACGGAATGCATGCGCTTGATTTCCAGAATTGCGTCGCCTCCAACACCTGTCCGAATCTGAAGGCGTTGAGCGCCGTCGGCGTGAACTACACCCGGACTTCGACATCGAAGCCTTCCGACTCATTCCCCGGCTTGATGGCGATCGTCACCGGCGGCACCCCCAAATTGGTCGGCGCTTACTATGATGTCGCTTATGACCGGGTACTCGCGCCGCCTGCGGCCGACACCGGCAACGGGGTATTGCATGGAAGCTGCACCGCGGGTCAGCCGAACGGAACGCGCACCGAGTACGAGGAAGGCAACGACATCGATCAGACGCAACTCAACGGCGGCTCACCTGCTTACGGCAAGTTTGATGGCGGCATCAAATCGATTGATCCGGCGAAGCTCATGCGTGACCCGTTCAAGGGCTGCGCCCCCGTGTATCCGTGGAATTTCATTCGGGCGAACACAATCTTCGGAGTCATCCACCACGCGGGAGGTTATACGGCGTGGTCGGACAAGCATGCCGTCTATGCCGCGGTCTCCGGGCCGACCGGTACTGCGCAGCCCAGCAACGTCGATGACTACTACTCGCCGGAAGTCAATTCAAACCTGGTTGCACTGCCGGGCGTAAAGACCGCGACCGGGCTCGATTGCACCGCGGTGCCGAACAACAATGGCGGCGATTGGACGGGGGACTTCGACAACATCAAGTGCTACGACCAACTCAAGGTCAATGCCGTACTCAACTGGATCGACGGCAAGACCCATCTTGGCACTGCCAGCGCAGTGGTCCCAAAGATATACGGGATGAACTTTCAGGCCGTGAGCGTTGGGCAAAAACTGATCGTGAACGGCGTCAAGGGGGGCTACACGGATGCGGCCGGTGCCCCGACGCCCAGCATGCTGGGCCAAATCAAGTTCGTGGATGGTGCGATCGGCCAGTTCGTGAAACAGCTGAAGAAAAATCATCTGTACGAGTCAACGACGATCATCATCACCGCGAAGCACGGCCAGTCCCCGATCGACACGCATCGATTCTTCCCGATTCCAGGCCACAGCGGCGCGAATGGAACGCCACCCAGCGGCATCCTCGGTTCAGCTTTCCTGCCGGACTCCGAGCTGAATCAGATCGGGGCGACCGAGGACGACATTTCGCTCCTGTGGCTGAGCCCCGGGGCGAGCACCTTGGATGCGGTCAGCCTGTTGGAAGGCAGCGCAAACGCGGCTGGCATCGGCCAGATCCTGTACGGTCCATCGATCGAAACCATGTTCAACGCACCGGGACTGCCGTCGCAGGGAGGTGATCCACGCACACCTGACATTATCGTGCTCCCCAACGTTGGCGTGGTGTATACGGGCAGCACGAAGAAGCAGGCGGAGCACGGCGGCTTTGCGCACGATGACACGAATGTGATGCTACTCGTGTCGAGCCCGTCCATTCACGCACGGACCGTTACGACTTTCGTCGAAACGACACAGGTTGCCCCGACGGTCCTCAAGATCCTCGGACTCGAGCCGCGCAGCTTGGAAGCTGTGCAGAAGGAGGGCACGTCGGTGCTGCCCGGCTTCCAAGGTGTCGAAAAGTTCGAAGACTGAGGCGCGGCGAACCTCAAGTACCGCTCTTCTACGGCGCGACGAACCCCGAAAGGGGTTCGCTCGCGCGAAGGGTATTCCAGCTGCTGAGGACGGTTACTGCGGAGCCGCGTGGAGCCCATCTGGGAGCGTTCCGCGGCCGTCCACAGAGTGCTTTTTGCGTCGCTTCTATTTCGCCTTACTGTAGTCGTACCACACGGCCTCGATGTTGTTGCCATCCGGGTCGTGGACGAAGGCGGCATAGTAACCGGGCGAGTAATCCCGATACCCCGGCCCGCCGTTGTCCTTTGCTCCGGCTGCAAGAGCAGCCTTGTAGAACGACTCGACTTGCGCACTGCTCTTCGCTTCGAATGCGACGTGCAAGGGCGTTATTGACTTCTCCCGGGTTATCCAGAAATCGGTGTTCTTGCCATCGTTGAACCCCGCGGCCTCGCCGTATTCCATGTTGTTCTGATAGCCGAGCGGTTCGAGCGCTTTGATATAGAAGGCCTTCGATCTGCGGTAGTCGCTGACCGGAAGTGTGGTGTGCGCGATCATGCGGTGCTCCGTTGTGCCAAGGTCGTGCCCGCCGGCTTCAGTAGCATCAAACGTACCAGCGCAAGCTCGCGCCTCAGGGGCGCGCTAGGCGCAAGGGTCGCCATCAGTCGGTGCTCCCTACAAAGATCGTCGCAAGGCTCGGCTGAGCTTGCGTCGCTGCATCGGCTATGGCGCGGGCAAAATCATCGACGGTCGGAAGGGAACCCACTTCGTCGCGCCGGGCTTGGGTAGCGCCGCGGTTCATTCTCTCCAGAAGCCTGGGCGTGATCGTGCCTTCGATCATATCCCCGCTCACGACGACAAGGGCGATGCCCAAGTTGTCGAACTCGGCGCGTCGGGCGCGCAGCGCCTGCTCACCTGCATATTTGCTCGCCGCCACGGGCTGATATGGGCCGCTCATACCTCTGTCCCCATAGAAGTGAGCCATGTGACTCGTCACGAACACAATTCGCGAGCCACGCGGCATGAGCGGAAGCGCAAGATCGACGACCTGCACTTGAGCAGTGAGATTGAGCTGCATTGCGTAATCCGCGGGCTTGCCCTTCTCGAGGCCACCGCTCGCGTTCAGGATCAATGTGTCGAGGCGTCCGAATTCCAGGCGGACTGAATCCATCATTGCAGCCACTTGATCCTGGCTGGTCAGGTCGGCCTGTGCTATGAGAGCCCGCTGACCGAGTGCCCGGACTGCAGAAGCGACTTCTTCGGCGCGTGAGCGTTTGCTATGGTAATTCACAACGACGCTCGAGCCCCGACCGGCCAGGATTGTTGCCACCGATGCGCCAACACCGCGAGACGCACCGGTCACCAAGGCGACACGATTTTGAGAGTCACTCAATCTGGATTCCTCACCAGGGGAAATGATTTCCCGTGACTCTACAACAAGTTGCCGGCCCACACGCATCCTGGCCCGGCGCGGTACAGTCTGATAGCCTGTCAAGTAGCACGGGCTGAGTTCGATCGATATGGAACCCTACGACGACGACCTCAAGATCTTCGAGGAGCAGGGCGCGCCGCCGCTGCCGGTCGCAAGCGATCAGGGCTACGTGGACCACGATGGCGCTCGAATTTGGTACGCGACTTACGGGTCCGGTCCGGCGGCGGTGATCCTGCTGCATGGTGGCCTGGGCCATAGTGGCAATTGGGGTCACCAGGTTCCTGCGCTGATCGACTCCGGCTATCGCGTCGTGCTCATCGATAGTCGGGGACATGGCCGCAGTACGCGTGACTCGCGGCCCTTCATGTACGAGTTGATGGCGTCCGATGTCCTGGCTGTGATGGACACCTTGCGCCTGCAGAAAGCAGCGGTAGTTGGCTGGAGCGATGGCGCATGCACCGCTCTGGTCCTCGCCATGCAGGCCCCCGCACGTGTCGCGGGCGTATTCTTCTTCGGCTGTAACATGGATCCCAGCGGCACGAAGGAAATCGCGTGGCCCAATCCGATCTTGAGCCGGTGCCTGGGCCGGCACACCCAGGACTACGACCGCCTGTCAGCCACACCCGGCCAATTCAAGGAGTTTTCCGAAGCGGTCGGCCAGATGATGAAAACGCAACCCAACTACTCCGCGCCCGATCTCGCTGAAATCCGCGTCCCGGTGTCGATTGTACAGAGCGAGCACGATGAGTTTATCAAGCTCGAGCATGCGGAGTATCTCGCCCGCTGTATTCCCGGCGCGCAGCTGATCCTCCTGCCCGGTGTGAGCCATTTCGCCCCGCTGCAGCGTCCGGATCAATTCAACACCGTGGTGCGCAACTTTCTCGGCAAGGTTCTTTCTTGAAGGACCCGAACGACCGGATACCCGATGTTCGCGACGGGTTGACTCGAGAGGAGCGGGTGGTTCTGTACGTTCTGCATGAGACGCAGAAGGAGCGCGGCGGTCGAAACGTGCCGACCGCAATGTTATGGGGGCGGGTGTGCGAGCACTTTTACATCAGCCCGGAGGATCTCTCGGAGATGCTCGCGCGGCTCGGAGCGCGTAAATAGCGATCACCTCAATAGGGCTACCGCAATTGCGGCTGCCAGCCCCGCGACGATGGCAACAATTGCGCCACCAATCGCTGCCTTTAAGCGGCGCGGTAGTGTCGCGCGATGCTCGAGCAAACGTATCTTCGCCTCGCGCAACGCCGGCGAATCAGATTCAGCAGTCAGGGTCTCAGGGCTATAGACAAAGGCGAGCAGCAGGCGCTTGTTGGTCCAGAATGGCCATTCACTCCTTTCGCTCGCCGCTGCAACCTGAATGGATCGTACGTACCAGGCAGTCGTCAGATTAAATCGCAGAGCGACGGCGGCCGCCCACAGGCCGCCGAATGCGAAGCCGACAAATGGCAAGAGCTTCTCCATTCAAAGACCAAAGCTCCCGGCCGCAGTCCAGCCTGCCCCCGCATGAACTTCAGCCGGGAGGCTGAAGAGTTCCGGGCTGATTTCCAGTCCCGCCCCCGCAAAAAAGTTGTAGGTCGGGGGGCTTCCAGGACTGACATTTCCGACATCGCCTCCGAGAACCAAGCCGACACCACCGCTTCCACCAAACGTCCCGCTCCATCCTCTGAACTGCTCTGGGCAATTTGCCGGAGAGTACGTAAACAGTGCTCCTGCAGACGCGCCAAAGCCAGTGCTCACACCCGTTCCCGGAATTATGGAGAAAAATCCGCCAATTCGCCACTGGGAAAGATCCAACAGCGCCGCAGAGTTCCAGCTCAAAGACACTTGCAGCGATAGGTTCAGGAGAGCGATTGCGTTGCCGCCCACTTGCCCGCCAACTGCAACTGTGCCGAGGCCCAGCGGGTCAACGTTGATAATAGGGTTACCGAGTACATATGCATAAGCGTTCAGGCCACGTGCCAACCCAAGGGGATCGGCGCTGATGAACTGGCCGAATGTCGGGTTGTAATACCGGGCGCGGTAGTAATACAGGTTGGCGGCGCCGTCGTTTTCCCGGCCTGTGTACTGAAATGGCGTGTCGTCGCTGCCCGTCTTCGCGGCGTTTCCGTATGCACCGTACGAGTAGCTCGCCGTGGTGGAAGCTCCGGCGTCTGTCAGAGCGAGCGTGCTTCCCAACGAGTCGGTTACGAAACTCGTCACGGTGCCGGAGCTCACGCGCGCGAAGTATTGATCCAAGCCCAACCCTTCGAGCATCAGGCTGCCGTTGACCGTGACTGGATTCTGACCGTCATACAGATAGTTGGTCGCCGTGCCGCTGACATTGCGGCTCGTCCGCCGTCCCAACGCATCGTATGAGAAAGTGCTGTTGCCCCAGCTCGTAGCGGTCAGCTGCCGGCGGGCGTTCCAGGTGTAAGTGGCGGAAGCCCAGGCGGCCAGGCTCCCGGCCGGATTGCCGGGCATCAGCAGCCGGGCCAGGCTGCCATTTTGTGTGACTCGTTGACCGGCCGCATCGTAGGTGTAAGCGAGGTCCCCAACATGGGTGGCCCCTTTGTCGTAACTCAGGGTAGTAAGCTGATTCGCGTTATCGAAGCCGTATGTGCCGACAATTCCGTTCGGCAGCGTGACTGTGGTGCGTCGGCCGGCGACGTCGTAACCCAGGCCGACTGCCGTGCTGCCTTGAGATATCGATGTCACATCGTTGGCATCGTCATAGCCGTAAAGAATAGGCGTGGACTGACCTGAAACGGTCAGCACCGTGCGGCGGCCCGCGGCATCGTAGGTATAGTCAACTGTTCCCTGCGGCCCGGACTCTTCCTTCAGTCGATCGAGGTCGTCGTAGATCCGAGTGATCGTTCCGTTGGCGGAGTCCACAAAGGACCTCGGGCGATTGCCTGCATCCCAGGTGACGGTGAGAGTTGAGCCGTCCCCGTAGGTGACGGTTCGAACCCGATTGAGCCCATCATACGTATACCCGGTCGATTGATTTTTGGGGTCGACCTTGTTGGTCAGATTGCCCATGCTGTCGAACGTGTACGTCAGGGTAGCGCCGGAAGGCTCGGCATACGTGTGCACCCGATTTCGAGCGTCGTACGTAAAGACGTGGCCGGCCTGCCCACGCGGGTCCGTAAGAGTCAGCATGTTCCCGTTGTTATCGTAGGTGATGGCGGTCGTGCCGTTCAATGGATCGACAACCTGGCTGAGACGATTCAGAGGGTCGTATGTGTATTGGATCCGCCGGCCCAATGCATCCGTCATGCTCTGAATGCGGCCGATGCCATCCGTGAAGCGACTGCTGACCCTGCCCAGGACATCGGTAATGGCCGAGATGTCCGCCTGCTGATAGGCGATCTGGATCGTATGGCCCAGGGCATCCTGAACGGCTGTGGATAGCCCCTGAGAGCCGATTGTGATGGTCGACTGGTGATGGAGAGGGTCGGTAATGCTCGTGAGATTGCCCTGCGAGTCATATCCGAAGCTCGTGGTGTGAGTCAGGGGGTCGATGTGGCTGGAGAGCTGATGGAACGTTGGATCGTACGTGTACGAATCTGTTACGGCATTCGGGGTGGTGTACAGACGCGTGACTGAAAGAACGTCGCCGAACGAGTCGTAAGTGTAGTGCGTCTGGCGGTTCAGCGGATCGGTGACGAGCTGCAACAGGTTTCCGGTATCGCGCTGATACGTGATTGTCTGCTGCTCGGGCTGGCCCACCGCAATAACCTGCTGTGTCAGATATCCGGACGTATTGAAGGTGTCCTGCGTCACGAACCCCCGGGGATTGGTAATCGTGGTGGCCAGGACGTTATTGTTGCTGTCGGTTGCATAAGAGAAGTGCCAGGACCCGTCGGGGAGATCCTGCTGAGTGACGCGGCTGTTGGTGGGGTCATAGTGGTTGGTGACCATCACGTTGCCGCGGCGGTCGGTGATGGTCAGCAGGTTGTGGGAAGTGTCGTAGCCGTAGCTCTCGGTCTTGCCGTTCGCGTCTATCACATTCTGCAGGTTGCCGGCCGGGTCGTACGTGTAGGTAACAGTTCGGCCGATGTTGTCCGTCGCGAGAGAAATGCGGTTCGAGCCATCGCGGGTGAACTGGACATAGCGGCCGTTCGGCGAGGTGATCTGGGTGATGGTACCGCCAGCGGTCGGATCGGTAACGGTGATGGTCAGGACATTGCCGTTGCGGTCGGTGACGCTAAGCAGGCCGTTGGGCGAGTGCGGAGCGAAGCGCAGGATGGTCTTGTCGCGCAGGGTAATCATGAAGCCGTGATTGACGGCGTCCTCGACCAGAACGGAGCCGGTGAAGGAGGTAGGCGTTCCAGTGTTGGTCCACACGGCTGTGTCCAGGGTTGTACCCGACTGCAGCGTGTAGTGGAGACGTCCACCGTCAGATTGCACCAGGTCCACCGTCGGGGGAACGGTCGCCGTGCTGGACGTGTAGAGCGTCATGGCGTACGACAGGTTGGTGCCGATGCCGAATGCACGGGAAACAGTGTCGCTCTGGCGGTAGGTGCGGGTGATGTTGATCGGGATCACGTCCTGGATAGACAGATCGGTGACCGAATGTGTGAACAATCCGGTGGCGCAGTCGACTGGGTCGCCAGCCGTCTGACATCCGCCCGGCGGCGGGCCGGCGGCGGGAGGGTTGTCAGCAGGGCCGACACCAAACCCGAAGCTCATGTTCTGGCGGAAGCCGACGCCCGCATCGGGGACGACTTTCTTGCCGTCCTTGGTTACGACGCCCTGGCCATAGACCTGCCAGCCGGTATCCGGATCGTAGTTCCAAAAGTTGACGCGCGAGCCGGGGGCGAGGTTCTGGTAGTTCGGATAGATGACTTTGATGGACTTGCTGGCATCGCCATCGACATAAGCGCCGCCCGGTTGCAGCGTGAAGTACACCGAGAACGGGATCGGCGTGGGATAGGGCGGCCGGTCGATCGGAATCGGCGTAATGCTCAGTTTGGTAACGATCTTGCCGTCGTACTCGCGGAGCACGACGCCCTTGGGAATGTGGACTTCCAGCCCGGGAATGGCGGGATGGGTGAGGACCATTTCCTGGGTCGCGGGCGAGGAGATTGTCACCTCGCTGGAGGGATCGACACGGGGCAGGTAGATGGGGTCGCTGATTGCGGTGGTCGTCCCTTGCTCGAGCTTCACCCGGATGAAGTGCTTGGTGTAGTGGCGACCGTTGACGACCACACCAGTGCCGTCCACCTTCAGGTTCGTAGCACCCGGTGTAAGTCCTGAGAGCAGGAAGCTGCCGCTGGCGTCGGTTACCGTGGACTGGCCACCAACGCTGACGACCGTGCCTCCCACGGGTTTACCGTTGTAGCGGAGAATGCGGCCACTGACCGCCGTCTGGCCGGCAGGGGCGGCACGTTTGGCCAAGAACGAGGCTGTAGTCAGCTTTGGGTCATTCGCCAGCCCCAATACACGCCATTGGCCGTGGCGGTTCTTGTCCGAGGGAATCCAGTCTTCGGGACTGTCGTCCGTCTCCTCAGGCTGCTGAGCTACATCCTTGTGGATGTTGGCCTGAGCGGTCGATTTGACGGTCGCGGCGCCTGGACGATTGGCGGTCGAGGAGTTGGGACTCGTTGACTTGGCAGCGCCGTTGGTGGCACCGGATCCGCTCTGAGAGCCTGCCTGGCTGTTCGTATTCTCCAGGCGCTTCGTCGTAAAGCGGATGCTGGTAAATGGCAACGCGCTTTTGGCAGCGTTCGTGACACCCGAGAGAAACAGTGTATAGATCGTACCGGGGCTCAGCTCGATGCTGGGTGTGAAGAACGCGAGCATGCCGCCTTCCGCAGCTACGACCTTGCCGCTGACCGCACCGCTCGGGCCAACCAGTGTGATGGTCGATGTGTTGAGTTGGTCGATCTGCACGGGTTGATCGAAGCGGATCGCGAGAACGCCATCCACCGAGACGCCCAGCGCATCCGCGGCGGGAAGACTGGTGGCGACCGAGGGCGCCGAGGAGGAGGTCAGAGCCGTGCCGTGCGTCGGCAGGCCGGCGGGCGCGGGCTCAAAGGTATTGGTCTGGGGGTTGTAGATCTCGGCGCGGATCGCCGGCTGCGATGGGCTGCCCTGGCCGCCTTCGATCAGGACTTCGCCGTCGGCGAGCAGGGTGGCGTGCTGCCCATAGCGAGCCGCGCTAAGGGAAGTCAATGCGGGGGTCACCGACCCGGAGGAGGGGTCCCAGATCTCCGCGCTGCCGAGGGCGCTTGCGTCGTTGTTCAACCCGCCGGCAAACAGTACGCGGCCGTCGGTCAACAGGGTAGCCGAGTGGAAGGTGCGCGCTGTCAGATTGCCTGTGCCGGCGGCGGTGACGGTTCCAGCCGCGGGGTCGATTATCTCGGCGGTGGAGACCAGGTTTCCGCCAGGACCCTGCCCGCCGAAGACCAACACAGTGCCATCCGGCAACACGGTCGCGGAGTGGCCGCTGCGGGGGAACTGCAGCGGGGCCGCGAATGGCTGGCCGCCCTGGGCCTGGCCGCTCGTCACGATCGAGACTTCGTTAGAGATCTCGCCGTCGCGAGTGCCGCCGACGAGAAGCCAACGTCCGTCTGCAAGACGAGTCGCCGTCTCCCCCGCCACCGTACTGGGTGTTGTAGACACAACGGGCGTTGGTGCGACGACTGCGAGCCGCAGCGCGTGTGAGCCTTGCGCTACTGCCGCAGAGCCACCTTCGGATCTGCCCACGCCCGCGAGCGCCATAGTGGCAATCACAAGGCAGGGCGCGATCGACGCCAGGTTGAGTTTGAGTTTTCGAAGTCTCATGGGTTGCGCTCCTGCGCCTGTCATCGTCCCTGTTAGGGAGCAATTTGCTGAATCTGAACGAAGATGTCCCCGGCCAGCGGCCCGTACGCGTTGGCGCCACTGGTCTGGGTGACTTGTTGAAGCAAGAGGGTATAGGTCCCAGAAATCCCGACGCCGATGCCGGCGGATTCGCTACCGGAGTACTGATTCACAGCACCTAATGGACAACCCGGTGCACAGGTCGCCGTCATACCGGCGCCTTGAACTCCATGCCCTTGGGAATCCAGCAGTAAACCGGCGATCTGCGGAGTATTGCGGCTCGTCTCGCTGATGGTCAGGCTGTAACCCCGGCCTGCCACCAGAGCCACCGGAATGCGGGTTCCCATACCGGCGACGGCCAGATAGACCTGCATCGCCGGAGCATTGACGACCAGTGGGCCCGAGGCTGATACAGGTGGCCTCGTGATGATGTGGTGCAATCGTCCACCGCTGCCCGCCGTCTGCTCGATGACGGCTGTGAAGGTCGTTCCCGCGGCGTACGAGGGAAGGGGCCCAAGATTGATGATGGAATTGCCGTAGCAGAAAGTCGGGCAGGTGGATGTCCAGATCGGGCCCTGCGGCGGAGGCCCGGAGACGGGGGTGCCGTTCAGCACGCTGCCGTCGGGAGCAACGAGCGTAATTTTGATGTTGGATATGTTGCTGGATTGCTGTACCCCCTCCTGCAGCGTCAATGCAATGTACTCTCCCGGATTGCCGGTGAAGGTGATCACGCCGCGCGCTGCAGGGTTCGACAGGTCCAGATCCGTGTTGTCTGTGGCATCCGACGCCAACACGGCTGGCAGGATGGTCAGAGACGTACTTTCTGCCAGCGCACCGGGATCGGCCAGGATGGTGTAGGTGCCAGTGGCGGGTAGTACTGGCAGCTGCACTGTGGAGATATTGGAAGCGGTAGTCGTGCTCAGGGTCGTCCCCGAGGGTGTCGTCACCGTGAGCGTACCGGCGAAGGGTGACACGAGCGTCAGATACTGACCGGCAGTACCGGTGAAGGTTATGAACTCCCGCTCGCCCGCGGGAGTCAGGTTGAGCGACACCGCGGGGCCGCCGACAGTCGCCGTAGCGTTGATGGGGGCGACCAGCGCAAGGGTCATGCTGCCAGAATGGCTGCCTGGGTCGATCCGAATCGTATAGGTGCCGGTCGCGGGCAACTGCGGCAGTTGCACTCCGCTGGTTCCGGTCACGGTGGCGGAAACGAGAGTGCCGCCATCGAGCTTCGCAATGACAACGGTCGCGCTCGCGATGCTGTTGTTGGTTATCCCCAGGGTCAGATATTGGGCAGCGGTGCCATTGAAGGTGACGATGCCGCGCTGTCCGAAGGTCGTCAGCGGTAGGGGTAGAGATGCGCCCCCCGGAGTCAGAGATCCGGTCACCGGTGCAGCGAGATTGAGCGTCAAGGAGCCCGTGTTTTGAGCCGGGTCGATGATGAGTGCGTAGGTGCCCGAACGAGGCAGCTGCGGTAGCTGCAAGCCCTGTCCGCTTGCTGTGATGCCGCCTGAAATGAGCTGAGTGCCATCGGGACTGAAGACTTTGAGCGTGGCGCTCGTAAGGGTGGTTGCGGTGACGCCGATCGATGGCAGATCACCCGCGGTGTCATCGAAAATCTGCAGCGATGACTGCCCGGCTATAGGCAGTGTGAGGGTCGACGGAGTGCCGGCTACGAGGCGACCGGTCGAGCCAATTGTGGCAACGGTATAGCCCGTTGGCGGCGTGAAGAAATCGGAGGTGCTCACCGCAGTGCCGTGCGGGGTTACGACCCGAACTTTTCCGTCCCACAACTTTGCTGGCAGACGCGCGACCAGGTTGGTCGCTGTAGCCGAGGTCGACGCTCCCCACGGACCGTTGCCGATCTGAACTTTGTCGTTGCTGACGGAGGAGTCGAAGCCGGTTCCAGCGATCGTGAGAGTGGCTCCCGCCGCGGCCAAAGTAGGCGAGAAGCCCGTGATGGTCGGGCCGGAGGCGCCGGAGGTGACGTTGAAGGGCGCGGGGCTATTGACGGTGGCCGCACCCGTATGAACGCTGACCTCCCCGGAGGTCGCCCCGGGTGGCACGAGTACGATGAGTTGCGTCTGGGAGGCGGCAATAACGGTCGCGGCCACGCCGTTGAAGCTGACGACGTTGTCGCCCGGGGTGGTGGAGAACCCCGTCCCGTCTATGATGAGCTGAGTGCCGGCGGCCCCCTGGTTGGTTGAGAAACCCGAGATGGCAAGGGTTGCCAGCGAGACGACCTGTTGGGAAGCAATGTTGCCGACGGAGTCGTACTCGTACACCACCGCCTGTCCGCCATCGAGATTGCTGGCCTGGATGAGACGACCGAGGGCGTCGTAGGCGTAGACGACATTGTCGGCGCGTGCCTCGGGCACGAGCAGATTGAGAGCACCCACCAGAAAGGGCGATGCCGTGCCGGAGAGCTTCGAGGCCAGCTCCATGGCAGCGACCAATACTGCGGTCAGGCGTAGCGTTTTCATCAGTTTGCCAACTTGAAGGCGACGACTTGCATGATCCACGGCGCGCTTCCCGACAGCGGCGCAGTGGCCGAATAGTTACCGACGGCGGTCACGGTCTGATCCTCCAGGAGGTCACCGTACACTGGAGTATTCAGGCGCTGGGTATAGCTCGGTCCCGCACCCGAGGTGGACGCCTCCACATCGTTGGCCGCGATGAGAAGATCGTGTGCATTCGTGGTGGTCAGCGGGCCGGCGCTGCTGGTTGCGCTGGTACCTGTGTTGACGGCTGCGGCATCCAGCGGATTGCGTTGGGCGATGCCGCTGTATTCGGCTATACGCACATCGGGCGCGGTGGCAGCGCCATTCAAAGCAACCGTCACGTGATTTGCCCCGCCTGCAGCGTTGGCGATGTTTCGTGTGTAGTAAATGGCCTGACTCAACTGACCGGCTACCGTCGTGGGACCCGCGGCCAGGGTATAGAGGTTGCCGAGCGTGTCGGTCACGGAGGAAACGTGCGTGGTCGAATCACCCCAACTGACAATGACTACGTTCAGGTTGCCGGAGGTCTGCGGCTGCGGATAGGTGACGACGACGCAATTAGTGCAGGGGTTCTGGTTGTAGTTACTTTGGATGAATCCGACGGACGAGCCGCTGGCGCCTTTGAACGCGGCCATCTGCATGATCCAGGGGCCGCTGCCCGACAGCGGTGCGGTGGCGGTGTAGCTGCCGGCAGTGGTCACCACCTGATCTTCCAGAATATCGCCGAAGCCGGGTGTGTTCTGTCGTTGAGTAAATCCGGTCCCGGCCCCCGTGGTGAGGTTTTCCACGTCATTCGCGGCGATCAGCAGATCGAACGCGTTGACGGTCGTCATGGGTCCGCTGCTGCTCAGTGCGCTCGTACCCGTGTTGGCAATCACGACATCCAGCGGGCTTCTGGAGGTGATGCCGCTGTACTCCGCTATACGTACATCCGGGGTCGCAGGCAGTGCGTTGAAAGTCACGATGACATGGTTGGTCCCCGCCGCGGAGGCGAACAGGTTGCGGCTGTAGTAAATCGATTGGGAGAGATTCCCGGCGATGACACTTGGACCGACCGCCAATGTGTACGAGTTGCCCGCGGTATCGGTCACCGATGAAACCTGCGAGGTCGAGTCTCCCCATCCGACGATGACGACGTTCAGGTCCCCGACGGTCTGGGCCTGCGGATACGCCAGAACTACGCAGTTGACGCATTCGTCCTGGTTGTAGTTGGCCTGCACGAAATGATCACTGCCGCCCGAGGCGTTCTGTAGCGTCACCTGCAGTGTGCCGGTGGCGCCATTCTCGGGGGACACGACGACGGTGTAGTTGCCGACGGCGAGTGCTGGCAGGTTCAGTGTGGCATTACCGGTCGTGGATTGGGATGTCACGAGCGTTCCACTGGAGTCGTAGACGCTGATGTCCACCGGCGTGCTCGGGGGGGTCGTTGCGACGGATCCAACGGACAGTGTCAAAGGAGAGCCGCTGCCCGCGGAAGTGAAACCCATGACCGCATTTCCGCCTGGAGCAGTGATCTGCACGGTCTGTGCGGTCCCAGGCGTCAAATTGGCCGGCGCAAATGAGTTGATGCCAGTCAGGCTGCCGTTGGGGTCGTATTGAAGTCCAATACCACTTCCCGTTGCGGTCACAGCCTGAATGAGGCGGTTGGCGGCGTCGTGCGTGTAGAGAATGGGCACGTCCGCCCGGCTTGGGCCCGCTGTCGAGGCCAGCAGAACGGGAACCCACACCAGCAGGGGCCTGCGTGCAAGCCAGGAGTGCCGCAGAAGGGCAATTATATTGCGTGTCATCCCTGAGACCCTTTTTATGTGTACCGTTGGTCGATGAAAGTTGCTTTCACGGCGCGGGAGAAGTGATCTGGAATGTGATGAAGCCAATCAGCGGTCCATATTCATTGGCGCCCGTGAGCTGCGGGATCTGGTTCAGAATCAGTGTGTAGGTGTCGCTACTGAGCGGCGCCAGGATCCAGGACGCAGTCCCCGAATAGTTGTTCAGGCTGCACGGGCTGTTACAGACTGCGTTCATCTGCGGGCCCACGATGACCTGGCCTCTCGGGCCATAGAGCATTCCGTAGACGGATGGAACGTTGCCGTTGGTCTCGCTGACTGTAAGGTTGTAGCGCTGTCCGCCCACGAGAGTGATCGGAACTGCCCATCCCTGACCTGGCAACCCGGCGAAGATGGTACTGGAGGCTCCGTTGACGACCAATGGATCCGTCGCGAAGGGGTTAGAGAGCTGATAAGCCAGGGAACCGCCGCTGCCGCCCGTCTGGGTAACCAGCGCCGTGAAGGTCGTTCCGGCAGCGTAGGTCGGCAACGCCTTCAGATTGATGATGGTGTCGCCGAAGCAACCCGCGATAGAGCCGGGGATGTTGCACGCGAAAGTATAGGTGGGAGCGCCAACTGGAGGTTGCATCGTCGGTGTCAGGTTCAGTATTGAGCCATCGGGCGCGAAGACAGTCACCGTGAAACTGGAGATGTTGTTGCTCCCCCAGGTTTGCGGGGTGCCTTCCTGGACGGTCAACGTGACGAACTGGCCGGGCGAGCCGGTGAAAGTGATCAGTCCGCGCGCGGCTGGATTAGTCAGGAGCAGCAGGGGAGTACCGTCCGGGGAGACTGATCCGGCCACAGCGCTGATCACCGACAGTTGCAGGCTCGACGTGGTGTTGCTCGGGTTGATGAAGATCGTGTACGTGCCGGTAGCCGTCAGCTTCGGCAACTGCACACCTCGGGAACTGTTGCTGGGGGTCAGCGATGCGCTGACGATCTGCGCTCCGGTGTGATCGGACACTGAGACCGTGCCGGTAAACGAGCCACCAGCCGCCACGACCGTCAGGTACTGACCCGCTGTCCCGGCGAACGTGACAAACGCGCGTTGCCCCGAAGGGGAGAGACTCAAGGAGAGCGGCGAGCCGTCGACGGCGACCGTACCGGTCGTCGGACTGGCCAGCGAGAGTGTCATGTTACCCGTGTTGCTTCCCGGATCGACGACGATGGCGTAGGTGCCGGAGAGCGGCAGTTGAGGTAGCTGCAAACCCTGATTGGTGGAGCTGACGGTGGCCGACGTAAGCTGCGAGCCGTCGGGACTGAAGACCTTTACGGTCGCGCTGGAAATGGTGAGCGCGGTGACGCCGACGCTCAGGAGGTCTCCTGCGCTGGCGTCGAAGATCTGCAGTGAGGACTGTCCCGCGGTGGGTAAGGAAATCGTCGCAGGCGTCCCTACGGCGATACGACCCGTCGAGCCGATGGTGGCTGCCGTATAACCCGAGGGCGGGACGAAGAAATCGGCCGAGCTCACCGCCGTTCCACGAGGGTTCATGACGCGCAACTTTCCGGACCAGGCCTTCGCTGGAACGCGAGTCACGATCGTCGTGCCGGTCACGGCATCGGCGGATACCCAGGGGCCTGAGCCCATCTGCACCTTGTTATTTGCGATCACCGGGTCGAAGCCGCCGCCCGTGATAGTCAGATTCGTCCCCACAGAGGCGAGGGCGGGCGAGAATGCAGCAATCGTGGGCGGCGGAACGGTAGGTGAGACTACGAAGGGATCGGGGCTCTTTACAGTAACTGAGCCTGTCTGCACGCTGACCGTACCGGTTGTCGCGCCGTTGGGTATGAGGACGACCAGTTGCGTTTGAGTTGCAGAGATGACCGTGGCCGGTACGCCGTTGAAAGTAACCGTGTTGGCGCTGGTTATTGTCGAAAAACCCGCGCCGTTGATGGTCAACTGGGTGCCCGCGGCTCCCTGGTTGGAGGAGAAACCTGAGATGGCCAGGGTGCCCAGCGGGATGATCTGCTGAGAGCTGATGTTGCCGACGGAGTCGTACTGATAGACGACCGCCTGGCCGCCCGTGAGATCGCTCGCCTGAATGAGGCGTCCGAGGGCATCGTAGGCGTATACGATATTGCTGGCCTGTGCCTCGGGAAGCGGCAAGAGGGCAGACAACAAGAGAAGTGCTGCGTGGAGTGCGCCGCGGCGCGCCCTTGCGGGTACAACTTCTCCGGGGATCCCGCGATGCCGAACGATTCGGCACCACGCAGAGCTAAGCGTGTTCACATCCATGTGATTGTCTTTAGTATTCTTGTTACTAAGACTGATTCCCTGAGCCTTCGTTATACGGACCCGATGTTTCAGCGCAGTGAAGCTCTCGAGACATCGCAGCCATCTTTCCTCGACGGCTGCAGTTAGCATAGACTTACATCGGATGTTTGGTAATAGAACGTTGGTCTCGGTTTGATCGATCCATGGATGGAATGTGTATGTCCGGACGAGTGGGAGTAGCTGGTAGCATTGTCTGCCTGCTGCTGTCAGTGGGAGTCGCAGGCGCCGCGCAGTCTGACACCCGTCCAACCCGGGATCCGCTCCTGGGGCTTCCCCGGGCCGAGCTCGCGCAGCGGCCGCTCAATACGAGCCTTGCGCAGCTGGG
>Ga0307511_10000599_pt1 | contig 38674 bp, 36 predicted proteins | sample 13_EM_MG_FD_200266 | JGI IMG/M metagenome (GOLD analysis project Ga0307511, IMG submission 200266) | Populus trichocarpa ectomycorrhiza microbial communities from riparian zone in the Pacific Northwest, United States - 13_EM | ecosystem: Host-associated > Plants > Roots > Unclassified | place... | reverse complement strand
CCCTCTGCTCGAGATGCGGGAATAGCTCAGTTGGTAGAGCACGACCTTGCCAAGGTCGGGGTCGCGAGTTCGAGTCTCGTTTCCCGCTCCAATAATCACGTCTAAGTGTGGTACATCGCGCGTGGCTCATCGCGCCGTTGCGCCCTTCAGATCCAGCGTGTCGCCCGGAAACACGAAGTCAAAGAACGCGCGAGTTCTGGCGGTGAGATTTTGCGGCTCAGGACGGAGCAGGCTCGCGTCGGGGACCAGGACCTTGGCGTACATGGCCTCGTAAACCCGCTTCACGATTCCCGGCGCCACCATCTCCCGGTCGTAGCCCGGAGTGATGCCGATGAGTTGCCAGCCGGCAGCCTCCAGTGCCCGTTGCATGTGCGGAACCTTCAGGGTGGCCATGCCGTAGATGAGTCCGAATCCCATGTTCCGGGCCAGCGCCTCCATCAGTACGACGCCAGTACATCCGAGCTGCGCGCCTCGATGCGTCGGAGCGACGACGATGAGACTGCCATACAACGTCAGGGCTTCCTGATCCCGCTCGCAGCACACGAGCCCCGCGAGTTCGAGATTGCGCCTGAGCAAGACCACCACGATATCCTTTTCCGGTTCGTCGGCGAGCGAGACCTGTTCTTCAAAGAACTCAGCTCGCGTGTAGCCGCTCGCACTGCCTACAGTGATACCGGGAAACCACAACCTGATGAAGGCCACGACCTCCGCAATGTCGGAGCGCCGGAGCAGCTCGAAGCTATAGCCCTTGGGGAGCGGCACGTGGGCCGCTCTCATTTCTTCGACGGTCATCCACTTCATGGCGCAGCTCATGCGCTGTTCGCAGCGGTCAGTCCGAGTTCCACGGCGGCCTGTGTGCGCAGCGCGAATTTCTGCACTTTGCCTGTTACGGTCATCGGAAAGGCTTCGACGACCCGCACGTAGCGCGGGATCTTGTAGTGTGCGATCTGTCCGCGGCAGAACTCGTGGATTGACTGCGCATCGAGCTGCATGCCCGGTTTGAGAATGAGAAACGCACAGAGCTCCTCGCCGTATTTTGCATCGGGCACGCCGACGCACTGAACATCGAGCACTTTCGGGTGCCGATACAGAAACTCCTCCACCTCGCGGGGATAAATGTTCTCGCCGCCGCGGATCACCATATCTTTCGAGCGGCCGACGATTTTGCAGAAGCCCTCGTCGTCGAGAGTTGCGAGGTCTCCGGTATGCATCCAGCCGGCCGCGTCGATGGCCTTGCGGGTTTGATCCGGATCATTCCAGTAACCGAGCATGACCGAGTAGCCTCGTGTGAGAAGCTCACCGGTTTGGCCGCGAGGAACAACACGTCCTTCGGCGTCGACGATCTTGACTTCAACGTGAGGGTGCACCCGTCCGACCGTGGATACGCGGTGACTGACTGGGTCATCAAGCGCGCCCTGGAAGCTAGCCGGAGAAGTCTCCGTCATGCCATACGCAATCGTGATCTCTCGTATGTGCATGCGCTCGATGACTTGCTTCATCACTTCGATCGGGCAGGGTGAGCCCGCCATGATGCCCGTGCGGAGCGTCTGCAGGTCGTATTGTTTGAAGTGCGGATAGTCCAGTAACGCGATGAACATCGTTGGCACGCCGTGCAGGGCAGTGCACCGTTCGTGCTGAACCGCCTCGAGAACGGCTTTCGCGTCGAACCCTTCACCGGGATATACCATTGCCGCGCCGTGGGTGACACACGCGAGGTTCCCCAGCACCATGGCGAAACAGTGATAGAGCGGCAGCGGAATGCAGAGCCGATCGTTTTCCGTGAATCGCAATCCCTCGCCGATGAAGAAGCCGTTGTTGAGAATATTGTGATGGGTCAGCGTCGCGCCTTTAGGCAGACCGGTGGTGCCGGAGGTGAACTGGATGTTGATGGCATCGTCGAATTGCAGCTGCTCGCCCAGCATCGCGAGTTTCTCGAGCTCGGCCGCGCTGGCAGCAACGAGCAACTCGTCGAAATTCAGCATGCTGGGCGTTTTCTGCTCGCCGAGGCGAATGACAAACCGCAGATCGGGCAGTGATTTGGCTGTGAGATCACCGGGTGCGCAGCGGCTTATCTCTGGCGCCACGCTCCCGAGTATCTCCAGGTAGTCGCTGCTCTTGAAGCGCGGCGAGAGGATGAGGGCGCGACACTCCGCCTTTGCGAGGGCATATTCGAGCTCTGCACGTCGGTAAGCGGGATTGATGCTGACCAGCATCAATCCCGCTTTCGCAGTTGCGAACTGTGTTACCACCCATTCGGCGCAGTTCTGTGCCCAGATGCCGACACGGTCGCCGGGCTCGAGGCCGAGGCGCATGAGACTGGCCGCCACGTTGTCGACGTGTCGCTTCAATTCTGCATAAGACCACCGCACGTTCTGATGTCTCACTATGAGCGCGTCGCGCTGGGCGAAGCGCACGGCGTTGCTGTCGAACGCGGCCCCAATGGTGTCGCAGCGAAGCGGCGTGATGCATGCGCCGTGCAAGTAGCTCGGCTCGACTGACAACGCCGCGGTTCTCCGGCCGGCCAGGTCGGTCATGTTGTCATTGGGCGCCATGGTTGCTCCTGCATCGGTAACGTCACGCGCACGCGTTCCGTGCGCATTCGCGGACTCGACTCGAGGTCCGTCTATCTACGAGACGTATTTGCTGGGGGCGAGAGGACAACGCCTCTCATGGCGCCGGGTCCCGGTGGCGCAACACGGGGATCATGGGACTGAGCGTTGATTCGCTGGAAGATTGCAAGAAAGGGAACAGCGACATCGACGTGACACAAGGAACGGAGGTCAACTTTTCCGCTGCTGGGTGATCCAGTGCGAGCGGTCCTACGGACTTGATGCAGCCACTGGATGAGACTTCGGCGAATCGGCTGCGCGGGCAACGATTGCTCCGGAGATGAACAGCGCCACTGCGCTCGCCAACAGGAAGGCTGAAGTCAGCGGCGATTTCATAAAGCGATCCTGCCAATGTTGGAAACCATGGCGGATAGTGCACCACACGTTCACTTGTCAGAGGCTTGAGTCGGTCACAGATCGGCAGGGGGCCGCGGCGAGCGAGTCACGGATTGGTAGTGCTGCGTAGAGCCAGCGATCCCCAGCCCGCGTCGGGCGATGCAACTTCAGCGCTGTTGCTGCGCGGTATTGGCTCAGGCGCCGACCGGCGTGGATCAGTTTTTTTGGCGACGCTCCCTGCCGGCACCCTGTCGATCCTGCTCTACCACTGAGGTGCGGCACGCAGTTTCGGAGCCCCCGGCCAGGCTCGGGCCGGCAGCTCGGCGCGGCGCATGAGACGAGTGTCCGGGGCTTGCCTTTGTCCAGGTGGTCTGACAGATTATCTGACCAGTGGCTAGACCACTTTAGCGGCCTTGAACCGGGGCCCGGGGAGGGCATTTGTCTGCGAGCGGAGTACGGGTTCCTATGTTGTTCGCCTCTCGGCGGCGTTTCCTGCGGAGCGCCGCGGGAGCTTGCCTCGCGCTGCCTGCCACGCTTCTTTATGACCACACAGCGTTTGCGGCGGCTGATGCCGGCAAGCTGGGAGGGCCCGGAGGAGCACCCCAATCATGGACGGACGTGCGCAAGCTGGGTGCAACCGGCGACGGGAAGACCATTGACAGCAACGCCATCAATAAGGCGATCGATCACGTCGCCGCGCGCGGTGGTGGAGTAGTCCACTTTCCTGCAGGAACCTACGCCTGCTACACCATTCGTCTGAAGAGTCGCGTGGCCCTCCATCTCGATCCGGGGGCTACGATATTGGCGGCGTCCGTACCGCTCGAGGGGTTGGCGTTCGGCGGATACGACGCTGCCGAACCACAGGGTGCCTGGGAGCCCTACCAGGACTATGGCCATAACCATTGGCGCAACAGCCTCATCTGGGGCGAAGGCCTGCACGACATCGCGATATTCGGCAGGGGAATGATCTGGGGCAAGGGCCTCAGCCGCGGGGCCAACTCAGATAAGGATCTGCCCCGGTCTGACCGTCCTGGCGTCGGCAACAAGGCGATTGCGCTGAAGAACTGTCGCAACGTCCTGTTGCGGGACTTTTCCGTGCTGCAGGGAGGTTGGTTCGCCCTTCTTGCGACGGGTGTTGATAACCTGACTATCGACAATCTGCTGGTCGATACCAACCGTGATGGGTTCGATATCGATTGCTGCCGCAATGTACGCGTCAGCAATTGCACTGTGAATTCACCTTGGGATGACGGGATCTGTCCGAAGAGCTCCTTCGCGCTCGGGTATGCACGCGCGAGCGAGAACATCACGATCTCGGACTGCTATTTGACGGGCAACTACGAATTGGGCTCGGTAATCGATGGGACCTGGAAGCCCATGCCTCCGGAACACGCACGCCACGCAACAGGACGAATCAAGTGCGGCACGGAATCGAACGGCGGCTTCAAGAACATCACCATCTCCAACTGCGTGTTCGACCAGTCACGCGGCATTGCTCTCGAGGCGGTGGACGGCGCGAATTGCGAGGACATCACGATTACCGGCATCACCATGCGCAACACCTTTCATTGCCCATTGTTCCTGCGGCTCGGCCGGCGAATGCGCGGCCCTGCCGGTGCGGCCATTGGCACGCTTAGACGGGTGATAATCAGCAACATCACGAGCTACAACGCGTCGCCGCTGCCTTCCATCATTGCAGGCGTCGGCGGCCATCCGGTCGAGGACGTGAAGATCAGCGACGTCTTTCTGCAGCAGATCGGTGGAGGCTCGAGCGAACTCGCGGGACGTCAGCCGCCAGAGGAAGAGGCGACCTATCCAGAACCCACCATGTTCGGTGAATTACCGGCGAGTGGATTTTTCATCCGCAATGCTCGCAATGTTGAAATGAGCAACGTTGAGATCGAGACCGTGAACGCCGATGCGCGGCCTGCGTTTTGGCTGCAGGACGTCGAAGGAGCGGATTTTTTCCGCATGCGCTTCCCAGGGCGCGCTTACGCGCTGGATCGGGTGGCGAAGTTCCGTTCGTTCGGTTCTCGGTGGATGCCGGACGTCAGTTTCGACGATCTCCAGTCACGGACCATGTGAGTCGCCGCAGCGCGGGCACGGCTTTGCGAAGTACACGCAGGGAATTCTGTATCACCGCCGCGAGCAGCCTGTCAGGGGCTGCCGTCGCGTGGTGTCAAATTGCTGCCGCGAAAAATTCCGGAATTGATATTGCCGAAGTAGACCGGCCTCGAATCCTGCGCGCCGCGGCCCGGTATATACGCGAGCCTCCCGTCACCATAACGGCGTACCCGGCTGCGCGCAGCGCCGGCGGCAGGCACGACTACTTCTCCGAAGGAGACTACTGGTGGCCAGATCCAGATCACCCTGACGGGCCCTACATCCAACATGACGGGATGACCAATCCCGACAACTTCACTGCACATCGCCATGCCTTGATTCGACTCAGCGTGCAGATGCCGGCCTTGACAGCGGCCTGGTTGATCACCCGGAAGAGGGCGTATGCCGAACACGCCGCCCGCCATCTTCGCGCCTGGTTCCTGGATCCATCGACCTGGATGAATCCCAACCTGCAATACTCCCAGGCCATCCACGGCCGCTTCATAGGCCGAGGCATCGGCGTCATAGACACGATTCATCTCGTCGAAGTGGCGCGCGCAATCCCGGTCCTGCGCGGAGCATCGGTGTTATCGGCTGCCGAGCATGACCGGCTGCAGAACTGGTTCACCGACTACCTGGACTGGATGACCCATTCCAGCAACGGTATCGAAGAGCGGGAAGCGAAAAACAACCATGGCACGTGCTGGGTCATGCAGGTGGCGCAGTTTGCGCAGCTCACCTCGAATCAGCCAGTCCTCGAATACTGCCGCGAACGTTACAGAAGCACTCTGCTGCCCAACCAATTTGCGCCCGACGGCAGTTTCCAGCTGGAGCTGAGGCGCACGAAACCCTACAGCTATTGTCTCTTCAACCTGGACGCGATGGCGACCATCTGCCAGGTCCTGTCCTCGCCGACCGATGACTTGTGGAATTTCCGCCTCGCCGACGGCCGGGGTATGCAGACCGCCATGGCCTTCATGTATCCGTACATCGCCGACAAGCGTGCCTGGCCCCATCCAGCGGACGTGCAATACTTCGATCAGTTTCCAGTGCGGCAGCCCAGCCTGCTGTTCGCAGGCCTCGCCTATTCGGAGCCTCGCTACCTCTCGTTGTGGGGCAAGCTGAATCCCGATCCCGAGGTCGAGGAGGTCGTTCGCAACTATCCCATCCGCCAGCCCATACTCTGGGTGGCAGGGCAGCAACCCAAGCCCGTGGACCAACAGCGAACCAGCGCCGGCTGAGATTTCCTCTTGGCGGGTAGGATGAAGCAGTTGCGCATCATCACGTGGGCCGATTGCTCTCGGCCGGCATGCACTGCGCCAAGGTGGATGCGGTCGCACGCCTTCCTGTCTGCTGCTGTGGCCCGCGAATGACGTGGTTTAGGGGGTGGTCCAGGGCTTTGCGAGGCGCAGAGTGGTTCAGTCTGTGCTATGCCCCATTTTTTCTGTATTATCAGCGCCGGTGGGGCATTGGCGGAACTCATGCGAGCGCCAGCGCCGCGAGTTCGAGTCGCGTCCAGCTCCCGATTCTCGACCGGAAGCCCCGGCGGTCTGCCCGCCGGGGCTTCTTGATTTGTAAGGCTAGGTGGCAGAGTGGTCATGCAGCGGCCTGCAAAGCCGTCTACGCCGGTTCGATTCCGACCCTAGCCTCCAGTTGCCACCGAGACTAACCCGCATTTTCCAGCAGTGAGAGCGTAGAACGTGCCGCTGCGAGCGAATGCTCGCAACCGCAGGTCGGGGCCCGGAACGGCCCGTTCCGACTGGCTCCAGTGGAGATTTCCACTGGATACGCCTTTAACTCCTGCTTGGGTTTTGGCCTCGCCATCTTCACCACGAGCCGTCTGTCATATTCTCGAAAGTCACGAAGCTTAATGCCTGTTAGGCCGAGGCTTGTCGGTAAAGAAGAATCTGCCCGCTGGGAACGAGTTGGTTCAAGAGGTCAAAATCGCCGATGTTACGCGTTAGCACGGCACATCCAAGCTTGCGGGCCTGCAGATAGAGCAGAGCGTCATTCATGAGTTTCCGCTCGTGGCCCTGATTCTTAGGCAATTTTCGCAATCGGAAAGCCAGCCCAGCAAGCGTGCCGGCTGCCACCCAGGTGTCGTTCTCCGGGGTCTGCAGCCGGTGCGGCGGAATGTCCTCTGTGATGGTTTCTCGAAGTTCTCGGAGGACCGTTTTGGTGTCAGGGTGAGCCAGATCCAAACGTCCAAAAGTATGTGTCAGCTCCGCAAGTGACACGGCTGAATGGTTGCAGGTTCTCAATTGCAGCAATCGGTCCACTTCAGGAGGCGTCGCACCCTGCAGTAAATCGATGTAGACGGTCGTGTCCAGCAGTAACGGTCCGGCAACCAGGGGAGCGTCTTCTGCCCAAGGCAGCTGTTCGTCCGGTCGCGGAGGAGGGCACGCAGTTCGCTGCTGCGGCTTCAGCTGTCTCAGCGTGGCGTCGAGATTAAAAAACAAGATCTACGCCCTTGGGGATCTTTCCCTTCCGGCGTACGAACCTGCGGCCGAAATCGTCTTCCAGGACTAGGCGGGAGAGGGCGATCTCGAGGAGTTCCGTATCGGAAACGACGTGAGCGCGTTCTTTCGCTGCGCCGAGCAAAGCCGCCGAAATCCGGCCTGAGATTCGTGCGTCTTTGCGCGGACCCAAGAGTCCCGCTTCGCGGGCCTGATGGAGCGCGAGGGTGTTGCGGACTCGGACGCAAGTTCCTGAGAAGCTCAGACCCAGCGTTCAGCGAATCCGTTTCGGGTCACCTGGATTCATCGAGCTGCAGGAGGTCTTGATCGTCGCCGCGTCGGTCGCGGCGATCGTGAAAGCCGTCTGCGCGTCCCTCAACACGGCGAACGACTCTTACCGCAGGATTCAAAAGGGCATGACGGAGCACCGACTCGCCACGATCGATCTGAAAAACAAGGAGCTTGATCTCACCCAGCGTCAGCTCGAGTTCTGCCAGACAGAATCGAGGACACTGGCCAGAATCTTGGGCATGACTGACGGCCAGGAGGCAGTGCTGGATAAGAGGCTTGATTCCAACATTCTGAAGAGGTTAAGAATTCTTCTCGCAGTCTATCGCGGCGTTAAACCACTGGCCAGAAAGCAGGCAGACGGCAAGATCCAAATCACCGCCGAACGCAGCGATTCACTCGAGGCCGCGGCAGAACGGGACTGAATATTGCAATTTTTGCGCAGAATCAGCAGGCTACTATCAGTTATTAACTATTAGTAGGACACGCGATGCCGACCAGGGCTCAGTGTCTCTCTCCAAAAAAGTCAGTGTTTCCACGGCAGTCACCATCCGATTTCAGCAGACGGCCACAGTGGGTTTAGCCGCCCGGTTTTGGGCGGAGCGAGACCTGTTAAACTGCACAACATGTCGCCGACACTACCCATGCTGAGCACCGAGTATGCGTTCACGGCACGCGTATCGGTGGCGTCACCTGTCGTCATTGGTGATGGGCCCCACGGCTTGCGACGGTTCGTTGCACTCACGGGCGGTGTTGTTTCGGGTCCGCTGCTAACGGCCGAAATAATTCCCGGCAGTGGCGACTGGCAGGTCGTGAGAGCGGATGGCGTGCTCAGTGCTGAAGCGCGTTACACGCTCAAGACCCGCGAAGGCGTGCTCATTGCCTGTACCAACCGTGGAATTCGTCACGCGGCCCCCGACATCATGGCGAGACTCATGCGAGGCGAGTCGGTGCCGGCGGACTCCTATTACTTCCGCACGAGTGCGCAGTTCGAGGCGCCCATCGGCAGTGAATACGAGTGGATGAACCGTGCAATGTTTGTGGGCAAGGCCGAGCGGGAACCGGACATGGTGACCGTTCACTTTTTCCGTGTGCTCTAACGTTATGGGTCTGCGGGTGAGGACGGCCCCGCGTAAGATCGGCGGTGCCCAAGAGTTGGACAAGTCAAAGGCCAGCCGAGCGCGCTACGGGCCTTAGGCTTCGGTTAAGGCCGAAACGTGACCCGGTTCGATTCCGGCACCCGGGGTACGTCAGAGGCTACTTAAGTAATCCAGTGCTGCTGGCTGGGGTGCCCGAGCGGGCTCTATTGCGCCTCAGCGAGGAGTCCAGGTGTCATATGGAACATCCCGCGGGCGCGAATTATGCTGCTGTGTCGACGGCGTCCTGAGAGTTTATGGCGCTCACGTTGAACGGCTGTTGCGAGTGCGAGTCGGTGCGCCATCGAGGTTCACGATGCGTAGACATAGAAGCTCGAGGTCCTCCCTGGGAGAGATCCACCGTTATTTCCCCGAATGGGCGGATCGACCGGTCAGAGACGGCGTGCTATGGGAATCCGATCGCAATTCCTACTCAGCTGGCGGTTACGCTGAGGAATTTGGTTATGCCAGCCAGGCGGGCTTGCCTCCGCCGGCTAGACCGCTCATTGGCGATGCGGAACGCTCCGAGCAGTGGTGTAGCCAGACTGGGGCCCTTCATCCCGGCTATCCTGAGTGCTCCAAGCCGCTCGACCGCGACGCCCTTCGGCCCAGAGGCGCGCCGTTTTCAGGCGCGCAATCATCTGGCCCGGAATGCGTGCCGCCCACTCGCCCCAACGCGGATGAAATTCTCCGGCCCTGGGAGCGGGGGCCGGCTGATTTCCGCGTCATTCGGGTCGGGCAGGGCCACTCTGTCTCGACCCATGTTGGTTTCGTGAGGGAGTTCATATTGCTGTGGAAGGTCCTCGGCATCCGCCACCTTCCGAAGCCGCACCGCTTCTGACTAGCGCGCCCGCGGGCGGTGCTAATGAGGATATATCGTCAGCAGCTCGCGCAGGGCTGCCTCGCCACAGAGCCGGGTTATCGACGGCGCTTCGAACGTTGGGTCCCGGAGGCGATGACACCCGACCGTGAAGTGCCGGCGGTGCAAAGCTCCGCGCCCTCGCAAGGCGCCGACCGCCGCAGTGCCACGCGTCCCTGGAGCGGTGGGTTGGGCAAAGTTCCACTAACGGGGAATCAAACAAGACTCTGCAGCGCGCAGCGCTTCAGAGGTCTTCGTCTGCTACAGGCTCGTTCGCGCAGCAGCCGTCAGTTCGCGCGGGTGTTGGATAATCAGAGGATTGCTGACAGCCTCGACGAGCTCAAAACGCGAAGGCTTCGGTTCGCTTGTTCGAAGGACGTTCGGAACCACTGCAGAGCACAGCAACGACACTCGCCGGGCCGCTCAGGCGCATTCGCTGTGGGCATCAACTGCTTGCCAGGAGCGCGGATCCTCGGTGGCACCGTAGACGCGCACACAGTTGCGTCCGGCTCTCTTGGCGGCGTAGCAGGCGCGGTCGGCCGCCCCCAGCACCTCGGCGACGCTCCGGAGTGCACGCTCCTCAAGCACTACGCCGATACTGGCCCGCACGGTAAAGGTTCGTCCGCCCCAGGCGAATGTCAGCATTTCCACGGCACGGCGTACGCGTTCCGCAATGTGTAATGCCCCGCCGCTGTCGCAGGCGGGGAGGAGCAAACCGAATTCGTCGCCGCCCAGGCGCGCCAATAGATCACCCGCGCGCAGCTGTTCTTGTATGCAGGCTCCGATTCGGCGAAGCAGGTCGTCGCCCGCATGATGGCCGCAGGTATCGTTGACGGCCTTGAATTCATCCAGATCGATGAACATCACTGAAAAACCGGCTCGCGGGTCTGCGGACTCCAGCATCGAGTGCTCGAGCCGCCGCTCGAAGTGTGCTCGGTTCGGCAGGCCGGTGAGGGCGTCATGATCTGCCCGATGGCGCAACTGTTCCCAAAGGTGACGCTCTGCGGTGACGTCGCGCATGACCAGCACCATGCCAACAATCTCGCCGGCTAGATTGTGCAACGGAGCAGCGCGCTCCCCGATGGGCGCCTTGCTGTGGTCGCGGCGTATCAGCTCCGCGCCGTAAGTGCTTAGGCGCCGGACCTGTCCTCCGGTTAACACGGTACTGATCGCGTGACGAATCGCGGCAGCGTCGGTGTTGTCCGCCTGCACCACGCGAAAGACGCTCTCCAACGCCTGTCCTCGCGCCTCAGTGGCACTCCAACCGGTTAGACGCTCAGCCGCCGTATTGAGAAACTCAATGGTGCCGTGCCGGTCGGTGGAAATCACGGCATCACTGATCGAGCCCAACAGGACATGGGCCCGCTCTTGCTCAGCGAAAACCTGGCTCTCGGAGGCTTGGAGTGCCACGGCCATGGCGCCGGCACGCTGCACGAGGCGGCGCGACGCGACGTAGCCCGCCGCGAGCAGAATCGCAGTGCTCACTGCCAGGAATCCAAGGAGAAATGCGGTCAGCTTGCGCGCGTAGCCCGCTATTGAAGCAGCAATGCGCTGTTCGAGCTGCGCAAGGGGCCCGTGAACCCGCTGTACCCGTTGTGCCCAGTCATTGAGCTCGGCGGCGCTGGGGTCACCGCCGCCACGCAAGGCGATGTTCTCTTGTTTGAGCGAAACATACTGCGAGAACTGTTCATCGGCCTGCGCCCAGATGCGGAGCGGCTCTTCGGCAACTCCCAACAGCCCTGCCACGCGAAACAGCCAGATCATGCTCTGCACGTCGTCTGGGCTCAACGATGGCAGGCCGAGACGCAAAGCTACTTGGAGAAGAAAAACCCGCAGGCCTTGAAACCTTAGGCAGAGAGTTTGATTCATCTGCCGGCCCCTCGTGGGCCGGCCTTTTCTTGGGCCGCGGCCTCACCACCGTAGGAACCACGGACTTATTACGGCGCCTACCAGCGCGCACAACAGGATGACGCCGCCGTACCAAACTGTGACGAAGGGGAGCGAGCTGCCAGGAATGCAACACGAGAAGATGGCTGCGCCCGATGCCGCGGCGATTATTCCCGCAGTAGCGCCGCTCAGGGCGGGATGAGTAGGGGCGGCGCGGCGCAACACCCAGATGAGCGCCGCGAAGGGGGCGAGCGCGAAGAGTGGGATGCAAATCAGGCACATCGACCATTGTGGACTGAAAAGCATTGCATGCCACGCGGCCCGAGGAGACAACGTGAGTGCGATGAGGCCGGCAGACAGCAGCACCAGAAACACGAGCCCCATCAAGAGCAATGCCTTGTAGCCGGGCTCTCCGGGTCGCGCGACGGCAACGAGGAAGCGCGCACCGATGGCAACCAGGCTCAAAGTGAACAAGAACGAGACCGCCTGGATGCGAAGGGCGGCTGCGTCGAAGGCGTAAGTCGGAACGCCAAACAGGGCGAGCATCAGACAAACAGTTACGCCGATACCAACTGCGAGCGACAGCCACAGAGTCCTGCGCAGGTACGTGGCTTTGACAGGTTCGACCTGAATGCTGAGGAACTCAACAAGCTCGTCGGTCTTCATCGGGGGTTCCTTGGTTTGACCAGCAGTGACAACGCGCGCAGGCCGCGGTGCACAGAGACCTTGACGGCCGATGGCGAACTGCCAGAGCGTGCCGCGGCCTCATGCGTACTGAGTCCGTCGAGCTTGACGAGTTGAATCGTACGTCGGGTTTTGGCGGGCAGTCGTGCGAGCAGTCGTTCCAAATCAAGACCGCTCTCGACCGCACCGGTGTCATCCTCCACGAACAGGTCTACGTGCTCGTCAATCGGCACGTCTTTGCTGGACGCTTTAGTCCGGCGCAGGCTGTCAATCAGCCTGTATCGCGCAATTGCGTACACCCAGGGCGTGAGTGGCTGCGTTCGGTCATACGTATGCCTGCGTGTGTGGATCGCCATCAATGTCTCTTGAACCAGGTCTTCCGCATCGGCCTCGCCTCGGCCGATACGAGCCAACCTGCGCTTGAAATAGGCGCGCAGGTGGGAACTCAAACCCGTCAGAAGTGTGCGGTGCGCTCGAGCATCGCCATCGAGCCCGGCCAGCATCAGCGTGCGGAGATCCGTCTCGAGTGACCTTATATCCATCAGTTCGCTACATCCGGGCTGCCGGTTACAAGCTGCGGGGAATGTAACCGATTGGGCCGGTCGTGCGTATTGAGCTTTGTAGGCAGCAGCCCAGATCGCTGGAAAGACTGGGCAGCCAGTGCCGCAATCCATTCCGGAGGAATAACTCGTGAAAAAATCTGTTCTGACCATCCTGGTCCTGACCGCCCTTGGCGCCACGTTCGTAGCATCGGCCGCGGAGGATCGGCTGGCCGCGCAAAAGCGCTGCTTCCAGGCGCACGCTCAGCTGATGGAGAAACCTGGGCTCAAAACCCTCAGCGCCTGCTGGCGCGCGCATGGGTACCTGATGGGCTCTCGCTAAGTGCAGAAACGCTGGGATGCCGTGATGCGCAATTTCCCCCTCGTCCTGATGTGGCTAGGGGCTTGAACTGTGTTTCCGGCGTATAATCTAACAAGCCCCATATCGGGAGTAAGTATCTCGTGCGTCGGCGCGTAGCATTACTGCTTCTCTGGGTGGGCCTTCTCGGAACGGCTCTGCCAGCGCTGGCATGCCCGGCGGGCACGAGTGAATGCTGCCCTGCACAAGACCCCTCTAGCTGCAGTGGAAGCGCTGGAGTAGTCGGGATCACCGCTGCAGCCCTGTGCTGTAGCTCAGCGCCGATCCCCGCGTATGTGCTCTCCATCAGTGCTACTGATTCGCGTGCGCGCGCCTCGCTTCCTGGCTCGCCCGATGTGCTCACCGAAGATCGCTGGGCGCGGTTCCCAGCGGACTTCACCGCTGCTGGCGTTCCCTTCGGCGCAACAGCCGGGCACCGTGCAGATGCGCAGCTGACCTATCTGCGCACCGGGCGATTACGACTTTAGATTCCCGCCCGCGAAAGACCGCTTCGGCTTCAGTGTCGGGCGGATCATTCGTTCATTCAGATCACTCGATGTTGATCGTTCCTGGGCGGCGCACAAGCGCGCCGCTGTCGATCGACCTCCCGAGGCAATCAGACTTCTGACATGAGGGAATCACCATGAACCGTTTCACACACACTTCGACCAAGTTAGGCGCGGCCGCCGTGCTGGTAGGCTCGTATGTATTGACTTCCGCCGCCTTCGCGGTGCCTCCTGGCGTTACCATTTCGGGCACCGCGCCGGATCTACAGGGTAAGGCCGATTACTACGCGAGGGTGGCGGCCGACTATCGAGCGCGCATGCGTACTGACGAGAAACGCGCGATCATCTATTTTACGTTGGCCAATCGTTGGGATCAGAAGGCACAGCGCTACCATCTGGCCGCGGTCCAGGCCGCCGGTGAGCCGGTGTACCGGCGTTGATTGACAACCAAGGTCACCAGGGATCCGCGGAATGCATCGGGCCGGTGGACTTGCCGGCTCGGTGCACCCTGCCTGTCATGGTGATCGGATCTGGAAAGTGAGATGGCACGCACACACGAAGGAGTCCTCCTGGCACGGGAAGCCGGAGGGGTCACAATCGGGCGTACTATTGTCGCTGGCGGAGCGTTCCGGCTACCATGTCTTCGGATATGCGGGAAATCCATTTCCCCGTATGGCCGGTCTCAATACACATGCGCAGGCTTAGGCTACTGACAGTTCTCCTGACCTTGCTGACGCTGCCCGGTTACGGGCTGGCGGGAATCACGCACGTGCGTAGCTGCCAGGCGCAGATGAGAGCCTCCGATCGCGTCGTCATGGCCGGCGACTGCTGTCCAGGGAAGGCAGACCAGAACGCTCCGTGCAAGCGGTTCGGCGATGGCTCTGGCAAGAACGGATCCTGCAACCCTTGCAAAGCCGGTTATAACTGCAAAAGCCCGCAAACCTACGAACCAACCCACCTTGTGGCTATGGTCGTCACCCCCTCCCGAACGGTTTTGACCGCAAAGCCTCCCACGCTCATCGTTTCCCACAGTCCCAACGGACTGTGGCGACCGCCCCGGCTCATCTGAACGGCTCCTTGCCGGCTTGGCCGGCGCTCGCTCGAATCTAGGCTGACCTTAAGCCTGATGCGCGTGGGCTCCGCTGCCGCGCGCTCCTTGCGTGACTCGTCGTCACGCGAGCGGCGCGACCCTAAGAGTCTTCCATGCTGGGAATTCGCACCATGTTCAGATGCGTACTGTTGATCTGTTTTATTGCAGCTGCCGACCTCGCGGTCGCTGAGCCGCTCACTTTCGATGCGGCGCTTGAACTGGCGACTCGATCTTCACCCGACATCGCGGTGCAGACAGCGAGCGTCGAGGCCGCTCAATCCGCCTCGGTCGCCGCAGGAAGACTGCCTGATCCGAAGCTCACGGTCGGCGTCGAGAACTTTCCGGTCACAGGTGAGGAACGGGGGAGCCTGACTCGCGACTTCATGACCATGCGCAAGGTGGGGCTGATGCAGGACGTTCCCAACGGCGGCAAACGGGAGTCCCAAGCCGCCGCCGCGGTGGCCGATGCCGAACGGGCAAGAGCGCAACGGCGCGTGGGCATCCTGACGGTGCGCCGGGATACGGCCCTCGCTTGGCTCGCGCGTTATTACCTCGAGCGCCGCGGGGCGCTGTTTGATGAGTTGGACCGGGAAAATCAACTCTTCGGGCAGTCCGTTCAGGCGCAGTTCGCAGGCGGTCGCGGCATGCCGGCCGACGTCGTGGCTCCAAAGCAGGAAGCCGCCGAGATTGCAGATCGCCGCGACGAGCTTGCCAGTGAAATCGCCAAGTCCAAAGCGACCCTGAGGCGATGGACCGGCGCGGCCGGCGATGAGCTGCTTGCGGGGGATCCGCCGGCGCTGACCTTGGATGTCGAGCATCTTCGCGGTCACATCCACGAACACCCCGAGTTAGCGGTGTTTGTTCCCATGACACAGATGGCGCAAGCCCAGGTACATGAGGCGGAGGCCGCAAAGCGACCCGACTGGGGTGTGGAGCTGTCTTACGGTCGTCGCGGATCAGCCTTCAGCGACATGGTCTCCCTGCAGTTCACACTCGACCTGCCGTTGTTCGCCCGGACTCGGCAGGATCCGCAAATTGCTGCGAAGCGGCGGGAGCTCAACCGGGTCGAGTCGCAACGCGACGCCATGCTGCGCGACCATACCGAAGAGCTCGATGCCGAACTGGCCGAGTATGAGATGACCACGCGCCAACTCGCCCGCCTGCGGGAGGCTCATCTGCCGCTCGCGCAGCAGAAAGTCGATTACCAGTTCGCAAGCTATCGCGCCGGCAAAGCCGATCTGACCGCCGTGCTGAACGCACGCCGCGAACTGATCGACGAGCGGTTGAAGGACATCGAGCTCGACGGCAAGCGCGCCGCGACCGTCGCGAAGCTCTATTTCTTCTACGGCCCCGGTGCAACCGACCCCAAGGCGCTCTCTGTTGGGGAGGGCTCGCGATGAACGATGTGCCACGAACATTCCGGTCACAGATCGGACGAGTCCCCGTCCTCGCGTGGACCGGCCTGATTGTCGGTGTCGCAATACTGAGTGCCGCGGCTGGCTATTGGTTCGCCCGACACGGAGGCAGCCAGGCGGATGTCATGCATCCGGAGGTGGGGAGCAGCTCCGCAGCGCCTGGAGGTACCGATCGACAGGCGCTGTATTGGTACGACCCGATGGTGCCGAACCAACATTTCGACAAACCCGGCAAGTCCCCCTTCATGGACATGCAGTTGGTCCCGAAGTACGCCGACGAAGGCGGCGCCGGCGGCGGTGTCCAAATCAGTCCCAACATCGTGCAGAATCTGGGGCTACGGATTGTTCCCGTCGAGCTCGGCCGCTTCTCACAGCCAATCGAGGCCGTCGGCAACATCGGCTTTAACCAACGCAACGTTGCTGTCGTACAGAGTCGTACGAGTGGATTTGTTTCACGCGTCTACGACCGGGCACCAGCCGATGTGCTGCGTCGAGGCGCGCCGCTCGTCGATCTCCTCGTGCCGGAATGGGCGGGAGCGCAGGCGGAGTTTCTCGCTCTGGTGCGAAGCGGCGATCGCGATTTGATCGAGGCGGCCCGCCAGCGCTTGCTGTTGCTGGGAATGCCTGCAGACCTGATTGCTCGCATCGAAGCCGGTCACCAACAGCAGGCGACGATCACGATCGTTGCCCCGATCGCCGGCGCCATCGAATCCCTGGACGTTCGCGAGGGTATGACTGTCAGTGCCGGCGCCACACTGGCCAAGATCAACGGGCTGGAGACGGTGTGGCTGGAAGGCGCGATTCCAGAGGCTCAAAGCGCAGTGGTCGCACTCGGTCAGTCCGTGGAAGCGCAGTTGGCCGCCTATTTCGGCGAGACGGTCAAGGGTCGGGTCATCGCGATCCTCCCGGAGACGAGTGTTGAAACACGAACCACGCGGGTTCGGGTGGAGCTGCCGAATCCGAACCTGCGGCTGCGACCGGGGATGTTTGCCCAGCTGCGGCTGCACGCGGGCGATGACACACCGCGGCTGTGGGTTCCCTCGGAAGCGATCATCCGCACCGGTACGCGCAACCTGGTCATCGTTGCGGCGGACGCCAACCGGTTCGAACCCACGGAGTTGCAGATCGGTGCGGAAGCCGGCGGCAAGACGGTGGTTCTCTCAGGCCTCAAGGAAGGCCAGGACGTCGTCGCCTCAGGCCAGTTCTTGATCGATTCAGAGGCGAGCTTGCGGGGGGTGCTCGCACGGTTGAACAGCCCCGACGCAATGAACAACACCGGGGCCAAGGAAGCTGAGAACGCGCGGGACCTTCCGCAGGGCGCGATGGGTGAGAACGCCGCTCCCATGGCGTCCAGCAAGTCAATGAGCTCGCCGGCGACGATGCTGCACGAAGCCACTGGCAGGGTGGAGTCGATCACCGATCGCGAGATCGTGCTTTCACACGGTCCGGTGAAGTCCTTGGGATGGCCCGCCATGACCATGCCGTTCAAACTCGCACATCCCGACATGGCCGGTGCGCTCAAACCGGGCGACACGGTCCACTTCCAATTTCGACGGGCGGAGGATGGCTTCGCAATCGAGCGTTTGGAGAAGCGGGGGACCGAGCCATGATTGAGCACCTCATCCGCTGGTCGGTTCGCAATCGCTTTCTCGTGTTGCTGGCGGCGGTGTTTGTCGCAGCGTGGGGCATCTGGGCCGTGAAGACCACGCCGGTCGATGCGTTACCGGACTTATCGGACGTCCAGGTGATCCTGCGCACGAACTTTCCGGGACAAGCCCCCCAGATCGTGGAGAACCAGGTCACCTATCCCCTCACGACAACCATGTTGTCGGTCCCAGGGGCGAAGACGGTGCGCGGATTCTCCTTCTTCGGGGATTCCTTTGTCTATGTGTTGTTCGAAGATGGCACCGATCCGTACTGGGCGCGCTCCCGGGTGCTCGAGTATCTGAATCAGGTGGAGAGCCGGATGCCGGCGACGGCGAAGACCTCCCTGGGACCCGATGCCACTGGCGTCGGCTGGATTTTCGAGTATGCATTGATCGACCGCAGCGGCGGCCATGACTTGGGCCAGCTGCGAGCGTTACAGGATTGGTTCCTGAAATACGAGCTCAAGACCCTGCCGAACGTGGCCGAAGTGGCCAGCATCGGCGGCATGGTGAAGCAGTACCAGGTCGCGCTCGACCCCGCAAAGCTCGTGGCTTTCGGGATCCCGCACACCAAGATCATCCAGGCCATCCAACAGGCGAATCAGGAGACCGGGGGCTCGGTACTGGAGATGGGCGAGGCGGACTACATGGTGCGCGCCTCCGGCTACCTGAAGTCCTTGGATGATTTCCGGGCTATTCCACTTGGCGTCCGGGCTGGCGGCGTGCCCGTGCGATTGGGCGATGTGGCCAACATTCAGCTCGGGCCCGAGATGCGCCGGGGTGTTACGGAGCTGAATGGGGAGGGCGAGGTCGCGGGTGGCGTGGTGATCCTGCGCTCAGGCAAGAATGCCCGCACGGCGATCGATGCCGTGAAGGCAAAGCTTGCCGAGTTGCAAAAGAGTCTGCCGCACGGTGTGGAGATCGTCCCCACCTATGACCGCTCGCAGCTGATCGATCGGGCCGTGGAGAATCTGACCCACAAGTTGATCGAGGAATTCGCGGTAGTGGCCATCGTCTGCGGGTTGTTTCTGTGGCATCTGCGCTCGGCCGGGGTCGCCATCATCTCGCTGCCGCTCGGCATCCTCATCGCCTTCATCGTCATGCGCTACCAAGGCGTCAGCGCCAACATCATGTCCTTGGGGGGTGTGGCCATTGCCATCGGGGCGATGGTCGATGCCGCGGTGGTCATGATCGAGAACGCGCACAAGCGCGTCGAGGCGTGGACACACGCTCACCCGGGGCAGTCGCTGCAAGGGCAAGCGCACTGGCGCGTGATGACGGAGGCGGCCGTCGAGGTGGGTCCTGCGTTGTTCTTCAGCCTGCTGATCATCACGCTCTCCTTCATTCCGGTCTTCACGCTCGAGGCGCAGGAGGGCCGGCTGTTCGGTCCGCTGGCGCTGACCAAGACCTATGCGATGGCTGCTGCTGCGGGCCTGTCGGTCACGTTGGTACCCATCCTCATGGGGTACTGGATCCGCGGGAAAATTCCGGAAGAAACCCGCAACCCGCTCAACCGGGGGCTGATCCATCTGTACCGTCCGCTGCTCGACCGGGTGTTGCAGAAGCCGATTCTGACCATTGCGGTCGCAGGTCTTGCGCTGCTCTCGACTGCGTGGCCTTTGAGTCATCTAGGCGGAGAGTTCATGCCACCGCTGGAGGAAGGGGATCTGCTGTACATGCCCTCGGCGCTCCCTGGACTGTCTGCGGAGAAAGCTTCCGAACTGCTGCAATTGACCGACCGCCTGATCAAGACCGTCCCCGAAGTCGCGACTGTGTTCGGTAAAGCGGGCCGTGCCGAGACGGCCACCGATCCGGCACCGCTGGAAATGTTCGAGACGACGATCCAGTTCAAGCCGCGCGAGCAATGGCGCCCCGGGATGACGCCCGAAAAGCTGGTCGAGATACTCGATCAAACCGTGAAAGTGCCGGGCTTGGCCACCGTCTGGATACCACCGATCCGCAACCGGATCGACATGTTGGCAACGGGCATCAAGAGTCCCATCGGCGTCAAGGTATCCGGCACCAACCTCGCCGACATCGACCACGTGGCGCAGCAGGTCGAGCAGGTGGCGAAGCACGTTCGAGGCGTCAGTTCGGCGCTCGCCGAGCGGCTGACCGGCGGGCGTTACGTCGATATCGACATCGATCGCGCGGCGGCCTCCCGCTACGGACTCAACATCGCCGATGTGCAGTCGGTCATTGCCTCGGCCGTGGGCGGCGAGACGATCGGCGAGACCGTCGAGGGACTCGCGCGCTTTCCGATCAGCGTGCGTTATCCACGAGAACTGCGCGATTCCATCGAGAATCTGCGGCAGCTTCCCATTCTCACCGACATGGGCCAGCAGATCACCCTCGGTACCGTCGCGCGGTTGAAGATCAGCGAAGGACCGCCGATGTTGAAAAGCGAGAATGCACGTCCTTCCGGCTGGATCTACATCGACGTGCGCGGGCGTGATCTGGCCTCCACCGTGGAGGAGCTGCGGACGGCGGTTGCGCGACAAGTGCCCTTGAAGGCCGGCATGAGTATCGCGTATTCAGGGCAATTCGAGTACCTGGAGCGCGCCAATGCGCGCCTGAAGCTGGTCGTCCCGGCGACTCTGCTCATCATCTTCGTGCTGTTGTATCTGACATTCCGGCGCATTGACGAAGCGGCCCTCATCATGGGCACTCTGCCGTTCGCTTTGACCGGTGGCGTGTGGTTCCTCTACCTGCAGGGCTACAACCTCTCCATTGCCACCGGAGTCGGTTTCATCGCGCTCGCCGGCGTGGCGGCTGAATTCGGTGTCGTCATGTTGCTGTACCTAAAACACGCGGCAGCCGAACGCCAGGAAGAAGGGCTCGATTTGGTGCCGGATGTCCTGGACGACGCCATCCGCCACGGCGCGGTGCTGCGGGTCAGGCCGAAAGCCATGACAGTCGCGGTGATCGTCGCGGGTCTGCTGCCGATCTTCTGGGGCCATGGGACCGGCTCGGAAGTGATGAGCCGCATAGCCGCTCCGATGGTGGGCGGTATGATCACCGCACCGTTGCTGTCGATGTTCGTGATCCCGGCAGCGTACAGGCTCATGCGAGTGAGGCGGCGCGAAGCCCGCCCTGTGCGAGCTGATAGTCTGACATGAGAGTCAACTGCTCATGTCGCGGCCGTTCAATCTCAAGACGGAGGTTATTCCCATGTTTAGCCGATATTCTTTAATCGCTCTCGCTCTGCTTGCCTTGGCAGCCTGCACGCGGACACCAGAAACCTCTGCGAACGGCCACGACCAGGTGACCGTCTTCAAGAACGAGAGCTGCGGCTGCTGCAAACTGTGGGTGCGCCACTTGCAGAATGCCGGCTTCGCAGTGGAGGTCCACGACATCAACAACCTCGGGCCGACTAAAGAGCGGGTTGGAATTCCCGTCGCAATGGGTGCGTGTCATACCGCCGAGGTCGGCGGCTACTTCGTGGAGGGTCACGTACCGGCTGAGGACATCAAGCGTCTGCTGCGCGAGCGGCCCGATGCGAAAGGTTTGACCGTTCCGGGAATGCCGGCCGGCTCACCGGGGATGGAAGTCCCTTCAGGTCAGTCTCAACCGTATGATGTGTATCTCGTATCAAAGGACGGCACGACGTCAGTCTACGCGCACCACGGTGGCTGAAGCGTGCGGCGTCAGAGTTGGACCGTACGTTCTGCGTGCGCGTCGCCTTGATCGCTCGCGCATGGATGGCGATTCCGACACGGAAAATTACGATCATGCGGTCAACGGCAGGTAGCGTGCATCTCTTCGCAGACCAGCTCGCACTAGTCGCAACCGGTTGCGGGGGCCGCAGTACCGTGTGGCACAGCCACCACCGGTTGCGGTTGCAATTCTCCCAAGCCCCTCGAAATGGGCTTTTTGGGTCAAATGTTCCATGGCACGTGCTTTGCAGAAAGGCACTCCATGAGCAACATAGATCAACTCGTATGGGCCGCAACCGCGCGAAGTCGCGCCATCACGCACTCGACTGCTGGTTTCGTAGCCGTGCTCCTTTTCGCGCTGACTGCGCCGCCGGCGCAAACTCAAGTCATCCTAAATGGGATGCCGATCAGCGCCACCATCGAGGCCTACGGAAACGCGACGGCTGGCGTAGTCCGCGAGGTGGCATCAATCCGCGGGCAGACGCCAGATGCCGTATCGTTCGACGGTGCTGCTCGGGTATTAGCAAGGCTCGCCACTCTGAATGGCCCGAATATAGGCCTGCGAGTCGTGGCGGAGGCTTCCAACCACGACGCTCGTGTGAGCGAAGTGAGTATCTTGCTGTTTGGGTCCGCCGGACGGCTGGAAATCGGCAAGCGGATGGGCTTGCCGGACGTCTTGACCGGATACGCTCCCAACAGCTTCACGTTCACGACCGCCGAATTTGGCCCGCCGACGGGGAGGACGCTCGATCCAGGCGGTGGCCTGCAAACGCAGTTCCTACGAGCTGCCGCGCGCGCGCGCCTAGAGCCCCTTGGAAGCCGCGGCGTGACGGCATCGCTGTTCAACGACGAATCAACCAAGATCCTGTATGTCCTGCCCAAACACAATGGCTGGTTGGGAGGGGTGTCGTTCGCCACCGATGCCGAGGATTCCCGATTCGACCGGCTGGCGCAGATCGGGCTCGTGCACGAAAGCTACTGGCAACAGAACGTCTGGCGCTGGGGCGGCACCTATGCGCATGCGCGCGCAAATCAAACAGGCAATGGCGCCGGCCTGAGGGATCTCAATTCTGTGAGCTTCGGCACGAGTGTGACGCTCGACGACTCTCTCGATATCGGACTCTCCGCGAGCTATGACGGACAGAGCGGCACCTCCCGCATCGCCTCCGACAACCGCGCCTCCCCGGCATGGGGAGCAACGGTCAGCCTCAATTACAACACCGGGCCCTGGACGATCGGCGGTTACTACCAGCACGCGCGGGCGTCGGCATCCGGGAATCAAGCGGGAAGCGATCGGCTGAGCGCATTTGAGCTCGGGGCGTCCTATCGATTCACGACCCGGCTGCGACTCTATGGCGCCTGGTTTCTGTACGACCTGACGAATGATCGGCGCGGCAGTGATCCGATTGCCGGCAGCGCCAGCGTCTTCACGCTTGGATTGCGCGCCACGCTTTGACTTCATTGAAGATCAACCACCCGGCAATGAACCCACGACCCTGAGGACACTGGAGACCTTCCCGATGAATACTTCTGCCGACGAGGCCCGCGCTGCACTGATTGCAGCGGCAGTGCTCTCCCTATTTTCCACCGCGGCATCTGCGCAGGTGCATCCCGAGAAGCCAACCTACAAGTACGAGAAGTGCTTTGGCGTCGCACGAGCTGGAATGAACGATTGCTTCTTCGGCTCCAATTCCTGCGCCGGAACGCCCGCCAAGGATAATGACCCGCGCTCCTGGATTTATGTGCCGCAGGGCACGTGCAAGAAGATCGCGGGCGGCACGCTCGAACCCCCGAAATGAGGGCCGTCCTGTTTCGCTTTGACTGCGTCGGGCGATCGCCCGAATCGGTAGCGGATATTTCGCTTGAATCAAACTTCTGACATGAGGGAATTACCATGAACCGTTTCACACAAACGCTGATCAAGGTCGGAGCCATCGCCACGTTGGCTGCAGGCTCCTATGCGTTACCGGCTCTGGCGCTCGCGGCGGCTCCGAGCAACGCGGTCACGATCACTTCGGCGGACATTCGGGCAAAGGCCGATCACTACGCGAAGGTGGCCGCCGACTATCGAGCCCGCATGCGTACTGACGAAAAACGCGCGATCATATATTTTACGTTGGCCAACCGTTGGGATCAGAAGGCGCAGCGTTACCATCTGGCCGCGTTAGCCGCCGCCGGAACACCACCCCGACTCTGATCTCATCGAGCCCGTATGGGAGTCGAGACGGGCTCAGAGATGCAGGACGGGTTTGTTGACCAAGCTGGGGTCGCGCCGCTACTTGGTGCCCGGCGACGGGAACGCAACGTGGAGTGGCCACCGCCTTGGTGAGCAGGCGGGCGGCGAGGAGATCCAGCGTTGGTACGAGGATTGGCGGACCCTCATTGCGAAGGGCGGTTAACCGCGGCGGAGCTGCGGAGCTGCCCCGAAGACCGCTGGCGAGCAAAATTCTCTTGTACACCGAAAATCCTCCCCCTCAGCGCGGCCGTGCGATCTGTCCGGATCACCGAGCGAGAGGGCGGAGGCGTCGTGCCGAAGGGCCTGCCGCACCGATTCGATCGGTGGGTAGGCATCATCAGCCGTGCGGGCGGTTCGTGGAGGTATGCCATCTCCGGACGCGTGCTAAGTAGGCATCGTACGAGGTTTTCGCACCTTGCGTCATGTCGTATCGCAACATGCGATACGAGAACCCTAAAGGCCGTGGTGACTGACTGCGGCACCTGTCATCAGGCAAATGCTTCCAGCGCCCGCGGCGTTCTCGTGCTCCACGGAAATTCCCAACATCATGCAGTCGTTGGGGTTTGCGGGCCACGGTACTCGCATCCACTCGTGCACGTTTCGTGGATGGTGATCCTGGTCAGCCCGGGCAGCGCGAACCGAAGGCGCTGCCAAATCCATTCGGCCAGCACTTCGCTTGTTGGATTTTCCAGACCAGCGACCTCATTCAGATGGCGGTGATCCAACTGGTCGAAGACAGGGGTAAACGCCTCAGTGAGGTCGGCGAAATCACACACCCAACCCTGGACGGGGTCGACGGGACCGGCGACGTGGACGACGACACGGAACGAATGTCCGTGCAGCCTCGAGCACTTGTGGCCGGCCGGAACGTTGGGTAGCCGGTGGGCCGCCTCGATCCGAAATTCCTTGAAAATCTCGATTTCACTCATGAATCGGACGATACAGGAATGGTGCTGGAAGTCACCCTCGCGAGCGGCGACAGTGAGGGGCTTCAATCGCTGCTTGCGCGTCGATATTGTCATGGTAATGCTATTACCATTGATACACCGCACGGGGGATGTCACGATGCAGCTACAATATGCAGCACGTACCCAAGCAATCGACATTGCTGTGTCAACAGCGAATGGGATCGCCGCCCGGTTGTATCGGGGCCGATCGAGCGCAGTGTCGAATTCACTGCCGGCGCCGGGTACGTCGCCGCGTGGGTGGCGACAATGACTGATCCTCTCAGCCTCGACATCAGCGCAATTCTTGCGCGACTCCCGCACCGCCACCCCTTTCTTCTCGTTGACCGGGTGCTTGAAATTCACCCGGGACAAAGCATCCGCGCCCTGAAGAACGTGACTTACAACGAGCCGTTTTTTACCGGGCATTTCCCGTCCCGCCCCCTAATGCCCGGCGTGATCGTCATCGAAGCGTTGGCTCAGACCGCGGGCATCCTGTCCTTCGTGACCGCCGGCGTGCTTCCTCAAGAGACCACACGCTTTTATATTGAGGGGCTAGACAGAGCTCGTTTTCGCAAGCCGGTTGTGCCGGGCGATCAGCTGCTGCTCTGCGCGCAGCTTGAGCGCAGCGTCCAATCCACGCTGTACTTTTCGACCCGTGCGCTCGTTGGGGACAATGAGGTCGCAAGCGCTGAGCTGATGATGGTCGCGCAGGCGACCGATAAGTAGGCGACACGCACCGGCGGGGCGATGTTGCACGCGAAGCTTGGGTGACAGCGGGACCCGCGCCGCGGCGTGCGGCGGGGGTCCAAGCGTAACGACCGCGCGTCGTCGCTATACCGGAGCGCGCAGAGTCGCCACCGTGGGCGAACGCGTCATTTTCCGCACATAACGAGGAAAGTTCAGGCCGAAGCGCTCCTCGAGTTCGAGAGCGAGGCGCTCGCGCCGCGCCCAATTGCGCACGGCGTTATCGGTACGAAAGGCCAACACAATGAGATTGCCGTCCTCACGGACGGGCAGCGCGATCACCCGTTTGCCGAATACGCCCCGGATTCTGGCGAATTGATCGGCGCGCTCACAGGCATCGCCGTGGATGTTCGTGACCAGCACGCCGCCGAGCGTCAGACGACGCCGGGCATTGAGATAGAACTGCGCAGAGGCGAGTCCGGGCGCTGCGCCGTGACAGTCGTAGGTATCGACGAGGATCACGCCCTGTCGTGGACCGTGGAGTGCCACATACCGGATGCCGTCCCCTTGGAGAACGCGAAATCGTTCATCGTCCGCGGGTACGCGGAATTCTTCGCGCAACGCCATGACATGGGGATCGATCTCGACAGCCGTAATCGTTGCAGAAGGCAGGTGCCGATAACAGAACTTGGCCAACGAGCCGCCGCCAAGTCCCAGAATGAGTATGCGACGCGGCCGTGGATTGAACAGCAGAAAGGCCATCATTTTGCGGGTGTAACGCAGGCACAGGGCGTCCGGATCATCGCAACGCATGAGACTCTGGACCTTATCGAGGTCGAAGTGCAGAAAGCGCAGCGCACCACAGTCCAGGATAAAAGGCTTGTCGTAGGTGCCGTCTAACAGCTGCCGGCTGAGTTCGGGCCCGTAGCTACCCGCCGGCTCCCGGAGCAATACGCGGCTGTTCGGCAGCGGAAACGGCGCCGGCATCTCGAGCAACTCGCATTTGCGGGTCATCTTGACTCTCGCCAGAGCCAATTGCTTTGCGGCGGAGAGGTTGTCGCCGGCACTACGCCGCGTCATGCTGCACGCGCAGTGTCAACAGTTCGAGTTTGAGTCGTAAGGGCCGGGGCAGACGGTCCTTGAGCTTCTCGAACCACTCGGCGTGTTGTTCGAGCTCGGCCTGCCAGGCCGCGACGTCGACGCGGGTCAACGCTGCGAACTCGGCTTCGGTCATGTGCAAGCCGCGCCAGTCGAGATCCTCGAACCGCGGCATCCACCCGAGGTCCGTTTCCGCAGCGCCTGCGCGGCCTCGAACCCGCTCGACGATCCACTTCAGTACACGCATGTTGTCGCCAAACCCCGGCCACAAGAATTCACCCGCCTCATTCCGACGGAACCAGTTGACGCAGAAGATGTGCGGTTTCTCCGAACCGGCGTGTCCCATCCGGATCCAATGATCGAAGTAATCGCCCATGTGATAGCCGCAGAAAGGCAGCATGGCGAAGGGGTCGCGGCGCACGACACCTTGCTTGCCGACCGCGGCCGCCGTCGTTTCCGAACCGAGCGTCGCGGCCATGTAGACGCCCGAGACCCAGTTGAACGCCTCATACACCAACGGGACTGTCGTTCGGCGGCGGCCACCGAAGATGAACGCCGAGAGCGGGACCCCCTGTGGGTTCTCCCAGTTGGGGTCGATCGAGGGACACTGGCTGGCGGGTGCAGTAAAGCGCGAGTTCGGGTGCGCAGCCGTGCGGCCCGTCTGCCGGGCGATCTCGGGAGTCCAGTCCTGACCCGTCCAGTCGATCAGGTGCGCTGGCGGCTCCTTCGACATGCCTTCCCACCAGACGTCCCCATCATCGGTCAGCGCCACGTTGGTAAAGATCACGTTATTTTTGAGTGTGGCCATGGCGTTGTAGTTGGTCTGCTCGGAGGTTCCGGGCGCCACGCCGAAGAAGCCTGCCTCGGGATTGATGGCATAAAAACGACCATCGCGTCCTGGTTTGATCCACGCGATGTCATCGCCCACCGTGTAGATTTTCCAGCCATTGAAGGATTGCGGCGGGATGAGCATTGCGAAATTCGTCTTGCCGCAGGCGGACGGGAAGGCCGCCGCGACATACGTCTTCTCGCCGGACGGGGCTTCCACCCCGAGGATCAACATGTGTTCGGCCAGCCACCCCTGCTCGCGTGCCATGCTCGAGGCAATGCGCAGTGCGAGGCACTTCTTGCCGAGCAGCGCGTTGCCGCCATAGCCTGAGCCGAACGACCAGATCTCACGGGTCTCGGGGTAGTGCACGATGTACTTGGTGGGATTGCACGGCCAGCGACTGTCTTTCTGGCCTTGCGCGAGCGGTGCCCCGACGGAATGCACACACGGCACGAACTCGCTGTCGTGGCCCAGCGCGTTCAACACTTCGCGTCCCATGCGTGTCATCGTGCGCATGTTGATGACAACGTAGGGGCTGTCGGTGATTTCAACCCCGATGTGCGCGATCGGGCTGCCGATGGGCCCCATCGAGAAAGGGATCACGTACATCGTGCGGCCCCGCATGCACCCTTTGAACAGCGCGCCTAAGGTTTTGCGCATGATCGCGGGGTCCTCCCAGTTATTCGTCGGCCCCGCGTCAGCCTGCTGTGCGGAGCAGATGTAAGTGCGTTCCTCCACGCGCGCCACATCGGTCGGGTCCGAACAGGCGAGATACGAGTTGCCGCGCTTGGCCGGATTGAGCTTGATGAGCATGCCGGAGGCGACCATCTCTGCGCACAGGCGGTCGTATTCTTCCTGGGAGCCGTCGGCCCAGTAGATCCGATCGGGTTGCGTGAGCGTGGCGATCTCGGCGACCCACTGGCGCAGGCGCTCATGTTGGATGTGCGCGGGGGTAGGCTTTCGTATCGTTGGACGGTTGGACATGGCTGATACTTCTCCGGAAGATTCGGTAGGACGCAGTTCGGTGTGCCGCAAGCGCTATCAGACGAATACGGGCTGCCAGCGACGCAACTTCCGGTTGAGCGCGATCCGCCGTATGTATCTCGGGAAATCCAGGCCAAATTTCCGCTTGAGACCGGGCGCCGCGACCTCCAGCTGCTCCCAGTCGATCTCGGGGCGACGTTCCTTGAATGCAAACACGATCAGATTGCCGTCCGGTCTTACCTGCAGCGTCATGATTTCATCTCCAAAAACCGCGCGTATCTTTCCGACGTGCGCGGCGCAGCCGTGCAGATCGCCGCACACATTGGCGACGAACACGCCTCCACCGGAGAGGCAGCGGTGGGCGTCCTGGTAGAATTGGATCGCGTCGAGTTCCGGGGCGACGCCATCGCGATCGCAGGCGTCCGCCAGGATCACGTCCTTCGACCGCCCGAGGCGCGCCAAGTAGGCCGCGCCATCCGCACAGATCACGCGAAAGCGATCATCGTCCGCAGGGATGCGGAATTCTTCGCGCAGCGCAATGACATCGGGATTCACCTCGACGGCCGTGACCGCGGTGTAGGGCAGACGCCGGTAGCAGAATTTCGCCAGCGAGCCGCCGCCCAAGCCGAGCAACAGGATGCGCGCGGGTGTGCGATTGAAGAGCAGGAACGCCATCATCTTGCGTGTGTAGGCCAAGATCAGCCTGTCCGGATGCTCCCGGTGCATCGCACTCTGTACCGTGAAGAGATCAAATTGCAGTCGCCGTTGGAGACCACTGTCGATGATGAACGGCTTGGCGTAGGTCCTGTCGAACAGACGCTCCCACAGGGACTTCTGGCAACTGTTCAGCGGTTCCAACAGGCGCAGCGTGTGGTGTTGTTCCGGGAATGGACTCTCCATCGCCAGCAGTTGCGGCGTTTCCCCACTCACGGCTGTTCACCAGTACCTGCCGTCACCGATGCGGGGGAGCGCGAGAGAGCGGCGAGAATGCCCTGGAGAATTCGGGTTGGGCTCGGGGGACAACCCGATACGGCGACGTCGACCGGGATGACGTTCGACACGCGCCCGCAACTGGCGTAGCTCTCGCCAAAAATGCCGCCGGTGCAGCCACAGTCGCCGATGGCGACTACGAGCTTGGGATCAGGCGTGGCCTCATACGTCCGGAGCAACGCCACCTCCATGTGTTTCGACACCGGGCCCGTGACCAACAACAGATCGGCGTGGCGGGGACTTGCGACAAACCGAATACCCAGTCCCTCCAGGTTGTAGAGGGGATTGTTGAGGGCGTGGATCTCGAGCTCGCAGCCGTTGCAGGAGCCTGCGTCGATGTGCCGGATGCACAGGGCACGGCCAAGGACGGCACGAATGTGGTCTTGTAGACCGTCGCCAAGGCGCAAGCTTTCATCCGCCTGCGGCGGCGGCTCGGAGACGATACCGATCGCGGCAATCTGGCGCAGCGTTTTCAACATAAGAGTGTGCTACAGGTCATGGCCACTGTAGGAAAGGTTGAAGGACTTGTTGATGAGCGGGAAGTCCGGGACGATATTGCCGATGATGGCATGCTCGAGCACGGGCCAGTTCTGCCAGGAGGGGTCGTGCGGGTGACAGCGGCGGATTGTCCCGGCGGGGCCGGCTTCGAGCGCGATCCACACCGGCCCGCGCCAGCCCTCGATCAACCCGGCACCGACCGTACCGTTAGCAGGTACGTGCAGCGGTGTACGGTGCGGTCCCGTTGGCAACGCGCCGAGAATCCGCTCGATGAGACGACACGATTCGTGCAGCTCATCGAAGCGAACTGCGACGCGCGCGGCGACATCCCCCTCGCGGCGCACAATTTTTCTCACCGGTAAATGCGCGTACGGCTCGCAGGGCAAGTCGCTGCGAAGGTCGAAGGCTTGGGCGCTTGCGCGACCGGCGAGCCCGGTGAGCCCCAGTCGTGCGGCGAGTTCGGGCGTGACCGTGCCCGCGCCCGTGAAACGATCACGTACACCCTCGTGCTCGTCGTAGATCGTGCGTAGCGTGAGCACCTCGTGCTCGATCTCGCGCAGGCACCTGCGAAGCAGCGGCATACCCATTCGCGTGAGGTCGCGCTGCGTGCCGCCCGGTACGACGGCGTCCATTAGATAACGCTGCCCGAACGCCTCCTGGCTGGCGCGCAGGAGCTGTTCCTTCAAACGGGAGAACTGTGCAAGGCCAAAGGCAAATCCGGCATCGTTGCCGAGCGCGCCGAGGTCACCGAGATGATTGGCAACGCGCTCGAGCTCGAGGTACAGCGCGCGCAGCCACGCAGCGCGCGGGGGAATCTCGGTGTTCGCCATGCCCTCGAGTGCCTGGCAGTACGCCCAGGAGAACGCCACGGCTGAGTCTCCCGATACGCGCGCGGCCAGCCGGTGCGCCTCGAGAATTGGCAGTTGCGTGAAGCGCAGTTCGATGCCCTTGTGCACGTAGCCCAAGTGCTCCTCGAGCCTCAACACCTTCTCGCCCACCACCGAGAAGCGAAAGTGCCCGGGCTCAATGGTGCCAGCGTGCACCGGGCCGACTGCGATCTCATGGACGCCGTCGCCCTCGACGCGTACAAACGAATAGGCATCGATGACCAACTCCCCAGCTACGCCCACCGGCCAGGTATCGATCAGTGGCCGATAGCCTTGTGGCCACGCGGCGTGCCGCAGCCACGGGCGAGTATCAGGAGCCGCGGAACGTACTCCTGACAGGTCGGCGACTGCACGCTGCATGCGTGCAGCGGCGGGGAACAGATCCTCGATTGCCGGGTAGGGCGTCTCAGGATCTGAGATCGGCAGCGCCAGCACGAGCCCTCCAGGCTCGGCCACAAATGCCGCGTGAATCATTGCCCCTGAGCGCTCATCGCCGCTTGCCCAGAGTGTCACGAGTCTCCCGCCAGCAGCGGCCACATCCTCGGCGACCTGCCGCCATTGCTCGCGTGAGACCGTCAGAGCGCGCAATCCCGGGGCGCCGGGTTGCGCTTCGCTGACCTCGAACCACGCGTGGAGAGCCATCTCACTCGCCTCCAATCAGGCGCGCCGCCGCGCGATACCAGTCCGCGAGGTAAGGTGGCACGTAAATGCCCAGCATGAGAACAATGGCCAGATGGGCGAACACGGGCAGGAGCGCGGGCGGGTGCGGCAGGCGCTTGGCGGTCGTCTCACCAAACACCATGGGCTGTACACGGCCGAAGATCGCCGCGAAGGCAACACCCAGTGCCGTGAGCAGAATCGGCGTGGCCCAGGGCTGTTCTCGCATCGCGGTGGTCAGGATCAGGAACTCGCTCGCAAAGACCCCGAAGGGCGGCATGCCGAGGATTGCGAGCGACCCCATCATGAGGCCCCAGCCGATCGTGGGGCTCAGCGTGATGAGGCCGCGAATGTTCTCCATGAGCTGCGAGCCCGCCTTTTGCGCCGCGTGCCCCACCGCAAAGAAGATCGCTGATTTCGTGAGCGAGTGGACGGTCATGTGCAGGAGCGCCGCGAAGTTGGCCACCGGCCCGCCCATTCCGAAGGCAAAGGTGATGATCCCCATGTGCTCGATCGAGGAGTAGGCAAACAGCCGCTTGATGTCGCGCTGGCGCCAGAGGAGGAACGCGGCCAACACGACCGAGAGCAGCCCGAAGCTCATGAGCATCTGCGAGGGGAGTTGCGAATGTAGAGAACCCTCGACGAGTACTTTGCATCGCACGACCGCGTAGATGGCGACATTGAGCAGCAGCCCCGACAGGACCGCGGAGATGGGGGTCGGGCCTTCCGCATGGGCATCTGGCAGCCAATTGTGCAGTGGGGCGAGCCCGACCTTCGTGCCATAACCGACCAGGAGGAACACGAATGCCAGGCCCAGCACGGTGGGCTCGAGTTGCCCTTTCACCGCATTCAGGTGCGTCCACAGGAGCGCCGTGACCCCTTCCGCACCCAACACTTTCTCTGCGGCAAAGTACAGCAGAATCGTGCCGAAAAGCGCTTGGGCGATCCCGACGCCACAGAGGATGAAGTACTTCCATCCGGCTTCCAGGCTCGCCGGCGTGCGGTACAGCGTGACCAGCAGTACGGTAGAGAGGGTGGCCGCTTCCATCGCGACCCACACCAGCCCCATGTTGTTGGTTGTGAGGGCAATCAGCATTGTGGTCATGAACAGCTGATACATGCTGTGGTACAGGCGCAGTCGTGGCGCGCTCAATCGCCCGTGATCCATCTCCACACGCATGTACGGGCGCGAGAAGAGTGATGTCGTAAGTCCTACCAGCGCGGTCAACGTCACGAGAAATACGTTGAAGGGGTCGATGAAGAACTGCTCGTGCGCCACCACGAGGGGGCCTTCGCTCACGACGCGCACGGTGAGCGCGCATGCGGCGAGGAATGTGACGAGGCTGACCGCGACATTCAACTCGGGGGCCCAACGCCGCGCGCCAAAGATACCCAGGGCCAGCGCACCGCAGAGGGGAGCACCGAGTAACAGGAGGAACTCCACTTATCGACTCTCCTTTTGCGCGGGCATTCGCCTGCTCACCGTCGATCCTGCGACGTATGCGTCGCATCCCTCGCGGGGCCCCCGTGCAACGCTTGCGTTGCACCCTCGAGGGAACCAGTCGGGTCCAGGGACGGGGTCTCGTTGGCCGAGTACTGGGCCTCGTAGAGTGGCTGGCTCTCCTTGAGCGATTCCAGATGATGCAAGTCGAGACTGTCGAACTGCTCGCGGATCTGGAAGAAGAAGACACCGAGGACCAACACGGCGACGAGCACATCGAGTGCCACGCCAAACTCAACGATCATCGGCATGCCGTAGGTAGCGCTCATCGCGCCGAAGAACAGTCCGTTCTCCATCGACAGAAAGCCCACCACCTGTGACATCGCCTTGCGGCGCGTAATCATCGTGACGAAGGACAGCAGGATCACGGCAACGGCGATGCCGATGGCGCTGCGCGTGGCGGTGTTCGCGAGCGCGGAGATGGGCTGCGCCAGGCCGAAGGCAAAGACCACAACCACGAGCCCGACGAGCATCGTGCCCGAGATGTTGAGTAGCGGCTCGGTATCCCAGTAGACATGCAGGCGGCGGATGAGCCGGTGCAGGAGCCAGGGCAAAAGCACGACTTTGAGCGCAAGCGTCAGGGCCGCCGACAGATACAGGTGGTGCTCGCCGGTGCGCCAAGCGAGCAGGATCGTCGCGACGAACAACAACGAGCCTTGGATTGCGAGCAGGTTGACGAGCGTCACGATCCGGCGCTGTGCGAGCATCGCAAAGGACAACAACAGCAACAGCGCGGCACACAGGTTCAGCAGCTGCAGGTCAATGGGCATTGTGGCCATAGGGATCAGGCTCCCAGGAGCAGATGCACGAGCAGACCCAGCACGGCAAAGAGAAAGGCGACGGCGAGAAACTCCGGGGCGCGAAAGACGCGCAACTTGGCCGAGATCGTCTCGATGAAGGCGAGCCCCGTGCCGGTCACCGCAAGTTTGACGGCAAGCAGCGGAACGGAGGCCAGGAGGGCGACTGGACCGCTTTCACGCGTCGAGACGCCCCAGGGGATGAAGAGCGCAAAGCCGATACACGCATAGTTGAAGAGTTTGAGAGCAGCCGCCCACTCCATGAGCGCGAGATGGCGCGCGGAGTACTCGAGCACCATCGCCTCATGAATCATAGTGAGCTCGAGATGCGTCGCCGGATTGTCGATGGGAATGCGCGCGTTCTCAGCGAGCAATACCAGGGTGAACGCGATGGCCGTGAACGCGAGACTCGGATACAGCGCCAGCGTCTGTGTGGCGAGATTCTCGGTGATGGCCGGGAGTGCGGTGGTTGTGGAGATCATCGAGGCGACGAAGATGACCATCAGCAGAGCGGGCTCTGCTAGGAACCCCACCATCATCTCGCGACGGGCACCGAGTGTGCCGAAGGCGGTGCCGATGTCCATCGCTGCGAGCGACAGGAAGACGCGTGCCGTGGCCAGCAGGCCCACCAGTGCGATGGCGTCAGCGGCGATGGTGAAGGGCAGGCGCGTGCCCATCGAGGGAATGATGCCGGCGGCGACCACCATCGCACCAAACACGATGTAGGGCGCCACGCGGAACAGTGGGGATGCGCTCTCGGCGATCACTGCATCCTTATGAAACAGTTTGCGAATACCGCGGTACGGCAGCCAGATGCTGGGCGCACGCCGGTTCTGCAGCCACGCGCGGCATTGGTTGACCCAACCCAGAAAGAGCGGGGCCGCCGTGAGTGCTGCGATCAACTCGAGCACCTGGGTCAGAATCTCGATCGTCGTCATAACATAAGCGCCAAGAGGACGATGAGCGTGACGAAGCTATAGAGGAGATAGGTTGCGATGCGACCCTGTTGTACCCACGCGAACGCGTCTGCGACGCGTTGGACGAGCGTGCCGAGCGGCACGTACAGGCCCTGCCAGATTCGGTCACCGACCGTCACGCGGTAGCGCGGTGCAGGGTCGAACGGCGAAGGTAGTTCGCGCTTCATTGCGAAGAAGGCCCCGAAAATGTTGCGGATCGGCTGCCCGAAGCCTTCGGCCGTGTCCTGCATGCGCGCGTTCAAGCCTCCAAAACCGCAATCCCAGGCGGCAGCGCGCCGCACGCGGTGGTGATAGAAGCGCCGCACCGCGAGAATGGTCAGCAGGACGACTGCCGCCAACGCAATGAAAAAAACAGGTGCGGAATAGGAGGCACGCCGGCCCGGCAATGGCACGAGCAGCCACCACGGAGCGGTCGTGCTAGGCAGCGAGGAACCACTCAACTGCGTGACCACGGTGCGCAGGCCGCCGATGACGTAGGTCGGCAGCAACCCTAACGCGAAGCAACCGACAGCGAGCCAGATGAGGCCGATGCGCTCGAGCACGCCTGCATCGTGCGCGCGGGCGAGCGCCGGCTCGCGCGGTTGGCCGAGGAAAATCACCCCGAAAAACTTGACCATGACGTAGCCGGCGAGCGCGGCAGAGAGCGCGACGAGTGCGGCGCCGAGCGGCAGCATCATGTTGACAAAGGTCCTGGGCACTTCGTGCGCGAACAGAAATGCCTGCAAGAGAAGCCACTCGGACACGAAGCCGTTGAGGGGCGGGAGCCCGGCCATGGCGAGCGCTCCGACGAGCGTGAGCCAGGCGACCCACGGCATGCGATGGATCAGGCCGCCCAGGCGCCCGAGATTGCGCTCACCGGTGGAGTGCAGAACCGCGCCCGTGCCGAGAAACAGCAGACTCTTCATGAATGCGTGGTTGAGGCTGTGATAGAGCGCGGCGATCAGCGCCAGTGCGCTGAGCGAGGGCATACCGACGCCGTGGAACACGACGGCAAGCCCGATGCCGGTAAAGATGATGCCGAGGTTTTCGATCGAGGACCAGGCGAGCAGCCGCTTCATGTCGGTCTGGGCCGCGGCAAATACCACGCCGTAGAGCGCGCTGAAGAGCCCGAAGGCGAGCAGCACGAGGCCCCACCACCAGTCTGGCTTTCCCAACAGATCGAAGGTGACGCGCAGCACGCCGTAGACGGCCGTCTTCAACATGACGCCGCTCATGAGTGCCGAGACGGGTGAGGGGGCCGCGGGATGCGCCTCGGGAAGCCACACGTGCAGGGGCACGAGCCCCGCTTTTGCCCCGAAGCCAAACAGCGCGAGCAAGAAGGCGATGGCCGCCCAGTGGGGCGCGAGATGGGCGTTGCGCATCGCATCGAAAGTGAACTGCCAGCTCCCACCCTGCATCACCCCGAAGCTCAGGAGAATTGCGATCGCCCCGACGTGGGCAATCAGCAGGTACAGAAAGCCCGCCCGGCGGATCTCCGGGATCGCGTGCTGAGTGGTTACGAGGAAGTAGGACGAGAGCGCCATGGTTTCCCACGCCACCATGAACGCGTACGCGTCATCCGCGAGCAGCACGAACCCCATGCTGGCCAGAAACAGGTGGTACTGCAGGCACATCAGGCCCGGCGGGGTCCCGTGGCCGCGGCGGAAGTAGCCGGCGGCGAAGACGGAAATGCCGGCCGAGGCGGCGCCGAGCAGCAGGAGAAACAGGCTCGTGAGCGCGTCGCGCCGCACGTGCATAGGTAGGTCGGGCAATCCGACCCGCAGGACAGCCTGCTCCGAGGGCGCCCCGAGGCTCGTCGCGGCCACCACGGCGAGGGCCAAGCCACAGAGGGCCCCGAGCGGGAAGAGCGTCCGCCCGACAAACAGAAGGCTCGTCGGACGCAGCAGACCTGCGAGTCCGATGAAACCCCATAGAGCGATGAGCCCCAGGCAGGCGCTCAAGGGTGAGTGGATAAATGGCATCGCAGAGGGTGCTACTCCGATACGTGTTCGATTATAATGGTAGTCAACGTACCCTGTCGCATACTTAAGGACGGCCGTGGCTCTCGAAGATCGCACCGCACGACTGACGATCCTCATCGATCCGCGCAAGAAGGCTGTCTTCGAGCGCCTGTGCGCCGAGGAGGATGCGACGCCTTCCCAGGTCGTGCGCCGACTCATTCGGCGCTACATCGAGGAGCGCACGGGGAAGCCCTGGACACCGCCCGATGAGGCGTCGAAGCGAACCACGCGAGGCAACGCCCGGCGCGTCGGGAGGTCGTGAGGCGCCCGCGCGAGGGGTTGCGCCAGGGCAACGCGCGCTTGCATTGAGCCGGACTCCCGTCGGAGCAGGCCACAGGATTGGGATGACGCTGTCGCGAGATGCGGATTCCGGAACACTGGCGCGAAGCGTGCCGGTGCCGATCGTGTTATTCGTGTCTCGCCTGAATACAGCGGCCTCGATCATGGCGGAAGCGATTCTGAGGCATCTTGCACGGGAGCGTTTGCGCGTCGCGAGCGCCGGAGCGTCTGGCATCCCCTGTGCTGTGAATCCCTATGCGATCGAATGTCTACAGGCCCACGGCATCGCGACGACGGGACTGCGAAGCAAGGGGTGTGATGGGTTCCTGGGTGCTTATCGGCCACCCATTCGCTTCCTCATCACTCTAGGCGAAGTTGGAAGATCGAAGGTGAATTGGGATCGGGGTACGCTTCGACCGACGAAGGCGCATTGGGGCATGCCGGACCCGACGGCGGTCGTGGGTCGTGAAATCGACATTCGAACGGCGTTCGAAGCAGCGTTTGCCACGCTCGATGTGCGCATTCGCAAGTTTCTCTCCTTACCGCTCGAACTGCTCAATGGTCGAACGCTCAAACTGGAACTCGAGCGGATCGGCGAGGCACCCATGACCAGCCACGAAAATGAGTGACACGCAAACACGCGAAACTCAGCCACTGGCGGGCACAGGCTACAGGCTCAACACAGGAGCGAAGTCATATGCTGGAGCGCTCGCGACCCCTGTCTCCGTTTCTGCACTACCGGTGGCAGTACACCAACACGTTGTCGATCCTCCATCGGGCGAGCGGGATCCTTCTCACATACGGCTTCGGGCTGCTTGTGTATTGGCTCACAGCCCTTGCTAACGGTCCCGAGGCGTATACCCGCGCCTCGCGGGTGCTCTCACATCCCTCATTCAAGGTGCTCCTCGCGTTAGGGCTGCTCGCATTCGCCTATCACCTCTGCAACGGAATCCGGCATCTGCTGTGGGATGCCGGATTCGGGCTCGAACGGCGCGAAGCACGCCGCAGCGGCTGGGCCGTCGTCATGGCCACGGTCTTGATCGTCGTGCTCGTCGGCTGCGTCGTCTTCTTGGGTTCCGGAGATGTTTCATGAGACGCAGCAGCGCACTCGGCCGCGTGTTGGGCAACGGCTCGGCGAAGCACGGGGTGGATCACTGGTGGGGGCAGCGTATCACCGCCATGGCGCTCGTGCCGCTGGGTGTTTGGTTTGGGGTCTCTTTGCTGTTGCTCCCGCGGTTCGATTACGCAACTCTCACGCAGTGGATAAATCACGGTTGGAACGCCGTGCTGCTCGTCACACTCATCCTCGTCATCGCGCAGCATTCATACCTCGGCGTTCGGGTTGTGGTGGAAGACTACGTACATCCTCCGGGCGTACGGATGGTGACATTGCTCGTGCTCCAGTTCGCCCACGTGCTCATTGCCGTGATGGGCGTGTTGGCGGTTCTCAAAGTCGCGCTGGGAAACGCTACGTTCGGAGACAGTGTATGAGCGCCTATCCGCTGGTGGACCACACGTACGACGTCGTCATCGTGGGTGCCGGAGGCGCAGGCCTGCGGGCGACATTGGGTCTTGCAGAAGCGGGACTTGCGACCGCCTGCCTCACGAAAGTATTTCCGACCCGTAGCCACACGGTCGCTGCGCAGGGAGGGATCAGCGCAGCCCTTGGCAACATGGGGGAAGACGACTGGCGCTTCCATTTCTATGACACGATCAAGGGGTCCGACTGGCTGGGGGACCAG
>Ga0307511_10000598_pt1 | contig 38677 bp, 36 predicted proteins | sample 13_EM_MG_FD_200266 | JGI IMG/M metagenome (GOLD analysis project Ga0307511, IMG submission 200266) | Populus trichocarpa ectomycorrhiza microbial communities from riparian zone in the Pacific Northwest, United States - 13_EM | ecosystem: Host-associated > Plants > Roots > Unclassified | place... | reverse complement strand
GCCGGACAACGCCGTGCCGTCCTGGCTCGGCGCGAAGTCGTCCATCGTCAGCACCCAGCCGGACTCCACCGGCGCCGTGCCGTCGGCCGCCACCCGTAGCGCCGGCGGGGTGCGGTGCTGCGAGGGCCAGTTCGTCCAGCCGGTCACCTGCGGGCGGTGCGCGCTGGTCGTGCCGTACACCTGGAACCCGTTGAGCCCCAACGGGTTCGACGTGGAGCGGGCGAAGGAGGTGAACCGCACCCAGCGCGCCGTCGCCGGCGCGGACAGCGGGATCGTGTTCACCGCGCCATTGCCCGCAGCCGTGCTGTAGACCGTGGTCCACACCTCGCCGTCGGTCGACACGTCCAGCGCGTACGACGTCGAGTAGCTGGTCAGGATCTCCAGGCCGGTGGTCTGGTTGCGGGACTTGCTGAAGTCGAAGGCCGGGTCGCCGGGCTTGGCGTCGAAGGTCAGCACGATCTTGCTGACCTGGCACTGGCCCTGGAGATCCACCACCATCCACTGCGGATCGCCCTGCGTCGCCCGCCAGCCCGAGCCGCGCAGGCCCACCTCGGCCACGCCGTCCACCGCGAACGAGCCCGCGGTCGCCGCGTAGTCCGTGGACGAGACCGTCACCGGCCGGAACACCGCCAGGTCCGACGGAGCCGAGGCATCGGTGCTGTCCGGCGCCGCGGCCGCCTCGGCGGGCAACGCCGCCGCCAGCCCGAACCCCGCGAGCAGAGTGACCCCGGTCGACAGGAATCCCCTTCTCGACACCCCGTCCGCCTCGTGCGCCATGCCTGTCTCCCGATCCCGTCGCGACGTTGACAACGTTGCCAAGACCCTGCTTGAGGGCCGTGACAGTGTCAAGAAGACAAGCAGGACAGGAAATCCAGCCACCGACAACGTTGTCGGAATGGCTGGATTCGGGTGGCTGTTCGACCCGTGTGGAGAGGGCTCAGTTCGCCGCCGACGGCTCCACCGGCTTGGTCATCTCCGGCGGCCGCGGGAAGAACTTGACCAGCTCGCTCATCCAGGCGGTCGGATGGATGGCCGTCGCCGCGCCGCCCGGCAGGGCCCGAGCCTTGCGGATGCCCTCGATCAGCGCCGCGGTGGCGGTTTTTGTGTTGTAGCGGTCCTCGATCCACTGCCGGCCGGCCCGGCGGACCTCGTCTTGGCCCGGCAGGTCGAGCAGCTCCAGCGCCCGGTCGGCCAGCGCCGCCGTCTCCAGCTCCGGAACCCGCCACGCCGAGGGGGACTCGAACAGCTCCGGCACTCCGCCGGCGTAGCCGGCGACCAGGCAGCCGCTGGCCATCGCCTCGGCCGGCGGCAGGCCGAAGCCCTCGCCCTCCGGCGCGCCCAGCGCCACGAAAACCGACGTCTCCGACAGCACCCGCGCCACCTCCTCGTGCGGGACGCCGCTGATGTCGTACAGCTCCACACCCTTCGACCGCGGGTCCGCCCGCAACAGCCGGCGCAGCAACGTGCTCTCGATCGGACGCTTCCGCGGCATCCACGCGATGCGCCGCACCCGGTTCTCGGCCGGCCGGAACAGCTCCGTGTCCACCACGTTCGGCACCAGGTGCGACTCCACGTCCGGCAGGGCGCGGCCCAGCATCGCCACCGCCGCCTCCGAGATCGCCCACAGCGCCGCCGGCGTCGACCACCCCGGGTACGGGTCGAGATCCGGGCAGGTCAGGAAGTTCAGGTACTGGTTCTGCGAGTAGATCACCTTGTGCCCGCCCGGCGCCGGGTCGCGGCCCTCGATCACGCTCACCTCGGGCAGCACCAGCACGTCGTCCTCGTCCAGCTCCAGGTTCAGGCCCGACAACGTCGGCACGTCGTCGTCGAACCACGTGTAGCGAAACCCCGGCGTCGGCGTCCACCGGTACGCCTGCACCCCCGCCTCCCGCAGCAGCCCCACCTGCTGGCTCAGCACCCGGATGCCCCCGAGCGGGAACTGAATCTCGAACGCCGCATAGACAACTCGGCCCGACACCGCGCCTCCCCAGTAATTCAACAATCGGTGAACACCACCATATGAGCCCGGCTCGCCCGCAACCACCTTGCGGGACAAAGACTGCCCGAAGGAACGGGACTGGCGGGCAAAGCCCGGTCAGGCCAGGGAACGGAACAGGCGGGCGGTGGGGGTGCCGGGGTCGGCGGTGATGAACACGACCTGCTGGTCGTCGTCGGGCACGGTGAGGATGTCGCAGTTGACGCGGAGCGGGCCGTGGGCGGGGTGGTCGAGGGTCTTGCTGCGGTGGCCGGGGGTGCGGACGGGGTTGGTGTCCCAGATGCGCCGGAACTCGTCGCTGGCGCGGAGATCGGCGAGCAGGCGGGACAGGCGAGGATCGCCGGGGTAGCGGGCGGCGGCGGCGCGGAGGCGGGCGACGGCGATCTCGCCGAACTCCTCGGCGCCGGTGGTGCGGGTCCGGTCGGGGGCGAGGAACCGGCGGCGGGCCAGGTTGGGCGCCTGGCGCATGTCCCCGAGCAGGGCGGCGGCCAGGGGGTTCCAGGCAATGATCTCGTACGTGGCGTCGGTGACGACGGCGCCGGCCTCGGGGATGCGGCGGAGCAGGTCGGCGACGTAAGGGCGGACCTGGCGGGCGGGCCCGGGCGGCGGGGCGGGGGTGGTGTCGGCGAGCCGGAACAGGTGGCGGCGCTCGGCCGGCGGCAGGCGCAGCGCGTCGGCGATGGAGTCGAGGATGCGCGGCGACGGCCGCGGCCCGCGGGCCTGTTCGAGCCGGGCGTAGTAGTCGACGGACATGGTGGCCAGGCCGGCGACCTCCTCGCGGCGCAGGCCGGGCGTGCGGCGGCGGCCACCGGCGGGCAGCCCGACGTCGGCGGGCCGCAGCCCGCGGCGGCGGTCGCGCAGGAACCGGGCCAGCTCTTCCCTCGGCATGGTATCGATTGTGCCTGGTTACGGTCCGACGCTGCGGGCATCGTCGACGGCATGAACCAAACCACGGCACTGGTGACGGGCGCCAACAAGGGCATCGGCAAGGAGATCGCACGGCAGCTGGCCGACAAGGGCCTGACCGTGCTGGTCGGCTCGCGGGACGCGGAGCGGGGCAAGCGGGCGGTCGAGGAGATCGGCGGCGACAGCCGGCTGCTCGTGCTGGACGTGACCGACGAGCACAGCATCGCCGCCGCGGCGGCCCAGGTGGACGCGCTCGACGTGCTGGTGAACAACGCCGGCATCCTGGTCAACGGCGACAAGCCGGTCGACGCGGACGTGGCCTCGTTCCGCCGCACGTACGAGACGAACGTGTTCGGGGTGCTGGCGGTGACCAACGCCTTCCTGCCGGCGCTGCGGCGGTCCGCGCATCCCCGCATCGTCAACATCTCCAGCGGCACGGGTTCGCTGACCTGGAGCACGGCTGGGCAGTTCCCGCACGGCACGGGGGCCGCGTACCGGTCGTCGAAGACGGCGCTGAACGCGCTGACCGTCTTCTACGCGCAATCGCTTGCGGAGTTCAAGGTCAACGCCCTGGCCCCCGGACTGCGGCGGACGGATCTCAACGAGCGGGCCGCGAGCGCCGACGGCGATCCGGCCGAGGCCGCCGCGGGCGCGGTGCGGCTGGCGCTGCTGCCCGACGACGGCCCCACCGGCGAGTTCGTGTCCTGGGACGGCTCGCCGGCGCCGTGGTGACTCACGTCAGCTGGCGTGATCCGTCGCGGTAGAAGAAGAGCGCGCCATGCCCGATTGGGACACGATGTGGCACGGTGGCGTCGTGGCCTACGACGTGCTGTTCGAGCCAGTGCCGATCGGGCCGGTCATCGCCCGCAACCGGTTCTTCCAGGTGCCGCACTGCAATGGCATGGGCTACCGCGATCCCTCGGCCGAGGCGGCGATGCGCGGCGTGAAGGCCGAGGGCGGCTGGGCGGTGGTGTGCACGGAGGAGACGGAGATCGACCCGTCCAGCGACCTGACGCCGTCGATCGAGCTGCGGCTGTGGGATGACCGGGATGTGCCGGCGGTGGCCCGGATCGCCGACCGGATCCACGAACACGGCGCCCTGGCCGGCATCGAGCTCGTCCACAATGGACTGCACGCGGCCAACCTGACCAGTCGGATCCCGCCGATGGGGCCGAGCGCGCTGCCGGTGGTGGGCAGCAATCATCCCGTGCAGGCGCGGGCGATGACCCTGGCCGACATCGCGGCGCTGCGGGAGATGCACCGGGCGGCGGTTCGCCGGGCGCTGTCGGCCGGCTACGACCTGATCTACGTCTACGCCGGGCACGGCTATTGCCTGCTGGAGCATTTCCTTTCGCCGCAATACAATCAGCGTGCCGATGGCTATGGTGGCAGCCTGTGGAACCGAGCCCGACTGCTGCGCGAGGTGCTGGCCGACACCCGTGAGCTGTGTGCCGGCCGGGCGGCGGTGGCGTGTCGGCTGGGCGTGGGCGGCGGGGTCGAGGAGACGGCCTTGTCGGCGGCGGAGACCCGGGAGGTCGTGCACGAACTCCGCGACCTGCCGGACCTGTGGGACTTCGTGGCCGGGCCATGGTCGGCCGACTCCAACACCTCCCGGTTCGGGCCAGAGGGTGAGCAGGAACGGGCCGTCCATGGGCTGAAGTCGTTGACTGACAAGCCGGTTGTCGGTGTCGGCCGGTTCACCTCGCCGGACGCCATGGTCCGGCAGATCCGTGCCGGCGTGCTGGACTTCATCGGCGCGGCCCGGCCGTCGATCGCCGATCCGTTCCTGCCGGCCAAGATCCGGGACGGGCGGCTGGACGAGATCCGGGAATGCATCGGCTGCAACATCTGTGTGTCCGGGGATCACACGCAGTCGCCGATCCGCTGCACCCAGAACCCCAGCATGGGCGAGGAGTGGCGGCGGGGTTGGCATCCGGAACGATTACGCCCCAAAGGTTCCGATGCCAGCGTGCTGGTCGTCGGCGCCGGGCCGGCCGGCCTGGAGGCGGCTGTGTCGTTGGGGCGCCGGGGATATCGCGTCACGCTGACCGAGCGCTCCCGGATGCTTGGCGGCCGGGTCCGACGCGAGGCCGCCCTGCCCGGGTTGGCGGCGTGGCTGCGGGTGGCCGACCACCGGGAGGCGATCATCGGCAAGCTCGACACCGTCGACGTCTACCGTGAGAGCACCATGACCGCCGACGACGTGCTCGAACATGGCTTCTCCCACGTGGCCGTCGCCACCGGCTCGCGCTGGCGCTCCGACGGCGTCGGCCGGGCCCATCCGCTTGGCCTGTCGATCGATCCCGCCGCCCAGGTGCTCACCCCCGACGACATCATGGCCGGCTCACGCCCGCGTGGCCGTCGAGTGCTCGTCTACGACGACGACCACTACTACCTCGGCGCCATCCTGGCGGAGTTGTTGGCGCGCGAGGGCTTTGCCGTCGAACTCGTCACCCCGGCCTCCAGCGTGTCCGAGTGGACCGCCAACACCATGGAGCTCACCAAGATCCGCCGCCGGGTGATCGAGGCCGGCATCACCGTCCGCATCGACCGCTCCGCGGTGTCCGTGGCCGCGGACTCCGTCCGCACCGCCTGCGTCTTCACCGGCTCCGAGCGCGATCACCCGTGCGACGCCGTGCTGCTGCTCACCGCTCGCCTCCCGGTCGACGACTTGTGTCGGGATTTGCTTGCCCGCCGGGGGGAGTGGGGTCAGTTGCGGTCCGTCCGCGCCATCGGCGACGCCTTCGCCCCCGGCACCATCGCCGCCGCCGTGTGGGCCGGCCGCGAGTACGCCGAAACCCTGGACGCGACGGCCGAGCCGTTCCGGCGCGAGCACTGCTTCACGGCTGGTCGTCCATGAGGTCGAGGTCCTGCCACATCTGCTGGATCCGGCCGGAGGCGCGGATGGCGTCGTCGTCGGCGAGTTCGCCGAGGATGGCCTGGACGGCGGCCACGACGCCGGTGAGCGAGGGGCCGGGGTAGACGGCTTCGATGGGGGTGACGACCAGGTGGTCGGCGTGCTCGGCGAGGGGGGAGGTGCGCAGGTCGGTCAGCACGCTGACGGTGGCGCCGCGTTCGCGGGCGAGTCGGGTCAGGCCGCGTAGGGTGCGGGTCAGGCGCCAGATGTTGATGGTGATGAGGCAGTCGCCCTTTTCCAGCCGGGCGACCTCGACGGCCTGGGTGGTGGAGGGGCCGAGGGCGAGTCGGATGTCGTGTCCGCCGATGGTGCCCAGGTAGCCCAGGATGTGGGCGGGACCGGCCCCGGTGCCGGAGCTGATGATGACGGTGCGGCGGGCCGATCTGATGGCCTGGGCGGTGGCGCGGATGGCGGCGAGGTTCTCGGGGGTGGCCAGCGCGGTGACGTTGTTGGCGTCCTGGCGCAGCATCCGGGTGGCGCGGTCGCCGGCCACCGGGCCGAGGGAGGCGTCGGCCGAGGAGACGGCGGCGAGGTAGCGGGCCCGTAGCTCCTCGCGCAGCTGGGGCCAGCCTTCGTAGTCAAGCTGTTGGGCGGTGCGGACCACGGTGGAGACGTTGACGCCGGCGCGTTCGGCGAGCTCGCGGGCCGAGGCGTAGCTGGCGAACTCGGGGGCGCGCACGAGGACGTGGGCGACGCGTTCGGCCTGGGGGCCGAGCGCCGTGCGCGCGGTGCGGTCGGCCAGCCATGCCTCGATGGTCACTGCGTTTTCTCCTCGGGTGCGCGACCTGGAAGCCGCGAGTGCTGACGGCGTCGAAGGGCCGCGGTGAGCTCCTGGCGCTTCGGTGGATTCTGCCAGGCGTCACCGGCGGGGGCGTCGACGTGAACTCTATAGAGCGATTATTGCATAGCTGGCCATCATGCATCTAACGTTGCACGGGCCAGCCGTCGCCACGGAAGGAACCGGTCATGACCGCCCCGAGTCCCGCCCGCCTGCTGATCACGAACGCCCACCTGCTGGAGCCCGAGAGCGGCGAGCTCGGCGGCGTCTCCTGGCTGGAGGTCGCCGACGGCCGCATCGCCGCGACCGGCACGGGACGTGCGCCCGCGGCCTCGGAGCAGGTGCGGCACATCGACGTCGCCGGCGCGACCGTGCTCCCGGGGCTGGTCGACGCGCACGTGCACATCCTGCTGACCTCGTTCGACCCGAAGGAGGCGGCCTCGTGGACGGCGGGATACGCCACCGTCCGCGCGTTGCGGGAAGCCGAGCGGATGCTGCGGCGCGGGTTCACGACCGTGCGCGACGTCGGCGGCGCCGACCACGGCATGGCTCAGGCGATCGACGAGGGTCTCGCTGTCGGGCCACGGCTGGTGTTCGGCGGCAAGGCTCTGTCGCAGACCGGCGGGCACGGCGACATCCGCCCGCTCGGCGACGACGCCATGCCGTGCTGCCAGTCCCGCCCCTCGTTCGCGCGCATCGCTGACGGGGTCGAGGCGGTGCGCGCCGCCGCACGTGACGAGTTCCGCAAGGGCGCCGCGCACCTGAAGATGCTCATCAGCGGCGGCGTCGCCTCACCGCACGACGAGGTCTCCGCGGTCCAGTACACCGACGAGGAGATCCGCGCGGCCGTCACCGAGGCCGAGCACCACAACCGCTACGTCACCGTGCACGCCTACCATCCACGCGGCGTCAACCGGGCCCTGCGTGCGGGCGTGCGCTGCGTCGAGCACGGCAACCTCATCGACGACGAGACCATCAGGCTGCTCATCGAGAACGACGCCTTTCTGGTTCCCACGCTGGTCACCTACGACCAGATGGCGCGGTTCGGCAAGCGCGCCGGAATGCCCGAGGCGTCGTACAAGAAGGTCGCCGACGTGCACAAGGCCGCCCTGTCCAGTCTGGAGCGCGCCCACAACGCCGGCGTGAACCTGGTCTACGGCAGTGACCTGCTCGGCCCGCTTCAGATCACCCAGCTCGAGGAGTTCACCCTGCGGGCCGAGGTCCAGCCTCCGGCCGACATCCTCCGGGCTGCCACCAGCACAGCCGCACGGCTGCTGAGGATGGAGGGACAGATCGGCACGCTGGCGGTCGGCGCCCATGCCGACCTGCTCGTCGTCGACGGCAATCCGCTCGAGGACATCAGCGTTCTCACACGTCCGGAACTGAACCTGCGCCACGTCGTCAAGGCGGGGCAGGTGATCTGAGCCGGGGTGAGATCACCAGCCCGGATCCTCGATCAGGTCGGCCCCGGGCGCGGGATCGGTGGTCCACCGGTCGCCGTCCGCGTACAGGTCGACGACTTCGCCGGACGGCAGGGCGTTGCCGCGGATGCGGATCATGTGGTCCTCCGAGCGGTGAGCAGCAGCATGCCGGCGGGGCTGCGGAGGTCGACGAGGTCGAGGCCGGCGGCGGTAAGCCAGGAGACCAGCTCGGTCGTGGTGAAGGAGCGGACGCCGAAGGTTTCCTCCTGCTGCCGCTGGAAATGGCGGTAGGTGGGGCGGTCGGAGCGACGGTAGGTGAACGCGGTGAACACGCCGCCGGGACGCAGGCAGCGGCCGACCTCGCGCAGGACGTTGCGGGGCTCGGGCAGCAGCTGCAAGGCGTTGGAGCAGTTGACGCCGCCGAGCGAGCCGGTGGCGAACGGGAGTCGCAGGGCGGTGCCGCGGAGCACCCGAACCCCGGGCACGCCGGCGCGGATCGCGTCGATCATGGGGACGCTGAGGTCCAGCCCGACGACCCGGTCCAGCCCAAGGTGGTCGACCAGGGTGCGGGTCCACCGCCCGGCGCCGCAGGCCAGGTCCAGCAGTGGCACGTCGGCCAGCGACAGGTGGGCCCGGAGGTAGTCGTCCTCGGCCTCGGGCGTGAGGGCGTTCTCCCAGTTGTCACCCATGATCTGGAGGAACGAGATCCGGGTGTGCCGCTCGTACCGGGGCACGTGCAGCGGGTCCTGGAGCATGAACATGCCCAGCCCGCCGCTCGGACCCCGGGGCGCCGGCCCGAGATCGAGGTAGCCGCCGGCATCGGGATAGGCGTGGCCGCAGCTGGTGCACTCGACGCCGTCGGCGGTCGCGGCCAGGGTGCCGAGGCAGTCGGGGCAGGCGAGGATGTCGATGAGGTCAGACACGTGCGTTCCGTTCCACGTAGTGGTCGGCGCGGGCGCCCATGAAGGCGAGGATGGCGGTGGTCTCGGCGTCCCAGATGGCCTGGACGGTGGCGGCGTCCCAGGCGCCGGACTCGCGCCACTGCCGGTCGGTTTCCTGTTCCTCGGCACTGAGTTCCCACAGGGCGGGGGTGGGCCAGGAGCGGCCGATCAGGGACGGGGAGACGGTGGCGAGGCAGCGTTGCAGGCGCTGGAGGTCCTCGGGCGGGAGGTCCCGAAGGAGATCGAGCAGGGCGGCGGAGTGCTCACGGAAGTGGGCGCCGAGATAGGCGAGGGCCAGGGCGACGGGGGAGGACAGGGAAGGCCCGAGCGAAGCGAGGATCTCGGGGATGCGGGGGGAAACGGCCTCGGCCCGGGACTCGGCGAGGATGCCGAGCAGGATGAGGGCCCGGGCATGGCCGGGATCGTCGGGGATCCGTTGGGCGGCAACGACAAGACCGTCGATGACGTCGGCGGGGACGGGGATGGGGCCGGCGACCAGCTGCGCGAGGTAGCGGTAGGAGTCGGTGGTCCCGACGGACGTGGCGAGCAGGTGGAGGTGCCGGGCCCGTTCGGCCGGATCGTCGCGGAAGATGGTGGCGCCGCGGGCGGCCGACTCCGCGGCCATGACGGCGGGATCGGTGTGGACCTGAACGTCGTCGGCCGAGGGGAGACGCTCCTCGGTGGCGGGGGAGCTGACGACCTGGAACATCTCCTCGAAGCCGCCGGGGGTGATGAGCATGAGGTAGTGGGCCCGGTCGGAGACGACGGCGAAGCGGTGCGCCTTGTGCCGGGGCAGGAAAGCGGACTCGCCGGCCCGAAGCACGCCCGAGCGCTCGCCGACGGTGTACTCGAGTTCGCCCTCCAGCACGACCAGGGTTTCGTCCTCACGGGAGTGCACGTGCGGCGGCGTGGCATAGCCCCGCTGGGCCCGCTGCTCGACGACGCTCAGGGCGCCGTCGGTGTCGCCGGCCGTGACCCTGATCGACATCAGACCGCCGAGATGCCACAGTTGGCGCGGCAGCTCGGAAGTGCGCCGGGCCAGCAGACCGGGTGGGATCGACATGGGGCCAACCCTAGCGACTCGGCCGGGGCGGCAAAGCGGATTGGCGTCGAAGGGGCAGTCCACTAGGGACGGTCAGAGGCCGACCTGCTCGATCCGGTACCCGTCGGGATAGCTCGGCGTCTCCAGTCTGTCCTGGTAGAGAGGGGTTTGCCGGACGGGCAGCCAGCGCACTACCCGACCGCGGGCCTTGAACGCAAGGCGGGTCGCGAGGATGGCCAGAGGGGCAACGGATCCGACGCCGAGCGCGGCCCGCAGGCGGTCGTCGAGCAGGGCGTTGGCCAGGGTGTCGGCGATCCGGCGGCCGGCGGGCACGAGCGGACGGGGCAGCCACGCGGCGAACAACTCCGTGAGCTGGGCGCGGGTCGCGTCCCATTGCCGCTGGTTCTCGACGGTATAACCGAAATGTTCCCGTTCGTACGCGTCGAACCAGGTCTCGAACTCCGGCAGCGTCGGCGGCACGTCCCGCACGCCCATGAGCCGACCCATCTCCTGGTAGAACCGGAACATCGCGGTGCGCTCGTGACAGCAGACGGGCCGCCAGGCATAGGCGTCGAGCCAGCGCAGCGACGGAATGACGAAGGTCCCGAGCACGTAGACGAACTGGTGGTTGGGGATCCGCCACGGCTGCGTGGGGGTGCTCACGCGACGGGTCGCGGCGGCGTGCACGCGGCGCATCTGCCGCACGGCGGCCAGCCCGCGCTCGTCCTCGAAGCCGTAGCGGATCGCCTCGAAGAGCAGGATGCCGGTGTTGTCCAACCGCCGCTGGGTGTGCGCCGTCATGCGGCCGGTCCGGTCCAGCAGCGCGCTGATGCCGGGCACCGCGAAGTTCCGGTAGAAACCCAGCTGGATGCCCATGGTCAGGTCCCAGGGGAACTCCAGCAGCGCCATGTCCCGGTAGATCCGGTGGTAGTCGCGGTCCGGATCGAGCCGCCGGAACTCCCGCAGCCGGTCGTAGCGCCCCATCGCCAAGCCTCCCCGCTAACGCAGCGACGGCGCGATCTTGCCGACCAGCTCGTACGACCGCCGCCGCGCCGCATGGTCGTACACCGGCGTGGTCAGCATGAGCTCCGTCGTGCCGGTCTCGTCCACCACAGCCTGCAACAGCGGACGCACGGTGTCGGGGGAGCCGACCAGCACGCCACCCGATCGGACGGTTATCTCCTGCCGATCCTCGTCGCGGTACGGGTACGCCGCCGCATCGGCGGGACTGGGCAGCTGGATGCGCCGGCCCCGCACCCGGCTCCGCTCGGTGGCGGCCGCGATCCGGCCGACCACGACCGCCGGCGCGGAGCTGGCGACGCCGCGCATGCCGTGGTGCTCGGGCACCCAGTACCGGTGAAAGCCCAGCTCCTCGGCCAGAAGCGCCAGGTCGAGCGTGTTGCGGAGCGCCTCCCGAGCGGTGCTGCCCTGCACGATCGGGGACGTGTCCAGCACGGACAGGCGGGTCACGCCTTGTCGTCGTCGATCGCGGTCAGCGCCTTGGCCAGGGCCCGCATCATCGAGGCCTGTTCCCGGGCGGTGCGGGCGTTGACGATGCCGCGGTGGGCCATCTTGGTGACGCCGGAATCCCGCATGGCCTGTTGCAGCTCCTGGGTGGCGGAGCGCAGCTCGTCCTGCGCGGCCTGGTTGGTGGCCACCGCCTTGGCCAGCCGCTCGGACTGCTCGGTGAGCTCGCGGTCGACGTCGGACGGGATCTCGGTGTCGGTGAAGTAGCCGACCTGGACCTGGAAGAACGAGGCGATGGCCTGGAGGGTGCGCAGCGTGGGGTTCTGCTTGACGCCGCGGCGCAGCTCGGACAGGTGCGACTCGGACAGCTCGAACCCGGCGGCCTTGCAGGCGGTGACCACCTCGCGGTTGGTGTACGCGCGCTCCGGCGCCTCGGCCGGCCGCCGCACGTCGAACAGGCGGTTGATCCGATCGCTCAGCGTCGTGGATGTCTGCTCGCGATCGCTGCTCATTGTCCCAGTCTCCCCGGCTTGGCGTTGCCGAACCAGCATGCCACGTCGTTGGCATGTGAAACCAGCGTCAGCCGGGTGGTTGGTGAATTTGTTTCACTTCACTCCAGCGTAGCGAAACGGCTCGTAGGTGGGGTACGGTTTCGCTGGAGCGGCGAAGCCATCGTCGCCGGAATGAGTGTGCAGTGCGGGGGAGTGGAGGCCGTTCCGGCGCTCTAGGGGTGCGCCGGACCGGCCGCTCATACCGCCATGGGGTATCGTCGGCGGGGTGAGGACGAGTGCGCGGCTGCTGACGCTGTTCGCCGTGCTCGTCGGTGTTTTCGCCATGCACGGCCTGACGACGCAGGACTGCTCCGGCGTCGCGATGCCGTCGATGGCGGCCGCCGCCCACGCGGACACCGGCATGGACATGGGCTCCGGCCACGGCGGCGTGTGCGTGTTCACCGCCCCGTCCCGCGGCCAGGCGCCGGTGCTGGCCCTGGTGCTGCTGCTCGTCGCCGTCCTGCTGACGGCCCTGTGGCGGCCGAGGCCGGTCGGCGGCCCGAGCCGTCGCGGCCCGCCGCTGTTCGGCGCTCGACTTCTGACCCTGGTGTGTGTCGCCCGGACCTGACAGGCGCTCGCGTTGAGCCGTCCTGTTCGCGTATCCCGGAAAGACAACATCATGTTCACGACCACTCGTGCCCTGGCGGCCGTCGCCGCCGTCGGGCTGCTGGCCGCTGCCTGCGGCAGCGCGCCCGCCACCACCGACCCGTCCCCGACCACAACGTCCTCGATGGCCACGTCCTCGATGGCCATGCCCGGCATGGCCATGGGCGACGGCCTGACCGCCGAGTCCGGTGGCTACAAGTTCGAGCCGACCTCCACGACGGTCTCCGGTCCGTTCACGTTCCGGATCCTCGGCCCCGACGGCAAGGCCGTCACGGAGTTCGAGCCGGAGCAGACCAAGCTCATGCACTTCTACCTGGTGCGTTCCGACCTGACCGGGTTCCAGCACGTGCACCCGACGATGGCCGCCGACGGCACCTGGACCGCCCCGCTGACCACCGCCCAGCCCGGCAGCTACCGGGTCTACGCCCAGTTCGTGGTCAAGGGCGCCGACGAGGTGCTCGGCCAGCCGGTCACCGTCCCCGGCGCTGCCACCACGTCCGCCTTGGCTGCGCCCAGCGTTACGGCGGAGGTGGATGGCTACACGCTCACCGTCGGCGGCGACAAGCCGATGGCCGGCATGACCCACCAGTTGACGATCAGCGTCGCCAAGGACGGCCAGCCGGTCACCGACCTCCAGCCCTACCTGGACACGTATGCGCACCTGAGTGCGTTCCACGCCGGCGATCTCGCCTTCGCTCACCTGCACCCGCAGGGCGCGGTCAACGGCGACCACGGCGGCCCCAAGCTCACCTTCGAGGCCATGCTGCCCAAGTCCGGCGACTGGCGGCTGTTCGTCCAGTTCCAGACCGGCGGCGTGCTGCACACCGCCGCGGTGACGGTCTCCGCGGGCTGATGCCGGCAGGGCGTCCTTCCCCGCGGTCAACGCGGGGAAGGACGCCCTGCCCTCACAGGGATTCGCGGCACTGGTGGCGGCGGAGCTTGCCGCTGGTGGTGCGGGGGAGTGCGCCGGGCGGCACGAGGACGATGCGGCGGGCCTGGACTCCGTGCTCCTCGGCCACGGCGGTGCGGATCGCGAGTTTGAGCCGTCGGTCGGACACCTCCAGATCGGTTTCGGCGGCGATGGCGAGGCGGGTCCGGCCCTGGTCGGGGTAGCCGAACGCCGCGACGGCGTCGAGGGCGAGGCCGGGGTGGCAGTCGGCCACTGTGGACTCGATGTCCTGCGGGAAGTGGTTGCGGCCGTCGATGGTGATCATGTCGTCGATGCGGCCGAGGACGTACAGCTGTCCGTCGTCGAGCAGGCCGATGTCGCCGGTGCGCAGGTAAAGCGGGGCGGCGCCGGCGATGCGGGCGCCGAACTTCGCGCGTGTCTGGTCCGGGTTGTTCCAGTAGCCGGGGGACACGTTGGGGCCGGCGATCCAGATCTCCCCGGCCTGCCGGTCGGCACACGGCCGGTGGGTGTCGGGGTCGACGATCCGGAGGTCGATCCGCCCGATCGGCCGGCCGCAGCCGACCAGCTGGCGGACCGACCCGGTGGCGGCCGGTGGCGCCGCGGCCCCGGTCGATTCGAGCACGTCCGGATCCACCGCGAGATACCGCGCGTCTCCCGGCCTCCGCATGCCGGTGACGAAGGCGACCGCCTCGGCCAGGCCGTAGCACGGGAGAAAGGCCTCCGGGTCGAGTTTGGTGTCCGCGAAGGTGGCGGTGAAGTGGTCGATCGTGCTGCGGTGCACCGGTTCCGAGCCGTTGAACAGGGCGTGCACGGAGCTCAGGTCCAACTGGTCGGCCTCCTTCGCGCCGCGGTCGGCGCTGAGCGCGTAGCCGAAGTCGGGCGCTGTCGCGGCGAACGCCCGGTCCTCGGCCAGGGCCGCGAGCCACGCCGACGGGCGCAGCAGGAACGCCAGCGGCGGCATGAGCCTGATGTGCCCGCCCTGGTGCAGGGCCGAGATCAGCTGGAACAGCCCCATGTCGTGGTACAGCGGCAGCCAGCTCACCAGGCGGAACTCCCCGGCCGCCAACGCGTCCGCGTCGATCGCGGCGCACGCGTCGGCCACATTGGACAGGATGTTCGCGTGCGTCACGATGACGCCCTTGGGACTGCTGGTCGAGCCGGAGGTGTACTGGAGCAGCGCGGGCCGGTCCGGGTCGGCCGGCGGCGGGCGCCAGCCCGAACGCGGACCGGCGGCGAGCTCGGTGACGACCAGGGCCCGCAGCGTCGGGAAGACCGACGTCGGGGTGGACGCGGCGGTGAGCACGACGGCCGGGTCGCAGTCCTTGACCACCCGGGCGATCCGGCCGGCCATGGCGGCCGACGGCGACCGCGACTGGTCGCTGAGGCCGATCGGGACCGCGATCACTCCCGCGTACCAGCAACCGAGCAGGCCCAGCACGTAGTCGAGCCCGGTGGTGCAGGCGAGCAGCACGCGATCGCCCGGCTCGACGGCGGCGCGGAGTCCACTTGCGACGGACCGGGCGCCGAGGTCGAGTTCGCAGTAGGTGGCGTGCGCCGTGACCTGGGCCGCGGTGTCGGTCACGGTCACGGCGCGCGCGTCGGGTCTGCGTCGGGCCCAGCCGGCGACCAGGTCGACGAGATCGGTGGTCACCGAGCCTGCTCCGGCGCCGTGCAGCCGAGCCGCTCGGCCAGGTACGCCGCGAGCGAGCCGATGGTCCGGTACTCGAACAGCAGCCCCGGGTCGAGCTCGAGGGCGAACGCCTTCTCCAGGACGCCGGACAGGCGCACGGCGCTGCGCGAGTCGAGCCCGTACTCCTCGAAGGTCCGGTCCGGCGGGATCTGCTCCTCGCGGACCTGGCGTCCTATGTAGACGGTCAGCCAGTCGCGGATGGACTGCTCCGAGTGCGGCGGCGCCGGGGCGGTGAGCTTGTTTCTCATGGCTGGTCGTCCTCTCCTGGTTCGGGTGTGGGCGGGGTGGAGCCGCCGGCGCGATGGCGCGCGATGGCCTCCGGGGTGGGCATCTTCAGCCCTTGCGCGAGGTTGGCCCGGCCGAGCAGGCCGATGACCCAGCCGCTGATGTCCGGTTCCCACCAGCGGATCGCGTGCCGGTAGCAGCCGGGGAACGCGTGGTGGTTGTTCTGCAGGCCTTCCCCGAAGGTGAGGATCGCGACCGGCCAGTTGTTGGTGCTGTGGTCCGCGGTGCGAAACGGCCGGGACCCGATCATGTGGCAGACCGAGCCGACGCACCACGCCGCCTGGTTGGCGACGAACGCCCGGGCCAGGCCGCCGAAGACGAGACCGCCGAGCGCGGCCAGGGCGGTGTGGTCGACCAGGTAGCCGGCCAGCGCGGGCACGGCCAGTCCGAGCGCCGCCCAGAGCGGGTAGGTGCGCTGGTAGAAGTACAGCCGGCGGTTGCGCAGGATGTCGGGCGCGAATCGGCTCCAGCGGGCCGAGAGATCGCTGAGCATCCACGGCATGTGCGCCCACCACAGCCCCCGCAGCCGACCGCGCAGGCCGGCGCCGTGCAGGTGCGGCGAGTGCGGATCGCCCTCGCGGTCGGCGAAGCGGTGGTGGAGCCGGTGGGTGGCGACCCAGAACACCACCGGGCCCTGCAGCGCGGTTGCGGCGGCGGCGAGCAGCACGGCTTCGAGCCAGCGCGACGTGCGGAACGTCCGGTGCGCCAGGTAGCGGTGGTAGCCGATGGTCACGCCGCCCATGTGCACCGCGTACATGACGACGAACAGGACCACGTCGGTGGTGGTGAGCAGGCCGCGCGCGATCATCACGATCGCGAGCGCGAAACCCAGGGTCGAGGCGAGAATCGTGGTCGACGCGACGAACCGCTTGGCCCGCAGGTCGATGCCGCGCAGCCGGGTGATCGCCCGGTCGAGCTGGTCGGCGGTCGCGGTGGTCATGGCCGCTCCTTTCTGGCGGTGGCCGGCGCCGAACGCCGGACATCGGTGGCGAGGCCGAGCCGTTCGAGGAGCCCGACCGTCGCGCCGGTCAGGTCCAGCTGCCACCAGCGGTGCCGGTTGAACGCGCTCGAAGGCACGGCGTGGTGGTTGTTGTGCCAGGACCCGCCGACCGTCACGACGGCCAGCGCGCCGACGTTGGTGCTGGTGTCCCGGGTCCGGTACTGGCGGGCGCCCCAGGTGTGCCCGATGGAGTTCACGCTCCAGGTGGCCTGGTCCAGCAGGAAGATCCGGGCCAGGCCACCCCACAGCAGCCCGTCGAGCGCTCCCCACGCGCCGCCGACGACGACCAGGCCGAGCAATGCGGGCAGCGCGAGCCCGAGCGCGACCCAGACGAAGTAGTACCGGTCGACGCGGACCAGCCGCCGGTCGGCGAACAGGTCCTTCACGTGCTTCGACCACCCGGTGCGGCGCACGGTGAACAGCCAGCCGGCGTGCGCGTGCCACAGTCCACTGAGGACGGCGAGCCGGCCGGGTCCCAGCGGGCGCGGCGAATGGGGATCGCCGTCCCGATCGGTGAACGCGTGGTGGATACGGTGGGTGGCGACCCAGAACAGCACCGGCCCCTGCGCCGCCATGCAGCCGGCGATGGCCAGCAACGGGAGCAATGGGCCGCGTAGGGCGAAGGCACGGTGCGAGAGCATCCGGTGGAACCCGCCTTCGACGCCGAGCGAGGTGATCAGGTACATGCCGGCCAGCACGAGCAGGTCGAACAGGGTGAATCCGACGAGGCAGGCGGTCCACACGGCGGCGGCGAAACCGAGGGCGGGCACCACCACGGTGATCAACGCGAGCCGGCGGGCCACCCGGTCGGTTTCCCCGACGGGTGGATCGGCGTGCAGGTCTCGGGTCGGAGCGGGGTTCGTAGAGGTCATGGCGTCCGCCTCGGGCTGGTCGGGAAGGCGCTGAGGGTGCCGGCCGCGAAGTCCTGGCGCACCAGGGCCCGGCGGTTCTTGCCGCTGGTCGTGGTTTGGATGGCGCCGATCGGGACGATCACCACCTGGTCCGGGGCGAGCCCGTGCTGCGCGATCACCGCCGCCGTCACCGCGCGTCGCAACCGGGCCAGGTCCTCCGGCGGGGGAGCCTGCTTGCGGCGGATTTCCGCGGCGACCACAAGACGTTCGGCTCCGTCGCCGGTGGGGGCGGCGAACGCGGCACAGCGCCGGATCTCCGGGCAGGCCTCGTGCACGGCGCGTTCCACGTCGTGGGCGTGCAGGTTGCGCCCGGCCACGACGATGACGTCCTTGATGCGCCCACTCACGAACAGCTCGCCGCCACGCAGGAAGCCGAGGTCGCCGGTGCGCAGGTAGGCACGCCCGTCGGCGTCCGGGCTGTCGAGCCTGGCGCCGAACGTCGCGTCGCCTGTGTCGTGGCCCCAGTAGCCCGGCGCAACACTCGGGCCGCTGACCCAGATCTCGCCGACGACGCCGTCGGGCATCGCCCTCCGGGTTCGCGGATCCACCACAGTCACCTTGTGCGCCAACGCCACCCGACCGCAGCTCGCCACCTCGACACCGTCGACGGAAGCCACCTGGACGGCCGTGCCGACCGGCTTGCCGGCGACGAACAGCGTCGCCTCGGCCAGTCCGTAGCAGGGGCTGAGCACGCCGCCGCGGAAGCCGGCCGGGGCGAAGTGCCGCTCGAACGCGCGCAGGGTCGCCGCCCGCACCGGCTCGGCGCCGCAGTAGACCTGGCGCAGGCTGCTCAGGTCGAGGGTTTCGACCTCCTCCGCCGGAACGGACTCGACGCACAGATCCAGCGCGAAGTTCGGCGCGACGGTGATTGTGGCCCCGTGGTCGCCGATGACCCGCAGCCAGTCGACGGGACGCTGCACGAACTGGGCCGGCGACATGACAACCAGCGGCCAGCCGCCGTACACGGCGAGGATGATCGCGCCGAGCAGCCCCATGTCGTGATAGGGCGGCAGCCAGGTGCACCCCACCCGGTCGCCTTCCCAGCCCATCGCGTCGTGCAGCGCCCGGCAGTTGCTCAGCAGGTTGTCCTGGCTCAGCACCACACCCCGGGGGTCTCCGGTGGAACCCGAGGTGTATTGCACGATCGCCGGCTCGGCCGGTCGCCCGGTGGCGAAGTGGGTGTGATAGCGCAATTCGGCCGCGATGACGTCGGTGCCGGAGTCCGTCAGCTCACGCACCCGGTCGGCCTGTCGGGGTTCCACGATGATCGCGTCCGGGGCGCAGTCGGCGACGATCGTGGCCAGCCGGGCCCGGGCGCGTGCGCCGGATGGCGCGGGCACCGGGATGGCGGTCGCGCCGGCCAGCATGATGCCGAACAGGGCCGCGACGAATGCCGGGCCGGGTTCCACGGCCAGTACCACGCGGCCGCCGACCGCGCACCGGTCGTCCAGCCGCACGGCGAATCCGCCGGCGGCCGCGGCCAGGTCCTGGTAGGTCCAGTCCATGGCGTCCTTGCACAGGAAGCGGAAGGCCGTGCCCTCCTCGGTTTCGGCCCGCTCCAACAGGATGTCCGCGAGCGAGGTCGCCGGCAGGATCCGGCGGGAAGGCGGAGCGAGCGCGGCCCGGTCGAGCGTGGGCGGGCTTGTGGTCAGCATGCTGGGAGTGGCTCCTTTCTTCTCCGCCCACGCACCGCGAGCACGTCGGCGACGGGAAGACAGAGGGCGGACAGCCCGGCGCACACGGCGATCGCCGCCAGGGCCGGCGTCGGGCCCGAGGTCTGGAACAGGGCGGTCAGCAGGACCGGGGCGAGCGATTTGGCCGCGGTCGCGGGGAGGGTCCACGCCGACGACACGGTCGCGAAGCGCGCGACGCCGAAACGCTGCGCCAGCACCAGGGGCCGGGCCAGGGACGCGATCCCGGAGCCGAGGCCGAGACCGACCACGCAGCCGGCCGCGCTCCACGTGCCGCGCCCGAACACGGGCAGCAACGCCGTGCCGACGGCCTGGGCGGCGAAGAGCAGGGCCACCGGGAACGCGATGGGGAGACGGCCCAGTCGGGCGGCGCCCAGCAATCGCCCGACCACGGAGAACACGCCCAGCAGGCCGGTGGTGGTCGCGGCCACGGACGGGGCGTGCCCGAGCGCGTGCAGCAGGGTCGGCAGCATCACCGCGATCGAGTACACGGACGCGGAGTTCGCGGTGAACGCGAACGCGAACAGCCAGAAAGCCGGGCTGCGGAAGGGAGATTCGGCGGGCGGGGCGAGTCGCCGACGCGGTGCGGGCCGCGGTGTGGGCCCGGATCGGCGGCGTAGCGCGAGGTGCAGCGGAATCGTCACGACGGCATGGCAGCCGGCCAGCACCAGCACCGCGTCTCGCCAGCCGACGAGGTCGATCAGGAACGCGGCACCGGGGATGAAGATGGTGGAGGCGAAGCCCGCGGTCAGCGTCACCGCGAGCACCGCCCTGGTGCGCTCCGCCGGCTCGGCGAACCAGGGCATCAGCACGGCGAACGCCGTCTCGTAGAGCACCGCGGCGGAGACCAGGCCGATGCCGATCCACACCGCGTAGAGCACAGCGACGCAGCCGGTGGCCGACCACGCGACGAGCAGCGCGCTCTCCACCACCGACCCCACCAGCATCACCGTGCCGCCGGAATGCCGGTCGACCCACCGGCCGATCGGCACCGCGGCGACGGCCTCGGCGAGGACGGACGCGGTCAGCGCCCCGGTCACGGCGGTCGCCGAGACGTGCAGGTCGGCCGACATGGGGCCGATGAAGTCGGCGAACGCGTAGTACAGCACGCCGTAGCCCACGGTCTGGGTGACGGCGAGGCAGGCCACCGCGCGTCCGCTGCTCACGCAACTCGCCCCGAATAAGGGGGTTCGCCGGTGGTGAGCACGTGTCGGACGCCTTCGGCGATCCGGCGGCGCAGGCTGTGCTCCGAGGTCGAGGACAGGAACGCGCGGTGCGCGCTCACGATCACGTTGTCGCGCTTGAGAAGTTCCCGCGCCACCGGGTCGTGGTTGGGGTCCTCCGGCGAGAACACGTCGGAGGCGAAACCGGCCAGCCGGCCCTCGTCGAGCGCGGTCGTGACGGCGACCAGGTCGACCAGCTTGCCCCGGGCGGCGTTCACCAGCAGCGCGCCGGGCTTGGCGTGGCGCAGCGCGTCGACGCCGATCAGGCCGCTGCTGTCGGGGGTCAGCTCGGCGTGCACCAGCACGGCGTCCGACGCGCCGAGCAGTTCGGCCAGGGACTCGCACGGCCGCACGCCGTGGCTGGCCATGAGATCGCCGGGCACGTGGGGGTCGTAGGCGAGCACCTCTCGGTAGAAGACCCCGAGCTTGCGGCTGACCGCGCGCCCGATCCGGCCGAACCCGACGACGCCGGCGACCGCGTTCGACGTGCGGCGCGGCACCATGCCGCCGTAGATGTGCCATTCGTCGTTGCGCACCAACGTGTTCTGCACGCACACGCCCCGCTCCAGGGCCAGCAGCAGCGCGATCGCGTGGGTGGACACCTCGTCGCCGCAGTAGTCGGGCACGTGGAAGCCGAACCGTCCGACCTTGCGCAGCAAGGAAATGTTCAGGTTGTCCAGGCCGACGCCCTGGCGGGCGAACACGCGGGCGCCGGCCGCCGCGGCCACCAGTTCGGGGGTGACCTGGCAGCGGTAGACCACCACCGCGTCGGCGGTGCGCGCCCGGCGCAGCAACCGCTCGCCCTCGATCGCGTAGCCGTCGGCCCCGCGCTCGCCGAAGACGATCTCGACGTCCTGCCCGTAGACCTCGCGTTCGATCGCGGCGAGCGCCGGATCCACCGCGCCGGTCCGGTCCACCGCCCACGCCGGGTCGGTGTAGAGCACACGCATGGCGGCCTCCTCAGTCCTGTGTCCCGGCCGGCTCGTATCCCCAGCCGATGGCGTCGTGCCGGCCCCGGCGCAGCGTCGCGGCCGGCGCGAAGGTGTTGGTCAGCTCGATCTGGTCCTGGTAGCCGAGGTGCTCGCCGCTGCCGAGCTTGATCAGCGAGCCGGTGCTGGTCCACCCGTGCTCGACGTACGGCGCGATCCACGCCGTGCAGTCCGGCCCCAGTTCCGCGATGGACACGGTGCCGTCGGCCTCGCGCCAGCGCAGGACGACCTCCCCGTCGGTGACGAGGTAGTGGCTCTCGCCGTGGTCGCACAGGTCCAGCGCGTCCTCGGGCAGCGACGGGTCGACCGGGCGGTCCACGGCCATGAACAGACCGACCAGATCCGGCAGTCCCGGCGCGGACGCGACCGACGCGACGGTGTAGCCGGCGAAGGAGCGGATCGAGGCCCGGCTGTCGGCGACGGTCGCGCAGGTCTTGCCGGCGGCGTCCCGACGGCGGACCGGCTCGATCAGCACCCGGTGGTCGAAGCCGAGGGCGCCGGCCAGCGCACGGAGTTCGTCCTGGCTCAACGCGTCCGGGTCGCCCGCGCAGAACCGCTCGATCGCGTCGGCCGGCACGTCGGCCGCCTTGCCCGCCGTCTCGGCGTCGTGCCCCCGGCGACGCAGGATCGCGCCGAGCGCGCCCGCGGCCGGGTGCGGTCCGCTCCAGTCGGCGACGAGGGCGTCGAACGCCTTGGGGCTCCAGGTGTTGGCCTCGTCCAGCAGCCGGGTCAGGTTGGCCGCGCCGGTGTAGGAGACGATCCGGGCCGGCGCCTCGCCGGCCAGGCCGTAGGTGTGCGGGCAGTAGGAGGGCTCGACGTAGGAGTCGCCGACGATCCACGCGTCGGGGCCGGCCGGGTTGGCCGCGAGCACCTGCCAGGTGTCCGGGCGGAGTTCCTCGCCCCAGCGGCCGTGGATGTCGCCGGGGCCCAGGTTGATCGTGATGGCCGGTTCCAGGTGGCCGTTGTTGAGCGTCGGCAGCGTGCCGGCCGGGCACAGGATGTCCAGGATGACCGGGGCGACCCGGCCGGCCGGGGCGGCCATCGTGTAGTAGTTGTAGAAGTGGATGCCGGCCCGCTGGATGGGCCGCCGGGTCGCGTGCAGCTGCTCGGCCGTCATCACCACCGCGACCGGCTGCTCGGTGTCCGGGCGGGTCAGCTGGTCCATGGCGATCCGCAGTGCTGAGGCCAGTTCCCCAGCTGTGGCAACGGAAAGCTCGTCGGTGTCGCCGGCGAGCAGCGCGGCCAGCGTGTCGGGTTCGAGCCCGGCCGCGGCCGCGACCCGGTCCGGCGTGGTCTTTCTGATGTTCATCCAGTGCATGATCTTGAAACGGTCGGCCTTCATGCCCTCTCCTGGAGCAGCGCGATGAGCTGGTTGCGGTCGAGCCGGCGGGGGTTGTTGTCCGCTCGGTCGTAGTGCTGTGCGTCGGTCGCGATCGACTCCGCGTCGTAGCCGCCCGCGCCGAACCGGGCGAGACCGGCGACGGCCATGAGCTCGTCCAGCCGCCGGGCCGCCTGCTCGACGTCGGTGCAGCGCAACGCGGTCACGACGCGGTCGATCACCGACCGGACGTGGGCCGCCCCCAGCGGGTGCTGGCAGTCGTCGTCGGTGGTTTCGGCGTTGTGGCGCAACGCGGCGGCCAGCGTCATGGCGCACGCGTGCCCGTGCGGCACACCGTGGTTGAGGGTCAGCGGGTAGGACAGCGCGTGGCAGACCGTGGTGTGCGCGATCGCGATGGCCCGGCCCGAGTAGAACCCGGCCAGGCACAGCGAACCCCGCGCCGCCATGTCGTCCGGGTCGGCGAGGACCCGTTCCAGGTTGCCGGCGGCCAGGCTGACCGCGCCGATGCCGTGCGCGATCGACTCCGGGGTCGACCGCGTCGACCACGCCGCCTCCATGCCTTGGGCCAGCGCGTCGAAAACCATGCCGGCCAAGGCGTTCGCGTCGAGCGTGCGGGTGAGTTCCGGATCGAGCACGACGGCGTCCGGCGCGAGATCGGTGTCCTGATAGGACTCCTTGCGGCGGGCCGCGGGGTCCCACACCGTCGCGAACGGCGTCATCTCCGCGCCGGTGCCCGGCGTGGTGGGCACCGCGGTCACCGGGCAGCGCCGGACGCCGTGGCGGCGAGTCCCGGCCGCGGCGGCCTTGGCCGTGTCGAGCACGCTGCCGCCGCCGATCGCGATCACCGGCCCGGTGCGCAGGTCGACCATCAGCCGTGTGATCCGGCCGATGCTCTCCCGGGTCGGATAGCCGCCGGGCAGGGTGGCGAACACGTGGGCGGGCAGCAGGCCACGCACCTGGGCCAGCCAGGGATGCCCGGTCGCGGAGTGTCCGGCCAGCACCAGCAGCCTGCGCTCGTCGTCGATGCCGGCCGCGAGCTGGGCGAGGCCGAGCGCGGCGCCCGGTCCGAAGCAGACTGTGGTGGACATGGGTTTCTCCCGACGTAGTGCGTGAGGGATCAGCGCAGTGGCATCGTCAAGGTCTTGACCGTGCTCATCTCGCGCATCGAGTACCGGATGCCCTCGCGGCCGATGCCGCTGGCCTTCACCCCGCCGAACGGCAGGTGCGGGGAGTCGAAGGTCGGCCCCTCCATGAGGTTCACCGCGCCGACCCGCAACTGTTGGGCCAGCAACAGGAAGTCCTCGGTCCGCCCGGTCACCACGCCGGCCTGAAGTCCGTACGGCGTCGAGTTGGCGACCTCGGCGGCGTGGGCGGCGTCGCGCACCCTGATGATCGGCGCGACCGGCCCGAAGGTCTCCTCGACCACGAGCCGTGCGTCCGGGGGCACGTGGTCGAGCGCGATCGGCGCCAGCAGCGCACCGCTGCGCTCGCCGCCGGTCAGCACCCGCGCCCCCGACTCGACCGCCTCGGCGCAGCGGCGCGACACCTCCTCGGCGGCCTGCGCGGAAATCAGCGGCCCCACATCGGTTTCCGGATCGAGCGGATCGCCGTAGCGCTTGGTTTTCGTCGCCGTGGCCAGCAGCGCGGCGAACTCCGCCGCGACCGGCTCGGCCACCAGCACCCGCTTGACGCCACGGCAGGACTGGCCGGCGGTGGCGTACGCGCCGTCCGCGGCCAGCCGCACGGCCACGTCGAGGTCGGCGTCGTCGAGCACGATCAGCGGGTCGTTGCCGCCGAGTTCGAGCACGACCTTCTTGCCGGCCGCCTGGCGGGCCACCAGCTGCCCGGTCGCGGTCCCGCCGGTGAAGGTGACCAGGTCCACCAGCTCGTGCCCGGCCAGCGTGGGCCCGATCCGTTCCGGCCGACCGGTGACCACCGCGATCAGCTCGGCCGGCAGCCCGGCCTCGATCAGCAGCGACACCAAGGCCAGCGCGGTCAGCGGAGTCTTCTCCGACGGTTTGAGCACGACCGCGTTGCCGGCGGCGACGGCCGGCGCCACCTTCACCACGACCTGGTTGAGCGGCCGGTTGAACGGGGTGAAGGCGGCCACCACGCCGACCGGCTCGTGCAGTGTGAGCGCGACCCGGCGCTTTCCGCCGACCGCGAGGTCGAGGCTTTCTCCACGCAGCCGCAGCGCTTCCTCGGCCGCGACCGACAGGTTCGCGCCCGCCCGCGCCACTTCCTTGCGTGTTTCCCGGACACAGACGCCCGACTCGCGGGTGATGAGGGTGGCGAACTCGTCGACGCGCAGCGCCAGCAGTCGCGAGGCCTCCCGGAGCACCGCGGCGCGCTGCTCGGGATCGAGCTGTCGCCCATGCCGGGCGACCGCGCGGACCGCGCGGTCGACCTCCTCCGGCCCGTCACCGGCCACCGTGCCGACCAGCGCGCCGTCGTACGGACTGGTCACCTCAAGGGTTTCGGCCGACGCCACCGTGGCGCCGTCGAGCAGCACGGTCAGTCCTCGTCTCGGACGACGAAGCGTGCCTCGAGCTCGGAGATCCGCGAGTAGTCGAAGACCTCGAACAGCTCCTCGAAACTCATCCGCAGGTCGTGGCGGTCCCAGAAGTGCTGGGTCGTGCCCTCGTCCCGCAGCGCGGCGAACATCTTGCGCAGGATCGACGTCGCGGCCAGCCAGCCCGACAGCGGGTAGATGGCCAGGTTGTAGCCGATCGCCTCCAGCTCCTTGCTGGTCAGCCACGGTGTCTTGCCGCCCTCGACCATGTTGGCCAGCAGCGGGGCGTCGATCTCGTCGCGCACCCGCTTCATCTCGTCGACCGTGAGCATCGCCTCGAGGAAGATGCAGTCCGCGCCGGCCGCGAGGTACTCATGGGACCGGCGGATCGCCTCGTCCAGGCCGAGCTTCTCGCGGGCGTCGGTGCGGGCGATCAGCAGCCAGTCCGGATCGGTGCGGGCCTCGACGGCCGCCTCGATCTTGCCGACCATCTCCTCGGTGCTGATCAGCCGCTTGCCCTCGAGGTGGCCGCAGCGCTTGGGCACCACCTGGTCCTCCAGGTGCCCGCCGACGATGCCGGCCCGCTCGAACTCGCGCACGCAGCGCCAGGTGTTCATCGCGTTGCCGTAGCCGGCGTCGATGTCCATGATCACCGGCAGGTCCACGGCCAGCGTGATGTTCTTGGCGTTCCAGGCCATCTCGGTGATCGTCGAGAAGCCGAGGTCGGGCAGGCCCAGCATGCTCGCCGAGGTGCCGGACCCGGTCATGTGCACCGCCTTGAAGCCGGCCTGCTCGATGACCTTCGCCGACAGCGCGTCGTAGGCGCTGGGCACCACCACGATCTCGGGGGCCTCCACCAGTTCGCGGAAGCGGCGGGCGTGCGTCGTCATCAGGGTCTCCTCATCACAGGGTGGCGGCGAGCCGTTCGCTCAACCGGAGCAGCTGGTTGTACTTGGCGGTGCGGTCCCCGCGCCGGGGGCCGCCGACCTTGAGGTAGCGCGCGCCGAGACCGACGGCCAGGTCGCACATGGCCGTGTCCTCGGTTTCGCCGGAACGGTGCGACACGCAGCAGCTCAGGCCGATCGCGCGGGCCTTGCGGCCGGCCGCGACCGTGCCGGAGACCGTGCCGATCTGGTTCATCTTCACCACGAGTCCGTGGGCCAGGCCGGGACGCAGCCGGTCGGCGTCGGTGGCGAACAGGTCGTCGCCGATCACCGCGCACCGGCCGTCGAGCCGGCCGGTCAGCCGCCGCCACAGCGGCTCGTGCGCGGGATCGAAGGGGTCCTCGACGAACTCGACGGCGTAGTCGGCGACCAGCCGCTCGATCCGGTCGGCGAACTCGGGTCCGGTCAGCCGCCGGCCCTCGAAGCGGTAGTGGCCGTCGTCGTCGCGCAGGTGCTCGGCCGCGACGTCGAAGCCGATGCCGAGTCCGGGCGCGACCGCGTCCAGCCGGGTCCGCAGCTCCCCGAGCAGGTCCTCGGTCCGCCCGGCGGCCAGCAGGCCGCTGGAGGCGGAGTAGCCGCCGAATCCATTACGCCGCAGGTGATCCCGTTCCACGGCGGCGAAGACCTCGAGCGCGGCGGCCATGCTGTCCGCTGTCCGCTCGCGACCGGCGACGATCATGATCTGTTGGAACCCGTCGGCCGGCCCAGGCCGGTGGATGCCGCCGCTGAACACGTTGACCAGCAGCGCCGGCTCGGCCGGCGTGGCGCCGGCCAGCTCGGCGAACTGCTCGTACAGGGCGATTCCCTTGGCGGCGGCCCGCGACCGGCAGTAGGCCAGCGACAGCGGCAGCGTGGCCGCGGTGCCCAACCCGGCCGCGTGAGCCAACTGCACCACAAGCGCGTCCCAGTCCGCCTGGGATTCCGCGTCCGCGTGGCGCAACTGCTCGGCCAGCGCGGCGAACGGGCCCGGCAGCGGACCGAGCGCGGAGATCCGACCCCGGCGTTGTTCGAGCCGCCCCGGCGCGATCGCCGCGGGGCTCGACCCGGTGCCGACCAGGCCGTCGGCGAAGCGCACCTCGGCCTCGACGGTGGGCTCGCCCATCGAGGTGAGAATGCCGCGCAGGACAACGGCGTCGGCCCGCCGGCCGCTCATCGCAGCGCCCCCAGCCGGGCCATGTACGGCATCAGGTCGTGGGCCCGGGCGAACGGCAGGGCGCGCCGCGCCGCCTGCGTCTCGCTGAACGCCGTCGCGCCGTTGGCCTCGATGCCCGGTCCGAAAAGGACGGTTGGCACCGGGTCCGGCGCGTGGATGCCGAGCTCGCAGGGAGTGGCGTGGTCGCAGGTGACCACCAGCCGGTCGTTCGGGCCCAGCCGGTCCACCAGCTGCCGGACGAAAAACGCGTCGATCCCGGCGATGGCCTCGGTCTTCTCCTCGGGCCGGTCGTCGTGCCCCGGTTCGTCGGGTCCCTTGAGGTGCACGAAGACCAGGTCGGCCGGGTCGGCCGCCACCTCGGCGACCAGACGGGTGTAGAAGGCGCGGTCGGACTCCGCCGCCGTCGCCTTCGAGGTGATGAACCGCCCGCCGAACAGCTTGCACAGCCCGCGCTCGGCCGGCACCTGGCCGTAGAGCGCCATGCGCATCCCGGTCTGCTTGGCGAAGTCCGGCAGCACCGGCAGGGTGTCGCCGGAGTCGCGGAACAGCAGGATGTTCGCGGGCAGCCGGCCGGCCGCGACGCGGGCCCGGTTGACCGCGCTGGCCGACAGGATCACCGCGCTCTCGGCGACGAACGCGTTGACCGCCGCCGCGGTGTTGCGGGCCGCCTCGGTGTTCTCTAGCGGTTCACACGGCAGCGGCGCGGGCGTGAAGCTCGCGTTGGGCACGCCGAACGCGCCCTGCTTGCGGAAGCCCGGGTCGGTGTTGGCGACGTTGCCGCTGAGCGGGACGGCGCGGCTGGTGAAGCAGACGATGCCGCGGTGCCGGCCGAACGCGGTGAGCTGGAAGGAGATCAGTGGCAAGTCGGCCAGCCGGATGCCCTCGCGCAGTTCCTGGGCGAGGGCCTGCTGCTCCGCGTCGGCCAGATCGCGCGAGGTGCGCCGATCGAGCCGTCCGGTCCGCGGGTCCCGGCTGGCGAAGTTGACCCGGAACGCGACCGAAGCGCCGGCGCCGTCCCAGAAGTCCATGCCGTGGCCCTCCAGCGGCCCGCGGCCCGTGTAGTGCGTCAGCGGGTCGTAGCCGAGCAGGGCCATCGCGCCGGAGTCGGACTCCGGCGGAATGTCCGGGGCGATGACGGTGAGCAGGCCGAGCGCGCCGGCGCGGGTCAGCTCGTCCAGGTTGGGCGTGGGCGCGGCCTCGAAGGGAGTGCGCCCGCCGAGCGTGGCGATCGGACGGTCGCCGCCGCCGCACAGCGCCACGATGTAGGTCCGGCCCTCGCGTGCGCTCATCGGCCCGTCTCCCCGGCCAGTTCCCGGATGCGGGTCTCGGGCAGTTCACGCACGGTGCGGGCGACGGCCCGGTCGACCAGGTGCTCCCAGGGCCGCCCGCTGCGCATCAGCGACCTGATCTCGGTTCCGGTGGTCACCTTGTGCTCTCGCCGCCACAGGATTTCCACCCGCAGCCCCAGCGCCCGCAGCCGTTCGTTCTTGGCGTCGCCCCACGCGTCGTAGACGGTGAGGAAGTACGTGGCGTCCCGGGGCGCGTAGTGCCGCAGGCGGTCCGGGAAGGAATGCGGGAACGGCACGATTCGGAACTCGTCGCGGCCGACACCCGCGTCCACGAGAGAACGCTCGACCATGACATGGCGCTCGTAATAGGTGAACGGGTTGGCGTCGGGCAGCCCCCGACCCGGATCGGTCTGCTCATGGGCGGTCTGGCTCGGATCGGGATTGGTGATCCCGACCACCAGCAGGCGGCAGCGGGCCTTGGCCGCGAGCAGGTACTCGAGGTGACCGGGGTGCAGCGGCTGGAACCGCCCGTGCGCCACCCCGACCTCGGCGGTGCCCTGCCAGTCCTCAAGGCGCATCGGCTCTCCTCGCTCGGCGGCGTCGGCGGTCGGGCTCGACCGGGGACCAGACAAGCAGCCGGGCCGGCGGGGACAAAGCTCGATTAGCGGATCGAACGGCGCCGATAACCGGGCCGGCGAATGCCGGCGGGGAATCTGGTTAAGGGACGGATTATTGATGCATTAGGTGGTCCCTACGGTTATTGATCGGGTCCGACACTCCGCCATACGTTGCCTGCGTCGCACCGGGCAGCCCCAGTGGAGGGAAGAAACCCGCATGGATCTTTTCGCGAAGACCCGACCCGTCGACGGCAGCTTCGCAGCCTGGGCCGAGCGCACCCACGGGCTGTGCGCGTTTCCCAAGCTGCACGGCGAGATCTCCAACCGGATGACCTTCGGCGGGCGCGAGTGTGTCGTCTGGAGCGTCAACAACTACCTCGGCCTGGCCAACCATCCCGAGGTGCGCGCGACCGACGCCCGCGCCGCCGCCGAGTACGGGCTGGCCGCGCCGATGGGCTCCCGGATGATGTCCGGCGAGACCGAGCAGCTCGAACTGCTCGAGGCGGAACTGGCCGCCTACGCCCGCAAACCGGCCGCCTTCTTCATGAACTTCGGCTACCCCGGCATGTCCTCCATGATCGACGCGCTGACCAGCCGGCACGACGTGATCGTCTACGACGCCGACTGCCACGCCTGCATCGTCGACGGCATCACCCTGCACCAGGGCCGGCACGTCGCGTTCCGGCACAACGACATCGGCGAGCTGGCCGACCTGCTCGGCCGGGTCACCGAGCAGCTCAACCCCAAGGGCGGCATCCTGGTCGTCACCGAGGGCGTCTTCGGCATGTCCGGGGACATCGGCAAGCTCGACGAGATCGTCGCGCTCAAGCAGCGCTACGACTTCCGCCTGCTCGTCGACGACGCGCACGGCTTCGGCGTCACCGGCGCCCAGGGCGGCGGCACCGGCGAGCACCTCGGCGTGCAGGACCAGATCGACCTGTACTTCGGGACCTTCGCCAAGGCCGCGGCCAGCATCGGCGCGTTCGTGGCCGCCGACCAGCAGGTCATCTCCTACCTGCGGTACAACACGCGGTCGCAGATCTTCTCCAAGGGCCTGCCGATGCCGGTCGTCGTCGGCAACCGCAAACGCCTCGAGCTCATGCGCACCCGGCCGGATCTGCGCGCGGCGCTGTGGGACATCGCCGGCCAGCTGCAACGGGCGCTGCGCGAGTACGGCCTGGACGTCGGGCAGACGCAGACCCCGGTCACCCCGGTGTTCCTGAAGCTGGACATGGCCACCGCGGTCACCATGGTCGAACGGCTGCGCGACGAGCACGGCGTTTTCGCCAGCCTGGTCGCGTTTCCGGTGGTGCCGCGCGGCATCGTGCAGCTGCGGCTCACGCCGACCGCGTTGCACACCACCGAGGACGTCACCCACACCGCGCAGGCCATCGCCAAGGTCTACCAGGAACTGGAGCCGCGGCCGTGAAGGCGGCGGAGATCCGGGAGCGGGCCGCCGCCCTCGCGACCGCGCCGGTCGCCCAGCTCGACGCGGACCGGTTCGCCCGCGAGCACACCGAGTTCCTGGCCCGGACCCGTCGGTCGGCCGGTCTGAGCGAGCGGGCCAAGCACGTGCTGCCCCGCGGCGTCGAGCACGTCGACCCGATGTCCTATCCCTATCCGCTGTTCATGCACTCCGGCCACGGCAGCCGGGTGACCGATGTGGACGGCAACGAGTACGTGGACTGCGTGCTCGCCGGCGGCGCGGTCAGCCTGGGCCACAACGACCCCGAGCTGAACGCCGCCATCGCCGAGGTGATCAGCGCCCGCACCAACTTCCACGGTTTCATGGACGAGTACGAGGTCCTGGCCGCGGAGCGGATCTGCCGGGTCTTCCCCTCGGTGGAGTCGGTGCGGTTCACCTCGTCGGGGGCGGAGGCGAACCTGGCCGCCATGCGGATCGCGCGGGCGTACACCGGCCACAAGAAGATCGTGAAGTTCCGGGGCGGCTACCACGGCTGGGGCGACCAGTTCATGACCGACCTCGAGGTGCCGGGCACCGGGCCGCTGCTCGCCGGCGGGGTGCCGCCGGAAACCCTCGGCAACACCGTTCTCGTCTACCAGAACGACCTCGACGAGCTCGACCGCACGCTGGCCGCCGAGCGCGACCGCGGCGGCGTGGCCGCGGTGATCTGCGAGCCGCTGGGTGCGGAGTCCGGCCTGGTGCCGTTCGACGAGGACTTCCACGCGCAGGCGATCGAGATCGCGCACGCCCACGGCGCGCTCTACGTCTTCGACGAGGTCGTCACGGGAGTGCGGGCCGCGCGCGGCGGCGCGCAGGCCCTGTTCGGGATTCGGCCCGACCTGACCACGCTCGGCAAGGGCCTGATGAACGGCTACCCGTCCTGCGGCGCGGTCGGCGGCCGCAAGGACATCATCGACACCGCGCACATCGGCGTGCCGGACGAGCGGCCGACCACGTATGTCGGCGGCACCCTGTCCGGCAACGTGCTCTCGGCCGCGGCCGAGGCGACGGCCGCCGACCTGGTCACCCGGCTCAACGGCCTGTTCGAACAGCGCGGCACCGGCTACTTCGCCTATCACTTCGGCACCGTGGTGCGCATCGAGCTCACCGCCCCGCACGCCGTGCCGATCCACGACGACCGCTCGATCGCGGACGTCATCGAACGCCGAGACATCCTCAGCCGCTACATGATCCCGGTCGCCAACGCGGGCGTGCTGTCCCGGATGGGGCGGGACATGCTCACCACCGCGCACACCACGGCCGACAACGACAAGGTGGTGATGGCGTATGAACGGCTACTCGACCTCCTCGGGTGACCGCCCGACGGCGCTGGTGACCGGCGCCTCCTCCGGCATCGGACAGGTCGTCGCCGCGCACTTCGTCGAGCGGGGCGCGCACGTGCTGGGCACCTGCCGGGACCCGGACCGGCTGGACGAGGCCAACCGGGTCGCCGGCGTGCGGTACCTGCCGCTGGACGTCACCGACCCGGACAGCGTCGCGGCCTGCGCCGAGCGGACCGGGCCGGTGGACATCCTGGTCAACAACGCGGGCCAGAGCCAGCTCGGCCCGCTGGAGGACCTGGCCGACTCCTCGATCGAGAACCTGTTCGCGGTCAACGTGTTCGGACCGGTCCGGCTGGTCCGCGCCTACCTGCCGGGGATGCGCGCGGCCCGCCGCGGCGCGATCGTCATGGTCGGGTCGCTGATGGCCGAGTTCCCCCTGCCGTACCAGTCCACCTACGCGGCGACCAAGGCGGCGCTGCGGGCGTTCACCCAGTCGGTGCGGTTCGAGGTCGCGCCGTTCGGCGTGCGGGTGAGTGTCGTGCAGCCCAGCTACTTCCGGTCGGACATCAACCAGCGCCGGGAGCGGGTGATCCGGCCGGAGTCGGCCTACGCCGGGCCGCTGTCGGCCGTGGTCCGCAGCATCGACGGCGCGCACGCGCAGGCCGGCGACCCGCGCGAGGTGGCCCGGCTGATCTGGCGGGTGGCCAACGACCGCGACCCGGCCCCGGTCTACTCGATCGGTGCGAACGCCTCCGGCCAGCTGCTGGCCAAGCGACTGCTCAGCGGCCGGCGGGTCGAACGGCTCGTCGCCCGCCGGTACGAACCCACGCTCACCACGATCTCCCCGGAAAGCGAGCAGGCATGACCGCGATCTCGGACCAGCCGGCCGACACCGGCCAGACGCCCGTGCGGCAGGGCATCATCGACGCCGACGTGCACGAGATGATCGGCAATCCGCTGGATTTCGCCGAGTACATCAAGGAACCCTGGCGGGGCCGGGTGCACAACGACAACTGGATGGGCTACTCGATCCCCTACTCCTGGCCCACCACCGGCGGGCTGGCCCGGCCGGACGCCCGCCCGGCCAACGGCATGCGGGCCGGGTCGGACCTCGGCCTGATGCAGAGCCAGCATCTCGACGAGTTCGGCATCGACAAGGCGATCCTGACCGGCCTGCTCTACCCCAGCGAGTTCAAGACGCAGCCGGAGTTCGCCGCCGGCATCGCCCACGCCTACAACGACTGGCTGATCGACAACTGGCTGGACCGCGACCCGCGGCTGCTCGGCTCGGTGTGCGTGGCCATCCAGCGGCCCGAGGAGGCCGCGCGGGAGATCGACCGGGTCGCCGCGCACCCGCAGATCGTCCAGGTCATTCTCCCGGTGGTGTCGAACGACGTGTTCGGCCGGGAGTACTACCACCCGGTCTACGCCGCGGCCCAGCGCAACAACCTGGCCGTCGGCTTCCACCAGGGCGCGAACGTGGAGACCGCGGTCGGCCTGCCGCCGTACTACATCGAGTGGCACACCGCGATCGAGCAGGCCTGGCAGTCGCAGCTGATCGGCCTGGTCGTGCACGGGGTCTTCGACAAGTTCCCGGACCTGCGGGTGGCCATGATCGAGTCGAGCTGGACCTGGCTGCCCCACCTGATGTGGCGGTTCGACCACAACTACCGGAGCCTGCGCCGGGAGATCCCCTGGGTCACCCGGCTGCCTTCGGACATCATCCGGGAGCGGGTCAAGTTCACCACCCAGCCGATGGAACTGGCCGAGAACCCGGAGCACCTGTTGCAGGCCTTCGACATGGTCGGCAACGACAGCTTCCTGATGTTCTCCTCGGACTATCCGCACTGGGACTTCGACTCCCCGGCCCGGGCCCTGCCCACCTCCTTCGGCCCGGAGTTGCGGCAGAAGATCTTCCGCGACAACGCGGCGGCGTTCTACGGCCTGGGGGAGTGAGCGGTGCGCACCGAGAACAGCCGCCAGCGCGCCCGGCACACCGTGTGCCCGGAAGCGGAACTGGCGCCGGGCGCGAGCCGGCTCGTGGAGCTCGGCCGGCGCCGCATCCTGGTCATCCGCGACAAGTCCGGCCGCTACCACGCGGTCTCGGACGTCTGCGCCCACCAGGGCGGCCCGCTGCACGGCGGGTCGGTCGAGCCGATGTGGGTCGGCGACCGGCCGGGGGAGCACCGGCCCTCCGACACCAGGACCGTGGCCATCTGCCCGTGGCACAACTTCGAGACCGACGTGGAGACCGGCTGCTCGGTCTGGACGCCGCGGCCGTTCCACGCCGCCACCTACCGGGTGGCCGTGGAGGACGGCGAGATCGTCCTCTACGTGTGAACCGACCACCAGACCCGGAAATGAGGCTTGCGCACATGACCCACCCTTCCGTTCCCACCCGCAACGAGAGACTGCGCGCCCTGCTCGAGGGGCCCGAGCTGTTCTTCCTGATGGAGGCGCACGACGGGCTGTCCGCGCGGATCGCCGACAGCGCCGGCTTCCCGGCCATCTGGGCGTCCGGGCTGTCCATCTCGACCGCGCTGGGGGTGCGCGACAGCGACGAGGCGTCCTGGTCGCAGATCCTCGGCGTGGTCGGCCGGATCATCGAGGCGTCGGACGTGCCGGTGATGGTGGACGGCGACACCGGCTACGGCAACTTCAACAGCGCCCGCCGCTTCGTCCGCCAGGCCGAGTTGGTTGGCGCCTCGGCGGTGTGCCTGGAGGACAAGGTCTTCCCCAAGATGAACTCGTTCGTCGGTGAGGACCACCACCTCGCGCCGGTCGGCGAGTTCTGCGGCAAGCTGCGGGCCTGCCAGGACATCCGCGCCGACCCGAACTTCCGCCTGGTGGCCCGGACCGAGACGCTGATCGCCGGCGGCAGCGTCCAGGAGGCGCTGGACCGGGCGGCCGCGTACGCCGACGCCGGGGCCGACGCGATCTTCATCCACTCCCGGCGCAAGACCGCGGCCCAGATCGAGGAGTTCGCCGCGCAGTGGGGCGACAAGCTGCCGCTGATCATCGCGCCGACGACCTACGCCCCCACCACGCCGACGGAGAGCTTCCGGGCCATGGGGCTGCGCGGGGTGATCTGGGCCAACCAGAACATGCGCGCGGCGTTCGCGGCGATGTCGGACGTCTGCCGCACCATCCTGAGCACCGGCGGCGTGCGCAGCGTCGAGCCGCGGATCGCGCCGCTGGCCGAGGTGTTCGGGCTGTTCGGCTACGACCAGCTGGCCGAGGACGAGCGGCGCTACGCCGACGTCGCCCTGGAGCTGCGGTGAGCCACGCCCACAGCGGCGATCGACTGCGGGGCGACGAACTGCTCGCCGCACTGCACGGTCGTGGCGTGCGCCTGGTGACCGGGGTCCCGTGCTCGTACCTGACGCCGCTGATCAACTCCGCGATCAACGACCGGCACGGCCGCTACGTCGGCGCGGCCAGCGAGGGCGAGGCGGTCGGCATCGCGGCGGGCGCCTGGCTGGCCGGCGACTCCCCGCTGGTGATGGCCCAGAACTCGGGCCTTGGCAACATGGTCAACCCGCTGACCTCGCTGACCTGGCCGGCCCGCATCCCGATGCTGCTGCTGTGCACCTGGCGTGGGCAGCCGGGCGTGCCGGACGAGCCGCAGCACGAGCTGATGGGCCGGGTCATGCGGTCCCTGCTGGACACGGTGGACGTCGAGTGGGACCTGCTCGACCCCGATCCGGACGAGCTCGGGCCCGCGCTGGACCGGGCCTGGGACTCGATGAAGCGGCGCGAGCTGCCGTACTGCCTGATCGTGCGCAAGGGCACGGTCGCGGATCAGCCGCTCGCGCAGCCGGAACCGCGCGTGCCCGCCCCGATCCTGGCCGACGCCGGGCCGGGCCCCGCCCACCACGTCGCCGGCAGCCGCGCCGACGTGCTCCAGCAGGTGCTGTCGCTGGCGCCCGACTCGGCGGCGCTGATCGCGACGACCGGCAAGACCGGACGGGAGCTGTTCACGCTCGCGGACCGCCCCCAGCACTTCTACCTGGTGGGCTCGATGGGCTGCGCCAGCGCGGTCGGCCTCGGCGTCGCGATCACCGACCCGCGACCGGTGGTCGTGCTCGACGGCGACGGCGCGGCCCTGATGAAGCTGGGCAATCTGGCGACCATCGGCGTGCAGGCCCCGGCGCGGCTGGTTCATGTCCTGTTGGACAACCAGGTCCACGACTCCACCGGGGGCCAGCGGACCAGCGCCGGCGGCATCCGCTTCCCGGAGATCGCGGCGGCCTGTGGCTACCGCTCGGCCGTCACCTGTCGCAGCGCCAGCGAGGTCGACGCGGCCCTGACCGCCGCGTTCGCCCGGCCCGGTCCGCATCTGGTGCACGTGCGGATCTCGGCCGGCTCGATGTCGAACCTGGGCCGGCCCACGGTCCGGCCGGACGAGGTGGCTCGGCGATTCCGAGCACACCTTGGTTCACATCCGGCCCCGGCCGCGCCGTGGGACCGCTCGACATGAGCACCGTGTCGCGAGCCGCACCCGTTGGCGCGGCAAGGGTTCCGTTGCCGCGCCTGCTCGGCCCGGCCTTCGTGGCCGCCATCGCCTACCTCGACCCCGGCAACTTCGCCACCACCGTCGCGGCCGGGGCCGCGGACGGGTACCTCCTGATCTGGGTCGTGCTCGCCGCGAACCTGATGGCGTTCCTGGTGCAGCACCTGGCCGCCCGGCTGGGCGTCGCCACCGGGGCCGGCCTGTGCGAGCTGGTCCGCGACCGCTGCCGCCCCTGGGTGACGCGGCTCTACTGGGGGCAGGCCGAGATCGTGTGCGCGGCCACCGATCTCGCGGAGATCGTCGGCGCCGCGATCGCCCTGCGGATGCTGTTCGGCGTGCCCCTGCCGCTCGGCGGGATGGCCGCGGTCGGTTTCTCCCTGCTGGTGCTGGCGCTGGCCGGCCGCAACCAGGTGGTCTTCGAACGGGTCATCGCGCTCGCCGTGGGGCTGATCCTGCTGGCCTTCGCGGCGGCCGGGTGCATCGCCGGGATCAGCGTCGGCGCGGCGGCGACCGGCCTGGTGCCCTCGTCGGCCGGTGGCCAGAGCCTGTTGCTGGTCACCGGGATCATGGGCGCGACGATCATGCCGCACGCCGTGTACACCCACTCCGCGCTGACCCCTCGGATCCGGCGGGAAACCTTGGGGGAGCGGCAGAGCGCGGCACGCAGCCAGCGCGCCGACGTCGGCGTGGCCATGACCTTGGCCGGGCTGGGCAACATCGCCATCCTGGCGGTGGCGGCCGCGAGCCTGCACGGCCGAGTCGGCGCGGACGTCAGCCTGGACGACGCGCGGGCCGCCCTCTCCGCCCAGTCGATTCCGCTCGGCCTGCTCTTCGCCGTGGCGCTGCTGTTGTCCGGCCTCGCCGCCTCCGGGGTCGGCACGCTGGCCGGCCAGGTCGTCATGAGCGGGCTGCTGCGCCGCCAGTTCCCGCAGTCGGTCCGCCGGCTGGCCACGGCCGTGCCGGCGCTGCTGATCCTGTTCTGCTGCCCCGATCCCACGAAAGCGTTGCTGCTCAGCCAGGTCGCCCTGTCCTTCGGTCTCCCGTTCGCGCTGGTCCCGCTGGTGCTGGCCACCCGGAAGGTCTCGGTGATGGGCGACTGGGCGGTCGGCCGGACCACGGCCGCGCTCGGCGCGGGCTGCGTCGCGGTGATCGTCGGGCTCAACGCCGTCCTGATCTGGAGCGCCCGCTGAGTCCGGGCGCCCAGTGCCATCCCTACGCGACCAAGGAACACGCCGATGGAGAACACCCTGACGGGCCTGCTGGAGCGGCGCTCCCGCGAGGCCGATCCGGGCCGGGTCCACCTGCCCGCCGACGGAGCGACCATCACCCTGCCTGAACTGCTCGACCGGGCCCAGTTCCTGGCCGGCGACTTCTACGACCGGGGCGTGCGGCCCGGCGACGTGGTCGGCATGGTCCTGCAGAACGGCCCGGACTTCCTCACCACGTTGCTGGGCCTAATGTACGCGGGTGCGGTGCCGGCCCCGCTGGCGTTGCCGGCCGCCCTGCGCGGGCTCGACGCGTACGGACGCCACCTGGCCGCCGTGGTCGCTGACTCCGGCATGCGTTTCCTGGTGTCCGGACCGGAAATGCGGCGCATCCGCAGCCGGTTCGACGACGCGCTCGCCGCGGTGGAGTTCATCGACATCGGCGACCTCGCCGCGGCCAACTCGCGGCTGTGCGTGCCGGTCGACCCGGACGCGCTGGCCTTCATCCAGTACACCTCGGGCAGCACCTCCTCGCCCAAGGGCGTGATGCTCAGCCAGCGCAACATCGCCACCGGCCTGGACGCGATCCGGCAGGCGTCGGCCATGACCCACGCGGACACCCTGGCCGTGTGGCTGCCGCAGTTCCATGACATGGGCCTGGTCTCCAGCCTGGTCGCGCTGGCCCACTGCGGCGAGCTGACGCTGTGGCCGCCGGCCGCGTTCGTCCGCGACCCGGCGAAGTGGCTGACCGAGTTCGCCGCGCGCGGCTGCACACTGAGCCCGGCGCCGAACTTCAGCTACGACCTGCTGATCGAGGTGGCCGACCGGTTCCCGCCGGGAAGCCTCGACCTGTCCCGCTGGCGGCTGGCCTACAACGGCGCGGAGCCGGTCCAGGCCGGCACCGTCCGGCGCTTCGCGACGGCGTTCGCGGTGCACGGATTTCGCGCGGAGAGCATGTATCCGGTGTACGGCATGGCCGAGGCCACCCTGGCCGTCACGTTCAGCCCGCTGGACACCGCGCCGCGGCTGCGGT
>Ga0307511_10000597_pt1 | contig 38716 bp, 59 predicted proteins | sample 13_EM_MG_FD_200266 | JGI IMG/M metagenome (GOLD analysis project Ga0307511, IMG submission 200266) | Populus trichocarpa ectomycorrhiza microbial communities from riparian zone in the Pacific Northwest, United States - 13_EM | ecosystem: Host-associated > Plants > Roots > Unclassified | place... | reverse complement strand
AGAGCTAGACGAACACTGTCATCCGGTCAAGTTGTTTTCTGCGGTTGGATTTTATATGGAAGGGGTTGGGTTGGCGGGCGTCTAGCTTGATCCACCCGCTTGTTCGTCCCATTCGTTCGGCCACATACTTACGACCACCAACAAGACAAAAGGAGATTCACCCTGTGTCGTTTTGTAGTTGGCCCGGGTACAAAACAAAGGGGGTCTGTTTAGCGTTAGCGAGATTTGAACAGATTCAATTTTGGCAACCAAATCTCTCTCCTGTATGTCCACGTGACTTGCGCTTTGTGGCTACGCCTCTTCCCTTTCCAACGCTGTAGAGTAATCGCTTACACTTCCTCAACAACTGTCACGCCAAATGTGGTCCGAGAACAGAGAAATTAGAGACGGCGATTTGATCATCGTCTGGCTCGTAAGTTTCTTTTTTCACGTTCTTGCGAGAAAAAGGGTGACGAATGTTTGATACATCTAGACCAGAGAGTTCATTCAGCCTCTTCAAGTCACCGCCGGCAAGCTGTTCAACAGCAAGTTTGGCTCTTACCGTCACGACGACCTCATCGGTCTCCCATATGGCTCGAAAGTTGCCTCCAGTCACGGACGCGGTTTTATCCATGTTTTACGTCCTACCCCAGAACTTTGGACGATGGCCCTTCCGCACCGCACCCAGATCTTGTACCTTGCCGATATCGCATTTGTCACCTCCTGGCTGAACATAAAACCCGGATCAAATGTCATCGAGGCAGGTAGGATTGCCATTTTCTCTCTTTCTTCCGGTACCATTGAATCCCCGACCTACCCTCGCCGAGCGGCCTTCTACGTAATCCGGTTGACCGACAGAAAGGAATGTACAACAAGTACATTTCTGTCCGGGTCCCGTCGGGTACAAGCTACGGCTCCGATTCGCCTCCGTAGCCACCGTTGATCATTGTGATCAGAAGGAATGGACCCGATGGACCTACGTCTCCCGAAATCTTCATCCTATATTTTTGATCGCAGGAACGGGATTCTGAACGTTCTCCGCGCATCTAGGTACAGGTTCTGGGTCTTTCTCCCACTCGACCGCTCGAACCATAGGGTCCTCTGGACATCTATGGTCATATGAGTTCCACGAGGCAAGAGCGTTGAAAGCTCGGTGAGTGTTTTGCCAACCTCACCGAATCTGATCCCCTTCCATACCTTGCTCACTCATTGAATTTTCTTGTCGCAACACCACCACCATTTGTGGATATCGACCTTCTGTATTTAGCCAGGAGTTCGCCGAGCACGGAATGTTGAACGTCACATTGGCTCACCGGAATGTTTGCAAGGATGGATTCACGATCGTGAGCACCGCCGACGCAGGTAACCACAATCAAACTCTTCCCTTCCTGTCTCCTTGGACGGGAAGGCAGGCGGGGGTTGTGCGAAGAAAGTAAATGACAGTCCTTTGCGTCCCCCAGTATTCCTAGATCTCCCAGCACCCTGGGAAGCAGTCGAACACGCCAAGTCCGCGTTACGCGTACGTCAATCCGCACTCCCTTTTTTGTCGTCATTCCCTTACCGAAGTTCCCACAATTCGCTCGCTTCTTAGAGAGACCGGACCACGAGAATTTGCTGCTTTAGCCCATGTATGGAACAAGTACTGAGGACTGTCAACGCATTGAATGAGCATGGTTTCACAGGTATGGGTTTCGGACGTTGCTTATCAATGTCACCCTTCGCCTGCTCTCTCTCGAAATCACGGCACGCTGATTACATGTTTTCATTCTTTCGCCTCGTAGAGATAACGATGTACGAAACCCTGATGCGCCCTCACGAAGTGACCCAAATGCCCCTCCTGAAATCCGTCCGCCAGGTCGGCGAGGAGCTCAAAGACATGGCTGTACGTCGAGAGGAAAGGAGATTACGGCAGATAGCTTCCTCCGCCGCCTCGAGGGCCAAAAGAAAACGCGAAGAAGCAGGCGACGAGTTGGGCCTCGGCGGGACGCAGGAGGACGCTTCATTGAAGCGGGTCAAGACCGGCGAAGGAGATGGTGGAGAGACACCGACCACAAAAGTCGGCGCCGAGATCCGGATAGACGACGACGATTACGACGATGGGGTAAAGGCCAACGCCAGCACCAACCTTAACTTCGCCACCGACCCTGAAGTGGCCACCAACCCGATTGAGTACTCTGATCGTCTCGCTGGAGAACGGGTAAGACCCAACCGGAGGGTAGGTTCAGCTGATATCGATGGGACGAATTCCATTGGTGGCAACAGTGGGAGCGGTGGACAGCTGAATGTGTCGAAGGTCTTTCCTGAGGTTCGAGGTCACACCTCTTACCTGACCTTCGCGTGCCTTGTCCCGTTCCCTTCGGACGCCATCGCTCGGAGCTCCAATGAATAGAAGGCTGGGTTTCAGCAATTTCGGCATGATCAGCTAAGGGGTCCAATTCCTTCATCGCTTCCACCACGCACTCGTACGTGGCCCACTCACTACACACATCCAAAAGATAGATTAAACATCGTGCGCCGAACGCGGGGCGATCAAATTAAACAGGTCCTTGATGTGCTACTCACGTATACCGCCAAGGGCTTCCCCGCAGTGTCTACAAGTCACTGAGATCCTCTAGATCTGGTCAAAGATTCCCAAAGGTTGTACGAGAGATACGTGAAAAATAAGTGATCAAGGAAATTTGCTTCCGATTGACAGCCCAACGTCTCCGTAACTCAGATCGCCGACTAAAACCAACCAAGCCGCCCAACCAACGCACCTAGAATTCCGAGATCTAGCCTAGACTTTGTGGTCGCTACGAATCTCGTGCCTGGCTTCTAGTGACAAACTGTTTGGGCGGCCTTGGAATGAGACTTGTACGTGGAGGGGGGAGGTTAGGTCTTTCCCTTCCTCGATCGCAGGACTCGATCCGATGCCGGCACGGCGGCCTTGGACCCGGATACCGTATGACTGGCTCTCGGTGTGGGTTTCACTGTCGTTGTTTTCCGTTTTGGTCGAGCTCCGGCCGGGGTTGGCTTGGGTATGGACGATTTGTCGTGCTCCATATCGGAGCCCTCATCGACATCGGGGCTCCTCGCACGTTTCTTCCTAGGCTTGTTGGTGCGTTTGGAAGAAGATTGAGGGTTCGTCCTGGAAGGTGTCGTTGAAGAAGTCGCCTTGTGCTTCTTGCTCGGCACTGGAGGGTCTGAGAGGTAATCGCTGAGAGAGGGGTCTGAGAGATCTTTGTCTTCGTCCACTCCAGGTTCGCCCCCGCCCTCGTCAATCACTGCGTTTCGCAGAGCACGCGAGGACCTGACTCCCCGCCCAGAAGGTTTAGACCTCCTCGTGGATTCAAGTCCAAGCTGGCGCTGCCGTTCTGCGTGTTCAGCAGCCAATTCAGCCATCGTCTTCATCGGCTCGTTCAGGGTTTCTGGTCCTGAGGGAACCTCGTCACCCTCGCGCTCGTCCACCCCTCGACCTTCAGCGGTCATCGTTGAATCACGTCCGTTCCCAGCTGAGAATTCCTCATCCATCACCCCTTCCGAATCTGGGACCATCGCCACGTCGTCGTCACTGACTGGTGGAGATGGAGCGCGATCCCTGAGCCGTGTGTATTGGGATCGCGGGAGGCTGAACGGTTGTACGATCTCGTCCGCGGTTGCGATGAACCCTCCTGCATGAAATAGGTCCGGATCGTGATGTCCCTGCGGGGAACCGAAGAACAGTCAGTTTAATACAACCAACACCACATGAGAAGGGCCACCCCCGGGATGACATGCCTCGGTGCACGATCCGCCAGCCTCGGGTGTTGCGGGATCGTGGGAGCCTGGCAGTTCAGAGCCAGGTTCCAGATCCACGCTCGCTACCTCGACCACGATCGTGGGGTTTCCCATAGTATTCATGTCGCGGGCGTCCCCACGAGGGTCGGCCCCCGTATCTGGCCGTTGGTACTGAGCCTGGAGCCTGCGACGGATCTGTAAACCTTTGACCAAACGGGCCCAACGTTTCAATACATCCGCTCGGCGTTTGATCTCCTCCCTTTCGGCCCGGTGGTGTTCTGTTTGCCAGTATGCCTGTTCGACCAATAAAACACCAATGGGAGTCAATGAACCGTGGAATTGGCGATGGATACTCCACGGACCTCGAGGATCAGCGCTTCGTACTCAGACGCGGCCACGATCCCCCGTATGAGGGGGGTGGCCTTCCTATTCCTGAACTCGAACGACACCTGCGTGTTTGTGGAATAGGCGCTATTTTATCGACTAGAAGATTGGCTATACACGCACCACAGCTTCTGCGTAATCCACGCCGAGGTCTCTTGCAATTTTGGCAGTCCCCTTATCTGTATGCGGGTATTGGATGAAAATTGAGGCAGGTGGCCTCGGTCGGGAGTTGAAAACGGGTGCGATAACACTGAAAGACGCACGGGGTATGTGGACAGCCCCTTTCGGTAACATCGAAGGGACGTAAAGGTCAATGTTCCCAAAGTTATTCTTGGGGATGGTGCCCTAAAACCCCGTTAGCGTTCGATACAACCAAAGTGAACGATACCCAGTATAGATAAAATTAATTGGAGGGAGCGATGAGAGACTCACGTTGACCACGGGTGGTGGGATGTACAATTCGGTCTGACCCTTCGCATACAATCCTTGCGTTGGCCCATCATCGCTTCCCTCTCCGTTTCCGTCACCGCTCTGGTTCGCAAGTGCCATCTCGACGACGCGTCTCTTGTTGATGGTCACAGCGCGTTGTTTGATCGTTTTCATCGGTTGTGCGCCTTCTTTAATCTTATACCCCTGGCGCATCCAGCTCTCGGACGTTTTGAGGGAAAGAACGTTTCCTCGTGGGTACACCGCCTCGCCACGGAATTTGCCTATCTCGACGAGAGGGTGGATTACTTCGGTCTGCTTTATGTGACGCGCGAGGGCGTAGCTATGTGATAGGGGTAGACGATCGAGTAAGAGGGCCGGAGAATACGACACATGAGAATACGCACAGAGGATGGTCCTTGAACCCAGTCATCGTGGTGGGCATGCCCTCTGTTAGTTGGTTAGACTGTAACTGTTCATCCTCAATCTCGTCTCGATTCTGCCGCGGAAACGGGTCAGCCATAGCAGGAGTTTCTGGCCCTGCTACATTACCAGCCGGTATGGCCTCTGAAGCATGGTAACAATCCGGTCCCACCACTCCTTCCTACTATTCCCTGCTCCACCACTGCGCTGCATCTTTGCAACCTTTGCGCCGTACTCCTTCGCGTATCTTGCCGTGACGTCTCGGGCGAAACTGTCCTCCTCAAACGCCAGGACATAGAGCATTCGGCTGCGAGCTTTCCTTCCTGTCTTCGGAAGGTTTGAGTATCCAGGGTCAAACACTTTGCGTTTATTGACTATTGCCCGTATCGGATCGACAGGTAACCAGCAGCAATCTGGACGCGAGAAAACTTCGATCCACATCGTTGGAGGTGCGGGCGTCAGGTCGGAATCGTCTGGAATTTTTTTCAATCGGGAGCGGGGCAGTATAAGAGAGCATGGATGGTACCTTCCAAACTTTCCTGTGGTGGCGGTTTTGGCCGCGATTTGCGGAGGTGAACTGCCGGAGTAGCTTTGCGTTTCCCCTTGCCTTCGCCTTTACCGTTGACGGAAGGTGATCCAGTGGTGGAAGACCTGCTCCCGTCAGAATCTATTGCCCGTCCCTTGCCTTTAATGTCGCGGATTGCCGGAACGGTGACCCCCTCCATATTGTCATCGGAGCTGGCAGGGGTGTCTGGTTTCGATCTCTTCTTCCCGCTTGGTTTTGATTTACCGGCGTTCGCCTGCCACGGAACACTCTGAAGACTGACAACCAACCGTGCTGGGATTCCTAACGCTCGACAGAGGGCTGTGAAGAGCTGGGCGCTGACATCACGAGATCCACTCCTCATCAAAGCGTGTTTCATCAAGCTCTTCGGAGTCTTGACGATTTCGTGGTCCTCAAATGAAGCGTACGCAAGCTGATAGTCCTCGTCGAACTCGTAGTCGTCCGATTTGAAGAGTCGTTGAGTCTCCTCGTATGTGCGACTGCGGATGTGTCCTGTTTTTCGAACACGGAAGAAGACGGATGCCCACCACCCAACGAGCGCCTTCATCGCATTCTCAAACATAAGTCCCCGATATGCTGCTTCGGGAACACGAGACTTTTTGATGTTAAGGAAAGCGTTCTGTAGGTCCAACGGCGTCAAGGACATCAATCGAGCCTGCAGGAAATTAGGAGTCAGCGTTCACAAGGTTTGATGTTCTTGACAGAATACCGCACATGTAGCAACTTGTTATTTAGCCATCTGTTTCGGAGGATGGCGTTTGCGATTAGGAAGATAGTATGTGTCTTGTGGCAATCAACTCGGGTGAGACGTTCGGCGTAGACAGCCGCGTTGAGAGCCTTTTTCCTTGCGGGGATTCAAAGCGTCATTATCATATAGAAGGTACCAAAGACTTACAATGCGTCTTCTTTGTCTTTTTTAGTCTTACGGGACTCGAGTGTGATCTCAATAGTTGTGGAGGTAGTCGGAGTAACTGGAAGGCTGGTATCTGATGTTACAGGTCCCACTTGCGGCTGAGACGGAACGTAGACCTCTTCCCAGTCGAGTTCGTCGTCGTCGCTGTCGAACTGTGGGGTATCGTCATGAAGGTCGTCCATAAGATAGTGTGGGGAGACGCGTCGAGGGGATTGCTAATTAGAACGCGACATTAGTGTCGCGCGCAGTCACCGGTCACGCATGACTCAACGTGACCGTAACGTGTCACGTAGCTGACGACACAACCAAAGCCATCTCAAATCTCAAATCTCAAATCTCAAATCTCAAACAACCCATATGTCAAACATTGAACGTTCTGATATCCCTCGTCGTATCCGCCCCTCTGGTGCTCCTGCAAAGAGGATCGAGGTGTTCCGGGGAACCCTCTAAACCTTATGTGCGGACGAGCGATCTCTCCGCTCCTTCTGTGTCGTCGGCTCATTGACCGCCAACAGCTGGATCCCCACCAGGGCCCGCGAACCGCTCAAGGTTTCCTCGTTTCCTATCGCCAGGGAAATACCCGAGACGAGCTCTAACCCCTTCAATTCTATTCGCTCCACAAGTCGCGCGATTTCCGGCTACTGAGCTGGTGCAAGCAATTCACCCTCGCTCCTCCGCCGGCATAACGTGCGATCCCATCAGAACCTTGCAACTGGGATTGGCAGATGGAATGGAACGTTGTCCTCCTTTCACGCCCTCAGTGATGACCGTCATGAAACTCCATCATCCGAGCCTTCTGCAACCGCTCCCCGTCCCTGCTGGCACATCTGAGGTGACCTTCCAACAATACCCTTGGCTCCACCCTACCCGGCAATGTCCAGGTACTCCGCACTGTCTCGAGCGCGGGTTTGGGCAGTTCGTCGATCGGGCAGTTACCGCTGGGACTTGGGAAGCGTAGTCCGAGGCCGACAGAAGAATCCCAGGTACCACCCGACGGCACAGTTCGGTAAGAAGGGGGCCAATCTCGAGGCTGGGTAAGTGCAATTCAATGCAGCGTTTTCGCATTGCTGATGCCCGCCATTCACCGTTACCTACCATAACTCGAACATCTGATTCCGTAACAATTTCCAACTGTTGTAGGGACCATGAACTTTCATCCACGACGATGGTTACCCCACCCCCCTCGAAACACCCGCGGGGGTTGGTTATTACCCTCAAATGGGCGGCGGTCAGCTCTATGGTGCGCGTCGGAGTCCGCTGTGCCCCTCCATTTGACAACCTGTCTTAGGTAATGATGCAATTCGGAAATCCCCCCTCCGGAGGTGGACTGAATTGGAGGGAGGAAGGCTGATCGCAAGCATTATCAGGCTTCGTCGACGGACGCGTCAATCGAGGACAAGCGACAGGGGAGAAAAGGCCTTGAACGCCCAGCACCTACCCCTTTCCTTCCCTCCCCCTTCCACCCGCATAGTTAACAATCCCCCCCTTATCGCACGCCCCCGAGTTTCGATTCGGTTGATGGGCCCACACCGTCGCTCTCTCTCACTCCCACTGCTCTCAAGCTTTCCCCACACTCATTAGACACTCACCCTCCTTTTCGAACTCATTCGCCCCGCATCTCCTGGGGAAGTACGCACCTTTTATTTTCACTCTCCGGTTTCCGACCCGACATCTATCTCTCACCAACTATTTTTCGAAGCCTAACTTTGACTCAAATATGGAAGCACCCAATAACTTCGACCGCCGTGGTCTCCTTGATCTACCCATCACCATTCCTCTCCTCAACTCTCTACTAAACGCCGGCGGACCGAAACCCAACCCCACCGTCACGCCTCCGCCACAACAGGATCCCCCAAAACCTTTACCCACGCCCACGCCCGCCCCTGATACGGGGAATGACAATAGCCATGGGGGCGGTGGGGGTGGAGGTGATAACACACCCTCCTCGAACTCTGGAAGTGGTGATAATGGTGGTAACAATGGTGGTGGTAACAATGGAGGTGGTAATAACGGAGGTGGTAATATTGGAGGCGGTAACAACGGAGGAGGTGGTGGTAATAATGGAAGTGGCACTACCGACGCCCAGGATCCCAACACTTCCCCCAACTCACCTACTCCTACTCCCGATCCAAATTCCCCAAACCCCAACCTATCGAATCCTCCCAACCCGTCCCCCACCAGCGGGTTTTCACCATCCCAGCCCAGTGGGAAACCTCAGGGCAGTCCTGTGCACCTCTCCGGGCCCAACGCGCAGAACTCCAGCCACAGTGATTCTCCAAGCGATTCAGGTGGTCCGGGGATAGTCACTTTCACCACGATCTCTGGCGTGAGAACGGAAATCACCCAGGCTCCCCACCCGCACCCGGGGACCGAAAACACTGGGAGTAGTTCTACAGGTGGAAGCGGAAGCGGTGGTGGCACTACCAATGGTGGTGGCGACGGGTCTGGAGGTGGAGCGAACGATTCGACAGGTGGAGGCTTAAGCCCTGGAGTAATCGCTGCCATCGTGATCGGCATCGTCCTCGCGTTGGTACTGCTCGTACTTTTCCTGCGAAAGCGAGTCAGGAAACAGCGAGAATCCAAGCACAGGCGCTGGTTGTCCAGCAGACGCGGTACGCTCAGGAGCAGTTTCGGAGATCTTCGAGCCAGTGGCTTCGGTTTCTCTTCCGGTCACGACGACACCAACAAAAACAGGTACTCTGGGCCGTTCTCCGATACCATGGCTGCACCACTCCCCGGTCTCGCTTCTCCCACGTCCTCCACTCCCCAGATGACGCAGGCCTCCCGTACGGATATCACTCTCCCCGCCATCGCGGTGCACTCGACTGGAAGGAGGAGCAACCGTAATTCCGAGTTCAGCATTGGATCAGCGGGGAGTGGTGGGTCGGATGGCAGTGAGGGTCAGTGGCTACAGATGCCCGAGGTGCGATATGGCGAAAACGGAGAGCTGAGCCCAACCGACCAACATTACCTCCCCTCCCCCATCTCTGTCCGACCTTTCAGTCCTTCTGAATCGTGGTCATTTCCCAAACCGCCAAAACCCCGACCTAAAACCTTCGCCCACACTGGTGACAGCAAGGTGTTCTCGAGCATCGACCCATTTGCCGATCCTATCCCACAACCATTCCAAACAGTCATGCCGCCGGCGGAGGTGGTGACGAGGACTTTTGAACCGATGGCCGACGATGAGTTGGTGGTTGAAATTGGCGATGAGGTGTCCATGTTGAAAGTGTTTGATGATGGGTGGGCAAATGTGAAGGTGATAAGGAGGAACGGAAGACCCGAAAGCGTCCAGAGATCAGAGGGCCTCATCCCGATCGACTGTTTGAGGCCAAAGGGTTATGAGAAGCCGCTCCTCGCGGACACGGACTTGCAGTACGCCCGGCGAACCAGTGTTTGACATGGTGAATCAGACTATTTTCTGTCGACGCATCATTCGCTCAATCACGGACAGATCGATTCGGACGGCCACCTAAACTCGTTGCGGCACCCTGTGTATATAGACGTTTACTCCCCATTTACCGCGCGATGCACGTTTTTCGTCCTCCGTGCGCCTCACCCGCGGCGTGTACGTATAGTGGTTTTCGTTTGTACAACCTGTTAGACCACGATGCGAATTTGCTGTCGCTTATTATATTAATTACCCTCACCTACTTACCAATAGTTTAAACGTCAAAATTGGCATAAGTGAGCGACCGTCCCTAAGGATACTGGACCAATGAAACTGTCAAGGCAGCGCCAGGGCCCGTCCACTGTGTCTGGCGCTGGATACCATCTACAAATTGCACGTCTGGGATTGCAGCGAGCGCCGTTTCGCTCGAAAACCAACCAACCGCCTGAACCGCGGGAGCCGGGAAGGACACTGGTACCGCCCGCCCCGAGCCCGCTAGGTTCTGGTGTCGTTTCTATGTTAAAATTCCCGGTTTCATTAACATACGCGGCGGGAAGAATCTCAGGCATCGGGGAATAAGCCTCGATTACAGGCATGGTGTTTCTGGACATGTCTGCTCTTGACGATAATCAGTCTACTCAACCGTGAGTGTGAATTTCAAGTGGCAACCTGACCCAGAGCCTGGGTCTGATTGAGCGTGCACGTGACCACGGAAGCATCTGGGGATCGGCTTGATGCGGGTGTGAGTGTGGGAAAGTGTTACGGAAGGATTAGCTGGAGGCTCCGGCCTGCCATGTCGGGACGAGAATGCAAGAGAGGATGAGCCGGGTGTTTGATGATGGGGCTCGGTGAACGTGCCCGGACCGCAAGGAGATGAAAACGCGAACGAAGGTCAGAACGAAGTCGATGATGAACTATATCGCTGTGCGCGGACCCGGTCGGAATGGAAAGGAACACTGGGAGTGCAACGCCTTTGACCGGATTTGGGTGTAATGACGAGATTTCGCTTGGCGGGGTTTCACACAGCCCCGAGCGTAGCTTTGCTCGACTGGGTGGGGGAGGCTGGGGGATTTTCCTCAAGTTTTTACTTTTCGTTTACTAGTCTACAAAAGTGTTTCACTGTTCGGCTCTAATGAGAGCCTTGTAACGAGATAGGACCCGGAGTCACCGGCTGAAAACGCGTGTTCTGACGCAAAGGCGAAAGCTCGAAGTAACCATTTCCGCTTTCGACCCACTTTACGCTTCGACGTCCACCATCAGTCCGTTCCCCCCGCCGTCGCCCCCCTCGACCCCTGTCCCCTCCGATCCAAAAGTCCTCACATACACACCATGAGTATCAGGGCTTCTTCATCCGGAAACACACCCATGGGTCCGCCGGTTGACCGGGACGTCGTGATGGCCCCCCCGCAGTTCAACTCCCAACAATACCCGACCCCTCCAAACCAACCGGCCAGCGTTCCACAAAAGCCACCTCAGGATTGTGTCGACAAGTACAAACGGCTGAAGAGGAAGTACTTTGAGCTCGAAGAGGTCCGTATTGTGCTGGCCAAAATCGTGGCATACCCCTTAAACCTACCTATTTTCTCACATCCACTTACACCTGGGCATGATGCGTGCATTTTACAGAAATTTAAAGAGGTAGACTCAGAAATACGGCGATCTGGCGAGCGCGCATCCCGAATGAGGCATGAACGAAAGTCAGTACCCCTTCACATCCCGTTCTTGGCCTCCAGTCCGCTGATCAGTATGACCGCGTCGTCGCGTCATCCGACGCACAGTGCCCTCCTCGATCGCATCATCGAACTCGAACAGCAAGTGCCCAAAAACACACACCGCACCGAAGACGATGTTATCCAAGCACGATCTAGTGCTTTCCCTCGGGCTTTGCTGCCAAAAAAGGCTCAAGATTATTTTCGAGCCAATATGCGCGTCGCGCTCGAGGAATCGTCCACCGAAGACCCAAAACTCGACCCCGTCTATTATTCCCGCCACGTTGGACCGCAAGCGAGGAAGCAACAAGTGGAAGAAATGACCCACCGTGCCGAGGAAGAGGCTCGTGAGGCTCGGCGCCAAACTAAACGGGCGAGAACGACCAAAGGGAAGGAGGCTACCGCTCAGGGGCAGGTTTTTCCCTATCACCCCTCACCCGGACATGATCCAGGGAGAGGTGGGAACCAACCCTACCCGGGTGAACACCCAGCCGGCGAAGGGCCCTTATTAGTCTCCAGCAACGGCACACGACTCCGCATCAAGCCACCCGCCCCTCCTTCTGATGGTGGTGGATCCATCTCTCACCAATCCTCGGGTTATCAACAATCTCCGACCGTCCACCAACTCCCCGGCGACCAGCCATTTCGCGGGCGCTCAGCATCCCCGATGTCCCAATCTCCCCACGAAGAACAACCCTTCACGTTCGTTTCAAATGGTGGTTCCTGTTTCTCTAGCTAATCGCGGAATCTGAGTTAACCAACGAATTTAGGCGAAGTACCACCCGCAGTGAGCAGTGGTAGCACCACTTCAAGGGCTGTAGCCCCACCGCGTGCTCCGGAAAATCAGAGGCTTGCCAAGCCGAAGAGGTTGAAGGCGCATACAGTCCAATCCAAGACCCATAGTATCCCGGTTGTACCGCGTGACAAGAAGGGCAATCCGTTGTTACCTTTGAACGTCGGCATCATGACGGTCATCAACCTCGGGGAGGTTTGCAAACGGGAACATTTCCATACAGAGCGGTACATCTTCCCGGTTGGTTATGAGGTCACACGGTACGCCGAATCCATACTCCGTTCTTCGCCCCGCTGATGGGTCCCGACCCGCGCAGGCGCTATTTATCCACTATCGATCCGAGTGCGGAGGTTGTTTATCACTGCTCGATTCTGGATGGAGGTGATGGTCCCAAGTTCCAGATCGTTGCTGGTGACAACCCGTCAAAACCCATTATCGCTGGGACAGCTACGGGCGCGTGGTCGATGATCGTCAAGACGGCGAATCAGATTCGCAACAGGCAACACTCAAATTCCGTCTCTGGGCCCGACTTCTTCGGTTTGGCTCAGAATACTATCAAGCATCTTATCCAAGGGCTACCGGGGGCGGATCAGCTGAGGGATTACGTGCGGCAAAGTTTCCATGAAGGAGGGTAAGTATATCTCGCCTCCTGTTCTTTTACCCCTCGTGCTAACTTTTTCGTGGCGGATCGGCAGACTCGGCAGCAGGCCACTCGGTGGCAGGCATGCATCGGTGGTACCTGTTTTGCCCGATGAGTATGAATCGCATTTGAATAACATTAGGGGTGGGAGGCGTGATGATGAGGGCGGTGATGCAGACGAGGATCCCTCACGGCAAGGTACGTCATCCCTATGCTCTTAGTTCGTAAATCTGGGGAGGGTGCTGATCGTAACATCGACAAAGATGGGCATGGACACCACGAGGAGTTTAGTGGCCGTCCGGATCTGGCATTCCCCCATTCCCCCTCACAGCGTCCACACCACGGTGCTTCGCGCTCCCCAGCCGTGCAGAGAGACCAGCAGTTCCAGTTCGTGGACTCGCATCCGGCGGTGCAGGCTTCGTATTCTTCTGGACAAGGGTCGAATGGACCGGCGTTACCCGCAGGATTCGCAAGCATCATGAATGCGTACACGGACCAGGGCTCGCAGAACCAACCACAGGCGGAATTCGTGCACCACACGGGGAACGGGACTATCGGAGGAAGAACGAGAAGCAGGAAGTCGGCGGCTTGATGTTATGTTTCTGTGGACATGAGTCAATCTCACTCTTTTTGCGCTCTTGTCGGACGGTCCTCATCCTTGTTTTTTGCCTTCTCTTGTCTCTCTTCCTGCTTGCTCTGTTACACCCACCCATCACCTTGGCCCCTCTTAAACACCTCACCCCCTTCATCTATGCCCACTCCCGTCACGTCCCACACGCGCACACAGCTGTTCCTCCCTTCCTGCCCACGCTCTTTCTACATTTTTAATCCCTGTTATAAAATAGTCCAGTTATTCCTTTTGTAAAACCGTTTCCTCCCCTCCATAGTCTACCTCTGACACCTCATTGGGTACCTCGAAGACTGACGCGCGTGGCCCGTTTTTGGGTAGATCTGCCTCTCGAGCGTCGCTCCCTTCCATCGGATCGCCTCTGGTCGCACTCTCGGGTGTCTCTGGGGGATCGACTCACTGGTGCGGAGGGGGTTTGACTGGGAACCGCCCGTTGAAGTGGGCTGGTTCCGAGGCTAGAGCAAGACGAGTGGTTCTATTCTTATCTGGGAATTCTCGAATTCTCTGATTTTTTCGATGCCTCTGTGGGGACTCCTCCCGATGCGAGGCCAGTGCTGGGACCAGGGGTAGTATGTGAGGCTGACATTCCAGTAGCTAGAGGTAGAAATACAAGAAATTATGTGGTCGCTCTACTCTGGCCCGAGAGCCGCAACTCCTCGCAACGCCTGATGCACGTGGTCGAGAATTTCCCATTCACCCTCCCCTCCGCCCAGACAGCAAGGCTGCAGCTCTCCGGAGTCGTGGAAGGAGCCTCGTCAGCACCGACTCCCCCTCTCCTTCCCTTCCTCCCCTCCTCCCTCTTTACCTTCGATTTCGAATAATCGAGAGCCACACCCCCAACACACGCACCCACAACCCGTTGCAGCCAATATCCCTCCTCACGACAAACTTTTTTTTCCTCTTTTTCCTACAAATCCCGTCCCCATTTCGGTCTTTTTTGAAGCACCCTCGGATCGCTTGAATCGTCCCAGCCCTCGAAGCGGCCAGAACCAGGAATTTCAAGTGTTCGAAATCGACTGAAAGCGTCGGGAAACCCACAAACAAACAAAGCCTCGTTGATTGACATTTGGACCCGGCTCCCTTCCCCACTCAACCTCCCATTCCTCCTGTCGTTTCTCTCTCGGCAATTCCTCCCGCCTGTTTGACGTAACGACACACACGGTCTTTTTCCAGCCGAACTGGGCCACCGACTCGCCCCAGAGCCAGCGAGGACCAGACTGGTGGATTGATCAACTGCTGGCCCTCACACGGTCCCAGGTTGACAACTCCACGCAGTCCACCAGTTCTCAAGTTCCGGTCGCCCAACTCTCAACACCAAGACTCGACGCATCCGCCACCACCACACCGCATACGACAACCAGCCCTTGATCAAATGAGCACCACCCGTCGAGCGTATGGGAACAACAAACGACCGATATCTGCTATCTTTCTTGGTTCGAGCTCCTCCCCTAGCATAAACACGACAATCAGTAGCTCGTCAAGTATCCCTGATCTACCGGAACCACCCAGTCCTGGCGCGGCTTCGAATCTCTCTTCGACAAGTTCTGGGTTACCTTCACCCCCTGCGACGAATTCTACCGGAAGTGGGAGTGTCGGAGGAGATTCACGGAGCAATACTGCAGGAGGCGTTAGGAGAAGACCGACGCTCAACCAGTCGGCCTCGAATAGGTCGATGAATAACGCGAATGTAGATGGAAGGAGGGATAGTTTGGATGACCCCCATGACGATTCGGGGGAGTATGACGATGAAGATCACACCGCGAGATTTGGGGCCGGCAAGAGGAAGTCAACGGTTTCGACTGCTTCTGCGTCCTCGAACGATACCGTTTCGGCGTTAGACCGGGTGAAGAGTTTGGCGAAGAGGAATCAAGAGGTAAGCCATCGCGGTGATATGGGTCTTTCGTGGCTCACATACGGATGTCTTGCTCACAACTACCACAGGCACTCGAAAAGCTCAGTGGGATGCGATTAAGTTCACCTTCGCCGGCGTTTGGTCGATCAGCCCGGTCGCCAATACCACCATCGACATCTTCCACCACATCATCCACATCAACTTCTTCAAGGTTATCCGGCGGGTCGCGACCTCGCGTCGTCTCCCAGGCAATAACTTCCTCACCAGGGGTGAAGGAAACCCCACCTTCAGGATCCGATACCGAACGCGAGAATTACCCTGAGGAAGAGTTTGTAGAGCGTACCGTCACCCCACCACCCGCTACAAGAGTTCGACAACGATTGCTCTCCGCGCCAGATTCACCCAGCAAGCTTCGGAATTCTATTTCTACTGTACAGCGACCGTCACCACTATCACCGAGAAGCAAGAGGATGTCACTGGGTATGAATGCTGTCTCGGAGATGGGAGTGAGAGATGCGACGAACGCGGCCCTGGCTGCTGTCGCTGCTTCGAGGACAAGTCCTACCGGGAGACGATCACGGCAACCTTTACCACACGAGTTTAGGCAGGATTCGGTATGCTTTTCGCCTTTTGCGTGGGTTTCCTGCTGACCACCAGCAACCGCCCAGGCGACGGACCAAATAACTCCTCATCGAAATAAATCCGTCAGGATATCCGATCCTTCCAGCTCTGGCACCGGACCACCGCCCGTTTCACCCCGGCTCTTCCGTAATTCAATCCGCTCTGCAACGATGAGGGATGTCTCGACCCGCAAAGCACTACGGAGCACTTCCGAAGACATCTCAGGCCAAGTTATCGACGAAAATGGAGCAACTGGCCATGGCACTACTCAGACACGGCGTGGTGGCAGCTGGGAGAGTCCTGTTTCCCAGAATCGAACCTTGGTTGGCGAAGGCTTGAAGGCGGCCGGCATTGCGACGAAGCGCAGGGAGACTACGGATGATGTTTTCCGGGAACCCGAAGAACGAAGTCTTGTGCTGGTGACGACGGGACGCTCTTCCGTTCTTGGAAGCCGGGACCGCGGGGTGGACCACGAACCCGAACCTCGGACGCCGGCCTCCGCAGTAAGGAGGGAGCCGCCCAGGAGCCTATTTTCATCGCGGCCAGTGTCTTCCATGGGTGGGGCTTATCAACTCGAATCTCCTTCCTCGGATGCGTTGCGAGTGTCCATGTTGAGGGGGAAGAAGTCAACACCGTCGATGGATATCAGCCGAGAGCTCCCTATCGTTCGTCAACCAAGTCTGGACCGAGGGTACCCTTCCCCGTACACCGGAGCATCAAGACAGCTTACTGGTACCCCTGTATCCGCTACCCGCGATCGGGTGGCCTCTGGCGAACACGGGAAGCTCATGATGGACTCGCTTTCAATCTTCGAATCCCACCTATCAAGACTACCACCGAACGGGCACACCACCACGAATACAATACCGCAACTCTTCACGGCCGCTCAGACCATCGTACAAGCTACCGAAAAACTCAACGTCCTCCTTCGCAATGGGACAAATCGGGCTTTGGAAGAGCAGATCAGCGCCGAGGTCAGTGGAGAGTTGGGCGAAGGGAACTCGGAGCTCTCTGAGTACTGGAGAACGGTCGGTTCTGATTTCAGAGAGTGTTTGAGGGCGAGCGATGATCTCGTGAGGAACATGACCGGGTTCTTGCTTGGCGTAGGGAAGGTTTTGAGGGAGACGAACGCTTCGAATGTCGGGACGCCCAGTCAACACCTGCGGAGCATGAGTTTGGACGATGATGTCACTGCGAGGTTAAATACTGAAGGCGCTCCGACTTCTGGTGGGAGGAGCTCCGAGGGAAGGAGAAGTGTGGCTGGATCGAGATATAGCTGGGAAGCGAGGATGGAACGGTCGGGGAGTCAAGATGGTGCCACAGGGTCAAGAGATCGGCCTCCTTCGTCGTTCAGGGACAGGAGGAGCGAAGAAACACCACCTCAGACAACAGCTTCGCAGAGCTCTAACCTCTCTTCTGGGTCATCTTCAGTCAGGAGATTCCTTAGCCCGAGAGAGGCGAGGGACTCGCCCCGGTCCTCAGCTGAGGAGGTTATGGATCCTTCCCCTTCCCCCGCCGCACGTGTGTATGGCCCACAGTCCGGACCCCAGTCGATCAAAGCCTTACCAGCGCTGGTTGTACCGAGACCATTACCGGGCCTCCCGCCACCTTCATCCGATTCAGAGAGTAGCTTGTCGAGGAAGAAGATATCCAACGGGTCCGCGGGTACTGTGAGAGGGATTGGCCAGGCAGCGTTCCAACCGACCGTGTCAACTTCAACCACTGCCGTGTCGCTCTCAAACCTCACTCGGACGGATTCAAGTGGGGGTGGCCCAGCTGTCACTTTCTCTCGACCATCCACGATCTCCCTTTTCGCCCTTAACGGTCTCAGGCAACGAGAGCAGAAGAGTCGAGTGTCTTCCGCCTCATACAGCAACTATGATTCGGAGAGTGTGGGTACCGGTTCCAGCCAGATGGTGAGCAGTCCTGTGTCTGGTGCGGAATTTGAGATTCGACGTGAGAGGGGTGGGCCATTGGGGAGGAATAGGACCTTTGGGAGGACGGTGAGGGCGTCGTTGGATGGAGTGCCGCCGAGTGGAGATAACGGAGCGGACCGTCAGCCTGCTGCTACTAGAGGAACGGGAGGAGGGTCCACGACGAAGGTGAAGAAGGCTGAGAGGAGGAGAACGATCACGGAGATATTCTCTGGACATTAGATGGGATTCCCTCTCTTCACCCCCATTAGAAAAGTATGTCCTCTTGTTTGGCTGTTGTACGGCAGTGTTGGAGCTAGTATTGACGTTTTCCACGCCTGTTTGTAGAATCACTTGCCTTGCAGTTGTCTCAGCTCACTCTTTGTCTTTCTCTCCCGCTTTGTTTCGTTTTCGAGTTTTGTGTGTTATCCTTGGGCTTGAAAATCGCGCTACCCTCTCTCGTCCGACTGACTCCCTGGTTCACCGGCCACCCCTTCTCCCCGTAAATTATTGACACCCTCCTCCCGCCTCACGCCCTCGCCTCCCCCCGTTACACGTATTAATACCCCCTCCCTGATTCGCGCTCCCGTCGCTTTGTTGTTCGCACATCACATGTTTGTCCCTCTCCACCCTTACCGCACTCACCCTCCTCCTAATTGTCTCAAGCGAGCTCTTGGGCCGTGCGTTTAAACTATTCCATTTCCTCCCTGTTTTCTTCTGGCTGTCGGTTGTGTCTCTTTGGCTCCGTTGTTCTCGGGTTCTTCCTGTGTTGAAAATTCACGACAACCCTCCCCCCCTCTCCCTCTCTCCCTATATATCTCCATCTCTTCCTTCTCTCTCTTGTCACATGTTTGTGCAAATACTCTCCCTCTTGGTCTTCCCACTTGCGGCACAGCTTCTTTTGCGTGCCCCCCGTCATTCACTGTCCTTTGTTTCTCCCTTCTTTTCCCCTGTTATATTTCTGGATTCCTCTCCGTGTGTGTTGACCCTTTCCGACTTTTTCTTTCTTGTCGATCCCCTCCCCCCCCCATAACGATCCCCTCGAACGTATCCTAGATCGACCTGAAACGACCCCCGACCCCCGATACTTTATATCGATTATCACCAAAGTATGTCTTTTGAATACAGTATGCCGCCGTCGCATATATATGTTTTACCTCTCACTCTCGGTTGGTTGGCGAGACGCGATGGTGGGACCGTTTTTGAACTGATCAGTATCCTTTCTCAGGTTCTGTGCTTCACATTCGTTCACCCGTGATGTGATCTGTGCGCAGTTGCTCTCTGGGCTTTTTCGACTATCCCCGACTCCGTAGAGGTGGGAGAGCAGTCGTTCGATGGCTTCCCAGGCCGGGCCCGACCTTGGGTGATTTGAAAGTTCACCCGGCGGCTGATGGCGTTGGTTTCGACCAGCCAAAATCAGTTCTTCCTGATCAGCCCTCCCGTCCGCCCGTTACTTATACATTATAATTGCGGGTTAGTGAGCACCCTTCGTTGAGGGGAAAGTACAGAGAGAATCTTCCTTTTAACCCTGAGCCCAGACTCGGTCACAACAGGGATATTTGCTGAGGCTGCCGGCTCTGGGCCCTAACGGGTGCCAACTCTACAATCCTGTCTTTCTTAACTTGTCCCCCCTTCTTTCCAAAATATCGCTCGGACTCAAACGACCAGTGGAGGGTGCCGACAATCCAGTCCGCTAGACCCTGGACGTAAACCTGGACCTGTGCATCGATTTCTGAGCCCCACGATGGAAGGTGGGCCCGGTCCTCGGTGAAACGGTCGATGGATTTCTTGCAGAGGTCTCCGACGAAGTCTACGGCCTCCTGTAGGGTCATTCCGTGGTGGCACATCATGATTGCGATCATGTTGTGTGTGTCGCCTTTTGCCTGTTCGCGGTTATACGAAAAAATGTCCTAGAAAAGGTCTGGAGTGAGGATTGTAGGAAAGTAAGTAAAATCGTGGAAGTGTTTACGTTCGACCAAGTGACCAAATCGTTTGCCGCTTCGTTCAAACTCTAGATGATTTGATGTTCCATGACTTCATCAGGCAGATCCAGGTCGTTCGCGTATTCGATCAACGCCCAGCAAGGTTTACAGCCCGACGTATCCCTCCTGACGGCGATGTAATCCTCGAGATCAGGAATGACGCCGGCGGTTCTGTCGCGAGCTTGGATCGTGACGGCTTTGAAGAAGAGGCCCATGGTGTGGATGAATCGTTTTTGAGATCCAAGGGAACCCTCCGCTATGAGGCGGGTCCAGTAGCTAAACGAAGGATGTAATGGTTAGCTGCGTTGATGTGTGTATAGGTGAGAGATGCAAACCTTTTCGTCAACTTTCCGATATGACTCTTGGGATCGTGGGTGTGGGGTTGGTGGTAGGTGGTCATGACCTCGTTGCCGACCGCGTCTGTGCTCTTGTCATCCATATCGTCCGAGAGATCGTCGAGATGGAAGAGCCAGTTCATGAAATCGCAGCACACCCTCAGCTTACGGAAAGGCGCCGATGGGTAGCATGTACAAGTTAGCTCTGAGAGTATGGCCAGGTGAGATCATCGCGCATTGTAGACAGTGGGTCATCCGACAAACCTCCAGCTTTGAGGCCGTGCAAGGAGTTCAACGTTTTCTCGCTACGAGCGACGTTACTTCCGTTGATCATCCAAACTTTGTATTCCCAGACAGCGCGAGGTGACTCCTCGTGCACGCGGAGGTCGAACGTGCAGTGGGAAATTAGGTCCGGCATCACGAACGTCCGTGGACGGGGAGTAGTGTCGGTCATGGGGGAGGAAACTCTTGAGGGAATGACGGGGGTGAAAGACATCCTTCCACAGAGGGGCCGAAGGCGAAGACTAGGAGAGTCGGGTCGCATTGAGTACCGTGCCAAAAGCGGTGGTGTTCATGTACTCTTTCCTATATGTTGTGGTGGTAAACGCCACCGCAATACCCGGCAGGGTACGGTGAGAACGCCGGACGTGTCTGGCGAGATCATCCGTGGCGCAACCCTTGTGCGAGCGCGCAAACTAGCCATCCAGGTTCAGCGCCAATGACTGAACTCGATACAGTCATCGAGTACGAGAGAAGAGTAGCTTCGTTGACCCTGAAAATGGCACCGGTTATAGTCGCACAGACAGTTCACGGCGGCGTTGGAAGTTGACCTGGGATCCGAAACCACAGCGTGGGCCCATTTGTAGAAGCAGGCTATCGGATGATGGTACATACGCCTCGCTAGTTATGCCCCCCGAAGAGAGGACGTGGTCACGCCCGATGGCGGTGTAGATCGAAGAACCCCGGCCAAATTCTCCAACGAGTACAGCCAGGTGCTTCGACGTACAAGGCAGGGAGTGTTCTCAATATACGCAAGTAAGTCGCTGGAGACAATTCAGCCGTCCCCTTGAGAAGGGAGTGTCCCTAGACACCCTGGGATGATGGAATGACTATAAGTACGCTAGGGATTGCCCGCGTCGATACAACGCCACACCGACCGCAGCCTAGCGTTGAGGATTGGACCAGAAGGCAATGCTTTCTGCGGCTGACCCCGTCATCCAGCCTTCCAGGGGAACGCAGGAGCTTGGCGCGAATGTGGAAACCTAGAAAGCGCTATCGCCGTGAACAGACTAGCAGTCACAGCCCACTTCTATGAAGTTTTCATTTCGAGGATAGAGAGATCTTATGACACCTGGTGGCGTGAGTTGATGGTAGATGAAGAGAGGGTTGGGATTGATCTTCCGGCGGTCATTCGTGGCTTGCCGAGTCAATTGCATGCCAGACCCTACGATCACAAATCCTGACTGATACTGGTGCCACACGGGTTTGCCCTCGGTGTACGTCGCCAGCCTTCTAACTGACGATAGTCGAAAAGTGGCTGAAGGTGTGATTCATGTCTGTTTCGGCTGAGTTGAAGGCGCAGTCTTTTTCATAGAGGTATATTATCTGCGGTTCTTCTTCTCTGTCGATGGTGCGCGTGGAAGTTGGGATGTATATCGTCTGGTGTGTTGTGGTGGGGCGATTAGAATCGTGGATCTGATCGGAACGATTCGACAGTATTGAGTTGGGCGGCTACGCCACGACAGGGCCGCTGCTGCTTATATGTGTAGTTGGGTGACCATCGGTACTTAGGTTACCATTCGACGAAACATTTGTACTCATTCCGCTAGAACTCCCACGACCGCTCATCATCACGTGGACGGACCGATGACCTGCAAGTACAGTCCCAGGACCAACCGTCTGCCCTCCTGGGACAATCGGAGGGCCTGGGAAGAGAGGGGGCTTGGAAAAACCTTACCTTGATTCACGCGAAATGTTGATACAACGTGAGTAAAGTTGAGTCCATTGCAATCGGCGCGTGCTGGTTCACGTGGGACGGACCAACCCGAGACGACCTTCCCAGCTTCGTGCCGCAATAAGTGGGGTAAGAGTTCGGCATCGTCACCGCGGGCGTCCGCTGGACGCACAGCAAGTCGTGGTGATCTCCACCGGGTCCTTCACTCCGTTGTCGTAACCCCACCCCAACTCAGGACTGGCCCTCTACCCGCCATCCCCGATAGTCTATGGCGACCCTAGAACGACGACCGTTTTCCCAAGATTACCGGCGAGCGATGGCCCTAACTCACACCTCACCCGGGTCAACTAACCGTCCCTTCGCAGTGCCCTCGTCAACCGGGCCATTTTCGCTTTCGGCTTGACCTTGGTATGCGCTGTTTCTCATGACATTATGAAACGAGCGAGGAGAGGGAGGGGGAAAACCCCGGGGTACGAGCCAGGGCTGTTGGGCAGTGTGGAGAGTTGGAAGTTTGGATAGTGAGCGACGAATTTTGTTCCCCCTTCTATGACTTCGTCGCCAATGCATTCGTCAGCCTATTCCAGGGTCGATGTTGGGCAAAGTCAGTTGATAAGAATCCCACGAGATCGAGATGGAGTCGGGCTGACGTTTTGCGATCTGTCTTCACCTAACAGTAACCCTTCACCACCCTATCCCCGAGGCTGGCCAATGACTTGGGTCAAACAAGTGGTCACTTTTCCCGAGGACAAAATGGCGGAGCTCCGGGGGATTGATGCTACCCTCTATGTTCGATTTCTGCGCGGGTGCTGTACGTCATACCCAACTCCACAGTAGGATCCCTTATAGGCGCTAATCCTCGATCTTCTAACAGGGTGGTTCGCGCTCTTGCATACCCTCACAACATTTCCAGTTCTATTCCCCACCCACGTCGTCTTCTCTATAGAGGACTCCCCAGCCTCCATGACTAGAGCTTCAATTTCTTCGTTCACGAACACCGCAAAGGGCAAATCTCTCCTTTGGATACATCTCATTATCCTCGTCTGGGTCTCGATCACTTGGATGATCACACTCCTATGGGTAGCTCATGGGCTCATGCGGATGCGGGCGGCCAACCTCCTTACTGCTGCCGAAGGCCATCCGAATCGGTCAAAGACTCTGCATAGGCACCCCCACCCACCGTACTGCTTTCAGCCCGCCGTTGATCCGATTATGCACGTAGACGGTCAGTATAAGGGGGTCCGCTATAGAACCGTTATGGTGACCAACATCCCTGGACACCTACGGGACGAGCAAAAACTCAAGGAATACTTCGAATATTATCTCGCTAGGAAGGTCGCCAAACCGACCACGAGGATTACTACCTCCACTCAATCCGGTTTTATTAATCGATCCATTTCCTATTTCTGGAACCGACTCGGGAGAATCCCTCCTGACGGAAGCACCCATCCCGACCTCATGGAGAATACATCGGAGGATGGACACGCCGCCGAGTCTTCTGGAGAGTATAAACGGACCGGCATTGTAGAGCGGGTTACCATCGTCCGGAGGACTTCTCAACTCGCCACCCTACTGGAACGCCGCGAGGAAGTGCTGCGGGTGCTGGAAACTGCGCATATTCAGCTCGCCTGCAAAGTCCTCACTGCGGCTGCTGCGTGCGTGAAGGAGCGATCCGGGGGCGTTCTTACGGAAAGCCGAAGTGTCCATCACCGCACTCAGGTCCCTCTCCTTGGAACCGTCAAGTTTTGGAAAAACGAGGTCGACGTCGAGAACAACGCAGGAAGGTGGGAACGAGGTGGGGAAAATCAAATGGACCTTTTGATCAGAACGATTGGTCCCTTTGTCAAGGAGTTCTCCTCTCAGACCTGGTCTCCGCTACCGTTCCCTCGGACCTTGTTGCACAAGGAATCCAGACCGACTGATGATGAGCAAGCCGCGGAGGAGGATGGACAGAATCACTCGTATCGATTGGGTGACCAACAGGGACCCAAGAAGCACAAGACAATTTGGGATGCCCTCCTGAGTCTCCCTCGTCCTGTCTTGGACCCTTACCACCCGCTTATCCACCTCAGTTCGCTGTTCAGGGGGGAGACCGTCCCGACAATCGACTACTACACGGCAAAACTTAAAGTTCTCACATCCATTATTACCGAGGCGAGGTCACTACCTCCAAGCAGATATAAAGCGGTGTCAACGGCTTTTGTGACTTTTGAGACCCCGAGGGATGCTAGGAGGGCGTGTAGGTATCTTGCGGTGCATCCGGATAACCCTCTTGTCTGCACGGTAACCATGGCTCCTCATTATGAGGACATTGATTGGACGAGAATAATGAAGCTCACGTACAACTTAGAGGTTCGTACTTTCTTACTGTTTCCCCAGCTCCTGTGGCCCACCTATTGATTCACTCTGGAATTCAGTTTGTCAAGGACTGGGTAATTAGCCTCGGTGTCTGGTATGTCTTTCCTCTAAATACCTCATCGGCCTCAATAATTGTCTCCCACAGGGTCTTTACCATCTTCTGGATCTTTCCGATTTCCCTCCTTGTCGGTCTGGTCTCCATCCAGAATATTTCTGCCGTCTGGCCGAGTTTGGTACGTCAGCCGCCAAGGAATGTCCACACCCCTAACGGTCTACCGCAGAAGGACTACCTAGAAAAGCACGAACTGCAGTCTAAAGTTCTCCAGACTTTTGTCCCCACCCTCCTCGTCTCAGTCCTCACAATCCTCATCCCCCAACTCTTGTTGTTCATCGCCAAGAGGGGCCACATGGTTGTCACCCTATCTGCGGCACAAAACCTGGCCATGACGAGGTATTACAAGTTCTTGGTGGTCAATGTGGTGGTGTTTTTCTGCATTGGCGGATCAGCCCTGGTCTCTATCAAGGATTTTCCAAACTGGAATGTAACCAACACCATAATACATAGCTTCCCCTCCGCAGCACCTTTTTACGTCGGCTGGTGTAAGGCCTTCTCTTACTCATCCCTAGTTTGTCTCCTGAGTTCCCCTGTTTAGTGATTTTCACGACTGCTGTTCACTGCGGGCTTGATCTCGCGCTACGTGAGCATGATTTATCTATATAGTATTGGCGAAGAGACTGATCCCAATTATCTCCTGGATCCAGTCGGGGTTAGTGTTTACCCACCAACTCATTGAAGCCCTGAGGATTAGATCTGACTCCTATTCACGACCAACCCTGACATAGCCTCCTCTGCTTGGCTACCCCACCACCGCGAGGCAGGTGACGCCGCGAAAACGTTCTATTGGAATCCGCCCGAGGGTATTCAATTATTACTGTATGCGTTAACCCACTAAGCAGACTGGGCGTGCTGATTGTGTATAGATTGGTTACCAAACCATATCCTCATTATCCATATCCTGTTGCTATTCTCGACGCTAAACCCATTGGTCATCCCTTTCGGTCTGGTTTACTTCAGCATTTCAACTGGTGAGCATTCCCCTCGGCTCGATTCATCATATACATTGGCTAATCGTCACCCCAGTCGTTGTGAAGAATACGGTATGAGCCACTGGTAGCGCCGCAAACCTGAACTAATTTAACCCAGCTGTTACGCGTCTGTGCCAAACATTACGAGGGGGAGGGCCAACTGCTGCTTATCCGGATTGTCCGCTATTCTCTCGATGGTAAGGTGACACTGGAGTGGTGTATCCGGCAGATACTGACCACACACCCCAGGTCTAGTCCTTTCCCAGGTCGTATTTTTAGCATACATGGTGGTGAACAAGTATACCGTCAACATTGTTTTCGCCGGCGTTTTCGTTGTCTGGACGTTAATCGTCAAGATCGCGTAAGTGTGTCCGGTATATTCAGCACCACCCCCATCCAATCAATGTGTAGGTTTACCCGCTGGTGTCGTGTGAGGTTCGAAATCGACGACATCCGAGAAGCAACAGTTTACTGCGAGAGTAGCCACCACGAGGGGGAAGGCGCGGCGGCGAAAGGGGGACGCAGGCAAGGAGAGGGCAGCACGGATGAACAAGGGGCCCCCATTATGGCGGACAACTGGGCCTGCTTGGGGACGTCACCGATTATGGAGGAACCAATGCAGACGAGGGCGATGGGGTCAATGCCAAGTTTGGGGGGCGGGGAAGCTGAGGACAACGGTCATCAGACAGACGAACAGGACTCGGGGCGGGAGCGAGAACGGGAAGAGGAGTATAATGAATACCCTCCAAACTCTTGGGTGACGTTCAACCCTCCTCACCCTCCGTGGGACGACAACTCGCTTCCAGATCAACCGTACCAAAACCCATATTACCTGCTACCTGTCAAGGACGCGCTTTGGTTACCTATGAATCCGGTTGGTACCCTCGACTTGGACATGACGGTGACCATGAGCGTGTCGTTGACCAGCGAACCCGGAGCTGGGCGCCTCGGGCCGCCAACCGACATGGTCACCACGATCGGATCTGTCTTGTCTGGGCTCACAGCCGACTTGGAATCCACGGCTTCCCTCCCCGGTGAGGAGATGTCCATTAATGGTCTGGCTCTTGACGGGACAGAGGAGATCGAGCTCATACCTACCATCGCTTCGAGGGTACAAAATCTGAGGAGCGATGATGACGTCATGGCGACGGATCAGCAGCCAGATCTACTACAGACTGATTCACCCAACAGAAGAATAACGGAACTTCCTACCCAGAGCACTGTTATCCAGGAAGCGCTCAACGAGGAGAGAGAAGTACTGCAAAAATCACGCGCTCAGCGAGAACATGACGCAGAGGAACAGAAGACGCCGCGGTCATGGTGGACTTCGTGGGCCTTCAGGAATCGTGAGTGAAATCACGACAGATCATGGCACAGACCACGAATCGCTCCGTCTCGGAGTCCCTCACCATGGCTTCTTGGGCTGCTCATCCATGATACGACATGGCAGCACTTCACTCTACGATCCCCTTGAACGTTGCCACTTATCCTAGATCGACCTGAACCGACCCCCTCCCCCTCAATACTTTATATCCATTATCACAAAAGTATGCCTTTCGAGTATAGTATGTCTCTGTCACATATATATGTTTTACCTCTCACTCTCGGTTGGTTGGCGGGACGCGATGGTGGGACAGTTTTTGGAACGATCCGGCTTCGGAGGTTTAACGTTATGGAGCAAAGGGGCACGCGGGCACGTGTTCAATTGATCGCGTGCGGCTTGTGGATGATGGTGGGTGCGAAGTTGTTGCTGGCATTTCCTGACGCCCGAGTGTGAGAATCGAGTGGTAATTGGTAGACAACATCCGAAACGCTGGCCGTATCTCATGGTCACTCAGAGCTCTCCCACGATCGCTCATCATCGATCATCGTGAGGCTAGACCGGTGACCAGTAAATACCCTCCCAGGCCCACTGTCCACCCTCAAAGGTCCTCCTGGAACCTGGCGGGACAACCTCAGTCGCTAGGTTCGGGCTTGGAACGTCTGGCGTCAATGGACCCCATCACTTCCGACATTCAGCTCTCATGGCATGCATCACGATACGATCTATGCGCATTTGTTCTCTGGACTTTAACCCTAACTCCAAGGAAGTGGAGGGCTAGCCGTCCTCGATCCCGATCTGCTGGCTTCTCAGGCTGATCTCGACCTTGTGCTTGTGGAATTAGAAGCTCCACCAGTTGGCAACATCAGGTTCGACCAGCCAAAACACCCCCCCCCCCCAGATCGGCCCTCTCTTCCACCAAATACTCATGCATTGTAAGCTAGCGACCATCCTCGAATGAGGGGAAATCACAGAGTGGATCTACTTTCTAACAACCTCTAATTTCAGACTCGGCCACGTCAAGGGAATTCGCTAAATCAACCGGCTCCGAGACCCTAACAGGCGCCAACTCCACGATCCTGTCTCGCTTGATTTGCTTCCCCTTCTTTCCGAAATACCGCTCGGACTCAAACGACCAGTGGAGGCTACCAACAATCCAATCCGCCAGACCTTGGACATAAACCTGAACCTGCGCATCGATTTCCGGGCCCCACGATGGGAGGCGGGCCCGGTCCTCGGTGAAACGGTCGATGGATTTCTTACAAAGGTCTCCAACGAAGTCTACGGCTTCCTGGAGGGCCATCCCGCGGTTGTGCATCACGATTGCGATAATGTTGTGTGTGTCGCCTTTGGCTTGTTCACGGTTGTATGAGAAGACATCCTAGAAGACGTCGAGAGTTAGAACCTAGGGAGAGTGAATATCTCGTTCGAATACTCGCATTTGACCAAGAGACCAAGTCGTTTGCCACTTCGTCCAAACTCTGGATGATCTGATGTTCCATAACCTCGTCGGACAAATCCAATCCATATGCGTATTCGATCAACGCCCAGCAAGGCCTACAGGCCGATGTATCCCTCCTAATGGCAATGTAATCCTCGAGATCGGGGATGTCGCGAGTGGCTCTGTCGCGGGCTTGGATAGTGACGGCCTTGAAGAAGAGGTCCATGGTGTGGGTGAATCGCTTTTGACACCCTGGGGAGCTTTCGGCCATGATGCGGGTCCAGTAGCTAGACGAAAGATCGAATGGTTAGCTCTGTCGGTATGTAGGTGAGAGATACAAACCATTTCGTCAACTTTCCGACATGAGTCTTGGGGTCATAGGTGTGAGGTTGGTGGTAGGTGGACATGACCTCGTTTCCAATTGCGACTGCGCTTTTGTCGTCCATATCGTCCGAGAGGTCGTCGAGATTGAAGAGCCAGGTTATGAGGTCACAACACGCCCTCACTTTGCGGAGGGGAGCCAAAGGGTAGCATGCGCAAGCCAGCTCTGAGGACATATAACCAGGTAAGGCCATCGAGCATAGGTGGATAGTAAGTTCGCTAACAGACCTCCACCTTTGAGACCGTGCAAGAATTTCAACCCTTTCTCGCTACGACCTATGTTGCTTCCGTTGATCATCCAAGTCTTGGACTCCCAGACAGCGCGAGGCAGTTCCTCGTTTATACGCGGGTCGAACGGGCAGTGGGAAACTAGGTCAGGCAACACGAACGCCCGCGAGCGGGGCGTGGTGTCGACCAAGGGAGAGGAAACCTTGGGGGGAGCGACGGAGACCAAAGACATATTTCAAGGATGTGTGAGTGCAGGGAGCTGAGCGTGAAGTTTAGAAGAAGAGCAGTGTCGTGTTGAGTATTGCCCCAAGAACTGATGGGGTTTATATACTCTTCTCCAGAGGTCTGGGCGGTTGCGTACGCTTGCAATGTCCGACAAGGCGGCCGCACAATAAGGGCCCATGGTGGGTATCCGGCGAAAACTTCAAGTTGAATCTGTGAGAATCGCCTTGGCATGGCTCCCGAGGAGCCCACAGACAAACCATCTGGGTTCGGTGTTAAGAATTGAAACCAATGCGGGTATCGGGGACGGGGAGAAGTGAATTGGTTGGCGACGGCGCTGGTCAAAATCTCACGATCGGTCCACGGTGGGCGTTCGAAGCGTCCATCCTGAGGTCCGAAGCCTGGGGCGCGGAGGCGGGCTGCCGGATGCCGACACGTGCGCCTTGCTAGTCATACTCTCTGAAGGGAGACGTGGTCGTGATGCATGTAAGTTTCAGCCATTTTGAGTCATTTGGCTGTTCACTCGAGAGCGAAACGTACTTAGACGCCCTGGTGCGGTACTGGAAGCCGATGATTCTGGATAAGTTATGCCAGGGATTGCCTCCACTAATATCACGCACGAGACCACCTGTTCCCCAATACCAGCACTCTTGTTCCCTCCATCACTCGTCCGTCTCGTGGTGTTGGCGGCTACACATCACCTTCCAAACGCCAGTTCTTGCGTTAAGGATCAGCTGAATGGCAATACCTTCTACGGCGAGGGCGTGTGTGATGTGACTCTGCGAGTGAGACCCAGCCACTTTCAGGGACGGTATGTGTTAATTTAGTTCCGAATCCAGACTGGTGATGGCGCTGCAGGGGTGCTATGGACATATATCGCACTAGCACACCAAACATTCCAACTGGCAGTTGCAGATGACAATGAATCTCCGGTCTCGGATCTCGTGAGTGGAGGTGGCCGTGGTAATTGTAGGTACCGAGTCCCAAGATCAAGTGCACATCCAGAGGAGAACGATTGACGCACGCGTACGATCAGCTCTCTTCCGTCCCAGTCTTCATCGGCCTGACAAGGGAACACGGGGTTCGCGGTTCGCTCTCATGTCCGATTCCTCGTTCCCCCCATTGTTCCTCGCCTTTTTCATTCTCGACTACCAGTGTTGTCGTGTCGTACCTCCAGGGTGAGGTGGTATGGATGTGAGGGAGGGGAAGGCAGCGAGTCCGAGAGAAGCCAGGGGGTTGAGGATCATCACCCGGCTGTAGACTGCATCCGAATGGTACATTCTTGTGGGCCTAGTGCAGGTGGGTCGTCCGCAATATAACGAAGGTGATGAAGGCGGAGGGCGAGTAAATCGACCACGAAGTGCGGATATCAGTATCTTTTCCGCCGTTCAGTATTCAGTACTCAATGTCGACATTTCATTCGTTCACCCGCCATGCATCATGATGCGACCTGTGCACAGCTGCTCTCCGGACTTTCTCCCTGACTTTATAGAGACCGGAGGGTAATCATTCACGAGTTGGATTCGCTACCTTCTCGGAGGGGGTTCGACCTCAAGTAGTTTGGAGGCTCACAGTGCTGGCGGCTCGTCGCTTACGACCATCCAAGAGGTCCTCTCCTTGGTCAGTCTTCTCATCCGCTTAATACCCGTACATTATAAACTAGCGACAGTCCCCAACTGAGGGGACATTACAGATCTAGCGATTCCACTTATCAACATGCCCTGACTTCGGGCTCGGTCACAACAGTGGAATTCGCTGAATCTGTCAGCTCTGGGAGCCTGACTGGTGCCAGTGCCACGATCCTATCATTCTTTATTTGCCCTCCCTTCTTTCCGAAGTACCGCTCCGAATCAAACGACCAGTGGAGACTACCGGCGATCCAGTCCGCGAGACCTTGGACATAAACTTGAACCTGTGCATCGATTTTTGGGCCCCACGAAGGAAGGAGGGCCCGATTCTCGGTGAAGCGGTCGATAGCATTCTTGCAAAGGTCTCCAACGAAGTCTACGGCTTCCTGGAGGGCCATCCCGTGGTGATACATCAAGATCGCGATAATGTTGTGTGTGTGGCCTTTGGCCTGTTCACGATTGTATGAGAAGACATCCTAGAAAAAATTGAGAGTGAGAACCCGGGGAGAGTAAATAATCTCGTCTGAATACTTGCATTCGACCAAGAGACCAAATCGTTTACCGCTTCGTCCAAACTCTGGATGATCTGATGTTCCATGACCTCGTCGGGCAAATCCAATCCATACGCGTATTCGATCAACGCCCAGCAAGGCTTACAGCCTGAAGTATCCCTCCGGACGACAATGTAATCCTCGATATCGGGGATGACGTCTGCGGCTCTGTCACGGGCTTGGATCGTGACGGCCTTGAAGAAGAGGTCCATGGCGTGGATGAGTCGCTTTTGAGCTCCTGGGGAACTTTCGGCCATGATGCGGGTCCAGTAACTAAATAGAAGGTCAAATGGTTAGCACTGTCGGTAGATAGGTACGAAATACGAACCATTTCGTCAATTTGCCGACGTGAGTTTTGGGTTCGTACGTGTGGGGCTGGCGATAGGTGGTCATCACCTCGTTCCCAATTGCGACCGTGCTCTTGTCATCCATATCGTCCGAGAGGTCGTCGAGATTGAAGAGCCAGATCGTGAAGTCACAACACGCCCTCACTTTGCGGAGGGGAGCCAAAGGGTAGCATGCGCAAGCCAGCTCTGAGGACATATAACCAGGTAAGACCATCGAGTATAGGTGGATAGTAAGTTCGCTAACAGACCTCCACCTTTGAGACCGTGCAAGGAGGTCAACATTTTCTCCCAGCGACCGATGTTGCTTCCGTTGATCATCCAAGTCTTGGACTCCCAGACAGCGCGAGGCAGTTCCTCGTTCACATGCAGGTCATACGTGCAATGGGAAACCAAGTCGGGCAATACGAACGCCCGCGGACGGGGCGTGGCGTCGATCAAGGGAGATGAAACCTTTGGGGGAACGATGGGGAAGAAAGTCATTTTTCAAGAGTGGGTGATTGCGGGGGTGTGAGAGCGAAGATTAAAAGGGGGATCGCGTTGCGTTGGGTACTGTCCCAAAAGCAATGAGAATTATATACTCTTCCCAGGGGCTAGGGTGGTTGCACACCGTTGCGATATCCGGCAAGGCGGGGGCCGCGCAATAAGAGCGCAGGGTGGGTATCTGGTGAAAATTTCAAGTTGGATCTGTGAGAATATCCTTGAAATTGCCCCCTGAGCAGCCCACAAACCAACCATCTGGGTTCAGTGTTAAGGATTGAACTCAATGTAGGTATCGGGGAAAGGGGAGAAGTAAGTTGGTTGGCCATGATGAGAGCGCTGGTCAAAGTCTCACGATCGGTCCACGGTGGGCGTTGAAAGCGTCTATCTAAGTTCCGAAACGTGGGGCGCGCTCCCTACCGTGCCAGAGGCGGGCTGTCGGACGCTGACACGTACGTCTCGTTAGTCATGCTCTCCGAAGGGAGAACGTGGTCACACCCTGGGGTGATGCCCGTAAACATGAGCCACTGGGAGTCGTTTGGCTGTTCATTTGAGAACGAAATGTTCCTAGGTGTCCTGAGACGGTACTGACCTCAGGGAATGAATTGATGATTAATGATCTTAGATACACCGGGGATCGATGTAACACCACGCGGCTGTGCCCTAGTGGTAAGGATTAAACTAAATGGCAATACCTCCTACTACGAGGGCGTATATGACACAACTCTGCGAGCGGGACGCAACCACCTTCGGGGACGATATGTACCGATTGACTTCCAAATACCAACTGCTGCAGGGGTGCCATTTACATAGATCACACTACATTCACAGACCTTCTGACCGGCAACTGCGGATGGCAATGAATCTCCGGTCTCGGATCTCATGAGTGGAAGTGGCTGTGACGACCCCAGATACAGAGTTCCGAGACCAAGTACGTGTTCTGAGGAGACCGGTCAGATCTCATGCCTACAATCGGGTTTCTTCCAACCCGATTCTCATCAACTTGACAGGGGAGTATGGGGTTCGCGGTTCGCTCCCGCGTCCGATTCCTCATTCCTTCCCCTCTTCCTCTTGTTTTGTATCCTCGACTGACAGTATTATCGTGTCGTACCTCCAGGGTGAGGTGGTGGGGATGTGAGGGAGGGGAAGGCAACGAGTCCGGGAGTCCGGGAGAAGCCAGGGGGTGACGCCCATCCAGCCGTAGGTCGCATTTGAGCGGTATACCCTTATTGGCGGAGCGCAGGTAGGTCGTCTATGACAGGGTGAAGAATGCTGAAAGGAGGGCGATCAAGGCGCCCGGAATGATCGGTACATATCATCTTTTCCGACATTCCAGTCTCTTGACCGCGCTTCATTCGTTCACCCATCATGCATCGTGATGTAATATGTGTGCAGTTGCTCCCCGAACCGCATTCCCGACTCCACAGAGACAGGAAATTGGTCCTTCGCGAGTTGGATTCGTTAGTTTCCTAAGTAGGGCTCGATGAACGATTGGAGGTTGACGGCATCATTTTTGACCAGCCAAGTCCTCCTTGATCGGCCCTCTCATCCGCCGAATATCCATACATTGTAAGCTAGTGACCGTCCAAAATTGAGGCAAAATTACAGAGCGAATCTACTTCTCAACAAGCCCTAGCTTCAGATTCGGTCACAATAGTAATATTCGCCGAACCTGCGGGCTCAGGGATCCTAACTGGCGCCAGCACCACGACCCTTTCTTTCTTTATTTGCTCTCCTTTCTTTCCGAAATACCGCTCCGAATCAAACGACCAGTAGAGATAGCCGGCGATCCAATCCGCCAGACCTTGAACATAAACTTGAACCTGTGCATCGATCTCCAGGCCCCACGATGGGAGCTAGGCCCGGCCCTTGGTGAAGCGATCGATGGCCTTTTTACAAAGGTCACCAACGAAGTCTACGGCCTCCTGAAGGGCCATCCCGTGGTGGTGCATCATGAGTACGATCATATTGTGCGTGTCGCCTGCGGCCTGTTCGCGGTCGTACGAGAAGAGGTCCTGGAAAACGTCGAGAATGAAAACCTAAGGAGCGTGAATAATCCGGAGTGGATGCTCACGTTCGACCAAGAGACTAAATCGTTTGCCGCATCGTCCAAACTCTGAATGATCCGATGTTCCATGACCTCGTCGGGCAAATCCAAACCATTCGCGTACTCGATTAATGCCCAGCTTGGCTTGCAACCGGAAGTATCCCTCCGGACGGCAATGTAATCCATAAGATCAGGGATGACGCCCGCCGCTCTGTCACGAGCTTGGATCGTGACGGCTTTGAAGAAGAGGTCCATGTTGTGAATGAATCGCTTCTGAAATCCTGGGGAACTTTCGGCCATCATGCGGGTCCAGTAACTAGAGGGTCAGATGATCAGCTCAGTTCTGTCGATATATAGGTGGGAGGTGCAAACCATTTCGTCAATTTGCCGACATGAGTCTTGGGTTTATAGTTGTGAGGTTGGCGGTAGGTGGTCATAACCTCGTCCGCGATTGCGACCGTGCCCTTGTCGTCCATATCGTCCGAGAGGTCGTCGAGATGGAAGTACCAGATCATGAAGTCGCAACACGCCTTCAATTTGCGGAGGGGAGCCAATGGGTAGCACTCACAAGTCATCTCTAAGGATTCAACCAGGTCAGACCATCGAGTATGGGGAAGGTAGACTTGAAAACGAGCCTCCGATTTTGAAAGTGTGCAATGAGTTCAACGTTTTCTCGCTACTAGCGACGTTACTTCCGTTGATCATCCAAGCCTTGGACTCCGATACAGCGCGAGGCAGTTCCTCGTTCACACGAAGGTCGAACGGGCAGTCGGAAACCAGGTCAGGCAACACGAACATACGCGGACCGGACGTAGCGTCGACCGAGGAAGGTGAAACCTTCGGGGGGATAACGGGGATGAAGGACATTATTCAAGAGTGGGTGGTCGCAGGGGGTTGAGAGTGAAGTATAGAAGGGGGCTTCGTTGCGTCGAGTATTGTCTCAAGTCAACGAAAATTTATACTCTTCCCCAGAGGTGAGGGCCGCCGAGCACCCCCGCGACACCCGACACGGCTGGCCGCGCAATAATGGCACAGGGTGGATATTTGGGGAATATCTCAAGTCGGGTTTATGAGAATATCTTTGGAACGTTCCTTGAGGAGCGCACAAGCCAACCACCTGGTTTCAAAATACTGGTATCGGGAGTAGGGGGAGTCAGGTGGCAGGCCACGATGAAGGCGCTGGTCAGAGTCTCACAAACGCTCCGTATTGGACGTTGGGAGCGCCTATCCTGAAGTCCGGGATTTGGGGTGTGGTCTTCTGCTCCAGAAACGGGGTGTTGAACGATAGTACGCACGCCTCGCAAGTCACGTTCTCCGAAGAGAGGACGCGGTCACACCTGGGGTGCCGTGGATTGAAGATCCTGGCCAAATCACCAAACGAATACGACCGGTCGCTTCGATACACGGAACACGTATATGGTACGCTCAATGCTGCTAAGCCACTGGGAGACATTTGGCTGATTCCTTGGGGCAGAACTCTTCTAGATGTCCTGGAACGGAACCTAGAATGATCCTGGATACGCTGGAATTCGCTTTCATCAATACAGCGCCACGCCAGCCGCGTCTACGCGTCAAGGATTGGACTAAATGGAAAATGCCTTCTGCCGCGAGAGCCCATATGCAATGCGAGTGGAACCCGGCCGCCTTCCTCCGAACGCCCTTTCTTCAGGGATGATATGTACAAGGTTAGTTCCAAATCCCAGCTGGCGCTGGCACTGCAGGGGTGCCATTGACGCACATCACACTAAGATCACAAACCTTTCAACTGGCAACGGCGGGTGGCAATGAATCCCCGACCTCGGATCTCGTGAGCGGAAGCGGCCGTGGTAATCGTAGGTGCCGAATTTTGAGACCAAGTGCATACCCCAAGGTGAGTCCAGTCCTCATCAGCCTGGTACGGGAGCATGGGGTTCGCGGTTCACTCTCGTGTCCGATCCCTCGTTCCTTCCCTCGCTCCTCACGTCCCGCATTCTCGACCACCAGTGTTGTCGTGTCGCACCTCCAGGGTGTGGCGGGGATGTGAGGGAGAAGGTAGCGAGCCCGAGAGAAGCCAGGCGGTCGGGGATTCTCATCGAGCTGTAGACTGCATCCGAGTGGTACACTCTTTCGGGGTTAATGCAGGCGGGTCGTCCACAACGTAACGATGGTGAGAAGGTTGGGAGGCGGAGCGCGAATGAATCGATCACACCAGGGTGCGGACTGGAGTCCGTGAATGATCGGTATCATCTTTTCCGCCCAGCGTTGACCGCGCTTCATTCGTTCACCCGCCACGCCACATCGTGATGCGACTTGTGCACAGCTGCTCTTTGGACTTGATCCATAACTCCACAGAAACCAAAGGGTAATCGCTCGAGTTGGATTCATTACCTTCTCGGACAGGACTCGACCTCGATTGATTGGAAGGCTCACAATGCCGACGGCTTGTTGCTTTCGACCAGTCAAGAGGTCCTTTCATCGGTCAGCCTTCTCGTCTGCTGAATACTTGTACATTATAAACTATCGTAGCGACGATCCCAATTGAGGCGAGATTACAGATCTATTGAATCTGCTTCTCAACATGCCCTCATATCAGGCTTAGCCAAATCTGCCGGCTCCGAGACCCTAACGGGCGCCAACTCCACGATCCTATCCTTCTTGATTTGCCCTCCCTTCTTTCCAAAGTACCGCTCCGAATCAAACGACCAGTGGAGGCTACCAACGATCCAGTACGCCAGGCCTTGAACATAAGCTTGAACCTGTGCATCGATTTCCGGGCCCCACGATGGAAGGCGGGCCCGGTCCTCGGTGAATCGGTCGATGGCTTGCTTACAAAGGCCTCCAACGAAGTCTACGGCTTCCTGGAGGGTCATCCCGTGATGGTGCATCATGATCACGATCATGTTGTGCGTATCGCCTTTGGCCTGTTCGCGATTGTACGAGAAGAGGTCCTGGAAAACGTCGAGAATGAGAACCGTAGGAACTCGAATAATTCAGAATAAATACTTACGTTCGACCAAGTGACCAAATCGTTCGTCGCATCGTCCAAATTCCGGATGATCCGATGTTCCATGACCTCATCAGGCAAATCCAAACCATTCGCGTATTCGATCAACGCCCAGCTAGGCTTGCAACCTGAATTATCCCTCCGCATGACGATGTAATCCTCGAGCTCGGGGATGACTCCGGCGGATCTGTCACGAGCCTGGACCGTGACGGCCTCGAAGAAGAGGTCCATGGTATCGACGAATCGCTTTTGAGCTCCTGGGGAGCCCTCAGCTATGAAGCGGGTCCAATAACTAGATGGGGGATCGAATATTTAGCTATGTTGACATGTAGGCGAGACGGACAAACCTTTTCGTCAATTTCCCTGCGTAAGTCTTGGGGTCGTGAGTGTGGGGTTGGTTAAAGGTATTCATAATCTCGTCTCTAATAGCGACCGTGCTCTTGTCGTCCATTTCATCCGAAAGGTCGTCGAGATGGAAGAGCCAGCAATTGAAGTCACAAACCACCCTCACTTTACGAAGAGGTGCCACTGGGTAACATGCGCAAGACAGTTCTAAGGATTCAACCAAGTCAGACTCTCGAGTTTATGTGGAAGAAGACTCGGTAAACAAACCTCCAGCTTTGAGACCGTGCAAGGCGATCAACGCTTTCTCGCTACGACCGACGTTACTTCCGTTGATCATCCACTCCCTGCATTCCCAGCCAGCGCGAGGCAGCTCCTCGTTCACACGAAGGTCGAACGGGCAGTGGGAAACCAGGTCAGGCAACACGAACATCCGAGGACCGGACGTGGCGTCGACCAAGGGAGAGTAAACCTTTGGGGGAACGACGGGGAGGAAAGACATGTTTCGAGAGTAGATGCTTTCTAGGGGTTGAGGAGTTTCGTTGTGTTGAGCATTGTCCTAAAAGCAATGGACCTTATAAACTCTTCCCCAGAGGTTAGGGCGGTCGAACACCCCCCGCGACACCCGACAAAAGTGGCCGCGCGACGAGGGTGCAGGGTGGGTATTTGTCGAACATCTGAAGTTGGGTACGGGTATGGGAGAAAATCCTCGGCGAGCCCCTCGTGGGGCGCACAAGCTGGTTTCAGCGCCAACGCCTCACAAACGCTCCCGGCAGACGTTGGAAATCCCTTCCCTGAAGTCCGAGATTTGGGGTGTGGCCTCCTGCACTAAAAATTGGGGGTCGGGCGTTGACGTGTACGCGTCGCAAATCACGTTCTCTGAAGGGATTACGCGGTCACATCCAGGACGGTGTAAATTGGTGATCCTGTCCCAAGCCACTGGGGGTCATTCGGCTATTCACTTGAGGGCGGAGCGTTCCAAGATGTCCTGGGACGGCACCTAGAATGATCATGGATACACAATGAATCGCCTTCGTCCATCA
>Ga0307511_10000596_pt1 | contig 38720 bp, 41 predicted proteins | sample 13_EM_MG_FD_200266 | JGI IMG/M metagenome (GOLD analysis project Ga0307511, IMG submission 200266) | Populus trichocarpa ectomycorrhiza microbial communities from riparian zone in the Pacific Northwest, United States - 13_EM | ecosystem: Host-associated > Plants > Roots > Unclassified | place... | reverse complement strand
ACTTTCCAAAACTGCACTTATTGTCACATTATGCTCATCAGATTGCGCAGTATGGAATTTTGCCGCAGGATTCCACTGAGATTTGCGAAATATCTTATAAGCCATTAAAAGACGCCTACTGTCGGAGTAATCATGTGGATACTATCCCTCAGATTATTAATACTTACATAAGGGATCATAATTTTGGAGTCCGGGGGCTGAACCTGGAATATTGGGCTGCAAAGGATTCCAACGCGAAAGTTGCAATAGATACTGTGTTGCGGCGGAATTGGAGTATAGGTCAGTGCAGCCGCCAGGAGGGAGAGGCAGTATGGATATGTCTACAGAACAGGGTCTCTTCGCAAAAGATAGTGGATTTGATAAATGCAAGGCAAGAATTCATAATACTAGATATATGGCAGTATGTGGTGGATTTCTTTGTGCACAATGTATATTAGGGCTCCAAGGATTCACAAGCCAACGCAAAACCTTGTTTGAGTGGCATTAAGGTTCAGGCTTTCCGTGCAGTGGAAATACTAATTCCCGACCAAGACGTCGAAGATAGAAAGACATATGAGCTACAGTATATATAGAGCACTGGGAAAGAATCTTGAAAAGAAAAGGGCGCAAGGAGGGATCTGGCATGGGTCAATATGTATGAAACTAAGCTTCACTTCAGGACTGTTAGAGGACGAATACAGTTGTTCAACAACCACCTGCTAGGTTATCTCAATGCTCTGTTCAACTTGCAACATGCAGATAGAGAGATATATAAGGTTGCACATGTATCACTGCTATAAGACGTCGGATATCCGATGCCATATCGTCCGGAGGGCATGCCTGCAGTAGAGGACTTTAAGGAGGGGGCAAAAGTTGTCAGGTTACGTTTGTTAGAGGGTGCTGTACATTTGATACCGATAGAACTAATACGAAAGTGGATTGTTAATAATAGGATAGATTATCATACTTGGGAAGCCTTAAATGATGGAGAATAATTAAGTAGGAATTAATAGGAAAGGAGGGAGATCGACCAATACTGGGAAGTGGTAGAGAAGCTATAGGTGACCCGTAACAACTAGACTAGATCATAATATGATATATGGAGACAATAAGAGAATGAGCTTAAGGTCAAGGTGACAGAAACAGAGTTAGTTAGTCAGAGTCTGATAAGAATGGGGAGGGGGACCTTGCAGTTTGAATTCGAATATAAGCCAGAGGTAGGAAGACTAGTACATAGGATGTGACGTGCTGGAGTTAGAAGGTGGAAGAAGAGGACACAAGGGGGCAGTGAGTAGACGCGTGAATTGAGAGTGACAGGAATGCGTTGTAATACAAATTGGAGACGGATAGAGGATTATAGGAAGGTAGTTGCGACAAGGTGGCATTGTAAGGTAAATGGTGCCTGGAGTACGTGGTTGTATTACAATGCCAGGTGTGGTATTATAATGTGGACTTTTTTGTGTTGATGCATATAATTTCCTTATTATTACATATTAATTATGAGTTACCTATAACTCAACAATTCTCCATGACTCATGAATAACTTTAAGGTTATGAGTTACTTAATTAGTTAGAGATAGATTTTAAATCATGTATAACTCACTACTATAGTATAGTTACAATGGTGAGTCTATAATGGGCGATGCCAATAGTAGCACTGCGGGCCATTAAACAGAGTCTATATTATCACTAGAGTGATAGTGTATGTCTGTTATTGTTTCTGTTAAGTTAGGAACTTAAAGAGTCTTTGAGAGCATACAGATTTCACAAGTGGAAAGAGAATTAACAGGTGTAATCTCTCTATATGGAAGCTATCTAAGACTTGTCAGAACTCTCTTTGAAGTGATTTGATCTAAGAATCCTCCTCCAGAAGGGCGGAACGGCTCAGTACTTATACGAGCTGCCAAGCCTTCTGAAGCCTGAAAAACACTGCCAGAAAGCACTACTTCATGACCATAAATACAAGTGTGGGAGATCAGATCTCTAGTACTCAGAAATACTGCTGTAGATACATAATGCATCACGATATAGGAAATTTACTTGCGGATCAAATACGTTCAAAATAATAGTACATAAGTTATTATGCACAAGCTATCTGGTATACATGATAGTTGCTAGGAAATGCATACTAAGACAATTATAAGAAACGGTCTTCCGTTATACTTCCCCACTTATAAGGATTTCCTAGTCTTGTTGCTTTGACTAAACTAGAGGTAGTTCAAAATAACAAGTGCAAGTACAACAGTTATGAAAATCACATGCTTCGCAATTAACAGTAGGAGACCAATTTAACTTCCAAATCATCCAGATTAAACATTAGTGATATAAGGAATAATGAAAACATCTGATAGATACCTGGTTTGCCATCCCTTCCTCTATTGTCTATGTAGAAAGATAATTAAAACAATAGGAAGAAACACGGGATTGCTAGGTTAATTCAACCAGCACAAATCAGTACTTTAGAAAAACATTAAAGATATCTTCTGTGAGGTTGGTACCAGCGGAGGAGAGATCTTGATCATGAGAACTAAGGGCGAGAACTATGTCTTGTTCGGTTTGAACAATTAACTTGAGGGTTTCCCCAGTATGACGCTTCTTATGTTTCTTGCAAGATTTTCGTTGCTGGAAGGTGTTGAAATAGTTTCCACTTGTTCAAAAGTCTTTAACGATTACAAGACTAATATCTTCAAAGTTGATCCACTCTTCCTCATCACTTCCATATCCTTTTCAATGTACCAGGCATTGGCTTTTGCCTGTATGACAAGCGGTAGGAAATTCAAGTACTCCATCCACAAAAATTTAGTTTGCGTTATGTACACGGCGTGCCAACCGCGCCAATTTGTAAAACTACGCATTACCACAAGATGTCATTCAGATAACGCTCTCAGCCCCCACCCCAGCTTTCCATGTCACGTATTTCCGAACCTTCTTGCTATGCAATCGGACCTATGGGTATCCTTTTCGCACGCATTTCTTCATTGTTCTTACCCTTACAACTCTTCTAGCCCCTCACTCCCCCTCTGAATTCCACAACCCGGCACCCAACGTTTCTTACATCTTTGGTCCCCTTCTGTCTCTCCCAATCACCCTGATCCGACTCACCCCCCTTTTTAATGTACATACTGCACCTGCTCCCTGTGCTATGTTTACCCATCACATTTCTTTCCTGATTATGTTCCACCATCGTCCCCTTCATGTGGGCACTCGCAACCTCATTCCGCCTCGGTCGAATCTTGTTCCTACACTTTTGCGCGCTACTAATCCTTCCCTTGTGCTGTTTTCGGGTGCAACCTGTCCGCTCGCGTTCGCTTGTTTGCCATGTCCAGCAGAACCTGGAAGCCTTTTTATTGTTTCTTTCCCCTTGGTAGTCGTTACATGCCAGCACATATTCCGCACTTCTCATCCCTACGTGTTTGCACGCCAACTTTAATTAAATTACTATCTCCTAACATACTATATGCCCTCTGAATTTGCATTCTTCCCACCCCTCCAATCAGAAGCAGACTGTACCAAATCAGACTCACTTCTCTTCTCCAAACTCTATAGGCAAACAAAACGGAATGGTAATGTGGAGGACCAAAGCAAAAACCAGATGACAGTAGCGTAAATGAAATAAAAACTGTGAAAATGGCAGACTTGAATCCCCATACGATATTGACTCATTACATCCTCCGCAACGCAATCTACCAGCACGTAACTAACTCTGCATACATAACACAAAACAAAAAACTTAACAAGGATAAACAGGAAGAAAAAAAAAAACCCTCACAACCATATACCACCCAGGTAGGCTATCGCACGCACAAGAGCCTTTATCCAACCAATGTCGCAGCGAATCGCACCTGCAATGCCTGCCAATACTGATTCTCATCCACCTCCATAGCACTCCGTTCATCATTATCGCTACCTGCTTCCATCACGGTCCCCCTGAGTTGAGTGTTGGCAGCTTGCTCAAAGGTCTTGTCCTCATTTGGTGCGTCCGATCCCGCCAAATTTTGACCTGAGATAGTCCTCTTCAATTCCTGTTGCAACTCATGAATGTACGAATCGTCCTCTACCACTGCACAAGGATCACTCGATTCTACCTCTGCCTTCTTATCAAACCCACCAATTCGTTTGCGCAAGTGGGCCTTGATATTTGCCAATATGAGATTCCGAACTCTGATATCGTACAGGCTACAAGTGTTTCTCAGTCTGTGAAATGAAGCTGCCTTGCGTCAGTTGCCAGATATCTGAAGTCGGATTCAACACTTACTTGCGGCCATCTCGTACTTGAAATCGATGAGTTCACCTCCTTGTTCCCCCCCCTTCAATTCCTTGAGGCAATGCCGAAGCACAGCCGCGACCAAGCAAATGAAGACTGGGTTGATATTGTCGAAGAACTTTACATCCCGGTTTACATGCATCTTCGGCTGTTGAAAAAAACATTCGTAGATTACCGTCACTATTTCCGAAGCTCGAAATCGATACACAAGTGTCTGTTTTATACACCTTAGCGTCTGTTCGTAGCTTGTCCTGAGTTACTCACCTCCCGCTATTCCTCCCGACAAACAAATCGATCCTTCTCGAGCAACCACTTGACCTTCGTTGCGACTTCCTCCTTCGTCTAGTAATCCAGCTTGTACAAACACATAATGTTCTGGAGACAATCCTGAATGACATACGACCTATGCCAGGAATGGACGCTCTTAAGGTGTTCCCAGTTAGCTATTGGACGTTCCACAGTTATAAATGACTTACCAGTGCCTCGCAAGCCTTAGTACGCGGTGAGTATCGCTTTCCTGGTCTTGTGCCCATTCCCATGCTTCCTGGATTAAGTTGATCACATCCAAGGAACTTAGGAATGGGAGCCTAAAGAACGTGTAGTCGGTAACCCAGTTTTGTGTGATAAAGCACAGGCCTTGTAGCTTCTGCAGTATGGCTGCAAATGACCTTATCCTTTTACCTCTGTCCTGGAGTCTTTTCACCTCCACAACGTCCGATTCATCTTCCTCATCATCCATCAACCTCTGATTATCCGCATTGCCCTCATCCAACGAGAGAACCATTATTTTCTCTATTTCCTCTTCTGGATCTTCCTCGATCTTTTACTTTTATCCGTACCTGCATCAACTTTCATAGGAATAACGACATACCTCCACAGCTTCTTGAAATCTCAGGCGCTTGTTACTCTAGAGCTCATGAAGTTGTTCCTTTCGTTTGCATATAAGACCTCCAGTGGATGTATTACGTCCTTGCTGAGATACGGCCGTCCGGGCTACTTTTGCCATCTGAAGGCGTATGATGCGTGAGGGAATGTTTATGAGGGAATATGCATGAAGGAATGTGTATGAGCAAATGCGAATAAGCAAATGTGTATGAGGGAGAAAATCGTTTGTGGGTCTGATGGAATTTGTATGATTGATCAAGGCCACTGTTGAGAAATCTTAATCGGACGCCAGACGGATGCTATATATATATTCTCATCTTGTCTTACTGCAGGAAGTCGTCTTCACCAGACTCTGTCTCCGTTGGTTGGGCACAAGCCTCTGTGTCTTGGATTTCCTTGTCCCAATGACATCCAGTAGAAAAGTTTACCCAGGGTCTAATCCCAGCCTTTTTTTGCCCCGTTTGTCTCATGTGGCTATTATCGGATGCCCGGCGGACACTAATGCATTGATCTACTTGTGTAACATACTCACTTGGCGTAGTCCTATCTGCATAATTTCACCTGAACCACGATCTACCTCCAAAATGATATCTCCACCCACTACCAAGCCCAACTTCATCTGTATGTTGTCCATAATAGGCAACACCATTTGGATATCTAACCACCGCCTATTCACTTTGCTGCAGGTGTTAGCGGACGCACACCACTATGTATACACTTGGCTGCAGAGGTTATCGGCCGCACGCAGGCCAATCATGCCTAGCTTCACTTGGGTCATATCACCTGTATATAAAATATAAACAATATGAAAAAAATCGTACTAACATAAATATCATGCATAAAACACAAAAACACAAAAAAAAATAAAAATAAAAAAATACATATAAAAAAATACATATAGAAAAACATTACATTATATAAAACATCAACATACAAACTAAAACCAAACTTTTCCAAATAACTCCTCCTAGCCCCATATCGGACCCCCCACGTCTTGGGCCCTACTCTTCCAAGCTTTCCTCCTCCTCTTCTTCATCGTCACTCCCATCCTCCTCCTGCTCCTCCTCCTGCTCCTCCTCCTCCTCTACATCCTCCTCTTCATCCTAGGGTTCATCAATCTACACCCAATGATTGAAACCCCCCTCCTCTGGCTCTGCCCCAAATTTGGCCACAGCTCTCCCTCTACCTTCTTCCTCTATTTTAGCACGAACTGCATACCGGGCTGCAGCTCGTGCTTTCACATACCACTTCCCCGATTGAGGATTCAAATACCTAACCTAGCTAAACAGGTCTTTGTGATCCGAGTCAATGATATTACCCTGTTTGGGTCCCTTGAACGCCTGATAGAGTCCTTTTACCTCCTTCAACTGGTGGTGGAATTCCCCCAGTTTCCTTCTGCACCTAGCCTTCTCATTTTCGAAGCCGTGGTCACTTCTGGAGCACGACTTCGCCTTCCTTCTTCCCCACTTTATGAGGTATAGGTCATTGTTCGAGTCGGATGCCACTCGGTCGTAAGGGTCATCAACAGGGACGAATTCGTCCCCCGCAAAATGCTCTCGGTCATCGGGAGGAGCGCTTTGGTTGGCCTGGTCCGCCTTAGCCAACTGTAATTAGAACAGAAGGGGCTTGTAGGCCCCTTCGGCCACCACGATCAGATTTGCTAGATCGGGGTCTGTTGTGACCCGCTCTACGTCCGCCGGCTTCTGCCCATTAGGGGGTGGTGTGCTTAGCGCGCCGTAAATAGCACGCACGATCCTGCCGTTAGGGATGCGGGCTCGCACCCCATCCACTAGTTCTTGCATCGTTATCCGACACAGTGAAACCAGTTGCTTATTTCGGGCATTTGTCCAAAAATAATCCCCCCCAATGGGCTCCAAATCTCGTGCATCCTCCGGGTCGATAATTGCTGGCCGGACTACTAGGGCAGGAGCTTCTATCGAACCCGGAGCGTCCCCATCGGAGTCATTGGCAGCCTGGTCTGGCTTTCTTTTAGCCGAGGCCAGGCCCTCCTTAGTCTCCGTCTCCCTATCCTTTTTAAGGCCATCCAGCAAGAGATAGTGGAACCTATCTCTTGCCTTGTCTCCGTCTTTGTCCCCCTTATCGAACTGCAACAGCGCCCGCCCGGACGCTGGCAGTCCGTTTTTCGGGTCCATTGCATGGTCCCTGAAAGCCTGCCAGGCAGCCGTGGAAGTTTCGCACCTACCGGTGATACCGTTGGTAAACGTATAAGCCTTCACGTGCCTCCTCCACTTCTTATACTCTTCAGGGTTATCGTTGCTCCAGCCCAGCTGGGTCTTGGCGTGTGTAGTCGCCTGTTTGTCTTTCGCTAGTGGTTATGACATACTTGACTACCTAATCTAGTAATACCCAAATTAGTTAATCACCCTCGTCCGATAACTGATGTGTAGCGTACCTTTAATGTCTGAACAGTTCGGAATTCATTCGGATCAGTGGAAGGCAGCACTGGTTTGGCAATTCTAACATGTGGGAAGACTGACCATTTATATTTCTAGCTATAGTACTACTTTTAATACATTCACCTGCAAGTACACAGTTTGGCCAGACATGGCCAGAATACATTTACGCTATAACAAGTACACAGTTTGGCTAGATTTGGCCAGAGCACTTGCTCAATCTCACCGGCCACTCTCTTCCTACATGCGTCCGATAACTTTTGGTTTCGATACCCTTGTGTTTAGGTAGTGCAGAGATTCGGCCACAATATATTCACACTGGAACAAGTGCACGGTTTGGCCAAATATGCCCAGAACAGTTACCTAATATCCCTGACCTCTTTCTTCCTACATGCGTCCGATGACTGGCGGTTTCAATACCCTTGTGTTTAAGTAGTGCAGAGATTTGGTCAGAATACCTTCCCGTTGGAATAAGTACACGGTTTGGCCAGATATGGCCAGAACAGTTGCTCGATATCCCCAGCCTCTTTCTTCATACATACGTCCGATAACTGTTGGTTTCGATACCCTTGTGTTTAGGTAGTGCAGAGATTTGGCCAGAATGCATTCACGCTGGAACAAGTGCACAGTTTGGCCAGAAATGGCCAGAACAGTTGCTCGATATCCCCAGCCTCTTTCTTCCTATATGCGTCCGATAACTAGTGGCTTCGATACCCTTATCTAGGTAGTTCTTTTTGCTTGTATCAGAACGCTTGAGCCCTGCTAAGCAGACCAGGGAATGCAGAGATTTGGCCAGAATATATTCACGCTGTAATAGGTACACTGTCTGGTGAGATTTCGCCAGATTTGGCTATTCCACTTGCTCTATCTCTTCGGTCCCTTTCTTTCTACACGTGTCCGCTAACTGGTGGTTTCGATACCTTTGTGCATAGGTAGTACTTGTTGTGCGAACATTTCAGCCAGCCCCAACAGACTGTGCATTATATTGCTAGAACCATGCCAGATTAGCTGGAACATGGACTATTATGGTAATGTACTATGTTTGAACCGACCTAGTCTCAATGGGATCGGACAGCTAGAATGCCTACGTTAGTTTGGTTAGCACGACCGCCCCTGCATGTCAAATTACCTAGTTCTGGAAGCAAGATGTAACCTCTAGGTGCAACTATATGAGGCTAGCATATGTAAGCATCAAAGGAGGAAATCTGACTTGTAGCAAACCCTGGCACCTGCATGCTAAACTTCATAAATGCTAGTATGGATTTTTCAACATTGGTTACTTAAATAAATGCAGCTATCACATTCCAGGTCTGGAAGCAAGATCTAGTATCGAGATCATGCTAAAAATGTTAAACTATTCCTGCTACATGGTATCTCTGAGCACAACTGTATTAGGCCAGCACAGGGTTCATATCTGACGCGTAGCGATCTTTGGCGACTACCTGCTAAACATCAATATTTGGATTGATAAATACGTTCTAGGAAACAAGAAATAGGGTCCCCCATATAGCCAACCAGACTACTCCTAGTGCTATAATAGTCCGGAAAATGGGTACTTTGTCTACATTAGTCTGGTTGGCACAACCACTTATGTGGAGGTACTGCATGGCACTTACATATCTCTTCCGAGTGGCTTGTACCAACCAGACTAACTTACATAGTAAGCTCTGGGCATGTTAGGTTAGGTTAGCACATGGACGATATCGGACACCTAGCGATCCTTGGCGACCGTGTGCAAAACCTCAGTGCATTTACAGAAAATGGTTTCAATAAAGCTATCAGGTTCCAGATCTCGAGCTCAAAGGGACTGAGGGCAAGCATACAAAAGGAAACATGTTCTGGGAAACGACAACCAACCAGAATACAATGACAACGGATGAGTGGTGACCTATAAGCACCTAATTTAGACTGAATCAGGTGTTAACAAACACCAACTCATTTGTTTGTCCACATCGTTTCCATGGATTCCTCCAGCATACGCCCAACGATTGGTGCATGCCCATTTTGCAATCAGCCTTTCAAATCGGCTGGCATGCTCAAGTTTCATTAAGAAAAAAAACATCCCAAACTCCAGCACTGACCGTCGAAACGAAAACGAGCAGAAACTACCACACTAGATGAACATTCATACGCAGTACAGCAGCCAACGGACTTGGAGCTTGGTGCTTGCCCGTTTTGCAAGCAGGCTTTTAAATCTGCTGGCGCTCTCACGAACCATTTGGAAAAACATCATCCCAAACTCCAGCACCTCCAAAAACAAACTAATACAAGCAAGGAAGATTTGGATGCAACAGAGAAGGCAATGGATGCAGCACAAGCTACGAATGACCAGAACTTCAAAGATGAGTTGAGGCGCCTCTTCTTGGACTTACCCGACTATACACTACAAGATTACGCCAAGTCGCTGGAGGAACAACAAGAACAAATCTACTATAATGGCCCTGAAAATTCGGACCCAGTGGGCATTCCATCGGTCACCATCATACCCGTGGAAGACATCACGAGTTTTCCTGCGGACCGTGAAGCAGGTAAGGCCATTTCGACATACCCCTTTGTTATACAGAGGCAACCGATATACAATTTCTTTAAGAATGGCTTACTTGCGCAACGAACAGATGCCCAACGGTCCTCATCGGAGTGCAGTACAAGATTTTCATTTCGATCTGCTTCCACCTGGTATCGCAAGATTGACGACATGACCATAGATCCCCCATAGAAGAATGGATTTGTGGACTTTCGGTTGGCTAAAAATGAGGAGTTCTGGTATCGGGATATTTTGGAGTCTTTACAGTACTTGTTGCGTCGGAAATCATTTGCTGCGCATATGTCCTGGGCCCCGGTGAGGCACTTTGACACACAGCAAGACAGGGTTTATATGGAGATGAATACTGGTTCGTGGTGGCGTGATCTGCAGGTATGCTAGTACTCCATGTTCTACATTTGTGAGTATTAAGTTGTTGTAAGTTCAGATCTTAGATGACCCTCCCCGTCGGCGCCATGCTGGTCCCAGTACTCTTTGTGTCCGATGCCACCCATCTGACGAATTTTTGCACTGATGGGAAAGTGTAGCCTTTGTATATGAGTATTGCCAACATTAAGTCTAGAATTCGGAATCGACCCATATCCCATGCGTGGATACCAATAGCTCTATTGTAGAATAGTCCGAAACTAGTCAAAAAGATCACTGGCTGGTCAGAGAAGAAACAGGTGCAAGAGACGATTGAGGTTCTTCACGAGTTACTGACCTTCTTTTTGCGTCCGTTATGGGATGCAGCACAGGGTGGGCTAAAGATCAGCTGTGGGGACGGGATAAGAAGGGAGTGCCATTTCTGGATTGCTAGCTGGCTTGCAGACCACATGGAAAATTCCACAATACATGGGATTTACTCCACGCGATGTCCAATATGCGAGTGTCCTCAAGAGGAACTCGGCAACCTCCAAAAATATCCCTCACGCAAGGCTGAAAAGTATTGGGCATGGGTTAACGAATCGGACGCGAAAAGTCTGCACAACGATGGAGTGAAGCCTATCACAAACGCTCTTTGAACCCACAAGGATGTGCTTTCAAACGAGCTTATTCGATCAGATTTTCTTCACACCATGATTTGGGAAACCTTCAGCATTTGATGGAATGGATAAAGGGATTTCTAGAATTCCATAACAGACTCCCCGCATTCGATAATATCTGCAGTTCCCTTCCTCATTGCTTTGGAAACTATGTACCGCGCAAGTCATACAGACTTTTGAGTCAAGTCTCAGGCAAGGAAATGTGATCAATCCTGATGGTAATTCTGAGTCTTTTCACTGCTGCTCTACGTCGCAAGACAGACACATAGCGTCCGACCTCGTTCCAGGAACGGGAGTTCAAAAGAGCAATCACTTGTCTACGATAGTTGAATGATTTTGCCCTCCTCTCCCGGTATTGGAGCCATACCGATAGCACAATTGGATATATGCGGGATTATCTACAAGAGTTCCATTGTACTAAGGACGTCTTTTTGCCCTATCGGGCTACCAAAGGTACCAAAGGCAAGGCGGATTTGGTCTCGAAGGAGCTTACCGAATGGAATAAAAGTCGAAACGTAGAGGCAAATGCAAAGGGACGTTATGCAGCCCAAAAGGCACGTGCGGCGGTAGAGGATAGGGATGAACAAGCATACCTCGTTAATTAGGTTCTCACAGAGGATTCATATTTCAACTTTCCCAAGATCCATTTGATTATGCACTGGACTGACCAAATCTCACGCTACGGCAGCTTGCTCCAGTATTCCACGGAGGTTTGCGAGACTTCATACAAGGCATTAAAGGAAGCATGCAGTCGGAGTAACCACGTCGACAGCATACAACAAATCATCCAAGGCTGCACCCGATCTCATAGCTTCGCAGTAAAGGAGTTAGATATGGCAGCATGGGCAACAGAGGATCCGGCAATTCAGCAGAGGTTGGGGGACGTTATGCATCCGAAACGCAAAGAAACCCGGCTGATTGTGCCCGCAGGCACCAAGATATACGTTACACTGCAAGGGAAGGGTGCAGTACAAGTAGTATACGACCTAGTACGTGTGGCCGAAGAATTCATGATTCTAGAACTAGGGGACTATATAGTGCAGTTCTTTGCATGCAATGTTTGTCAGGCGGCGAATGATCCGGAATCGAACGCAGAGAGGATTTTATTGCATGCAACTGTGCAGGCCTACAACAGTCTTGAGATTCCAGTGCTAGATCAAGATGTGGATGAGAATAATGCTTACAAACTGCAAGATATGCGGGCCACCAGGGGGAAAATGTGGCGAGGAAAGGAGGTAAGGCGAGATGCAGTATGAGTACGTATCGAGTCAATGAGACTCCGCCCTACGTCCGTTACAGGGTGCTTCAGGGGGTACAACAGACTAGTAACAGGATTCTTGAATCCATTATTTACACTTAGGGGGTCAAATGAAGAGTTGTACAAGTTAGCATATATGACACTGCTGAAGTGGGCAGTGAATCCGACGCCTCATGGCCCCGAAGAGATGTCAGAGGTAAAAGAATTCTTGCACGGGGGAGGGCAAATGGTGGTATCACTATGTGCGATTGAGGGGGCAGCACATTTGGTACCACAGGAGCAGGAAAGAAATTGGATAGTGAATAATAGAGTAGATTACCATATGTGGAATGAAATGAATGATAAATAGTAGATGATTTAAATGGAGGAATGCGGGGGAGAGAAAAAGAGACGTGAGATGAATGTAATCGGACTCGTTAGCACATAGAGAGAGAAGTAAAAGACAATGGAATTAGGAATGTATGCGAGATGGGATGCGCAAGTGCATGTCGTAATATGCAAAGACAAGTATGGGGTAGTTGGGAAGGTACATAACACGCAACAAGCGGGGATGAGCCTGGCAGCGCACACAATGTGTGTGAGGTAAAATATTGTTGTAACGCTGGGTGGAGAATTGTAACGCAGAATCTTTTTTGCTGATGTCGTTCCCCTTCCCATCTGCCTTTCGTTACTTCACCAGGTTGTTCATTATGATGACCTGGGAAGTTGGTTGAATTGTTTTCAAAGTAAAGTTTGATCTTGCTGATGTGGATGGTATTGGGGATAAGAGAAAGTCAACTGTTTATTAGCAGGTCAAGGGTATAGTTGTTCTGCTTCTTATTAACATGTTGAATGCGGAAGGGTCTGACCCATCTAAGCTTGATTTTCCTAGATGTGTTTAAGAGTTTGATATTCTCAGTTGAAAGAAGAATCTTTTGGCCGGCTGAAAGAAGGGGTGGAATAGACGGCTTCTTGTTGGCTTGTCTTGCCTACTGGCCTTTGGAGGAGTATAGGTTGCGTGAGGTGTCAAGATGATATACCTCTACATGAGTATAATACAATAGGCGATGCCAATAGTAGCATCATGGGCCGTTTAACAGAATCTATTCTATTAGCGGAGTGATAGTGTATGTCTGTTATTGGTTCTCCTACTAGTAAGTCGACAACTAAGAGTGTTTTTGAGAGCATGCAGATTTCCCAAGCGAGAAGAGTATTAACAGGTATAATCTCTCTGTATGGAAGCTATCTAAGGCTTCTCCGAACTCTGTTTGAAGTGATCTGATCTGAGAATCTTCCTTTGGAAAGGTGGAACGGCTCAGTACTTATACTAGCCACCAAGCTTTCTGAAGTCTGGAAAACCTGTTTTCTAGCCTTTCCAGAAAACCTGCTTTGTAGCAGTTCCAGAAAGCACTTCTCCATGACCATAAATACAGGTGTGAGAGGTCAGGTCTCCAGTACTCAGAAATACACGTGTGGATATGTAATGCATCATGATAAAGGAAAGTACATTAGGACCGGATACGCTTAATGCAATAGTACATAGGTACTATGTCCGAGCTATCTGGTAAATATGAGAGGTGCTAGAAAATGGGTACTAAGATAATTTATAAATAACGATCTTCTATTATACTTCCCCACTTAAAAGTATTTCCTACTCTTGTTGTCTTGCATATGCTAGAGGTAGTCCAAAATAACAAGTGCAATCATGACAGTTATAAGAGTAGCAATCCCACCTAATGAACCATAGGAGACTATCTCAATATCCAAATTATCCATAGTAAACACGCATGATATAAGTAACAATATAAATATCCGATAGATACCTTGTTTACGATTCCTTCCTCCATTGTCAATTTAGAACTTCAATTAAAATAACAGGAAGAAACGTGAATTGCTAGGATAATGTAACTGGTGCGAAATTAGTATTTTAGAAAAACATTAAAGATATCTTCTACAAAATGGATAGCAGCGGAGGTGAGGTTTTAATTGTCAGGACTGAAGGCGAGAACTATATCTCGTTCAGTTTGAACAATTAACTCGAGGGTTTCTTGAGTATAACGCTTCCTATATTTCTTGGAGAATTTTAGTTACTTGAAGGTATTGGAGTAGTTTCCGCTTGTCCCAAAGTCTTGAACAATTTGATGGCTAATGTCTTCGAAATTGAGCGACTCATCGTCATCCCTTCCATACCCTTTCCAACGTACTAGGTATTGGCTTTTGCTTGTACAAGGAGCAGTACGAAATTCAAGTATTCCTACGGCTTCTCATCTCCCTTCCTTTAACACACCAGGTTGTTTCTTGTGGTGACATGGGAAGTTGGTCGAATCGTTTTCGATATAAGCTTTGATCATGGTGATGTTGAAGGTATTGTGGATCAGAGAAGGTCTATTGTCAGTTGACAGGTCAAGCATGTAGTTGTTCCACTTCTTGTTGACATATTGAATACGGAATACTCTGACCTATCTAGGCTTGAGTTTCCTAGATATGTTCAAGAGGTTGATATTTCCTGTTGAGAGAAGAACATTTTGGCCGGCTGAAAGATGTGGTGGAATGGACCGCTTCTTGTTTCCTTGTTTTGCCTCCTTAACTTTGAAGGAGTATAGTTTGTATGAGGTGTCAAGATGACGTTCCTCTGCAGGGGTATAAGGAGTGATCATTTAAGGGAAGGACGAAGGACCTAGCTTTGCCTCAAAGGTTAGGAGTGAAAAGAAGCGGCTATGTTGTCTGGTGGTGTTATTCTGAGAGTTCAGCTTAAGCTGGATCTTGGAGAGTTTGAGCAGCCATTTGTTTCTTTCGACCTTGTATACTTGTACTGCTTTGGGAATAGCCTTGTTGGCAATTTCTAACTGACCGTCCTTCTTAGAGTAGTATGCGGTAGCTGCCTCCAACTTGATTCCCTTTCTTTCTTCCCAATCCTTAAAATGGTCTGATATAAAAAGGGTGTCTCGATCGAAAACAATGTATTATGGATAGCCGATAATAGAAATAATTAGTGTATCAAAGGTATTAGTTCACTTCTCTGCCGTAAGGTTATCTGAAACTGGAATGAGCTATATAAACCCTAATTGTCTACAGACAATTGCCAAAAGTCTCAAAAAGCAAATCATATAATCGTGTTCCAAAGGGATGTATGGGTATAAGATAGAGCAATAAGTGAAAACAGGAAACATCTTAATAAAATCAATGTGATATCTGGCCAGGCTCTTGGAGGAACATATAACATGGTTACTTGTCCTAGTAGTGGCCTGTTGCTATACTTCGTCCGTTGACAAGTATTGCAACTCGCCATGTATTCCTCAATGAGCCTTGAAAATGGCTGGCAAATCAATTTATCAGTCAACCACTTCAATGTTTTCTCAACTCTGCCATGTGCCGTAACATTATGAGCTTCCTTAATTGCAGCATAGATGTAGTTCTCACCGTTCAGGTCAAACATGCTTGGTATAACTAGTCATCATTCTCCTTTCTCATTCTTTATGTATAAGAATCGGTTGTTCTTACTAAGTCCTTTCTTTCCTTGTGGGATGTTGTATAGCTGGCTCTACATAGGGCATATCTTGATTAATGCAATGTAGACATCTTGCATTCTATTATCATTGTCAACATGAGCTGCGAGATAGAAGTCTGGGTCTTCTTTGGGGCCATCTTCGAGATCTAGGTATATCTTTACTATATTGGTTGCTGGCATGATTCTATACTTGAGGTCTATATCTGTCTTGCAGTTTGCCTCGCATATTGATAAATAGTGTCCCTCGCCTTTGCAAAAGTTGTAACGATAAGCAGTAGTAGGTGCAGAAGGAATTGACGTCTTCTCTTGTCTTTGAGGGTAACAAACAAGTTTGTTCTCCTCGGTAGTAGTATAGGGTTGCTGGTGTATAAATCCCACCCCTGGCACATATCTCATACAATTAGTGGAGGATTGGAGGGCGTTATGACATTTATTAGATCCACTAGATTCTATGGAAGCTGCATTGCATTATAATCTGTTGCTGACTGTAGGCAGAGCGGAAGGAGGGTCTTTTCTCCTTTGGTACAATCTTGATGTTGTAGTAAGAGGCGTTTTTTCTTTCGGTTTGATGATCCCATGGGTTGTGGCAAGTAATAGGAGTGTTCCTAATTACCTATTCTTCCGGAGTCCACATGTGAGTGTGGTTTGGAGCTTCTTGATGTTAAGTTCAGGAATGTCAATGTCGAGAGTCTCAGAGGAGGGCGTGTGGTTAGGAGGGCTAGTGGTAGCCTTCAATTTCCCTGAGACTCAATGACTTGAATGCAATTCCTTCTACTTCTAATAAACTGCCTCCTCTAGACTGCAGTCTGAACATCCCTGTCCATAGGTTCTGCAAAGTGAGAATCTGGTGGTGAGAAAGTAGTGGTTCCCATTCTGGTGCGAGCTACAATGCGCGTGGCAGTAGTAGTCATAACAGGCCATCATATGTTGCTTCCGAAGCTGTTTGTAGTATTCCTAGGCGTCATTGACGATGTCCATGATGATGGCGGGAATATTATCATCATTGGTGCCAGAGGAGATAATATTTGTGGAAGTATTGATGTGATGATAATCATTTAATTGATCTTGTTCAACAATGTGAGTGTGAGGATTGAACTCATACCCGTAAAAGATTTCTTTGGGAATGGTAGTCAAGGTATCCTCATGTGATTGCATTTCTTCCTTCTTGATATTATTGTAATCTTCATAGTCTCCATCGTTCTCGTCGTCGAGATAGAGACAAGAGAGGTAGTGACTCAGGCTTTCGTAACGGCCTGCGTACTTGTTGTAGTTGCAGTCATTGTACTTGAAGTTGATGCACCTGAGAGAAACTAATATAAATTATTTTGGAATAGGAGATATAGATAGTTTGTTCGTGGTAATAGAGGTATCCTGAGGTTTGGGGTTGTCTTCTGTGGGATCGATGCTAGTAGGAATGAAGTCTTGTTTCACTGTAGGATCGAGGGAGTATTTAGGCTTTCTTGATAGAGTATCTGCCAACAGGTTTTCCTTTCCAGCCATATATTCCATGACCAAGTCGAATTCTCAAATGTAAGCTCGCCAGCTAGCTAGTTTCTGAGATGTTTGTCGTAACCGTATGAATGAGAGTAGTGGTTGGTGATTGGTGAGAACCCTGAATTTGTGGTCTCTGAGTTGAGCTGCAAAAAATTTCGGAGAATCAACAATAGTGAGTACCTACTTTTGGTAGGTAGGGTACTTTAGCTGTGCGGGGCTAAATTTCCGAACGTGAAAATGACTAGGTCGAATTGATCCTAGTCCCCTCTATCCTATCCATGATCCTAGTCCGATATTACTGGCATTGCATACCAGGTATTTTGGCGCTTCTGAGAAGTGGCCCCAGGGTTTGAAAATCTGTGGAGAATTCACAAGTTCTTTAATTTTCTGGACTGCCCTGGTATGATTATTCATCCATCTCTAGGGTATATTTTCGCCCTGCAGTTCTTACAGTGTACTTGACCAGGATGCCAATTCTGGACAGAACTTGCTGAGGAATATAACAACACCAAGTATATCTTATAATTCCTAGCGGTTGTTGGGAACATTGAAGTCCAATACTTTCTTGCGTTCCTCAGAGTTCATATTTAGCTCATCTGGAGTTAATATATGTCTTAAGATATCAAGACGTTTGGTAAAGAACTAGCATTTGCTAGCTTTCAACCAAAACTTCTTGTCTAGAATCCATTGTAGAACCTTTCGTAAGGTAGCTACATGTTCATTGTAGGTATCTGAGAAGATAATAATATCGTGGATGTAAATGATAAGGTCTTTGAAGACTATGTCCTTAACGTTTTCGTAAGTGGCTCATACCATGGAAGCGGGAGCATTGTGATCACCTTGTTGTACAATGTGACTGTGGTAATATCACATATATATGAGGAAGGTAGAGTGTGGTTCCGAGTCTTCTTCAATTCTGATGTTATGGTACATATCTGATAGGTTAATGTTGCTCCAATACCTCTGAGCAGCCACTAGCTCCATGAGTTCCTCAATGCTTGGTAGGGGTGTATGGTTGGGGTTGACCACATCCTTCCAATCCTTGGCATATGGAATGCGCTATGGTTTGGTGGGATCATCTCGTTTGGCTTGTATGAAGAGAACTACCATATTGGTATCATGTTCTGCACGATAATTCCAGTGTGAGGCTTCTTCTTTAGTTAGTTGTATAGTGTGCTCTGCATAGAATTTGGAGGTTGAGAGTCCCTATTTTGATACCCATGTGGAGCTCGGTTGCGTGCAGATTCTGGGGTTCATGGTTCTGAGCAGTGGTAACTTATTGGGTATGGTAGCCGGAAATAACTGGGCGAATTCAACATACTGGTTGAATTCCCGACTTTCTCTAAGACTCATAGCTGAGACCATGAATTCGAAGAGTGGTAAAAGATAGTCAGATACTTCGTCTTCTATGTAAAGTACAGTAGAGGTGACTTGCCCTGTAGCAAGTCAGGCTTTCCTCAATTGCTTAAGAGCAAAGCATACCATGCCTTAGGGTTAGATAGTAATAGGCTTGGGGCCTACTGGGATTAAGGTATTAAGTGTGGTGAGTGCTGGCTTGCCTAGGTTTATATTCCAGCCGCTGAGATTCACTACATAGAGTGTTTTTGTTTCCGTATATTCTCCTTATTCCATTGGAATGTCATATGCTTTTTCTATCACACCCTTTGATCCCTTGATTGCAGTGTGAAGTAGCTTCTTATCGATACTATAGGTGGGAACGCCATATAGGTGCATGAACTGTGGATTAATGAGATCTCCACTGGTAGTCTGTAAATCTACAAGGGCTAATGCAGGGTGGCCCTTGACCTTGACCCGAACCCTACTGTAATCTAATTCTTCGGTAGACTGGGATTTTGCCTTAGTTCAGCTCTAGTAGTTATACTTGGCAATAACTGGTTTGCTGGTGTGTTGTAGGGATAGGACTTGTGCAGCAGTGCGTATGGGTTGTTTGAATATTCCCTTCTTGCATTCCTTGAAAGTGTGAATAGGTGCACTCCACCATAGACACTTCCGATCCCTGATCAACTTCATTTTGTCTTGTAATGTTAATGTCTTGTAAACCACTTCCCAGTCAGGATCCTTAGTGCTTGTCATTTTCATAGCAAGGGTCGTTTCAGGATTAGAACTTCTTTTCTTATTGTCTATGTTCCGATCCCTGCAGTGATTGCAAATAGATATAATGTGGGATGCCAATATTAGCACCGCGGGCCGTTTAACAGAGTCTATGAAATCACCGGAGTGATAGTGTATGTCCATTATTGGTTCTGCTAATTCGAGGACTCAGAGAGGCTTTGAGAGCATAAAGATTTCCCAAGGGGGAAGAGAATTAACAGCTATAATCTCTCTGTATTGAAGCTATCTAAGGCTTGTCTAAACTCAGTCTGAAGTGATCTGACCTGAGAATCCTCCTCCAGAAGGGCGGAATGGCTTAGTACTTATACTAGCCACCAAGCCTTCTGGAGTCTGAAAAACCTGTTTTCTGGCTTTTCAGAAAACCTGCTTTCTGGCAGTTGCAGAAAGCACTCCTCCATGACCATAAATACAGGTGTGGGAGGTCAGGCCTCCAGTACTCAGAAATACAGGTGTGGAGGCATAATACATCACGACTAAGGAAAAGTATATAGGGATCCGATACGCTCAAGATAGTAGTACATAAGGTACTAGGCACAAGCTATCTGGTATACATGATAGGGGCTAGGAAATGCATACTAAGACAATTATATGAAACAGTCTTCGGTTACACTTCCCCACTTAAGAGGATTTTCTACTCTTATTGTCTTGCCTAACGTGGAGTTAGTCCAAAAAAACAAGTGCAAGTACGACAGTTATAAGAGTAGCAATCTTCGCAATTAACAGTAGGAGACCAACGTAACTTCCAAATCATCCATAGTAAACATTTATGACATAAAGAACAATGAAAACATACGATAGATACCTTGTTTGCAATACCTTCTTCCTTTGTCAATTCAGAAGGACAATTGAAACAACAAGAAGGAACGCGGGATTGTCAGGTGAATTCAACCGCCGCGAATTAGTACTTTAGGAAAACATTACAGATATCTTCTATAAGGTTGGCAGCAGCAAAGGTGAGGTCTTGATCGTCGGGACTGAGGGCAAGAACTCTGTCTCGTTCAGTTAGAACAATTGAATTGGTGGTTTCTCGAGTGTGATGCTTCTTGTATTTCTTAGAGGATCTTCGTTGCTTGAAGGTGTTGGAATAGTTTCCACTTGTCCAAAAATCTTAAACAATTTCAAGACCGATGTCTTCGAAGTTGATCCACTCATCTTCATCACTTCCATAACCGTTCCAACGCACCAGGTATTAGCTTGTGCTGGTATGAGGAGCAGTACGAAATTCAAGTACTCGTTCGACTTCCCATCTTCCTTCTGTCACTTCACCAAGTTTTTCCTTGTGAAGACCTGAGAAGTTCCTCGACTCGTTTTCGACGTAGGGTTTGATCTTCCTGATATGCAAGGTATTGTGGATAAGAGAGAGTCGACTGTCCGTTGAGAGGTCGAGTGTGTAGTTGTTTCCCTTGTGGTTGACGTATTGGCTGCGGAACGGTCCGACCCATCTAGGTCTAAGTTTCCTAGATGTGTTCAAGAGGTTGATGTTCTCCATAGAGAGAAAAACCCTTTGTCCGGCTGAAAGAAGTGGTGGAATAGACCCCTTCTTGTTAGCTTGTTTTGCCTACTTGACTTTAGAGAAGTATAGGTTGTGTGAGGTGTCAAGATGATGTTGCTCTGCAGGGGTATAAGGAGTGATCGGGTAGGGGAAGTAAGAAGTACCTAGCTTAGCCTCCAAGCCTAGGAGTGAAAAGAATGGACTATGTTGTCTTGCGGTATTGTCTCGACAGGTCAGCTTTGGCTGGATCTCTGAGAGTTTGTGAAGCCATATGTTTCCTTCGACCTTGCACGCTCGTGCGGCTTGAAGGATTGCCTCATTGGCGATTTCTGACTAACCGTCCATCTCAGGGTGGTACGTGGTAGACGGTTCCAACCTGATTCCCTTTCTTGCTGCGCAATTCTTGAAATGGTCTGATATAAAGAGAGTGTCTGAATCAAAAACAATATAATGGGCACAACCGATAATAGAAGCAACGTGTATATCAAAGGTATCAATGCACTTCTCTGCTGTAAGGATATCAGAAACTGGAATGAGAAACATAAATCCTGACTGTCTACAAATAATCGTCCAAAGTCTCGAAAAGCAAATCATATGATCGTGTTCCAAAGGAATGTTTGGGTATAAGGTAGAGCAGTAAGGGAAAACAAGAGACATCTTAAGAAAATCTATCGTAATATCTGTCCAGGCTCTTGCAGGAACATGTAACATGGTTACTTGTCCAGGTGGTGGCTTGTTGCTATACTTCGTCCGTTGACAGGTATCACAACTCGCCACGTATTCTTTAACGAGCCTTGAAAATGGCTGGCAAATAAATTTATCAGTTAACTACTTCTACGTTTTCTCAACTCCGCTATGTGCAGTAGCTTCATAGGCTTCCTTGATTACAGCTTCGAGGTAGTTCTTGCCGTTCAAGTTGAACGTGCTTGGTAGGACCAGCCTCCATTCTCCTTTCTCATTCTTCTGTTACAAGAACCTGTTATCCTTGCATACTCCTTTCTTTCCTTCTGGAGCATTGTACAGCTGGTTCCACATAGGGTATATCCTAATTTATGCGATGTATGTATCCCTCATTCTATTATCTTTGTCAACGTGAGCAATGAGATTGTAGTCAGGGTCATCTTTGGGGCCGTCTTCGATATTGAGGTATATCTTTGCCATATTGGTTGCTGGCACGATTCTATACCCATCAGCATGGAAGGTAGCTTGCCTCTAGTGCCTCTGGCGCCACTGGCGTCCTTAGTGGCAAGGTGACAATCTGGAAGGTAGTGATCTTGACCGTGGGCGCCCAGACGCCATCGTTCCAGATCGCTGGCATCAGGGCGCCACCGGGCGCCACAAATTTGTCCAAAAACGCCCAAAATGGGTCCGAAATCCCTAATATTTGGAGGCCCGGATGCCAGCGTTCAGGCCAAGTTGCGTCCTGACGCCCTGAAAGTACCGGGACCCCTAGAGGCAGCAGCAAAACCGCTGGCATCAGGGCACCACTGCAGGCCGTTAGGGAGCCAAAATTTCGTTTCTGATGCCTGAGGTCTGAGTCTGCCTTGCATTTTGCCTCGCATGTTGATGCATAGTGTCCCTCGCCTTTGCAGAAGTTGCAGTGTGGAGAGGCAATAGGTGCAGGAGGAATTGACGTCTTCTCCTGTATTTGAGGATCGTGAACAACTTTGTTCTTCTCGCTAGTAGTATGGTGTTGTTGGTGCATGAACCCCACTCCTGGCATGTATCTCACAGGATTAGTGGGGGATAGGAGTGTGTTATGACCTTGATTAGATCCACTAGCTTCTCAAGAAGCTGCATTGCGTTGTAATCTGGTGGTGACTGCGGGAGAGAGAACGGGGAGGGTCTTTCCTCATCTGGCACAATCTTGATATTGTAGTCCCATGGGTTGTTTTGTACGAATTGCTGGCCCCATATGTCATGGCGGGCAATAGGACCATTCCTGATTGCCCATTCTCCCGCAGACCACATATAAGTGCGGTTTGGACATTCTTTGATATTAAGCTCAGTAATGTCAATATCGGGAGTTGCAAGGGTATTGATAGAAGGGAGAGTGGTAGCTTTCAACTTCCATGAGTCTCCCTGACTTGACTGGAATTCCTTCTTCTTCTGATAAACTGACTCCGCTAGAGTGCAGTCTAAACATCGGTGTCTGTAGGTTCCGCAAACTGAGCATCTGGTGGTAGGAAACTAACGGTTCCCATTCTGGTGCGAGCTATCATGGGAGCCATAGTAGTAGTCGTGCTAGTCCGTATTGTGTTGCTTTCGATGTTGCTTGTAGTGTTCCCAAGCATCATTGACAACATCTGTAATGATGGGAGGAATATTGTTGTCGTTGGTGACGGAGGAGGTATCATCTGCGGGAGCCCTGATGTGATGATAACCATTTATTTGATCATGTTCAACAACATGGGGGTGAGAATCGAACTCATACCCGTCAAAGATTTCTTCAGGGATGGTGGAGAGGGTATCCTCATCTAATTGCATTTCTTCTTTCTTGATATCATCGTAGTATTCGTAGTTTTCGTCAATCTTGTCGGCAAGATAGGGACACGAGGGGTGGTGACTGAGGCTTTCCTCACGTCCTGCGCAATTGTTGTAGTCGCAGTCGGTGTGCTTGAAGTTGATGCAGCCTTGGGAAACCATTGTGATTTCTTGTGGAGTGGGAGAAATAGATAGGTTGTTGGTAGTAATAGAAGTGTCCTGAGGTTCGGTGTTGTCTTCTGTAGGATCGATGCTCTAAGGAATGAAGTCTTGTTCCTCAGTGGGATCAAGAGAGTATATATACTTCCTTGATAGAGCGTCTACCAACAGGTTTTCCTTTCCAGCTGTATATTCGATAACCAAGTCAAATTCTTTCATGTAAGCTTGCCAGTGAGCTTGCTTCTGAGATGTTTGTCATTGCCGAAGGAATGAGAGGAGTGGTTTGTGATCCGTGAGAACTGAGAATTTGTGGTCTCGGAGCTGAGCCTCAAAAAACTTGAGGCAGTTAATAATAGCAAGTAACTCCTTTTGGTAGGTGGTGTACTTCAGCTGTGCAGAGCTGAATTTTCGAGAATGAAATCGACAGGGTCGAATTGATCCTAGTTCTCGTTGTCCTATCCTTAATCCTAGTCCAATATCACTAGTATCACATACCAGGTATTTTGGCTCTTCTGAGAAGTGGTTCCAGGGTTTGAGAATCTATGGAGAATTCACAAGTTCCTTGATTTTCTCGAGTTCCTTGATATGGGTATCCGTCCATCTCCAGAGTGCATTTTCACCTTGCAGTTCTGACAGGGTGCTTGACTAGGAGGCCAATTCCAGACAAAACTTGCTCAGAAATATAACAATGTCGAGTATACTTCGTAATTCCCGGCGGTTGCTGGGAACCTTGAAGTCCAATACTTTCTTGATCTTCTTTGGATCCATATGTAACCCATCCGGAGTTAATATATGTCCTAAAATATCTAGACGATTGGTGAAGAACTGACATTTGCTAGCCTTCAACCAGAACTTGCCATTGAGGAGTCCTTGTTGAACCTTCCGTAAGGTAGCTACATGTTCCTCGTTAGCATCCGAAAAAATAATAATATCGTCGATGTAAATAATAAGATCCTTGAAGACCATGTCCTTGAAGATTTCGTACCTGGGTTGTATCATGGTAGTAGGAGCATTTCCGTCCCCTTGTTGCATAATGCGACTGCGGTAATATCCCATGTGCATGAGAAAGGTGGAGTGTTGTTCCGAGTCTTCTTCGATTCCGATATTGTAGTATCCGTCTCCTAGGTGAATCTTGCTCCAATATTTATGAGCAGCAACTAGCTCCATGAGTTCCTCAATGCTTGGTAGGGGTGTGTGGTTGGGGTCAGCCGCTTCGTTCTGATCCCTGGCATCTAGGATGCCCTGTGGTTTGGTGGGATGATTTCTTTTGGCTTGTACGAACAGAACTACCGCATTGGTATCATGTTCTGCACGATAAATCCGGCCTGAGACTTCTTCTTTGGTGAGCTGTCTCGTGAGCTCTGCATAAAATTTGGAGGGTGAGGGTCGCCATTTTGTTACTCATGTAGGTCCGAGTTACAGGCAGATTCAGTGGTTGATATTTCTGAGGGGTGGCAACTCGTTGGGTGTGGTTGTCGGAAATAACTGGGCGAATGCAAGGAAGGGGTTGAATTTCCGACTTTCTCCGAGACTCATAGCTGAGACCATTAATTCGAAAGAATAGTAGAAGATAGTCTAATACTTTGTCTTCTATTGTGAGTGCAGCAGATATGACTTGCCCCGTAGTAAGCCCTGCCTTTCTCCATTCCTTAAGTGCAAAGCGTGCCATCTCTTTGGTTGGATGGTAACAGGCTTTGGTCCTGCTAGGATTAAGGCGTTCAGAGGTGTAAGCGCTGGCTTGCCTAGGATCATATCCCAGCCTGCAAGATGCGCTACATACAGCGTTCTTATTTCCGTATATCCTCTGTAGTCTATTTGGACATCACATGCCTTTTCTATCAGACCCTTTGATCCTTTGATCACGGTGTTGAGTGACTTCTTGTCGATTCCAAAAGTGGGTAGGCCGTATACGTGTACGAATTGTGCGTTGATGAGATCTCCGCCAGTGGTCTGTAAATCTACTAGGGCTAATGCAGGGTGGCAGTTAACCTGGACCAGAACCCTGCTGTAGTCTAATTCTTCAGTACATAGGGGTTTTGCCTTAGTTTTGCGCTTGTAGTTATTCTTGGCGATAACTGGTTTGCTGGTGTATTGCAGGGATAGGACTTGTGCGGCGGTGCGCATGGGTTGTTTGAATATTCCATTCTTCCATTCCTTGCAGGTGTGACCAAGTGTATGACACCATAGACACTTCCGTTCCTTAATTAACTTCATCTTGTTTTATGATGTTAACGTCTCATAAACCACTTCCCAGTCCGGATCTTTGATGGTAGTTGTTTTCGTGCCAGAGGTCCTTCCAGGATTAGAACTTGTTTTCTTATTGTCTGTCTTCCGATCCCTGTGGTAATTTCGACTAGGGTTGGGAGCTGGTTGAGTAGCAGGCTGGCGTGCAGGTTTGTGCATAGTTGATATGCAACCATGTTTTCATGTAGCCTTGTATGATTCCACTTTCTGAACCAGGTCGTTGAACGTCCATGAATCAAGTATTTGTGGAACCAGGGTGGTTTCCGTGTAATCCGGTAGGTGGTTCAGGAATTTCCTGCTTTTGACTTCTTCCAAGTTGCATTGGTTTCTATCCTTGTCGATAAGCTTAATCTGAAGGTCCTCCAGCCAGTTGGTAAATGTGTTGATATCTATGTGTCGTCCATCCTTGTAGAGTGATGCGGCCTCCCATTCCTTGCATTGGAGGTCCTTGCTAGTGGGGGGGATAAGGAATTCCCGTAGCACTAGTATAAAGCTGAAAAAGGATGCCTTGTCCTTTTCCTTGCTGAGGTGGTGGTTATAAGTAGTGAGTGCGCTGCCTTGCAGTTTGAATCCAATAAAGTCCAACGCTTCCTTCGATTCCAATCTTATACCTTTCATACTTAACCATGTCTGTATCGCGTTCACCCAAGTGTCCAGATACTTTGAGTCTTGCCATTTCTTATCTCCGCTGTTGAGACTTTCTGGAGCATCAATCTTGATACCCTTCACCCATTTGGAGATTTTTGATGACGTTTTAGGTCTCACAATTCCTGTGGTCATTTCCCATTGTTGTTGTGTGGGCTTCTTACCATGATTTAACCGTTTCTTGATCTTCTTGACCGTCTTTAGTTTGTGTATGCTTCTATGACTGTGGACTGACGACTCGCTGCTGGAGGTACCACTGCTAGAGCTACTATCGTATCCATCATCATCTCCTCCACCTGCTGTTGTGCCTCGTCCTAAGGGAGGGGTTAGGTCCTCATCATCTTCTCCATTATTTTGGTTGCCAGCATTCGAGGAACATTCCACAATGTCATCTTCTGGCTCGATGCAAGTTTGAGATCCTGTGCTAACTTTTGGTGCGGAACGTTCTTTGGTTCACGTCTCAGGAGGGTCTCTTCTGTTTTGTCCTTTTTGGTCGTTTGGCTATAGGTGGGTCCTCAAATTGTCTTGGTACAACAGGTAAAAGGAGGTGCGGACCACATAGCATGAAGGACATAATATTATCCCATTTTTTCAGAACCTAGTGAGGTTCTGTGAGCTGAGGAATCATGGGGCGTTTTAGGCCTTCCATAAGTACCATGGTAAGCTCTAAGTCCTTGGTTCCGAATGGAATAGTTGTGTTCCAAAGATGGTATTTGGTTGTTGCTGCGAAAAGCAGTTGGATGTCTTTTGGATGAAAGCAGTGCAGATAACCAAGCATTTATGTAAAGGTAAGGATATCATGTATTTGTGGTTGTACTTTCTTCCCGTTTGCTTCTGTCATAGGAGGTGACTCAAATTCCCATGTTGTGAGGAGAGAGACTTCTTCTGGGTTCGTGACATCGATGGTGTAGATGGTGAGAGGAGGTGGTTTGACTGATTCCTCGAACGTCTCTGGTTCAGGGGTGTCTCTTTTGTTTCGTGGTATGTCGGCGATTAACTTCTTGGATATCTTCTGGAATCATAGCTAATCTTCGAGACTTGTGGTAGGTGTACGGCTTTGCTGTCTCGGAAGCCATAATGTCAGTGACTCGTTACGATATTACGAGTTATTTTTCCCCCTTGTCCATATAGTATGGGGACAAGTACGTTGCTCCGGACATGAGTGATTTCCAATCGACTTCGGATGACTGTGGTGCGACTACCTGTTTGCTATGTAGGCAGGGTAGTGGGCACGAGGAGAGTAGGGATGCTGGCTCGTCGTTTTCTTCCGCTCCTCCGATGGTAGGTACACCTGAGGCGTGTGTAATACCAACAACGCCAAGGATGCGCTTCCCGATGGATGGTTTTGGAGTTAGTGAGGGTGGCGGCAAGAAGACCGTGAGGTGGTCTCCTTATATGGAAGAATTGGATAGCTCAAACTCCTCGAGTTTTGAGCTGATGCCAACTGAAAGTGGTTCAGTTGGGAAGGAGGATGGATGTACCTCGCCTGTTAGGAATCTGGTGTTGGATGGAACAGGAAGTAGGTATCTAGTTCCGGCTGTACTTTCGTATGTTTCTTCTAATGGTGAGAAGAGCGAGGGTGAGCCGTGGGATGGTGATGCGTATTTGTATGATACGATTATTCCTGGGATGTATAGTGCTGCGATGTCTTATGCTCTCTAGTATAAGAAGATGAATGGGGATTGTGGTTGCCAGGAATACAAGAGGTGGTGTCGATATTGGTGGGGTAAGGTGATGGAATGAGGGTGGAATTGTTTAATAGTGTATATCACTGCCCATTAGAGCTCTGCCTTGTCTTGCACAAGGTCTTCTGTTGACTGTAGGTTGAGAATATCACTGTCTGGGTAGTGGATTCTTGTTGCTAGCTTTCGTTGAATGTGATATATTGTTGAATGTGTTGACGTCCGATAGAGGTGATACTGGAAAAGGTATTATAAAGATACAAGGGGGTGATTAGTCCGTGGTAGTTGTTTTAACAGTTAGATTATTTTGTTTGTTAAAAAAAATGTAATGAGCGATGCGAATAGTAGCACTGCGGGTCTGTTTAACAGAGTCTATAATATCACCGGAGTGATAGTGTATGTCAGTTATTAGTTCCGCTAAGGCGAGGACTTAGAGGGTCTTTAAGAGCATACAGATTTCCCAAGCAGGAAGAGAATTAATATGTGTAATCTCTCTGTATTGAAGCTATCTAAGGCTTATCTAAACTCTGTCTGAAGTGATCTAATCTGAGAAACCTCCTCCAGAAGGGCGGAACGGCTTAGTACTTATACTAGCTGCCAAGCCTTCTGGAGTCTGAAAAACCTGTTTTTTTGCCTTTTCAGAAAACCTGCTTTCTGGCCGTTCCAGAAAGCACTCCTCCATGACCATAAATACAGGTGTGGGAGGTCAGTCCTACAGTACTCAGAAATACAGGTGTGCATGCGTAATGCATCACGAGTAAGGAAAAGTACATCGGGACCGGATACACTCAAGACAGTAGTACATAAGGTACTAGGCTCAAGCTATCTGGTATACATAATAGATGCTAGGAAATGCGTAGTAAGACAATTATAAGAAACGGTCTTCTGTTATTATAGGGTTCGGAGCTGGTTAGGTAGTTGGCTGGTGTGCAGGTTTGTGTATAGTTGAAATACCCCCATATTTTCGTGCAGTATTGTATGATTCGGCCTTTTTGATCATGTCATTGCAGGTCCAAGAATCAAGTATTTGGTGAACCATAGTGATTTCCATGTAGTCCAGTAGGTGATTACGGAATTTCCTACTTTTAATTTCTTCCGAGATACCTTGGTTTCCATTCATGTCTATGAGTATAATTTTGAGCTCTTCCAGCAAGTTGCAAAATTTTGATACCTATGTATTGTCCCTCCTTGTAGGGTGAGGCCGCCTCCTATTCCTTCTACAGGAGGTCCTTGCTGCTGTAGGGAATAAGAAATTCCTGTAATACTAGCATGAAGCTGAAAAAGGAAGCCTTGTCTTTTTCTTTGATAAGGTGATTGTTATAAGTAGTAAGTGCACTGCCTTGCAGTTTGAATCCAATAAAGTCCAACGCTTCCTTAGATTCCAATCTTATACATTTAATACTTAACCATTACTATATCGTATTAACTCAAATGTTATGGCTCAGGTAAGAGACCTACGCCACAGCACGGTAACCAGCTTCCTACTATATCATAAGACACTGCTAACAAAGTGGACTGATCACCCACCAGGCATCAACGGATAAGTGCGTCAATGACGGCGTTATGGGAACTGGAATCGGTAACTGTGTACTGTTAGGCTTGGCCTCATGCATGATATCTCTTCAATATATTTCTGTTATGATCTATGAAGCGTCATTCATATGTTACCATTCGTTGTATTACAAGTTCAGCTCATGTATGTCAGCCTGAGTGCATTGCGTTGCAACCCAGCCGACATTATCTATGTATGTCAGACTGCAGTGTTCCTAATTGGGAAGTCACTTCCCAGTTAGGCAACTACTGACGGCAAGTCTACCTTCCCTTGTTAGGAAGTCTCGTCCAGATCTGATAAACGGTTTTCAAATCAAGGCTTTTATACCAGTCGACTCTTTTTCATAGTTAATACAATAAGACCCAAGCGGTGTTCTAAGTCTCACATAGCTTTACTCTTATCGAGTCCGCTCCTACACCCGAATTCTAACTTTGTTTATGCTTCCGTCCACTTACTTCCTATATCTTCGAAGTATTTACATTGTTTACAGCTCGCCTGTAACATTACACCGCTTGTCTATCACCCGCTATAGACAGCACCCTCCAACCTACAATGTTACGCGCACTTCCCCCTTCTGTACGACCAGACTCCGAAAACAATATGGATGATGCCCTCACCCTTGTGCGGTACAATGAGGAAATCGAGCAAAATATTCGCAGCATTACAGAAGAACAAAGTGCCTCACCATGGGGACTGCAACAAAATATTCTTGATCCCCCTTCCTGTTCTGGAACTTCTGATGGTATCGAAGATGTTATAGCCTCTGCAGCTCCAAATATAGGATGATTAACTGCGGGTCCTACCCAAGTACAAAAAGATAAAGAACGAGTGCCTCCCTCTCATACCCAAACCCCACTTTCCGCTGGAATCGGACAACTACAAACACTACAAGCCGAAGAACGACGGATTGAAGCTGATAAAACCGCAGCTCTACAGAAAGTTGGTCAACTCCAGAACTAACAAGCATATACATCCTTCTTTCTTCAACACACAGCAGCCAGTGTCTGGAAGTTATCATCAGCAAGTACAGCGGCACAACAAGTACTATATCAAAGCAATGCTACCACTCTCGATCAACTGGGAACGATGATTGCGCAATGATTCAATAGGGTGGATAATAATATCAACGTCCTCAAACAGCAGGCAAACCGCCGCCACAATGAGTACCTAACTCGTTTTAGGAACATACAGATGCAACTGCCCCCTCCACCACCACCAGACGTACAACAGCCAGCACCTCCACCACCACTATCCCCACAAGGTCAGAATAATGATGACATGGTGGCAGGAAAAGCACCCCTACCAGGTAAATTCTCAGGAGACAGAGATCAACTTGAAGGCTGCATCCTTCAAATAGACGACTACTTTGTGGTTATAAAAATCCGGAACCCAGCACAACAACTATGCTTCATCAGTATGTGTCTTGCAGGTACGGCTTTAGAATGGTGGAAAAATAAGAAGTCATCCTTCCATACCTGGGAAGAAGCTCAGGTATCCCTACAACATTATTACAGGGACCACTATAAGCCTGATCGATAGTACCGCCAGCTCATGGTGCTTCGACAAACTAGTACTGTCCAGCACTACCTAACCGAGGTAGATAGACTCAACTCTTACGCCGCCATTCCCGATCGACAGTTGATCAACATTTTGATCAATGGAATTAACTATAGGCTCCGAGAAGCTATGGCATATTACAAACAGCTCTGCTCTACTCTGGCAGCATGGAGGGATAGATTATTCAAGATGGACATCACTAGCACCAAATTTCGAAGCAGGGACAAGGACTAGGGAAAGATTAAAAAAAGTAGCTACGATGGGAATAGGAAATTGGAGGACAGAATCTCCCTTCATGGTGGCTCAGCTCCATCTACAAACGAAAAACCACCACAAGTCCCCTCCCCAATTGTAAGAAAAAGAAGGCAAGAGGAACGATGTCTGGAATGTGGAAGGAAGGATCACTGGGCTGCAGACTGCAAAACTGGGTGGTAAGCTAAAACACCCCCCCCTTGGAAACCACAGAATGCCAACCAACAACCCGTCAGCAACAAGAGGCAACGCAGTGATCCATGACATCTCAAGATCACCGAGTTGGGATCGAAGGAGTCGGGAAACAAATAAAGAGTGTGTCTCCTGCTGTTGGACAAACTCCAAGACATACGCCCCTCTTGACGGTCCGAATTACGATTGTTGGTGAAGAAGTTGATGCAGTGGTGGACACAGGAGCCAGTGCTACAGTTATTGGAGAAAGAATTGCAAAGAAATTGGGATGTTGGAAGAGAGCTAGAAAGGTTAAGGTTCGACAGGGAGATGGATCAACTCTTACTGGAGGAAAATATGTGGTAAACACGACATTCAAGGTTTTTTCTGAAGGATCTCTTTTAGGTAGGTTTACATTGGATGCTGAGGTATTGGATATGGGAAAACGAGACATTATCTTGGCACTTTCTTGGTTGGAAGAACATGGGTTTTGGGTAGATACACAGGGCAGGTGCTTAAGGAAGGATCTTTCAGGTTTAGTTATCCCTTGTTCTATTCGAAGGATTCCTTCTGTTTCTGTTTTGAATTTGGATCTCGAGCCAGTAGAAGATGGCGAGATATTATTAATTATCGACGCAAGCGAACGATACTCTCATTAGGTACAATGCTTTTCGACTGAGAAGGCAGCTAGACTCCCTGAACCCAAGTCCTGGGACCATGAAATCCCTCTCCAAGACCCCGAAGCTAAGATACCCACTAGAGCTATTCACAAGACAACCTGGGAAGAAGAGGAAGCACTCTAAACCTACCTCCGAGAAAATCTACCAACTGGTAAGGTTCGTCGATCATGCTCCGCTGCAGGTGCACCAATACTCTGTGTCAAGAAAAAAGATGGATCCTTGAGACTCTACATTGACTATAGAGCTCTCAACCGTCTTACGATACCCAACAAGTACCCCCTACCACTCATCAGTAAGCTACTTCACAAGACTCGGGGAGGTAAATGGTTTACCAGGTTAGACCTAAAAAATGGGTACAACCTTATTCGAATTGCAGTAGGGGACGAGTGGAAGACAGCCTTCCGTATAAAGAAGGGTTTATTCGAATATACACTTAGGCCCTTTGGACTAACTAACACCCCTGCCATATTTCAAGAAATGATAGACACTATCTTCAAGGACATGGAAGGATGCATTTGGTGCCTTGATGATATCCTAATCTACGGAGGAGATTTAGAAGAGGAACACCAGCAGTTGGTAGAACAAGTCCTCCAACAATGCATCCAGCACGGTTTCACAGTTAACCTCACCAAATGCGAATTCCATGTTCAAGAAACTCTCTTTTTAGGACACATCATCAACTGGCAACAAGTTCAAATGGATCCAACCAAACTTGAAGCCATGTCCAAATGGCCTACCCCCACAAAAAAGAAAGAAGTCTAAGCCTTCTTAGGCTTTGCCAACTATTATCGACGATTTATTGTCAATTACAGTGGTAAAGCAAGACCACTAATTAGCCTTACTCGGGATATACCATTCTCATGGGGACAAGCTCAGCAACAATCGTTCGATGAACTGAAGCAACTATTCCTCTCTGCACCTATCCTCACACAGTTGGATAGATGCCTCGAGACCATAATGGAAACTGACGCAAGTAACCAAGCCATCTCGGGTAACCTATAAGAATATCACATTGTCAATGGAGTTAAGCAACTACACCCCACTGAGTACCATACTAAAACCCTCGATGCTATTAAACGCAAGTGGCCTATACATGATAAGGAACTGTTTGCTATTGTAGATAGTTTCTGTAAGTGGAGAGACCGGTTGGTCGGAATACCTGTTAATGTCCATATAGACCATCAAGGGTTACAAAACTTCAATACGAAGCAGAAGCTCAACTCCCGACAAGCCTCCTGGTACGTCAAAATGTCCGGATTCATCTACCATATCCACTACCCACCTGGATCGAAGATGGGCAAGGCAGATGGCCTGTCCAGACCTTCAGGGGAAGAGAAATCCGGTATAGAAGCCAGATTTTTTGATGAAGGACAATTGCTAGACCTTGAAGCAGACGATGCAGATGAAAGAGGGGATGCGGATGACGTGGAACTAGAGGCAATCGATGTTGAAAGTTGGGAAAAGAAGAATGGAATATGGGTAGTACCGGAAGAACATAAGTTAGAAGGGCTAAGACAACACCATGATAGTCAAGTGGTAGGACATTGGGGAAGACACCGAACTCAAGAGCTAATCTCACGGAACTTCATATGGGACAAATGGCAAGAAGATGTTGCGAGGTATATAGCAGGATGTGCTAAGTGCAAAAAAGCAAAGGCAGATAGGTATAGCAGGCAAACGAAAATGGTACCAATGCCAACTGGGGAATGCCCTTTTGAAGAAATCGCTACGGACTTTGTTGAATTGCTACCAGAATCCAAAGGCTTCAATGCTATACTTGTTATTACAGACTGGTTCACCAAAATTCAACACTACATACCGGCTAGGACAACATGGACTGCAGAGGATGTAGCCAATGTCTATATCACCGAGATATGGAGACTATATGGGCTACTAAGACATATTCCCTCTGACCGCGGCCCTCAGTTTGTCTCACGATTCCTTCGAGAACTTAATAGGAAGCTCAACATACGTCTACGCCTCTCTACTGCCTACCACCTGCAAACTGATGGACTCAGTGAGCGAGTCATCCAGACACTCAAACAATACCTCCACATCTTGTATCATAATAGACAAAAATATTAGAAGACTTGGTTGGCACTTGCCGAGTTTGCCTACAATACAACAAGCCATTCTACCCATCAATACTCCCCCTACCGCAGCCTATATGGGTGGGACCCTCATACCATTCACCTTGACAACGACTATGAACTCTCCTCCCCTGCCGCTGAAGAATGGCTGGACCGAATGACAACAGTCCACAACCAGATCCACCACACCCTCAAGCAAATCAACATCAAAAGAAGTGCTATTCATATTGAAATGGCACGCAAGTTTGCTGTTAACGACTGGGTCTTGGTTGACCACCACAACCTACAAGTAAAAGCTAGGAATAACCGTTCACTTATAAATAAGTGGATAGGACCTTACAAAGTCATCAAGACTATTGGAACCCATGCATATAGGTTGGAAGTACCAGAAGGAACTCGCTGGCATAACGTCGTTCATGCAACTCTCCTCAAACCATTCCGAACATGAGATGACCCCTAAGACATAGACAAGGATGAGGATAACGAGATATATGAGGTCAAGACTATCCTAAACTCCAGGAAATATGCAGGGGTTGTCAAATACAGGATATTATAGAAGGATTACGATGAATTGGGAGATACATAGAAAGAGTTAGAGAGGTTGGATAGTTGTCCTAAGAAGTTCAAAGAGTATCGCGAGAAGTTCCCCAATAACCCACGAAACGAACAAGACATCTGAGGTTCAGACCTATGTCGAGTTTAAATCTTAAGAAATACATGGTACCTTTTATCCTCCCCACTGGTCGCCTTTTCCCCCTGGGTTTTTTGGCAAGAAGTTAGGTTTTTAACGGCCATTCCATGCATGTATAGGGTACACCGGTCTTGTGGGACTCTAGACACTGGGGATTGTAGGTATCTTAACAAAGTGTTAGTACCTTCCTATTGAAGTTACCTGAGCTGTTACTAACACCTATCTAGTAGTTCGGATAGTGTGTTCAGGCGAGGACGCCTGCCTCGAAACGGGAAGTAATGTTATGGCTCAGGTAAGAGACGTCTGCTGGAGCGTGGTAACCACCTTCCTACAGTATAGTAAGACACTGCTAACAAAGTGGACTGATCACCCACCAGGCATGTGCAGATAAGTGCGTCAATGACAGTGTTATGGGAACTGGAATAGTGAAGTGTGTACTATTAGGATTGGACTCATGCTTATTATCTGTTCTATATATTTCTGTTATGTTCTTAGAAGTGTCATTCATATGTTTCTATTCATTGTATTACAAGTTCAGCTTATGTATGTCAGCCTGTGTGCATTGCGTTGCAACACAGCCTACCTTATCTAAAGATGTCAGACTGCAGCATTCCTAATTGAGAAGTCACTTCCCAGTTAGGCAACTACCCACAACAAGTCTACTTTCCCTTGTTAGGAACTCTCGTCCGAACCTGATAAACGGTTATCAGATCAAGGCTTCGTCATAAGTTGACGCTTTTATATAGTTTAAATAATAAGACCCAAGCAGTGTTCTAAGTCTCATATAGCTTTACTCTAATTAAGTCCGCTCCTACACCTGAGTTCATACTTCGTTTATACTTCCATCCACTTACCTGCTATATCTTCGAAGTATTTACATTGTTTACAGCTCGCCTGTAATATCAAGTGTCAAGATACTGTGAAGGTTGCCATTTCTTATGATCCCTATTAAGATTTTCTGAAGAATCAATCTTGATACTCTTCATCCGTTTGGACATTTTTGATGATGTATCAGGTGGCTCAATTTCTGTTATTGTTTTCCATTGTTATTGTTCTTGTGTCTTACCACGAACTGTCCGTTTCTTGATCTTCTTGACCTCTGTAGTTTACGTATACTTCGTTGACTGTGGACTGACGATCCGCTGCTATAGTCATCACTGTTAGAGCTACTATCATCTCCATCATCATCTTCTCCTCCTGCTGTTCTACTCCATCTTGAGGGAGGGGTAAGGTCATCATCATCTACTCCATTGCCTGTGCCTCTGGCTTCATAGGTGTTTTCCAACATGTCATCTTCTGGTACAATGCCAGTTTAAAATCCTATTTTAACTTCTAACACGGAATATTGTCTGGTGGGCATCTCAGGACGGTCCTTTCTGTCTTGTCCTTTTGGTCGTCCGGCTATAGGTGGGTCCTCAAATCGTCCTGGTACGATAGGTAGAAGGAGGTGCTGACCGCATAGCATGAAGGACATAATATCATCCCATTCCTTCAGAACCTAGTGACCTTCTTTAAGTTGAGGAATCTTGGGGCGTTTTAGGCGCTCTATGAGCACTGTAGTAAGCTCCAAGTCCTTACTTTCGAACGGAATAGTAGTGTTCCAAAGGAAGTGTTTTCTAGTGGCTTCAAATAGCAGTTGGATGTCTTTTGGATGAAAGCAGTGAATTTATCTGAGGGTTTGTGTAAGGGTAAGGATATCATGTATTTGTGGTTGTATTTTCTTCCAGTTTGAACTATTATAGGAGGTAACTCAAATATCCATGTTGTGAGGGGAGAGTCTGCTTCTAGTTTCAGGACATCTACGGTATAGATGGTGAGTGGCAGTAGTTTGACAGATTCCTAGAACATTTCTGGTCTAGGAGTGTCTCTTTGCTTTTATGGTGTATCAGGGATTAACTTTTTGATGTCTTTATGAATCATAACTAATCTTAGCAACTTGTTGTAGGTGTACAGCTTGTCCGTCTTGGAGGCCATAATATCAGTTAGTCATACAGGTATTAGGGGTTATTTTTCCCCCTTGTCCGTATATTGTAGGGACAAGTACATCCCTCCGAACATGAGTAATTTCTGATTGACTTTGGATGACTGTGGCTCAGCTGCCTGTTCGGTATGTAGGCAGGATTGTGGGAACGAGGGGAGCACGGATGCTTGTTCGTCGTTTTCTTCAGCTCCTACGATTGTAGGTACTTCTGAGGCGTGAGTAATGCTAACGACACTTAAGATACCCTTCCTGATGGAAGATTTTGGAGATAGTGAGGGTGGCGGCAAGAAGACAGTTAGGTGGTCTCCTTATATAGAAGGATTGGATAGCTCAAACTCCTTAAGTCTTGAGCTGATACCAATGGAAGGTGGTTCAGTTGTGAAGAAGGGCAGATGTACCTTGCTTGTGAGGGATCTGGTATTGGATAGAACAGGAAGTAGCTATGTAGTTCCTGCTATACTTTAGTAAGTTTTTTCTAATAGTAAGAAGAATGAGAGTGAGCCTTGGGATGGTGATCCGTATTTATATGCTGTGATTATTCTTGGGACGTATGGTGTTGCGATTTCACATGCTCTCTGGTATAAAAAGATGAATGGGGATTGTAGTTGCCAGGAATGTAAGAGGATGTATCGATATTGGTGAGGTAAAGTGATAGAACAAGGGTGGAATTGTTGAATGGTATATACCTCTGCCTATTAGAGGTCTGCCTTGTCTTATACAAGGTCTTCTGTTGACTGCAGGTTGAGAATATCTCTGTCTCAGTGGTGGAGTTTTGATGTTAGCTTTATTGAATGTAATATGTTTGTTGAATATGTTGATATCCGATATAGGTAATACCTAAAAAGGTATTATAAAGATACCAATGGTTGATCAGTCCGTGGTGATAGTTTTAAAAGTTAAATTATTTTGTATGTTAAAAAATATGTAATGGGCGATACAAATAGTAGTACCGCGGGCCGTTTAACAAAATCTATACTATCAACGGAGTGATAGTGTATGTCTGTTATTGGTTCTGTGTAAGGAACTGGTTTTCTAGTATATGTTTTCTCTACACATGTTTTATCTATGGCAGTTTTGTGGATTTTATTGGGTTATATCAAGGCACGTGTTTGGCATATTTTGGTAGCTATCTGTTTAGGACATGTTTGGATTAGGAAGGATCATATTGGGATTAGTCTTGTTGTTTTTCCTTGTAGTTTTCTTGTCATATTTTATTATTATTACCTGTCATATTCCTGTATCATTCTGGGTTAGTCTCATGTATGTCAGCTTGCTGACCACCATCTCCTTTTATGCCTGCCTAATTGGGCAGTAGCCTTCCTGTTTTCTTGTTGGATGTTTATCTCTTGTTTTTATTACCTTGTTAAGCATCATCATGACACTGGACGTGTCTATAATAAGCCATCATGTATTCATTATGATCTGGTATCATAATAAGTCTTTACTGTTGCCTATTATGAGTCCAAATAGACTCATTGCCTTAGGAACTCAGTATCTATTAAAGATCTGAATTCCACGGCCTTAGATAGGACAGTTCTCGTTCAGCACAGTCTAGTCTA